>Ga0272444_10000539_pt1 | contig 39805 bp, 27 predicted proteins | sample SSMForm13_FD_201033 | JGI IMG/M metagenome (GOLD analysis project Ga0272444, IMG submission 201033) | Marine sediment archaeal communities from Little Sippewissett salt marsh, Falmouth, MA, United States - SSM-Form-13 | ecosystem: Environmental > Aquatic > Marine > Wetlands > Sediment ... | reverse complement strand
TAAACCCACGGTCTTACGTAAGGGTAATAGTCAGGGCTTTGCCGGAGGTCGCTGAATTGGGCTCGCTCAGAATAACTCTACGTTTTGTGAATGAGGCGAACGAACTTGAGCGAACCGCCCGGTGCGGCCCCGCTTGCGGGTGGTGTAAGCAGATGGGAAGAAAGACTCCCTTTTTTTGATTAGCCTAATTTTTCTATTTATTTAATAAGTTGTAATATCAATATCCGTATGTTTCAAAAAACCTTTCAAGGATTTTACAATGGGAGTTAGTTCGATGGGCTTTTTTAGTTTTTTTTATCAAGCAGATAAAAATAATCCGCTACCATTTGAGAAACGGATTTAGCAATTGTTTTTGCATGCATTTTGGCTGACTTGATCAACTCTTCATCAAGTCGCAATGTGAGTTTTGTGTTCACATTTCACCTCAGCATTTAAATAGAAGTATCATTTTTTTTAATAATATCCGCCAATCTCTTTTAAATGTCAACATGGATCGCAATATTGAGCTTAAGGATATTTTGAATGACTGGTCAGCTTGAATATCTTTTTAGGGACCCGAAAGAGTGGTTTATAATGAATTTAGGGCTCGATTTAAGCTCCTTTTCTTGTTAATATATTTATTTGATGTTCCGGATTTTAAGGTGTATGACTTTCCAACGCCTGTTTTCAAAAACCGGTAAAGGAGATTTTTGGATGGGATATGTTTTGGATATGAGTGAATGGGGGAGAAATTTTTCTAAATTAATACAAAAAGGGTTCTACGGAAGATTATAATTTAAGGAGTTCCCCGCAAGTCTCTTAGTCCCTTACGAGTTTAAATGACAACAAAACGCACACATTTTTCAAGAAGTCGTCTCCAAGGTCCCTCGGAGCAAGGGATGACGGCCATTTCGCGAAGATTCAAACCGGTTGCGGTGGCACGACGTCCGAATATGCAATATTCATTTAAACCCTGTTTGGTTGCGGCTTGTCCGCGTTGGGCGTTTGGTTGCAGAATATTTGAAAGAGAACTTGAAGGAAATTAATATTATGCATCTATAACTTTTCCAGTATCCCACTAACCCGTTAATTCTCTCGCACCTGTTAGATTGGTTATATCTCACAAAACAGTTAAGAAAGATTAATGAACGCACAAGAATTGAAGCAACTTGAAGACGATCTCTGGCGTAGCGCAGATACCATGCGGGCCAACTCGGATCTCAAATCCAGCGAATATTCTACCCCGGTTTTAGGCCTGATTTTTCTTAAATTTGCTGATAATAAGTATCGCCAGAATGAAAAGGCGATTATGGAGGAATATACCAAGCTTAAGGGAACGCGGCGTGAAAAACCGGTATCGGAAATTGCTATTGAGAAATGCGGCTTCTATTTGCCAGACCATGCCCGCTACGATTATCTGCTGAAACTGCCGGAAGAAAAAGATATCGCCAAAGCCATCAAAAAGGCCATGGAAGCAATTGAGGAATACAAAACGGAACTCAAAGGTGTTTTGCCTCAGGATGAATATTTCCGCCTAACTCGAACAGATAAAACCATCCCCAAACAGCTTTTGAAAAACTTCTCCAACATTCCGGAAAATGCCAGCGGCGATATGTTCGGGCAGATCTATGAATATTTTTTAGGCAAATTCGCTTTGGCCGAAGGCCAGGGCGGTGGTGAGTTTTTTACCCCGCGCTCAGTGGTGCGCTTGATGGTGGAAATTATCGAGCCGCATCGCGGCACCGTGTTTGACCCTGCCTGCGGTTCCGGCGGTATGTTTGTACAGTCCGCCATTTTTATTGAACGCCATCGTCACGAATTAGCCAATAATAATGGTGATATATTTGTCTATGGACAGGAAAAAACCTTAGAGACGGTTAAGTTGGCCCAAATGAACATTGCCGTAAACGGATTGCGGGGGGACATTCGCCAAGCCAACACGTATTACGAAGACTTGTTTGATAGCTTTGGCAAATTCGATTATGTGATGGCCAATCCGCCTTTTAACGTGGATGATGTAAGCCTCAAGCGGGTGGAAGGCGACAACCGTTTCAATACATTCGGCATTCCACGCAAAAAAACCAAAGTTAAAAAGAAAGATCGGGGCAGCGAAACCGTACCCAATGCCAATTATTTGTGGATCAACCTGTTTGCCACCTCGTTAAAACCTGGTGGTCGGGCAGCGCTGGTTATGGCCAATTCCGCATCTGATGCCCGCCATTCCGAGGCCGATATTCGCAAAACTCTAATTGAGAACAACCTGATCTACGGTATGCTGACTCTGCCGTCCAATATGTTCTATACGGTTACATTGCCGGCCACTTTATGGTTTTTTGAAAAAGGGAAAAAGGATAATCGTATTTTGTTTATCGATGCCCGCAATAATCGAAGGTCTGTTTGAAATCAAAGACAACACCGGTGGATGTTTGCGTTTGAAAAACCTGATCAACGAACGGGAGTACCGCGTGTACCCCACGGTTGATATGGAGGGTTTCAAAGGAAACACCGATGATTTTATCGCTGCCAGGATCGTGCCGGCCCGGGGCTTTCACACATTTTCCGGTGCAGTCTCACTTTTCGAGTCGGACGGGAGCGACGAGCGGCGGGCCGAAATGTATAAAAAAGCCTCTGAAATTCAAATGAAGCATCCGAAGTGGGCGTTTCAGGACAATGAAGAAAAACTTCAAAAAAGTTTCCAAGTGACTCGGGAGCAATATGAGGATTTTGTTGACCACTTTGGAAGCAATGAGGTTTTTGGAACCGGGAAAGAAATCATGCAACGTTACCGTGATTTTTTTGACTTTCGGGTCTATGAAAAAAAGAACCCCGACACGGGTCTCACGCCGGCACAATCCTATGCCAATGACACCGGTAATGTCTATCAGCCGCCCGAATTTCAGCTTCCAAGAGATGTTATCCGCAGCCCGGATGTAGGGATGCTGTGTGATCCTGTGGAGGGAATCTGCTTCTTGATTGACTATCGGAAATTTATCGACGTGTTTGAATATCCCGAAGAGCAATTGGGCCGCAGACATGCCGAGGACCTGGTTTTAGGCTACCTTGAATCCGATACGATTTCAGACGTACCTTTCAGGAGGGTAGCACAAAATTTTCCGGACAATTTCAAACAGGTGATTTCTTATTACGGGGATCAGGAAGGTTTCTCTTGGCGCCGGATAGATGATCTGATGCTGGAATTTAAACCGCAGACGTTTAATAAGCTTCCCGGAATCATAGCGATTTTGGATAACGAGCTGGCTAACTCAAGCAAAAAACCTCTGAAAAAACAAGCCTCAGTAATGGGCCGCTTCAAAAGCCTTTTTAAGTGAGTGCATCAGCGCAAGCCCCTCGGTGGAAGCATTGAAATCCAAGGAAATCAGGTGATTTGGGGTCGGCCGTGCTAACTATCTTTATATTTGTATAAAGGTCTCTAAATATGGCCGTTTTTTGATCGTAACCATACCATTTTGGGTGCGAAATTGAAGGTCCAAGGATTTTTTTGAATTACGGGTTAGCTTACAAAGGTTCTTCGGAGGACTCAAAAGGGTCGTTTAAGATGATTTTAGGGCTCGTTTTAGGCTTCTTTTTTTGTTAATATATTTTGTGCTTGAGTTACTTCTTTTTTTATTTGAATATCATTCATAATCTACTCTTGAAATTGTATTTATATATTTAGTGCCTAAACGAAAACTGTCTTTTCGCCAATATCTGCGCCTGCCCCGTGAAATGCTTGCCCAATGAAATGCAGCGCCTATTTCATCGGGGCAAAGCCTATTTCACCTGGGGGGGCATCCTCGACTTTCGATCAATTAGCGTTACACATAAAAGGTCAATAGTATGAGTGTCTTAGAAATCGGATGGAAAGAATGGATATCATTACCTGATCTGAACATACCCGCTATTAAAGCCAAAATGGATACGGGTGCAAGGACCTCTGCTTTACACGCTTTTAATATTAAGGAATTTGAAAAAGAAGCTCAAAGATGGGTTAGATTTACTGTTCAGCCGCTGCGTAAAAAGCCTGATATTGAAATTCAATGTGTATCCAATGTGTTGGGAATGCGTGAAATCAAAAATTCCGGCGGGAATATTGAGAACCGGTATGTGATAAAAACGACAGTGGTGCTCGGAAAAAAAATATGGCCAGTCGAATTTACGCTCACCAATCGCGAGGATATGCTTTTTAGAATTCTCCTCGGACGAATGGCCTTGAAAGACAACTTTAAAGTGGACCCCGGGAAAAAATATATCATGGGTAAGGCTGCATTGAAAAATATGTATAACAAAGCCAAATAGGAGAACATAACGCTTATGAAAATCGGGATATTATCAAGAAAGAGTGAATTATATTCTACGAAACGACTCTCAGAAGCCGCAACGGAAAGGGGTCATCAAGTATATGTCATTAATCCGCTGCTATGTTACATGAATATTACATCTCATCATCCCGCTATCCATTATAAAGGAGAAAAGCTTGAAGGCTTCGATGCAATTATACCCCGTATCGGTGCTTCGATTACGTTTTACGGTACAGCGGTGGTTCGTCAATTTGAGATGAAAGGTGTCTATAGCCTAAACGAATCCGTGGCCATCAGCAGGTCACGCGATAAACTGCGGAGCCTACAGCTGCTGGCACGCAGAGGGATTGGGCTTCCAGTGACAGGTTTTGCCAATTCGACAAAGTTTACGAATGATCTGATCGATCTTGTGGGCGGAGCTCCACTTGTCATAAAAATGCTTGAAGGCACTCAGGGAGTCGGCGTTGTCCTTGCAGAAACGGACAAAGCGGCAGAGAGTGTAATTCAGGCCTTTCGCGGGCTTAAAGCAAATATACTCGTACAAGAATTCATCAAAGAGGCGAAAGGGTCGGATATTCGATGCCTGGTCATTGGAAACAAAGTCGTTGCCGCAATGAAGAGAGAAAGTGCAACCGGCGATTTCCGTTCAAATATCCACCGTGGTGGAAAATCTGAGAATATCAGAATAACACCTGAAGAACGATCAACAGCGGTCAGGGCAATGAAAATCATGGGGCTTCGTTTTGGGGGGGTTGACCTTCTGCGCTCCAATCATGGGTCAGTTGTTATGGAAGTTAATTCGTCGCCCGGATTGGGTGGAATAGAAAATACCACGGGTAAGGATATTGCTATGATGGTCATCAAGTACATCGAAGAAAATGCACCTAAAGGCAATACCCGAACCAAAGGCAAAGGATAATTCATTTTTGCATGCGTAAAAAAAAACAGCCTTCGTTTAAGATAGCCGGAACTGTCGTCGAAGCGGGCCAACAAAAAAGTATACGGATCCCAATCGCCGGCCTCTATACTCACACGGACATGTTTATGCCGACACATGTGATTCATGGTCGCCATGCAGGACCCCGCCTTTTCGTCTGTGCGGCTATTCATGGCGATGAAATACTTGGCACTGAGATCATTTACCGGTTGATGAAGATCAAAAAAATCAAACATATCAAAGGGACGTTAATTGCTGTTCCGGTAGTCAATATTTACGGTTTCGTTCACCAGTCAAGATATTCACCCGACCGCAGGGATCTTAATCGTTTTTTTCCGGGCTCTGATAAAGGCTCGTTGACTTCTCAGTTAGCAGATGTTTTTATGAAAGAGATTGCAGTTAAATGTACACACGGCATAGATTTGCATGCCGGGTCGAACCACAGAACGAATCTGCCACAGATACGAACGGATACGGAAAACCTTATAACACGGAATTTGGCCATCGATTTTAGGGCGCCAGTAATTATCAATGCAAAAATCCGCAGTGGCTCGCTTCGGGAGGCGCTATACAACAAAAATATTCCCTACTTGCTTTATGAAGCCGGAGAAGCGTCTCGATTTGATGAGATCGCGATAAAAGCCGGTATACGGGGCATTCTCAACGTCATGCAATCAATAAAAATGCTACGTCCCGCACAATCGCCAAAAAGAGTTATGAAACCGTTAATTGCCAATTCAACGACCTGGATTAGAGCATCTGCCAGTGGGTTATTGCATATGAGTGTTCCCCTTGGATCGAAGGTAAAGAAAGATACGGTTATTGGTGAAATTGCCGATCCCTTCGGTGGTCCGGAAACAGAGATACAATCCCCTATATCGGGAATGGTTATCGGCCGCTTAAACCTGCCGCTTGTACATCAAGGAGATGCTGTTATTCATGTCGCACAATTTGAACAACCTGCCCCTATTGATCCGGTTCTTAAGGAATTTAATGAAGAGGTATCAGAGGTGAAATAATTGTAAATATTCAGAGCGTGAGCTATAAATTGTCTAGTAAGCTATCAAACTCGAACTGTAAATATCAATCGGTACATTTTTAGAAGGAGAAACTATACTGGTGCTGGCAGGTCTGGCAGCCCACCAGGGATATCCGGAACTGACCGGTGTGATTTTCGCCGCCTTTCTATTGTTGAATGCACAATTGGTAAAGGACAGCAATATTACAGGAAATTAACTATCAACCATGAAACGTATTCTCACCTGGTCGGATTGTGTTTTCAATAAGGCATATGCCGTATGGAAAACACACGCATCCAAGCGCACTGCAGCAGTGCTTTTGCTGGCGGTTTATGTGGCCTCTCTGATCGTCATTGAACTGGGCCGCCGAGGTCTTTTGCCGCCTGTAGTGGCAGCAATGACGCCTCGCAGCCATTATGCCGCCATCAGCATGGCCTTCACATTCCTGCTTTACCTGGAAGTGATCGACCTCGTTTTCGGTCTGGCCACGTCGGTGTCCCGGGCCGTGGGTAAACAGTTTGAAATATTTTCACTGATTCTCCTTCGCCGATCTTTCAAGGAATTTACTTACCTGCCGGAGCCCCTCCAATGGCCGGCGACGATGGAACCGGTTTGGCATATTCTCTCAGATTCCTGTGGCGCCCTGCTGGTTTTTGCTGTGCTGGCCTTCTACTACCGTACGCTTTATCATACTCCCATCACGGCCGATGACGATGAAACCGCAGACTTCATCTCCGCCAAAAAAATAATTGCGTTGATCCTGTTAGTCGTCTTCATCGCCTTAGGCGTTCATAGTTTTCTGGCAACTTTAAAATCCGGCAAAGAAACGGATTTCTTTGCCACTTTCTATACCATCCTGGTTTTTTGCGATATCCTGATTGTTCTCGTCTCGCTACGCTACGGCAAATCCTATCCTGTGGTTTTCCGCAACTCGGGATTCGCCCTTGCCACCGTCGCGCTGCGCCTGGCGCTGGCCGCTCCGGATTATTACAACGCTGGATTGGGGGTAGGAGCGATGCTGTATATTCTGGGGTTGAACACCGCGTATAATCTTTTTGTAAAAACTCGGGTGTCGAGTGTGAAATAGGTGTCACCCATTAAAGGTCGGTTCAAGAGAAAAAACACCTGCCCGATGCAAAAAATAATTGCAAATTAAAAATATAAATGATAGGTAATTAACTATATTATCTTCGCTATGCCAACCCTTTGGGAGGTTTCAAATTGACACAGACCCCTGGAGAGTTTAAATCCCCTGCGATAACCAGCAGGCCAGATCAAGATCCCCAACCCAAGCTTTCAAAAGGTGATCAATCAGGGCGGGATCAGTGTCAATCAGACGATGCGGATGCTCGCCGCCATGATCCGGATACCGCCCCCCCCCATCCGGTGCCGCCGATCGACAGCATAAATAAAGACAGCGATATGAAGGGATTTATGTCCCCGAATATCGGCGAAGATCTAAGAAGATCTGCCTTACGCAAATTTTTTCATTTACCGAAATTCAACCGGCGGGACGGCCTGGATGACTACGATGAGGACTTTCAGGTGTTTCAGCACCTTGGCAATATCCTGACATCCGACATGCAATATCATCTGGAGCGCCTGTCCGAGCAGAAGACCGGCTCCCCCCTAAAGAGAGATCCCCCTGCGAACCGTCCGTCAGAAGCCATCGAGGAAAGCACCGGGACTTTTGACTCGAAATCAGGCCATATTTCACACTCCAAAATTGCGGGACCAATACCGGGTATGGAAAAGGTTGGTGCTCTTTTCCACCATCCGGCCCTCTGCGCTCATGGGGCCAGGGGCCTGACCGGATGCACCCGATGCCTGGAGGCCTGCCCGGCCGGAGCAATCAGCACCGCCGGTGTTACCATCCAAATCGACCCGGAAATCTGCCAACAAAAAGGTTTGTGCACCACGGTTTGCCCGACGGACGCGCTGAGGCTCTCAAGGCACAATAGCACCGAATTGCTGGCGTCCATCCGCTTGTCGCTGACGGCGACGCTTGATCCAAATCCTGCTGTAATTTTTCATGACGCGGGTTTTGTACCTGCACTGCTTCAAGACCTTCCCAGGGGAATACTTTGTTTTCCCGTTGATTCCATCGAAGCGGTGGGGATGGATACGTGGTTGGCCGCCCTGGCTTATGGGGCGTCCCATGTTGTTGTGCTGGCGGGAAACGACATTGCGCCTGCTGTTTTTGACATTCTTCAAACCCAGATATCCTGCGCAACGAAGATTCTTGAAGGTATGCGGCTGGAAAAAGAACGAATTCAAATGATTCGGGTAGATCATCGTCACCGGGAAGCGTCATTTACGGATTTCATCCCTTTAGGGCCAGTGCGTCCCACCCGACCCGCACGGTTTGCACCGGGTGACACCAAACGTACATTGATTCTTCAATCTATCGATTATCTTTACGAACAGGCTCCGGGAGCTCGACCCTTGACGCCGCTTGCCCAAGACGCCCCTTTTGGTGAAATCATCATCGATCCGGATACCTGCACGCTTTGTATGGCGTGTGTGGCGGTATGTCCTGCCAAAGCCCTGTACGACGGCGGCGAGATGCCGCAAATTCGATTTGTTGAAGCGAACTGCGTGCAGTGCGGCTTGTGCCGGAGCGCCTGCCCGGAAAATGCTATCCACCTATCACCGCGGATGGTCTTTGACCCAGTGGCGCGGAATTCCCCGCGAATTTTAAATCAGGCAGAAACATTTTGCTGTGTGGTCTGTGGCAGGCCTTTTGCCACCAAGGCCATTGTGGACAAAATGGTTCAAAAGCTTTCCGGTCATTGGATGTATCAGGACGATGCGGCCAAACAACGACTTTTCATGTGTGGGGAATGTCGTGCGAGAGATTTCTTTGAGGCAGGTGCAGGCCTCCGACCCGTGAAAAATTCAGGTATCATCTGAGTATGCGATGCAGACTTTAACGGCTAACGATACGCTACGCGCCCATGTCTATAGTTTGCTGGCAGCGTTGCTGAGTGGTCCTCCTTCCGCGGAGATCCTGGGGCTCTTGGACCGAATTGAAGATCATCAGGTGCCGGACACCGAAATGGCGCAAGCCTGGCGGATGATAAAAAAGGCCGGCGGCCAAACAAATGCCGCCCTGCTGGAAGATGAGTATCATCAGTTATTTATCGGTTTGGGCCGCGGAGAACTGGTTCCCTACGGCTCCTGGTATCAAACCGGTTCGGTTATGGACCAACCCCTTGCCCGGCTCCGGAGTGATTTAGCGGTCTTGGGGATTCAACGTCGTTCCGACGTGAGCGAAACCGAGGACCATGCAGCGGCCCTGTGCGAAACCATGGCCATCATTTGCAGCCATCCGGTAGAAATCGGATTGGAAACCCAGAAGGCATTTTTCAGCAATCACCTAAAGGAATGGATGGATCGTTTTTTCAAGGATATGCAGCAAGCTTCCGCGGCTCGATTTTATCGGGCTGTTGGGAGCCTGGGAGAAGCTTTTCTGGCCTTAGAAAAGGCTTATATGGGGCTATGATAGGCGGTCACGCTTTTTCGGACCGCCTTTATGGGGGGTCGCCGGGTTATATATAGGGAGAAGTAGGGTCAATCTTTTGCAACCGAAAGGACATGATCATGAATCAAGAATCCAGGCAAAACGGCCGTCGCACTTTTATTAGGAACATAGTGTTGATGGGAGGGGCGGGCACCCTGTTGGCAAGCGCCGCCAAGACCATGCGCTTTGGCTCGCGGAAGCATCCAATGGGGAGCCCTGATGCACGCCGCACCCAAGGATACCGGCTCACACCGCACATCCGCAAGTATTATAAAAAGATCGCCTCTTAGCCAAAATCGTTGCCACCGAACATTTTCAAAGGAGAATTTGCTATGGATGTTAAAAGACAACCAGACCGCAAAAGGGATTTTTCGAAAGGTCGCCGGGGAGGGGGCATGGATCGGCGTACTTTTCTGCGCCGAAGCGGTTTAAGCCTTGGCGGAGCTGCGGTTGCCGGAATGCTTCCCTTTTCCTATATGCAAAAGGCAAGTGCTCAGGAAAAAGAAGGATCCGCAGTTCCGGGCGCCATTGAAATCCGCCGTACGATCTGCACCCACTGCTCGGTGGGCTGCGGGGTGCTGGCCGAAGTGCAAAACGGGGTCTGGATCGGTCAGGAGCCGGATTTTGACTCGCCCTTTAATCTGGGATCGCACTGTGCCAAGGGCGCTTCCGTCCGTGAGCACAGTTTGGGAGATCGGCGGGTGAAATACCCGATGACGCTCGTTGATGGAAAATGGAAACGGATTTCCTGGGACCGGGCCATCAAAGAGATCGGGGACAAGCTGCTGAATATTCGCGATACATCCGGACCGGACGCCGTTTTCTGGTGCGGTTCTTCCAAGGCAAGCAACGAGGGCGCCTACCTTCAGCGGAAATTTGCAGCGTTTTGGGGGACCAATAATTGCGATCATCAGGCCCGTATCTGCCATTCCACAACCGTGGCCGGGGTGGCCAATACCTGGGGCTATGGGGCCATGACCAACTCCTATAACGACATGCACAACTGCAAAGCCATGCTGTTCGTCGGCAGCAACGCAGCCGAGGCCCATCCGGTGGCCATGCAGCACGTTCTGCGGGGCAAGGAAAACGGTGCCGTCATGATCGTGGTCGATCCGCGGTTTACGCGCACCGCCGCCCATGCGGATCAGTATGTACGGCTCCGGCCCGGAACGGATGTGGCTTTTATCTGGGGGCTGCTCTGGCACATCTTCAAAAATGGTTGGCAGGACAAGGAATACATCCGCCAACGGGTGTATGGGATGGATGAGATCCGGCCGGAAATAGAAAAATGGCCGCCGGATGTGGTTGCCGATGTTACCGGAGTGCCTGAAGAACAAATGTTGCAGGTCGCTAAAACCATGGCCGAAAACCGACCCGGAACCATTGTCTGGTGTATGGGCGGTACCCAGCACCATACCGGCACCAACAACACCCGGGCCTATTGCATCTTTCAATTAGCGCTGGGCAACATCGGGGTGTCGGGCGGCGGCGCCAACATCTTCCGCGGGCACGACAATGTTCAGGGGGCCACGGACGTCGGTCCCAACAGCCACACGCTGCCCGGATATTACGGGCTTTCAGAAGGGGCCTGGAAACATTGGGCGCGGGTGTGGGATGTGGATTATGAATGGCTTAAATCGCGATTCGACATGAGCCGACAGTACGATGCCGGCGGGGGGAAACTCGCCTACACCATGAACATCCCCGGAATTCCCGTGTCTCGCTGGATCGACGGGGTTCTGGAAACCAAAAACAATATTTCGCAAAAGGATAATTTCCGTGCCGTTTTCTTCCAGGGCCATGCCTGCAACAGCCAGACGCGAGGTCCCGAGATGAAACAAGCACTGGAAAAGCTCGAGCTTGTGGTCATCTCGGATCCGTATCCGACACACATGGCGGTGATGAGTGAACGTAAAAACGGCATCTATCTGCTGCCCACCTGCACCCAGTTTGAAACATACGGATCGGTGACTGCCTCCAACCGCTCCATTCAATGGCGGGAAAAGGTTATCGAACCGCTGTTTGAATCCCTGCCGGATCATGTCATATTATACAAACTGGCCAAGAAATTCGGATTCGCCGGCCAGATGTTCAAAAATATTCGGGTCAACCGCGAAGAGCCGTTGATCGAGGACGTGTTGCGGGAAATCAATCGGGGGACCTGGACCATCGGCTACACCGGACAGAGTCCGGAGAGGCTGAAATTGCACGCCGAGCATCGGGGCACCTTTAATACCACCACTTTAAAGGCCGAAGGCGGACCGGTGGATGGAGAATATTACGGCCTGCCCTGGCCGTGTTGGGGTCCGCCGGAGATGAACCATCCCGGAACGCCCCTGTTGTACGACCCCAGCCTCCCCGTGGCGGAAGGCGGACTGACGTTCCGTGCCCGCTTCGGCGTGGAACGCAACGGCTTCAGTCTTTTGGCAGACGGCGCATACAGCAAGGGATCGGAGATCAAGGACGGATACCCGGAGTTCAGTGCCGACATGCTCAAGCAACTGGGCTGGTGGGACGATCTGAACGCAGATGAAAAAAAGGAAGCCGAAGGGAAAAACTGGAAGACGGATCTTTCGGGCGGTATCCAGCGGGTGGCCATTGAACACGGCTGCGCCCCTTTCGGCAACGCCAAGGCGCGTTGTGTGGTCTGGACCTTTCCGGACCCGGTACCGGTTCATCGGGAACCGTTGTATACGCCGCGTTACGACCTGGTCACACGCTATCCCACCTATGAGGACCGCAAAGCCCTCTGGCGGCTTCCGACCCGCTACCAATCAATCCAGGCCACGGATTATTCCAGGGAATACCCGCTTGTTTTTATCAGCGGTCGCCTGGTGGAATACGAAGGCGGTGGCGAAGAAACACGCTCCAACCGCTGGCTGGCCAAGCTTCAACCGGACATGTTCGCCGAAATCAACCCGGTGGATGCCAACAATGCCGGTATCAAGGACCGGGACTGGATATGGCTGGAGGGTCCCGAAGGCGGACGCATCAAAGTGCGGGCCATGGTGACCCCACGCGTGGCTCCCGGCGTGACCTGGACACCGTTTCACTTCGGTGGATGGTTTCAGGGCAAGGATCTGGTGGATCGCTATCCCGAGGGAACCGCGCCTTACGTTCGCGGCGAAGCCTGCAACACCGCCACCACCTACGGATACGATCCTGTTACCCAAATGCAGGAGACCAAAGCTACTTTGTGTCGCATTCTGCGGGCATGAAAGGAGTAAACAGACATGGCGCGAATGAAATTTTTATGTGATGTGGAGCGATGTATCGAATGCAATGCCTGTGTCACGGCGTGCAACAACGAGCATAACGTTCCCTGGGGAATCAACCGGCGCCGGGTGGTGACCCTCAAGGACGGTGAAAAGGGCGAGAAATCCATTTCGGTGGCCTGCATGCATTGCACGGATGCGCCCTGTGCCGCCGTCTGTCCGGTGGACTGTTTTTACACCACCGACGACGGTATCGTGCTGCATGACAAGGACCTTTGCATCGGTTGCGGATATTGCTTTTACGCCTGTCCCTTCGGCGCCCCGCAATTTCCGCAACAATCGGCCTTCGGGGTGCGCGGCAAGATGGACAAATGCACCTTCTGTGCGGGGGGACCGCCTGAAGACAACTCGCAGGCTGAATTTGAAAAATATGGGCGCAACCGTATCGCTGAAGGCAAACTGCCGCTGTGCGCCGAAATGTGTTCCACCAAAGCCCTGCTGGCCGGCGACGGCGAAGTGATATCAGACATTTATCGGGAGCGGGCGATGAAGCGCGGCAACCGTCCGGATACGTGGGGCTGGCAAAAGGCCTACAAGTTTTCGTCCTAATCACATCGATATACGAGGGATAATAAAATTGAATTGGCGAGGTTTAATTTTTTTGCTGACAGCGGCCATCTTCTTTGTTGTGGCCTGTTACGAATCCCCTGAGGTCGTCATGCACAAACCGGGCATCTACAAAGGCGCCCGGGATCCTCTGCTGGCAAAGCAGCGATCTGCCCAGCAGCAAGAGACGCTCCGGGACAGAGTGATGCTGATCCAGGCCGACCGTTGATGACCGGTGTTTTCGGGGAAGCGGCTTATCATATGGGAGCTGCGCCGATAATGGACAAACACGATGCCAAGGTCGCTTTTTTTTAAAGTACCGGGAGGAAGACCAGAAATGACAGCACCAGCAATTCAAGGCAATTTCAATATGTTGGGGAATAGACGGCCCAGGGCCATGCTCAGAAAAACACTGTTGATGCTGATGATCGGCACTGTTGCCCTGATGATTTTAGGATGGGGAATTCATGAAGGGTTGTTTGCTGGGGCTGCCACGCAAACCGAGACGACCAATCCCCGTGCCAATTTCTGGCGGACGGTTAGAGACGGGCAGATCGGAGTGACAACCGTTCAGGGCCAGGAGCGGAACGTACTGATTCAAAACGGGGGAGAAAATTGGCGCCGCATTCGCAACGGCCTGGTGGCCGGTATCTCACCCTGGCTCCTGGGGGTGGTGTTTTTCGCCATCATGCTTTTTTTCTTGGTTCACGGTCCGGATAAACTGGAAAAAGCGCCCTCAGGCGAAACTTTCGATCGATGGTCACTGCCCCATCGTCTCCTTCACTGGTACACGGCACTATTATTTATCCTCATGGGCTTGACCGGGTTGAGCATGCTCTTCGGTCGGGCTGTTCTCATCCCTGTTCTCGGCCACAGTGCTTTTGCCGGCTACATGAGCGTGGCCATTAAAATTCACAACTACGGCGGGCCGCTCTTTTTGGCAGGGCTGTTCATCGAAATCATTGCCTGGTTCAAACCCAATATCCCCAAAAAAATTGATTTCGATTGGTTTAAATCCATGGGCGGCATGATGGGCAAAGGACCGAGGCCTCATGCAGAAAGGATTAACGGCGGCTCTAAAGCCTGGTTTTGGTTCACGGTTTTGGCCGGTTTGACCGTCGGGATCACCGGTTTGATATTAGACTTCCCGGAATTCGGACAGTCGCGCTGGATGATGCAGGTGGCCCATGTGATTCATGCATCCGTTGCCGTGGTTTTTATCACAGGAGCTTTGGGACATATCTACCTTGGGAGCATCGGTGCCCAAGGCACCTTTGAAGGCATGTGGCGCGGCAAGGTGAGCGCTCAGTGGGCCAAACAGCACAATGATTTATGGTATGCAGAATTGATTAAGTCAAAATCGGCGGAAAGCGGGCCATCGTAATAAGAGTAATGAATATTTCAATTTGAATACATTAACTGTTGCGCTGTGTTCGGGTTTCAATCGATCTTTGAAGGCTGGTTTTGAAAAAGCCTTATTCAACTCGATATGAGATCGTAATCATCCAATCCGCATAGGCTGGATATAGCTTTTTCATGAAATCAATAACTCTTTGTTTGAACGTGGTCTCTATGATTGCAGACTGTCCCGGCCACAGCCGAAACTTGACCCGCAGATAGCGCCAGTTGCCCCCTTTGGCTTCTTTAACACCAAAGAGTTCGGGCTTTTCCAAAATAATGGACTTTTGTTGATTGTACAACCCCGTAGCCATTGATTTCACCGCTTCGGTCACGGTTTTTTCCTCGATTTCATCAGGAACTTGGATATCCACATATCCCCGGATAGCCCCCCGACGAAATCGGCTGATCATGGTGATATTACGGTTGGGAACATAGATTTGCTGGCCATGCAGATTGACGATCGTGGTAAATCTTAATCCGATGTTTTCGACTTTGCCGATCTGGCCTGACAGCTCCACCACATCCTCAATGTTTAGAGCATCTGAAAAAATTAAGGTTAACCCGATAATGACATCCTGTACAAGGCCCTGCAAGCCGAACCCAACCGCAAGCCCGATAACGGAAGCGCTTGCCAAGTATGCGGTCAAAGAAACCTTAAACTCCCTTAAGATTAACCCGATGGCCATGAAATAGATGACAAAATTAAGGCCGCTGACAAGGATAGTGGTCACAGTGGCAACTTTGGGGTATCGACGGGTAAAGCTTTCCGTGGTTGAAGCTTCCGCTTCCAGTTTCAAAGTAAGCATCCACCGGCTCAGCCGCTTGAGTCCCTGAACCGTAAAATGGGCAAGAACGGCAAGCAACACAATGACAACAATTCGGAAGCTAGTGGGAATCCTCATTATTAAATCACTTGATTCCATGTCGTATCCCTTTTGGTTTAATAAAAATCCTCTTTCCGAAAGTGAAACAAACTAAAAATTTACATGGTGCCCTCTGGGGTAGGATCATAACTTCTCAGAAAATTATGGCGCCTACTGGTGATAAAATGTAATCTGTCTGGCTGTTTGAGCAGGTTAGTGAGCCTTAAGAAAAAACAGCGAACCAGATCATTCATCTTTTAAACATATGATGGTGCGTCTAACCAAATTAATATTAAAGGATTGGTACCTGTTTTTTATTTAGGTTCACTTAACTGCGAGTTCCAGACAGGTTACATTTTATTATCAGTGGGCGGCTCACTATTATCATTTTATACAACAGAACTTACTGAGAAGTTTCGTAGGATCGAAATAATATGCTTAGAATACAGATAAATTTATAATTTTGAGAGGGTTCCCGATTCCCTTTAATAGAAACAATCTCCTGCAGCTAAATACGCTGTCTTAAATAATTATGCCACCACGTCCAAACGACTCACGCCTCCGGGCATCCTTGTTAATTTGATCTTGGTGGGAATTTCATCTTCTACCTTTTTGACATGGGAAATAACGCCCACCATTTTGCCGTTATTTTTCAAATCTTTCAATGTGGACAGCACCTTGTATAAGGTTTCATCATCCAGGCTGCCAAAGCCTTCGTCCACAAAAAGAGACTCTATTTTACGTCCGTTGCCGGACATATCTGAGAGTCCCAGCGCCATGGAAAGGCTGACTAAAAAGCTCTCACCACCGGACAACGTGTTGACGGGTCTGCGGGCGCTATGCAGAAGGTCCTCTATTTCCAGGCCCAACCCGTCCATCTCACGACGTTTCAAATAATAGCGACTGCTGAGGCTTTCAAGATGTTTGTTGCTATGTTCCAGCAGGCGCTCCAGCATCAGTTCTTGAATACGCGTCTTGACCTGGGCTTGGCCGGCGGTTTCAAAAAAACGTTTCTCTTCATTTAATCTGTTGCACAAATTCTCCTGTTGTTCCAATTCTTGTGTCTTTTGTTGATATTCTTTTTCCAGTATTTGGTAATGTTCCAGACGTTCAAAGGCTGCGGAAATCTCTTGCGCCAACTCATCCTTTTGTTTACGTAAATCCTGAATCTTTAGACTCAGGTCTTCCGATGTCTGGTCGGCGATCCCCTTTAAATCTTCTGTGTCAAGTTCTTTTCGGATGGTCTCCAAATTCTTTGTGTATCTGATAATTTCGCTATCAACGACTTCCGGTTCCTGATCCAGGGCCTGCCGCTGTTCAGGGCTTAAAAGGCTGTTGTGGATCTCCTCCAGGGTACTGAAGCCTGAAGAAGCGGCCTCGCTTAAAATTTTCTGCTCCAGTTGTTCACATTCATTTTGAGCGTCCTGCCACATCTTTTCCGTTGCCTGTTTCAGGTTTTGCTTTTCAGACAGAGTGCGACGAACCTGCCGGGTTTCCTGTTGAATGGCGTCACGTTTTTTTTGCTCCTCAAGCAGCATTTTTTCCTCTTCTTTTTTTTCCTGAAGCGCATCCCCGGTTCCAAAGGTCTTTTCTCGTTTGATTTTTAACGTGTGTAAGGCCTCTTGCTCGGTTTCAATTTGTCCTTCCACATCTTTTATCTCTTTTTTCAAGCGGTCGCTTTCTTCCGGCAAACTCCCGGCTTTGTTTTTTAACGCAAGCATCTGTTCGTTCAATTCGCGACGGTTGTCGACGTGGCTGCGATAATCAAGCCCTATGGTTTCCAGGCGTCCAATCAGTTCGCTCTCTTTTCCCGGAGCCGGAATCGCCAGTTTAAAGACTTGAAGACTATCATTAAGGTTTTGCACCAGATCGGCTTCTTTTTGTCTGGCCGTCCGGATCTCCTGCTGGATAGCGGCTAAATTTTTCCCGCAACGATTCGCGTCCTTTTGAAGCTGGTCGGCGGCTTGCTGTGTTTGGTTTGTTTTGACAGATTTTTTCTGGAGGACCCTGTCGAGCTTTTCCGTTTTCTTAGATAATTTGCGAATGCGCTTAATCCGGCTCTGCTCCTTTCGCACGTCTTTTTTCAAAGCCCGAATGGCTTGGGTAACCGATGACCGGTCCCCAAGATCCCATTCGGTCCCGGTTGCCCGGCTGAGCCGGCTCCACCGGCGTCTTATCTCACTAAAACGTTCATGGCGATTTTTTAGCCCGGCAATTTGATCCGAGAGGCTTTTGATTTGATGTTTAAGGTTCTCAATCCGGTGCTCCTGCTCGCGAACCACCTCTGCGGAATCTTTTTCGAAGGGCGGTTCACGGTCCGTATAGGGATGATCCAGAGAACCGCACAGAGGACAAATCTCCCTTTTTTTAAGCTGCTTTCTGCACGGTTCGAATCTTGCAATATTGTTAACACCGGACAGGGTGTTCTGCTCCTGTTCCAAGCGTTTGAGCAGGTCGCCGTGCTGCTGCTCGGCGGCCTTCAGGGCCAGTTCCAGGGCATTGCCGTCCCCTTTTTCCTGTCGGTCATGAGTTTTGCAAAGCTTGACCATGGATTGAAAATACATCCGCTGTTTTTTCCGGTCTTCGAGCGTTTTATCCAGCGTTGCCGGAGAAGCGCCGGCCAGGAGAGATGCCTGCATTTTTTTTAGCTCAGCCTTGCGGGCGCTGAGTTTATCGGATTTGTTCTTTAGTTTTTCTAGTTTTCGTTTGGTTTTCGCCAGTAATGCGGATGCTTTTTCCTCGGCCTTTCGGGCCGATATCTGCTGAACGCTATGTGCGGACAGGTCTTTACGAGTAGATTTCAGCTGCTCCAAAGCGTCTTTAGGACCCCCAATATTGCCGGCCAGGTTTTCATCGTCGGCATGTGCCTCAAGCCAAGTCTCCGTGTTCGCCAGAAGCGCTTTGTTTTCTGCGAGTTGCCGCCGGGTTGTCTGTTGGTGTTGCACATTCATTTGAAGCCGATTTTCAAGAGACGATCGCCTATCATTAAGCGCCTGAAGCAAAGCACTCAGCGTCTGTATCTCCCTGTCGATTTCCAGGGTCTTTTCGATCAACCGGCAGTGCTCGTCCTGGACGTTCTGATTCTGTTTGGCTTCAAGGGCCTGTTCCCGATCTTTTGCTTCCAGAGCTTCAAGCCGATTTTCCAGATCGGTTACTTCCGCCTTAAGCGCATTCAGGGTGTTCAAATATTCGGAGGTTTTTTCTTTGTGGCGGTTGAACCGTTCGATGTCTTTTTCAAACGGTTCGGCATCCATCGCCTTTTTTAGCCTCAAAAGATCAGACTGCATCTGCTCTTTTCGGGCCCGGGCTTCGGCCAGACCCATCTGGTTTTTGTCATATTCATCTTTTAATTGATGAACGAGCTGGATCTGTTCTTTTTTTTCATTTAATATGGATAAGGTTCGTTCGGTTTCTCGAAAATCATCCTCCAACTGTTCGGCGGTGTCCTCAAGCGTTTTAACCTCTGACGGGGGTATCAACGGAAAGTTTTGAATCTCTTCTTTTAGTGCTGTAAGTTTATTATCTTCTATTTCAGCATTTTCAACCACTTCTTCTACAACGTTTGAATACATATCATGACCGGCGATTTTTTCTAAAATTTCAACTCGCTCATAATCCAGGGCGTTTAAAAAGGCGGCAAATTCCCCCTGTGCCAGCATAACGGATCGGGAAAAGCGTTTATAATCGAGACCGGTCAGTTCCGTTATGCGACTTCGAACCGCAACCATGTCATTTGCAAGCACGTGTTCAGTGCCGTTCAGTTGGACAAGGCTCATTTCCGGCGCAAGGGGGTTGCCCTCGTCAAGATGCAAAGACCAGTTCGAGCGAAACACTTCACCGCCCACCGAAAACGTAACCGTTGAATAGCATTCCGAGGTTTTTTTACTCACGATCTGCTCCGACGAATTTTTAAGACGGACCATCTCGCCGTAAAGTCCCAGTGAAATCGCATCAAAAATAGTACTCTTCCCGGATCCGTTGGGACCGGTAATCGCAAATAGACCTGCTTCCCGCAATGGCGGGCGGTCAAAATGAATCTCCCAGTCTCCTTTTAATGTATTTATATTTTTAAACCGAACATTTAAAATTTGCATAGTCTTTACCTTGGTTATTTTCTAAAGTCGGGGCATCCCGCTATATATTCAAGCAGTGTGTAATTCACTGATGTTGGTTAACAGCGGTCATTTATTACTTTCCACCGGAATTCGAAGGTCTGGTTTCAGGTGTCGGGTGTCAGGTGTCAGGAGGACGAACGTAAGAGCTGACACCTGAACACTGACACCTGAAACCTGGATTACTTGAGCTAAATCACCAACAATCTTGATTTACACCCATTCAAGCAGAATACATAACCCACTAAATTTAATAATGATCCATATGATGACGTTTCCTATCACCACTTGGAGACAACGATCAGTTTCTTAAAGGAAAAAGAATATAGCACAGTATGAGCCCAGGTAAAAGCATCAATTAAGCTCAATATGTTTTATTGTTCCCAGCTCATATTTGACGGTTTCGTAAAAAGTCCAACTTCTGCGTTGTGCTGCATTTCGCAATCATTCAACGTACGATAAGTACTCCTCATGATTACAAAATTTACACGCCTCTTTATCCCGATTATGTTTGGCGGGGGAGTTTGAACTTTTTATGAAACCGTCTAAATCGGACTTTTTACGAGTTCATCATATTTTAACGTCTATCTTTTGTCATTTTGGCCGTTTTTGTGGTATGTAATAGAGGTTCTTTGTTTTTAATCCCTGTTCCAATGGAATCCTGATCGATTTTACTGGGGAATACAAATCCTCCGATAAAAAGTATTTTTAATGATTATACCGGTATGCTCCGGATCGGCAGGAAACTGGAAAGGCCGAAGTAAAGATGAAACTCGTATTTCTGCGACACGGGCAAAGCACCTGGAACCTGGAGAACAAGTTTACCGGATGGACTGATGTTGATTTGTCTGACCAGGGTGTCCGGGAAGCGAACGACGCCGGCAAGGTGTTCAAATCCCAAGGCTATTCTTTCGATGTGGCTTACACATCCGTGCTCAAGCGCGCCATTCGAACGCTGTGGATCGTCCTTGAAGAAATGGATCTTATGTGGATACCCGCGCATTGCTCCTGGAAGCTCAACGAACGGCATTACGGCGCGCTCCAGGGTCTCAACAAGCAAGCCACTGCCGAAAAATACGGCGACGATCAGGTTCATATCTGGCGACGGAGCTACGATATTCAACCGCCACCTCTGGCCCTGACGGATCGTCGTCACCCCGGATTCGATCCACGCTACGCGCATCTTAACCCGGACGATCTGCCCGCAACCGAATCCCTCAAAGATACCCTCAACAGAGTACTTCCATATTGGCAGCAGACGCTTCTGTCCGCTTTGAAGCAAGGCCGCAGGATGATCATCTCTGCCCACGGCAACAGCATCCGGGCCCTGGTGAAACACCTGGAAAATGTGTCCGATGAGGACATCATGGGGGTGAATATACCCACCGGTATCCCCCTGGTTTACGAGTTTGACAACGATTTGCGCCCCGTACGGCATTACTTTTTGGGTGAGGAAGAGGCTGTCACCAAGGCGATAGCTTCTGCGGCATCGAAATCAAAGCGGTAATGAACATCATGCTTGGATTAAACCGCGATGGCACAGATCAAGCACCGGATGCGATGCAAATTCAGAACTCCTGACCTATGTACGTAATTTCAACGTGATATGAAGATTTAGTCGTAACTTCAGATGCAACAATTTGAACATCGAACATCGAACGTTCAACGTCGAATATGGAAGCCACTTCGCTTTGTCTTTATTATTAATGGTGGAATACATTATTCGATGTTCGATGTTCGACGTTCATCTTTTAAGTGCCTTCAAGATGTGGGTTGCTCATTAAAATATTTTGAATCTGAATTTACGCCAGGTCAGTAGTCCTGAAATTAGGCGCGTCATAAGGAAAGTGGGATAGGTGCCGGATGTGAACATTCGGGAATTTTTTTGACCTGATTTTGACAGATCGTTTATGATATGTTATTAAAAAGAATACTCGCATTGATTATTTGACCACTCTAGATTTCACAGTTGTTTCTACGTTTAGGTTGCCGAATTGAGACCTTTGAAAAATGTCAATTTTTGTTTAAGTTCAAGAAAGGCGATAATTTTAAGCATAGGAATACATTGAGTATTTCGAGCATTAAAATTTGAGCCTGACGCAGAAATTGAGCAAAAAGGGACGTTTTTCAAAGGACTCGAATTACGATACGGTATCCCCGAGCCTATCAAGGTTATTGCGAACACGTTAACAGTGATTCTTTCTATATAAACATACATCATGAAATCCTTAGCACTAAAAACCTGCATGCGTGTCGATTCACAGCATCTTTTATACAAATACCTAGCTTCTGTTATTTTACCTTTGGCCGGTATTGATCTAAAAGATCCGCATATTGAGACCAGTTCCCTGAGTGATAAACGGGCGGTGTATCTGTTTAAGGAACTTAAAAGTCGAAATCAGTTTGTGGGAAAATATTTCGGATTCCGATACCAACTTTCTGAACAGGAACGCAGGAACGTGTTGAATAAAGAGTTTTTGAACCTCTGTGCAATTCGTGCTAAAGGATTTTCCGACTATCCCAATCGTGTTGTTCGACCCTATACCAAAAATGAGGAAATGAATTACCTTCTTGTTGAGGACTATGTTCGAGGACATGACCTGGATTACTATATCAGTAAAGCGGCATATTCAGGCCAACATGAACGGTTGCTTCGAAAGCTGACGGGACTCGCATATTTTTTATTTATGCTCCATCAGAAGACCATCAGTGATCATTCTGTTTGTATTAAGAATTCTTCCGGTTATTTTAGATCTATAATTAAAGGTCTTAAGGGTCAGGGAATTATTGATGAAAAAGTTTCCCTGGAGTTTGAACACCTTTTCAATGTGTGGGAAAGATCGGATAAAATGCAACAGGATTTATCAGTGTGGGTCCATGGGGATGTCACCCCGACCAATTTCTTTTTTCATCCCGAAGATGGTATTACTGCCATTGATCTGGAACGAATGCAGCTTGCGGATCGAGTATATGACATCGGTTTTTTATGCGCCGAACTAAAGCACCACTTTGCCTTGCGACTTCTCAATGCAAATCTGGCGGAGCGGTTTATTTCCCATTTTTTACATGCCTATTGTGATAATTTTTCCGACCCCTACAGCGAGTTTAAACGCATTGCCGAGCGAAATCCATTTTATATGGCACTGGGAGAGATGCGAATAGCCAGAAACACCTATTTATCTCGGAATCATCGAAGGTGGCTGGTTGAAGAAGCTTACCGGTGTTTAACATATTAACTTTTTGTCAAATATTGTCGTAAGATTTGGAGGTTGGACATGACCAAGCTTAAAGCCGTTATGTTTGATTTGTATGGAACACTTATAGATATTCGAACCAATGAAAATCGAGACGAGACGTTTGAGTCACTCAGTCGTTTTCTGGAGTATCGGCGTGTTTTTGTTTCGGGCAAAGAACTCAAGGAGCTCTATTTCAGTGAGGTTAATCAGCAGTTTGCACGCAGCAGAGAAAAATATCCGGAAATCGATGTTGCCCGTGCGTTCAGACAGGTCTTGCAAAATCGAGCCCAAACAACAGACCGATATCTTGCAATGATCACTACTCAGCTTTATCGATCGTTGTGTCGCGAGAAGATGCAGTTGTTCGAAGACATATTCTGGACACTTAATGAATTCCGTAAAGATTACCGTTTGGGAATTGTTACTGACGCCCAGCGGCTGTACTGCAATCCGGAAATGCGTTCTTTGCGCATAGAGGATTTTTTCGATGCGATTGTAATATCTTCAAATTATGGATTTCGTAAACCTGACTCGCGATTGTTTCATATTGTCCTGGCGATGCTTGATATTCCGGCCTCCGCAGCAGCTTATATTGGAAACAACTATCACACGGATATCGTCGGTGCCAAGGCCGCCGGACTGGCCGTAGCCGGTCTTATCCGCCAATCAGAAAAAGATATGCAGGGTCATAGTAATGAACCGGCACCCGATTTTGTATCAAATGATTTGCACGATGCTTTTAAATGGATTTCCGAAAATACGGAGATCTGATTTTAAAAAAAGATAGAATAAATTTATGAAAAAAATCTCTCCATCCTCCCATCCCGGCATGGGTGCTATATCCCATAAAAATGGTAATCTTCCAAATTTAATGAGAAGTTTCTAAAAATGGAACAAGCCATATGCATTCACGGCCATTTTTACCAACCTTCGCGGGAAAATCCATGGTTGGAAAAGATTGAAATCCAGAAATCCGCTTATCCATACCATGATTGGAATGAACGAATCACAGCAGAGTGCTATGGTCCCAATACGGCTGCCAGGATTTTAGATGCGCAGAACCGCATCGTTCAAACCGTCAATAACTACGCAAAAATGAGCTTTAATTTCGGCCCCACGCTTTTAAATTGGATGGAACAACACGAACCGGAAAACTATCAGGCAATTCTGGATGCTGATAAAGAGAGCCGAAAACGTTTTTCCGGCCATGGGTCTGCTCTGGCCCAAGCTTATAACCACATGATCATGCCTTTGGCAAATTCACGTGACAAATACACACAGATTTTTTGGGGAATACGGGATTTTGAAAAACGTTTTGGACGCAAACCCGAAGGTATGTGGCTGCCGGAAACCGCTGTTGATCTTGAAACCTTGGATCTTTTATCGAACCAAGGTATAAGTTTTACAATCCTTGCGCCGAATCAGGCTATCCGGGCGCGATCCATGGGTGCAAAGTCATGGGAAGACGTAAGCGGCGGCAAAATCGATTCAACCCGGCCATATAATTTACGGTTACCGTCAGGAAGCTCGATTGCGCTATTTTTTTATGACGGTTCGATATCTCGAGCCATTGCCTTTGAAGGACTGCTTGGAAAAGGTGAATCGTTTGTAAAAAAGCTTGTTTCCGGATTTTCCGATAACCAGACGAAACCACAGATCGTTCATGTTGCCACTGACGGCGAAAGTTACGGTCACCACCATCGGTTGGGTGAAATGTCTCTGGCCTATGCGTTACATACGATTGAGTTGTTAAAAAGTTGTCGATTGACAAACTACGGCGAGTATCTTGAAAAAAATCCTCCTGAGGATGAAGTTGAAATTATTGAACATTCTTCATGGAGTTGCGCTCACGGCGTAGATCGCTGGCGGTCTGACTGTGGATGTAATAGCGGTAAACATCCGGAATGGAATCAAACCTGGCGAGAGCCCCTGCGTAAGGCGATGAACCGGCTTGGAGACAAGCTTTCCGGAATATATATGGGAAAGGCGGAGTCATTATTAGATGATCCCTGGGAAGCCAGAAATCAATACATAGATGTCGTTCTTGATCGTAGCCATGAAAGTATCGAGAATTTTTTGAGACGCTTTTCAAAACACACCCTGTCACGGAACGAAAAAACAACGGTCTTAAAACTACTGGAAATGCAGCGTCATGCCCAGTTGATGTTTACCAGTTGCGGTTGGTTCTTCGATGATATTTCCGGTATTGAGACCATCCAAAATCTCCAGCATGCCGCTCGGGCGATCCATATAACAAAGGACCTCATCAACAGAAATATTGAATCCGACTTTCTAAAGTATTTGAGTCACGCAAAGAGCAATAAATCCGATTATGGTAATGGTCGCCGCATTTATGCTAAGCATGTCAAACCCACTATTTTTGATCTTAAAAGGAGTTGTGCCCACCATGCCATAACCTCACATTTTTACAAAGATGCAACACAAGCCTCATTGGGGTGTTACTCGGGGAACAGCGAGGATTATCAGGTTGCTGAATCCCAAAAAACAAAGCTATCATTTGGGCGCACCGTAATATGGAATAATGCTACCCGTGATTCAGCCACGTTTTTATTTGGGGTTCTTCAAAAAGGTGACTATGATATCCGATGTGGTATTGGAAAATATAAAGGCAAATCATATTATGAATTATTCGTCCGGGAACTGAAAGATTCTGTTAAGAAAGGAAAATCTTTAGAAACACTAAAAATTTTTGATACATACTTTAATCGCCCTTTTTACAAACTAAATTCCGTTTTTCAAGATCAACAACAGGCCATACTGAAACAGATCGCAAACGTAAAATTATCGGATGCAGCATCTGTATGTCGGAAACTATACAAGAAATCTTCTGGTCTGATTAAATTTTTCGTTGATTCCGGGAATCCATTACCCCCCTTGGTTTACTCCCTCGCTCAAGTCCTGTTAAATTCGGACTTGCTAACCGCCTTTGAGCATAGCGAAATTGACACCAAACACATAAAAGCCCTTCTTAAGGATGCTGCGATTGCCAATATTTTTTTAGATGTTTCTACATTGGAATACGCATTGAAAACACGCCTGGAAAGCAAAATCAAACAACTCATGAATACTCCCGACAACCTTTCTATGATTCAGGAACTGGAAGGTACGGTCGAAATTGTTGATGATTTGCCATTTACTTTGAACTTGTGGAAAGTTCAAAAAGATATTTTTACCATATATCGAAACCGTTATCATAAAACAGCGAAACAGGCCGTTAAAGGGAATAAAAAAGCTAAAAAATGGTTGAAACATTTCAATAATTTGGCCAATAAACTTTCGATCTGTTTTTAAAACTGATCAACTTCTTACAGGGTGAATAGATGAAAAGGCGTGGAAGTGGAATTCTTCTTCATATTTCTTCACTGCCGTCTTTATACGGGATCGGTGATCTGGGGCCGGAGGCTTTTAATTTTGCCGATTTCCTTGCCGAAGCCAAACAGCAGTATTGGCAGGTTCTTCCATTGAATCCAACGCAGCTTGTAAATCATAATTCTCCTTATCATTCCTGCTCGGCTTTTGCATTGAATCCGCTATTCATCAGTCTTGATTTTTTGATACAGGATGAACTTCTCGAATCGTCGGATATGGAGCCGCTTCCAGGCTTTTCGGCTGAAAAGGTGGACTATCCCAGGGTAGCGGGTTTTAAAGAAAATTGTTTGAGCATTGCTCATGAACGATTTAAGGCAAAAAATAAATTAGGTGATTATGAGCGCTTCTGCCGACGGAATTCATGCTGGCTTGATGATTTTGCGCTCTTTGTCGCATTGAAATCTCACTTTGAAACAAGTGAATGGTCACAATGGCCTCAGGAATTTAAAGATAGAAATCCGGAGGCGCTCCGTCTCGCCGGTCTGGAATTGCTTGACCGGGTCGAGCAAGAAAAATTTCGACAGTATGTATTCTGCAAGCAGTGGTTTGCACTCAAAACGTATGGTAATGAGAAAGGTATAAAATTTATCGGTGATATTCCGATTTATGTTACTTACGACAGCGCTGATGTGTGGGTCCACCACGACTTGTTCAAGCTGGATGCGGATAAACGACCATCGGTGGTCGCAGGAGTACCTCCTGATTATTTCAGTAAGACCGGCCAGCTATGGGAAAATCCTGTATATAACTGGGAGGTGTTGAATCAGAAGGACTATCGTTGGTGGATTCAGCGAATACGCCACAACCTAAATCTTTTCGATTATGTTAGACTGGATCATTTTCGTGGGTTTGTGAAATACTGGGAAGTACCGGTTGACGAAAAAACAGCTGAAAACGGACAATGGATAAAAGCTTCCGCTTACCGTTTTTTCGATACTCTTTTCAAGCGTTTTTCTTGTTTGCCTGTTATTGCGGAAGATCTGGGGGTTATTACATCTGATGTAAGGGAAGTGTTAAATTATTTTGAATTTCCCGGAATGAAAGTGCTTATGTTTGCCTTTGGGAAAGATTTCCCCTCAAATGTTTTTCTGCCTCATAATTATATGAAAAGCTGTGTGGCATATACCGGAACCCACGACAATAACACCCTGCGAGGATGGTATGAGAATGAAGCAACAGCCCATATGAAGAACAAACTTCGACAGTATATCGGCGGACAACATGATGAAGATCAGCTCCATTGGGAAATGATTCGTCTCCTGATGAGGTCTGCCGCAAATACCGTGATTATTCCAATGCAGGATGTTTTAGGATTGGGCTCGAACGCTAGGATGAATCAACCGGCAACACGCAAAGGCAATTGGCAATGGCGATTACCCCCCCAACTCATAACCCAAACGTTGATCTCCCGGATTCTAGAGTTGACCGAAACCTATGAAAGAGTGTGATAGCAAAAAAATCATTTCCTTGGCTTCTTCGATTGCCCACCGCAGTCGTCAGTTTCAAACAAAAAGTCTAAAAAAGTTTTGTTCCGGCCATCAAATTACACCGGATCTTTTGGCTTTGGTTGTCCGGCGGACAAAAAAGATGTTTGCTCCACTCTGATCCATAATAACACCTGTTTTGGGTCTTGATCCCGCTCAAATTCCGCCACTGTGAATTCATTGGCCGGTTCTGTGGAAGAAGGTTCCAACCGAATGCCCAGTCGGCTCAGTTTCAGAGAAACCGTCTTCAGCCTCAAATGCTGTTCCGGGTTCAGCAAGACCGCGTTCAAATGCTCGATATGATCTTCCGGAGTATCCAGCTCGGCTTTGATTTCTTCCAGCTTCCTCTTGATCTCGCTGAGCACTTCTAACGACTCTTGGGTCTCATTATCGTCTGCTTCAGAAGGGTTCAGATCCGTTCCCAGGTCTGTACCTTCGGGCTGTTGAACCTTGAATTCCAGCAACTCTTGCTGTTTTTCCAGATCTTCCTTCCATAGCTGAAGATCCGTAATTTTTTCAAAAGCTTGGGTAAAAAGACTTATCAATGCACGGTGCTGAACTTGCAGGCGGGTTTCGGCCAAATCAGCAGCCGGATCAATCACCTTAAAGTTCTCGAAGAAAACCGCTTTCTGAGGAACGTCCCTGCGGACAATTTCACCGTCTTTTTCCGTTCCGAAAAATTTTTTTTCCTTTTGTTCAGCCACGAGCATTGCAAATGCCCGGGATGCATTCGTACGCTGAAAAAACTTCTTGAGCGCTTTGGTGGATTGCAGTAGACCGGTCAACTCTTCACGACTTATGAACATGGCTCTGAGTAGAGGATCATCGTCCCAACGACCGGGATCGAAATCCACGGGTCCCGGAACTTGAGGAACGAGCCCGGAAATGTATTGCATGGCGTGCCGAACGGACGGAAGAATTTTTTTTCGGAATCTGTGAACGGGTAAAATCGTGGAATCGGTTTCCCGTACGATCCTTTCGATCTCATCCAACACGGCGGCCTCTCTTTTATGATTCATCGCTTGGTGGGAACTCCCGTAAACCAACCGCTGATAGAATGCTGTCACTAGGCTTTTCAAACTCATGGCAATGAGGCCTCAAAAAACACAAAATTCACAACTAAGTACATGTATTCTTAAATATGGTTACGTATTTATAACTTAGTTTATTCATTTTATTTATGCAAAAGTTTAAAGTGCCTAAAGTGAACTAAAGTGCCTAAAGTTAATGTATTCTATCAATTTTCATTATAATTGATCGCGCTGAAAGCGCGTTTTTCAAATTTAGCTCACTTTAGACACTTCAAACTTCAAACTTTTGGACTTCACCTTATACGGGATAGTGTCCATATAAAAATACGTCATCGTATTTATGAATTAGAGCACTAAGGAACTATGCCTGTATGGCGATCTTTTTAACTTCTTCCGACACATGGTTTTCAAACTGCTTAAAGTTTTTTTGAAAATTTGCGGCAAGGGCCTTGGCCTTCTCACGGTAAGCAGCTTTATCCTGCCAGGTATTCTCGGGCATAAGAACCTCGGGCGCAACATTGGGACAACTGACCGGGATATGCAGTCCGAATATTTCATCCTTTTTGGTTTGGATCTTTGCAAGCGTGCCGTCCAGGGCTGCCCTGACCATGGCACGGGTATCTCGAATAGGCATGCGGTTTCCAATGCCGTAAGGTCCGCCGGTCCATCCGGTATTGACCAGCCAGCAGTTGACCTTGTGTGCTTCAATCTTCTCGCCCAGCAGCCGAGCGTACACGGCCGGATTAAGCGCCATAAAAGGCGCGCCGAAGCACGCGCTGAAGACCGCCGAAGGCTCTGTCACGCCTTTTTCCGTGCCGGCGAGTTTTGCCGTATAGCCGGATAGAAAATGATAAATTGCCTGATCCTTGGTGAGTTTGGAAACCGGAGGCATAACACCGAATGCATCGGCGGTCAAAAAAATGATATTGCTGGGTTGACCGCCCATTCCGCCCCTGACGATGTTTGGAATATGGGAAATTGGGTATGCCGCACGGGTATTTTCGGTCAATGAATCATCGTCAAGATTAATGCGGCGAGTGTCGAAATCAAGCGCGACATTTTCCAGTATGGTCCCAAACCGTCGTGTGGTTTCATATATTTCCGGCTCCGCGTCTTTGGAGAGTTTTATCACCTTGGCGTAGCAGCCGCCTTCGAAGTTGAATACACCGTTTTCACTCCACCCGTGCTCATCATCACCGATGAGCATACGTTCCGTATCTGCGGAAAGCGTGGTTTTGCCGGTACCCGACAGGCCAAAAAATATCGCCACATCACCACTTTTGCCGATATTCGCCGAGCAGTGCATGGACAGGACGTGTTTTTGTGGAAGCAAATAATTCATGATCGTGAAAATCGATTTTTTGATCTCACCGGCATAGCTCGTGCCGCCGATAAGGATCAGCCGCCTGGAAAAGTGAACCAGAATGAATGTGGGCGAAACCGTGCCGTCAATCTCGGGATTGGCCATGAAACTCGGTACATTGATGACCACAAAATCCGGCCGGTGCTGCGTAAGGCCTTTTTTATCAAGGATGCGGATAAACATGTTCCTCGCAAACATACTGTGCCATGCCGTCTCGGTAATGATCCTTACGGGAATCCGATAATTGGTATCTGCGCCGGCATAGCAGTCCTGGATATAAATATCCCTGCCCTGCAAATAAGCACACATGCGCTGGTGCAGCAGTTCGAATTTCCATTCATCGAAGGGGATATTTACCTTCCCCCACCAGATATTATCCTGGCTCGACGGTTCCTTGACGATGAATTTGTCCTTGGCCGCCCTTCCCGTATGCTGACCGGTGCGTACAACCACGGGACCCAGATGGGAAATAAATCCCTCCCGTCGCCGGACCACTTCTTCATACAGCGCCGGTGTGGATAGATTCCGGTACACATTGCCGGGATTGACAATACCGTGCTGCTCGATACCAAAAGTTTCTCTTTTATGAATATGCTCTTGTTCCATGGTATTTCTCCTTTCTTCTTATTATCCCTAAAGGTAAAATAAACCCTAAATAATCGAAAATGCAGTATCTATGGGTCCATTACCAGTTTGTTAATTGCTATCCAAGACTTTTTGGTTTCAGGTGTCAGTGTTCAGGTTTCAGGTCTGGCGATTCCTGACACCTGAAACCTGGCATCTGATGAAATCAAATAACCATGGCAATCTTGGCAAAGAACGGTCTTGATTTATACCCGGTATCAGCTAATTCGTTTCTTACTCCTGACACCTGACACCTGACACCTGAAACCTGAAACCTGATTTCAAGGCTTTCGCTCAAAAAATGAATAAGTTAATTGCTGAAAACCATTTTAACAAATCGGTAATGATCCCGTATCTATTGTTCCTTCTTTTCTATTGATTCCGCCGTCGGGTCCAGTTCCTTGACAATTTTTGCAGCTTCTTCAACCTTGGCTCTGGCTTTCGCCGCTTTGCGGAAGACTTTATCGGCTTCTTTCTCAGCATTATCCGCCGCTGTTTTCAATTGAGTCCCCAGGTCTTCTTCGGATTGCCCGGCATTGTTTTCCAATTCCAGCAGTTTTGCTCTGGCCGTTTCTGCGATCTCTCGAGTTTTGGCCGCCTCCTTTTCGGCCTCAACGGCTTTTTTTTCGGCATCCGCAAGCGCATCCATGGCAACTGCTATATGGCCGGCCGTTCCTTCCTCAGGTTCGGCATCCAGTGCAATGTCCTCGGCTGCCAAAACCAAGGCTGTGACCGGAAGCCGAGAAACGATTTCCTCAATGGGTGCATGGATCGGACAGGTTATTTGATCACCCCGAAGGCGAAACGGCAAAAAGACTACAGCAGCATCCTCTGAATATTCCGAAAGTTTATCTATATCAGCATTTGTGACAATGATCGGTTCAGCTTCGATTCTCGCTTCTTCAAGATTGTTTTTCAAATCCGTTAAATTTTCCGACGTGTCCGCGGTGTAACCGGAAGCCAGCACACGAATTTTGGCAGCGTTCCAGGGTTTGCTGCGGGTTATCAAATAACCGAGCAGCAGCATCAGACGACTGGTGGCATCATTTAACCACCACACATCAATCCGCCGATTTTCACCAGGAATATTCTCGAGCGTGTTCCATTTATCTTCATTGGCATCCAAAAGCACAATATTTCGCCCCAGACGATACGCCGCTCTCAAATTTCGTCCAAGGCTGATTTCTCTTTGGTGGTTTGTTATTTCCGATTCAGGCTCCAGCCAGTTCAGCAGGATGGTGTTGGCTTTCAACGGTCCCACACCGGTGGACTGGATCAGGGTATTTAAGGCAATATCGAGATCCGGAGCAAAAACCACAAGCGGAAACGCCGCAAAACCATGTGCGGCGATATCCGACCGGAGTTCGGATTCGCTTTCCTCCTGGAGTTTTAGCATCTTGATCCCTTCTCCTTCTAAAATTTTGACAACGGTTGTCAGCCCGCTTCTTCCCTCGATCCATGAGGCAAAGCGCAACAACCCGGGCCGCCGTTGAGCATCCTTGGAAAACGCGAGGATCTGGGGACGCCAGTCGCGATCATGTTCCGGCTCCACATACGCTTCCAAGAGATTCTCTCTGACACGTTGTAAATAATAGGATCGCCGGCTGTCGGCCCACCTGGCAGGGCCGGCGGTCCGTTTCAGATACTGATAAATCGCAAACAGAATGGAAACGCCAATCAGTCCGGTTTTAAAATCAATGGCCAGCATCACCGAAAGGCAGGCTAAAAATCCCAGCAGGCTCAGACGTTGGTCAAACCATTTGAACTTCGGACGAAAGGAGGGGCTGGCGGCTCGAGCTTCGTAATAAGTTGCGTAATTGAGCAGACCATAGGAAATGAGAAAAAACATGGACACTACCCGGGCAATGAGATTCAGCTGGCCCATACTAATGGTGGCAAATGCGATGGCGGCCGAAAGAATTGCACCGCGCCGGGGGTTGTCGGCCGGGCCGGACCCTTTGGCAAAGGGCAATAGAAAAGGAAAAATCCGATCCTTGGCAAGAGACTGCAAGATCCGCGGTGCCCCCAAAAAAGAGGCCATTGCCGAAGACAGCGTGGCGGCCACCACGCCGGCATCAATGAGAACGTTGAAACGGGCCACCCGTTTCATGGATCCGTAGTCTTTCATCAGGATCTCATTGGAAAGGACACCGGAAAATACAAGGGCCGCACCAAAATAAACCAGTATGGATATCCCTACAGCCATAAAAGTTCCCATGGGCAGGCTTTTCCCGGGATTTTTCAGATCTCCGGACATGCTCACTCCCTGGGTAAAACCGGTCACCGCCGGGAAAAAAATAGCAAAGATTAGCCAAAACTTGGGACCTTGGGAGGGAGCCGTCCAGTTTTGAACCAGAGTTGCCATCTCCCAGCGCACCAAACCGCCGGCGAAAAAAGAAAACAGCGCGGCAACCAGAAGCGCCATAACCACATACTGAAAACGGGTCGCCCAGTCCGCACCCAACCAGGCAAAAATGAACAAAAGCGATACAGCGATAATAGCGATAATTCTGGAAGTAGTAAATATGCTTTGGGGTAGCAGTACCGTCATGGCTTCACCAAATCCGATACAGTAAAACGCGATGGAAACCGATTGTGCCAAAAAAAGAACCATACCAATGGCACCGCCGAATTCCGGACCCAGCGTCCTTGAAATCAAGTAATAGTCGCCGCCGCCTTTGACTTTGATATTGGTGGCGATCGCTGATATAGATATGCTGGTCAGAATCGAAATTACATTTGCAAGGGTGATAATAATCAAAGCCCGTCCCAATCCGGCGCTACCCACCACATATCCCAGACGCAAAAACAGAATGATACCGAGAATGGTCAGAATACTGGGGGTAAAAACCCCGGCAAACGTTCCCAGGGTACCTGTTTTGTGGTCCCAAACATCCTTTTCGTTGCGGGTATTCATGTGTTATCCTCGTCCATGAAACTTCTGTCTGATATAAGTTAGGGGCTTGGCCCCAGTTGGAAAGGCGGAATATTGAAATAATGGAATAATGGGTCTGGCATGGGTGCATTACCAGTTTGTTAATTGTTATCCAAAACTTTTTGGTTTCAGGTGTCAGGGGACATATAGGTTTCAGGTGTCAGTGTTCAGGTTTCAGGTCTGGCGATTCCTGAAACCTGACACCTGAAACCTAATTGCAAGGCTTTCGCTCAAAAAACGAATAAGTTAATGGTTGAAAACCATTTTAATAAATCGGTAATGCTCCCTCTTGCATAATGCAATATCGGGTTAATGCTAATATTCTTTTGAACCTTAAGCTTTCACTATTCCATTATTCCATTATTCCATTTTCGAGGCAAGCGTTCAAGCTGAATCTTCAGCCATCATGGCTTTTAATTCTTCACCGTCAATTTTCTCTTTTTCCAGTAGCACGCGGGCCGCTTTTTCAAGAAATTGTTTTTTCCCACGCAGGATATCCAATGTCCTGGCGTACTGGGTGTTGATGATTTCGCGAACCTCGTCGTCGATCAGTTCGGCCGTGGCCTCGCTGTATTCGGCTGCACCTTGGCCCATCATATCCAAAAATTGGGCGGCTTTTTTACGGGCAAAATAGACCTGCCCGACTTTGCCGCTCATGCCGTATTCCTTGACCATGCTGAGCGCGATGTCGGTGGCCCTGGATAAATCATTGTGCGCCCCGGTGGAGATGTCATCGAAGATAATTTCTTCGGCTGCCCGCCCCCCCAGCAACGTGGCAATGCGGGTGAGCAGTTCGTTTTTTTTCATCAAAAAACGATCTTCCGTGGGGACCTGAAGTGTATAGCCCAGAGCGGCAATTCCGCGCGGTATAATGGATATTTTCTGCACCGGATCTGCTTCCGGCAAGGACAACGCAACCACTGCATGGCCCAACTCGTGAAAAGCCACGATCTCTCTTTCCTTGGGGTTGATCAGCCGATTCTTCTTTTCCAGACCCCCTATTACTCTCTCAATCGCCTCTTCAAATTCGGCCATACTCACTTTTTGCTTGTTTTTACGAACCGCCAAGAGGGCGGCCTCGTTCACCAGGTTGGCCAGGTCTGCACCGACCATTCCCGGCGTCATGGCGGCTACTTTTTCGATGTCCAGACTTTTTACAACTTTGATGTTCTTCAAATGAACCCTCAAAATTTGCTCCCGTCCGATCTTGTCCGGACGGTCTACCAGGATCTGGCGATCGAATCTACCGGGTCTGAGGAGGGCCGGGTCCAGTATTTCGGGACGGTTGGTGGCCGCCAGTAAAATGACCCCGGCCTTTGGATCGAAACCGTCCATCTCCACCAGAAGCTGGTTCAGGGTCTGTTCCCGTTCATCATGACCGCCAACCGCACCAAATCCCCTGGCCTTGCCTAACGCATCCAGTTCATCGATAAAAATAATGCAAGGCGCCTTTTGCTTGGCCTGAACAAAAAGATCCCGTACCCGGGCGGCACCTAAACCGACGAACATTTCAACGAATTCCGCGCCGCTGAGGCTGAAAAAAGGCACCCCGCTCTCTCCGGCTACGGCTTTGGCCAACAGGGTTTTGCCGGTTCCCGGGGGACCCACCAGCAGTACGCCTTTGGGTAATTTGCCGCCCAGTTCGGTAAATTTTTCCGGTCCTTTGAGAAACTCCACCACCTCAACCAGCTCCTGCTTGGCCTCATCCACCCCGGCAACATCTTCAAAAGAAACATTGAGTTCGTTTTCCATATAAATTTTGGCTTTATTCTTGCCCAAAGTCATAAACCCCTGTTGCTGCCCCATCATTCGCCGCATGAAAAAGAACCATATACCAAAGAAGATCGCCGTCGGAACAATCCAGGAAAGCAGTCGCGGTAGAAAATCGGATTCAATCTCCCCTTTGAAGGTTACATTGTACTGCTCAAGAAGTTTGGACGTTTCCGGATCCACCCGGATCGAACGAAATATCTTTTCCTTGCCGTCCCCTTGGCCCTCTACTTTCATCTTTCCCTGGATTTGGTTGGCACTGATGGCGACTTCGGTGATTTTGTTTTCCTTCAATAACTTTAAAAATTGACTATAGGGGATAACTTCAATGGAGAAAAAAGAGCCAAGGTATTGCTGAGCAATCAATACAAGCCATATGCCCATCAGAATATACCAGATGGAAAATTTTTGATGTTTCTCCATAACTCCTCCTTAAAAAAGCTTGACGATTATTTCGATTGATTAAAAAGTAAAAAATATCATTTAATTTTTAGCATATAGGCCTTTGCGTGTCAAAACTTCTGAAGTGAAACGTTCTGTCTTTATATCTTGACAAAAGGATTCATTTTTATTGTATTGAGAATATATCCTTGTTTCAATTTATTAATTTTAATTAACGGGGTTGACATCACTATTTTGATAATTTTTTAATTGAGCCCTTACCTTCACAAATTTGTTATATATATTTAATTCAAGAGGTTAAAAACAAGTCTTTTCCCTGAATACCTGAACATTAAATATAAACAATTGTCTTAAAACCCTTTTTAAGACTTCCCATTGGAAAAAAACATGAAATATAAAACAAACTCTATTTTAGGCGTTTTTCTTTTTTTTAGTATTATTCTTTGGACTATCACACCGGGTCATGCTCCGGCACAAACTCCATCAAAAAGCGACGTTTCCAAACAAACCATCGATACTCAAACTAAAGATGATACCCTAGTTCCTGCCACAAAAATCAAGGCAGTGGATAAAGCCGGAGAGAGCATTGGAAAGGGCATCGACAAATTTAGTCGCTCGGCTTCATTAAAAATCGGCAAGTGGATCGAGGTTGATATTTTTGCCGGAATCACCTGGCTCAAACTGCTCTTTTGTTTGTTTTTGACCTTTCTGGTGGTCATGGTGGAGCGGCTGATTCGATGGCTGATCAATTCGGCAATTCGAAAAATGCCGCCTGAAGAAGAGGCCGTTTCATGGCGGCAGCATTTTCTTGAGGCGCTCACCCGTCCGCTTTCTCTTTTTATTTGGTCTTACGGTATCTATGGTGCCCTTTCGCCGCTATACATTCATTTTGTGGCGTCTGATGGAAGCAATCTGGTGCACACCGTTGCCCAAAAGGCGGCTGATATCGGCGGGACCGTCGCCCTTTTCTGGCTCATCCTTCTTTTAATCGGAATTTTGGACGTGTTCCTGAAAAAATGGGCGGCCGGCACCGAAAGCACCATCGACGACATGCTGGTCCCCATTGTGGGCAAAACCCTTCGGCTGTTCGTTATTGTTATCTGCGGTATAATTATTGTCCAAAATCTCACCGGACTGAAAATCGGTCCCCTGCTTGCTTCGCTGGGCATCGGCGGTTTGGCCGTAGCCCTGGCCGCCAAGGATTCCATCGCCAATTTTTTCGGAACGCTGACCATCCTTTTCGACAAGCCGTTTCAGGTGGGCCAACGGATTACCATCGATAAATACGACGGAATCGTTGAAAATGTCGGCTTCAGGAGTACCCAAATACGAACACTCACCGGTCACCTGGTGACCATTCCCAATGAAAAATTGGTGAACTCTTCCGTGGAAAACATCGGAGAACGGCCCTATATCCGGTGGTTAACCAATATCGGGATCACCTATGACACGCCTCCTGACAAGGTGGAAAAAGCCGTACTTATGATCCGGGAAATCCTGGAGAATCACGAGGGCATGAAAGAAGATTTCCCGCCCCGGGTCTTTTTTAACGGCTTCAACGACTGGAGTCTCAACATTATGGTGATTGTATGGTATCATCCCCCCAATTACTGGGACTTTCAGGAATGGCTGCAAAAAACCTGCCTTGAGATCATGCGCCGGTTTGAAGCCGAGGATATCGATTTCGCCTTTCCGTCCCGCACCATCTACTTGGCCAATGACGATAAACGACAGCTTAAATTAAAAATGCTCAAAGCACAAGAATTTTGATCTTTCTCTAATGAAAAGGACACTGTGTTATGCCGAGATTCATCAAACGACATTCCAAAAAGGCAGGGACATCCCCGGGCACGCTGATCCATATCGGGGAAAAGAAGACCGAGGAAACAAAAATTACCCTCATCGACTTCGATGAAGCGCATTTGCAGGAACAGGTGATCGAGACCATTGAAGAGGCGTTTCCACTCAAAGACCTGCCAACAGTGACCTGGATCAATATCGACGGTCTGCACGATATCGAAATTATCGAAAAAATCGGAGCGCATTTCAACATTCACCCGCTGGTCCTGGAAGATATCTTAAATACCGGACAGCGCCCAAAGGCCGACGAATACGAGGACTCCATTTTTGTGGTCTTGAAAATGCTCAATTATGACAAAACGGCTGAACAAATTATATCGGAACAGTTCAGCCTGGTTTTAGGACCCAATTTTCTGATTTCTTTCCAGGAAATCCAGGGCGATGTTTTCAAGACCGTCAGAGAAAGAATTCGCAAGCCCAAAACCCGAATTCGCAAAGCAGGATGCGATTACCTGGCCTATGCCCTGATTGATGCCATCGTGGATCACTATTTTGTCATTCTGGAAGCACTGGGCGACAAAATGGAAGACCTTGAAGCGGAGCTCCTTGATGTTCCCACCCGTGACACCGTGGAAATCATTCACGAGATGAAACAGGAAATGATTTATATGCGAAAACACATCTGGCCGATTCGGGAAATCATTAACGGCCTGGTAAAAAGTGAATCTCCTCTGATTCAGGAACAGATGCATGTCTATTTCAGGGATGTCTATGACCATACCATACAGATTATCGATACCATTGAATCCTATCGGGATATTCTGGCCGGCATGCTGGATATTTATCTTTCCACTGTGAGCAATAAAATGAACGAGGTCATGAAGGTGTTGACCATCATCGCCACCATTTTCATTCCCATTACATTTGTCGCCGGGATTTACGGCATGAACTTTAAGTTTATGCCGGAACTCGAATGGCGCTGGGGATATGTCATGGTCTGGGCCATTATTGTCGTGGTTGCAGGTATTATGATCGGATTCTTCAAAAAAAAGCAATGGCTGTGAGCCATTACATAACGGGTGCATTACCAGTTTGTTAATTGCTATCCAAGGCTTTTTGGTTTCAGGTGTCAGGTTTCAGGGGACATGTAGGTTTCAGGTGTCAGTGTTCAGGTTTCAGGTCTGATGATTCCTGACACCTGAAACCAGAAACCTGATTGTAAGGCTTTCGCTCAAAAAATGAATAAGTTAATGGGTGAAAACCATTTTAACAAATCGGTAATGCTCCCTTACATAACTCTCTGCATATCAGTACTCGATGAACCTTTTTAATAATAAGGAGGTAATCCATGGCCGTAATAAAATCAGAATCCAAGCCCAAAAGGCGCAAGGTAATATTTTCACTGGAATTTCCCGATGCCGGTGAGGTCATTTTGATGGGAGATTTCAACCAGTGGAATCCCGAAAAGCATCCCATGAAAAAGGACAACAACGGGGTGTGGAAAAAAACGACCATGCTGTTCCCTGGAAAATACGAATACCGATTTCTGGTGGACAATCGATGGGAGAATGATCCGGAAAACAATCAGACGTGTCTCAACCGCTTCGGAAGTAAAAATAATTTCATCATCGTGCCGTCATCGTAACCAATTTGCCCCGGATGATTCAGCGATTAAAACGGCAATTCCGATGGCTCCCCGGGTGGATGCTCAATAATCCCTGAAGGCGGCGCAAATCAAGCGGCATTTTAACTTTCAGACCGTTCAAACACTTAACCCGCGAGCGATCAATCGAAAACATCATTACTTCACCTGCTTG
>Ga0272444_10000538_pt1 | contig 39832 bp, 34 predicted proteins | sample SSMForm13_FD_201033 | JGI IMG/M metagenome (GOLD analysis project Ga0272444, IMG submission 201033) | Marine sediment archaeal communities from Little Sippewissett salt marsh, Falmouth, MA, United States - SSM-Form-13 | ecosystem: Environmental > Aquatic > Marine > Wetlands > Sediment ... | reverse complement strand
AGTTGCCCTGCCGCGACTTCTGGACGATCTATGCGCCCGGCCAATTCATGACCATCGCCGGTTTGTTCGCCGTCGTCGGGCCGGGCCTGCCGGCCGAGCGGTTGTGGTCGACGCTGATTCACCTCGCCCTCGCGCTGGCGGTGTTTTTCATCGCGAAATGATTGACCTCAACCCGCTGGGCGCTGGTCGCCTGGCTGCTCGCCCTGCTCTGGCTGGGCACCTTCGCTTTTTACGGCTCGCCGATTCCGCCCGCCGTGCTGCTCGCACTGGCGGCCGTCGGGGCGTTGACGAAATTTTTCGCCGATCCGCGTCCGCGTTGGGCACTGACGGCCGGGGCGTTGACCGCAGCGGCGTCGTTTTTCCGTCACGACATCGGCGTCTACACCGCCGTTGCCTTCGTCGTCGTGCTGCTCGCCTTCTGGCGTCGCGAGCGCGGACGAACGTTGCGCGACGGTGCGGGCGCGTATCTCGGCGGACTGGCGATCGTCGGCCTGCCCGGCTGGATCGCATTCGCCGCGACGGTCGGTTTGCGCGCGTTTGTCGACCAGTTGCTGGTTTTTCCGCTGACCGTTTTCCCACAGGCGCGCGCGCTGGCCTACCCCGCGCTGTTGCCGACCCGGGACGTGGGAGTATCCGTCGCCGACACCATCACCCTGGCTTCGGCGAATTTTGCTTTCTACCTGCCGTTTATCGTTTACGCCGCGGCGGCGATTGCGCTGTGGCTGTGGCGACGTGCGCAGGATGCGAACTCGCCCGCCTTTTGGGGCGCGTTGTCGCTGTGGCTGATCGGTCTGCTGTTTTTAAACCAAGCGCGCGTTCAATCGACGCCGTCGCATCTGCTGCCGACGCTGCTGCCGGCGGCGATTCTGTTCGCCGTGCTGTGCCGACGCTTGTGGGACAGCCGCGCGAAGCTGCGCCTGCCCGCTTTGCTGGCGCTGGCGGCGGTGGGTTTGTTTTTCATCGCCCAACCGTTGCGCGCCGAAGCTTACCTGTTGAAAAAAACTTAACGCGAGGGAACGCCGCACCGCTACAACGTCGAATGTGCGCGGGGCTTGTACGAGGACCGTCCGGTCGACGACTACGAAAATCTGATCGCCAAGATTCAACGCCGCACCGAACCCGGCGAACGCATCTTCGTCGGCAACGCGCGACACGATCAGATTTTCATCAACGACGCCATGCTCTATTTTCTCAGCGATCGCCTGCCCGCGACGCGCATCCACGAATTGCACCACGGCCTGGCGACCACCACCACCACCGTGCAACGCCAAATCATCGAGCAGTTGGAAGACAACAAGGTGCGCCTGGTGGTGCTGCGCGACGAAGGCGAGTTGGATCCGCGTTGTCTGCCGTTGCCGCCGGACGCTACTGTGTTGGACGATTACCTGCGCGAGCACTTCGCGCCGGTTGCGCAATATGGCCGCTACGAGTTGCGTCAGGCCAAGCCATGAAAAAGGGCGACCGCGCGGCCGCCCCCATGTTTCCGAAATTTTGCGAATCGTTTTAGTCGCCGGTGCCCGGCTGTCCTTCGTTGACGATGAACAAATAGACCGCTTCGGCCTCGAAGGTTTTATCGGGCTCGGGCGCGGTATCGTCGTCATCGTCATCGTCGCCGGTGTCGTCGTCGGTGACGTCATCATCGCCGGTGTCATCATCGGTCGAATCGTCGTCGCCGGTGTCATCGTCGCCGGTGTCGTCGTCGGTCGTGTCGTCGTCGGCGGTGGTGTCGTCATCCAGCGTATATTCGTCGTCTCCGGCATAAATGTATTGGTAAACCAACAGACGGAAATTAAGAATGACGGGAATCGTTTCGACCAGCGGAATGATGAAATAGAAGGTGTGCTCGTTGGTATCCTGCACCCACTCGACCGGTTCCCATTCGTCGCGCGCTGCATCTTGGTTGAGCAGTTCGAGGCGCACGTCGACGCGTTGGTCGGGAAAGCGGCTGAGGCTTTCCAGGCTGCAGATGCCTTCTACACGGGCGCCGGTCGCGCCTTTTTTCTGGCGAAAGCGCACGATGCCGATCTGCTCGCCGATCGCCAGGTCGTAGAGTTGATCAGTCACCACCTCGATGGCGACCGATTCGTAATCGTCTTCGTCTTCCTCGTCGTCGTCGGTTTCGCAAGCGACAAGCAAAAACGCAAGCACCAACACCGTAACAAGCCACGGGCTGATGCGACGGAATGTTTCCTTCATCGATCTTACCTCCCCCAACAGAAGTCGTCGGGTTGCCTAATACTCCTAGCAGCAGCGTTTCGCCGCTGTCAAGCAGCGAGGCCTTCGCATCGAGCTTTTTCCCGGCGAATGTGGCATACTATCTTTAAGGAAGAATCACGCGGCCGGTGCATGAGTAGGATACTTATCATTTTTATCCTTATTTCGTTGGCGCTCGCGACCTGCGGCGACGATGACTCCTCTTCCGACGACGATTTCATTGACGACGACACCACCGAAATTCCGGACGACGACGATACTATCGACGATGACGACGACACCGTCGATGACGATAACACAACCGACGACGACACCGACGACGACGACACGCTATGTCCCGCGCCGCAAGATCCGCCGGGCGATTACCACGACTACGAGGCCGCCTGGGCGGTCGCGGCTTTCGCCGACGACAACGACCTGCCCTTTTCCGGGTTGTACGCCTACTTTTGGATTGACTGGTTTTATTACCAGGGCTGCTCGTACACCGGCGCACTGGCCGGGCTGTACGGCAAAGGCGGGCTCGACGATCATCGATTCGCCGGCGGCATCGGCTTGGACCACGACATAGCCTATCTTGATGACGAAGTCTTCGACGTCGCCGTGTCGCCTTACATGCGGTTCCGCCGCGACGACGTCGACGTAGGTTTGGTGGAAATCGGCGGTGACGGTTTTTCCGGCAGCTTCACCGTCGAGCTGCACCACGCCAAATTATGGACGTCGCAGTACTGGTCGTTTTACGACGCGACGATCACCGACGGCGAATTGATCGTCGACGGCGTCACTTACCAACCCCGCGGCCGCATGACCGTAGAACGCTGGCAAGACATGGGTGGGCACGAACCGTCAACCGACCTGGTGCAGGGCTATTGGCTGTACGCACCGCTGCACTGGCACGACGGCGAAGGCGGACAACTTTCGACCCTGACCTGGTATTGGTTAACGAAAAACGCGGAAGGCGAATGGGAAGTCGTCATCGGCGGCGCATTGTCCGAAGATGGCTTTTCCTGGAACGTCGAGGCGTTGACCTTCGACCACAATTTCCCCGAAAACGAAAACACCGACGGCTATCTGCGCCGTTTCGCGCAAAGCGGCGAGTTGCAAAACTGGCAGAATTTTTCTTATACAGCTCGTGTAGTTAGCGAATACCGCGATCAATTGCCCGACGGCTGGGAAGTCTTTACCGCACCGTTGGAACGCCGCGCCCACAGTTTCGTCGAGGGCGAGTTGATCTACAAAGGCCGCACCTACACCGGCGGCGGTGTTATTGAATGGAAGTCGACCATCGCCAATCCGCTGTTCTAATCAAACGCGAACAACAAAAAAAGATTGTATCCACAAAGGTTTCTTCGACGCCGGTTGCTTATTATTCCTCTTTTAACTAGAGTGGACGCTGGTCAGGCAAGCGCATGGAGCGGCAATTCGCTCTTGACTTGTCGAGGGAAATTCCTATATATGCGTCTTTCACTTCGCTGCCGGGAGTAGCGTAGACGATGTTCGACAACCTACAGGACAAGCTCGGTAAGGTCTTTAAAGATCTGCGCGGGCGCGGCAAACTCAGCGAGGCCAACATTCAGGAAGCCTTGCGCGATGTTCGCATGAGCCTGCTGGAAGCCGACGTCAACTTTAAGGTTGTCAAACAGTTCCTCGCCCAGGTGCAGGAACGCGCGCTCGGTCAAGAAGTGATGGGGTCGCTGACCCCGGGACAGGTCTTTGTCAAAATAGTACACGAGGAACTGGTCGCGCTGATGGGCGACAAGGCCAGCGAACTGCAACTGGGCGGCAAACCGCCGATCCCGGTGATGTTCGTCGGCCTGCAAGGTTCGGGTAAAACGACCTCGGTCGGCAAGACGGCGGTGCTGCTGCGCAAAAAAGGGCGGCGGCCGCTGCTGGTGCCCGCCGACGTTTACCGCCCCGCCGCCATCGCCCAGCTCAAGCAGTTGGCGGAACAGATCGACGCGCCGGTCTTCGAATCGACCACCGAGATGGACCCGGTCGACATCTGCGCCAAGGCGTTCAAACAGGCCGAACTCAACGGGCAGGACGTGTTGCTGATCGACACCGCCGGCCGGTTGCAGATCGACGAGCAGATGATGGACGAGGTGGCGCGGATCAAAAAGACGATCCAACCCGCCGAGATCCTTTTCGTCGCCGATGCAATGACCGGTCAGGATGCGGTGAACGTCGCCAAGGCCTTCAACGACCGCCTGGAAATCACCGGCGTGGTGTTGACCAAGATGGACGGCGACGCCCGCGGCGGCGCGGCGCTGTCGATCAAGTCGGTGACGCAGAAGCCGATCAAGTTGGTCGGCGTCGGCGAAAAGATGGACGCCTTCGAGGTGTTCCACCCCGACCGCATGGCCGGGCGCATTCTCGACATGGGCGATATCCTCACTCTGGTCGAGCGGGCCGAAGCGGCGATCGACGAGAAAGAGGCGGCCAAGCTCGAAGAGAAGCTGCGGAAGAATCAGTTCACGCTCGAGGATTTTCGCGATCAGCTTCAGCAGTTGAGTAAGATGGGCAGCCTCGATTCGCTGCTGTCGATGTTGCCGGGCATGGGGCAGGTCAAGCAGTTGAAAAACCTCGAGGTCGGTGAAGAGGAGCTCAACCGCACGGTGGCGATCATCAATTCGATGACGCCCGAGGAACGGCGCAACCATCAGATCCTAAATGGTTCGCGCCGCGCCCGCATCGCCCGCGGTTCGGGCTCGAACATTCAAGACGTCAACGCGTTGCTCAAACGTTACGTGCAGGCGCGCAAGATGATCGGTCAGGTCGCCAAAGGTGGCGGCGGCGGAATGCTCGGCGGCATACCGGGCGCACCGATGCCCGGCGGCGGTGGCGGCGGTAAAAAAGGCAGCCGCAAAAGCAGCAAGGGAAAGAAAGGGAAAAAAGGGAAAAAGGGGAAGAAACCAAGCTTTACTTTCCCTTTTAAATAGTGCTAATGAATGAACTAGAATCATAGAGAGGAAAGGTGAACAATGGCGATCAAGATGAGGCTCGCGCGATTCGGCACAAAAAAGAAGCCGTTTTATCGTATTGTTGTAGCTGATAGCGAAGCTCCGCGCGACGGCCGTTTCATCGAACAAGTCGGCTATTACGATCCGAAAACCGAAGAGCGCACTGTCGTATTGAACGAAGATAAAGTACGCAAATGGTTGGACGAGGGGGCCGTCCCGAGCGATACGGTCAAAAGTTTTCTCAAAGAAAAAGGTTTATTGAAGCCGAAAAAGGCTGTGTAATTAATTATCCATCTGACGAGATCTCCGACGAATAACATTGGGGGAGGAGAATGAAAGACTTAATCGAGTACATCGCGAAAGCTCTGGTTGACAGTCCTGAAGACGTGAACGTGAACGAAATCGCTGGTGAAACGACTTCCGTCATCGAATTGCGCGTAGCCAAAGACGACTTGGGCAAGGTGATCGGCAAAAACGGACGCACCGCTCGTGCGATGCGCACCATCCTGTCGGCAGCTTCGACTAAACTGAGAAAACGCGCCGTATTGGAAATTATCGAGTAGAGCCATTCCCCCGGCGAAAAACAAAGAAGCTTTAATTTCCTTGGGTCGCATCACCAAGACCCAAGGACTGAAAGGTGCTTTTCGCGTTTATCCCCACAGCCGCGAGTCGGCCAACCTGCACAGCCTCGAACGCATTGTCCTCGCGCCGCCAAACGGCGAACCTTTCGCCGTGCAGGTCATTTCCAGCCGCAGCAAGGGCGAGATCATCATCCTCACCGTGCGGGGCGTCGACGGTGTCGAACGCGCGCAAGAGTTGGTCGGAGGTGAAGTGCTGGCCGACCCGAACGACCTGGAGCCGCTCGACGAAGGGGAATTCTACTGGTACGAAGTCGTCGGCATGGAAGTGGTCACCGACGAAGGCGAACGCCTGGGCACGGTGCAATCGATCATCCCAACCGGCGCCAACGACGTGCTGCAAGTAAAAAAAGGCAAGCAGGAAATTCTGCTGCCCAACATCCCCGACGTCATTCTCGACATCGACCGCGAAGACCGGCGCATTACCGTTCACCTGTTGCCCGGCCTGCGCTGAAACCTTGACGCGGCTGTCGTTGTCTGATTGGCTGAAGCTCATCAATCCTATCTTCGAAAGGCGTCGATCATGCGTAACGCTTTTTTCTTTCTCGTCTTAATTACGCTGACTCTCTCTTGCGCTTCGGCACAGCAACAACCCATTCCCATCGAGATCACGCCGAGCATTGTGGTTCATTCGCCGACGCCCGGGCAGAACATCGGCACCAAACGGTTGATCGTTTCCTGGGAAGTTCTCGACATCGACGACGCCCAAGTACTGACCGCCTTGATTAAAGTCGACGATCGCTTCGTCCAGGGTTACGGCCCCGGCGAAGTCGATGGTCGCATGAACTTTTCGCATCCGGTAGCCCGCCGCGGCGAACATCAACTGATCATTATCGTCTCGCTCAGTGACGGTTCTCTGCTGCAAGCTACCGTGCCCTTCAAATCGAGCGGATACCACAGCGCCGCCAACAACATCGAAAACATCATGGCGAACTCTACCGACATCGATGTGCCTGCGAACGCGCACACCCTGGGCGACGCCGACGCGCCGATCACCGTCGTCGTTTTCGAAGAACTGCATTGCCCCTTCTGCGCCCGCCATCATCCGGACCTGCTCAAACTGCAGGAACAATACGGCCGCGATAAGATCCGCCTGGTCAGCATGTCTTACGTCGTACACGGCGAAAAGGCCAGGTATTGGCATCGCGTGATGTACGCCTTCGGGCGGCAGGGATTGTACTGGGAGTTTCTCGACGCCTATTACCAAAATCAACGAGAATGGCGCTACGTTGATCCGAGCGACGCCTGGGAAAACGTGATTATACCCTTCGCCCGCGAACACGGCACCGAGTTGGAGCAACTGAAAATAGACATCGAGGATGAATCGATCGCCGAACAAATCGACGAGGAAGGAAACATCGCCCGTCGCTCGAAGGTACGCGGCGTGCCGACGACGTTTATCAACGGCCATTCAATTCGCGGCGCCCGCGGGCTGGAGATCATGCAGCAGGTTATCGACCGACTGTTGGCTTCGCCCTGATTGCATCAGGTAATTGCTGCATCATCGACGATGTTTTTTCAAAGGGATTCTATTGAACTCGGATAATTAGTCCCCTGAATTTTCTGCGGAAAATCGTGATTTAAACGATTGGACACAGAAATATTTCGCTCATTTTGCATAAAAAAAACCAACTGAAAAAATTACAATATTACATATATTGAATTGGCCAAATTTAGCTATTTTTGGATAAATAGCGAGAAACAAACGATTTTTATAGTTTTTTCGCTTGACGCTCTGTGTCGCGTGTGGCAATATTCGACACCTCTTCAGAGAGAAACACCTTTCTCGCTGGAGATGACATTTCACTACCCTCCCTCACAGGAGAAGCCGCGTGCTTCTCCTCTTTTTCTTAAAGACGTTTTCAACCACGCGCGTTTCGGTTATTCTGTCGCCTCAACCTCTTGTTCAGGTGATGCCGATGAAATTTATCTCTCGTTTCTTGCTGATCGCTCTCGTAATGCTTGCCTTGCTGCTCGCCCCGCTTGCTTGCGACAACGATGACGATGACGACAATGATGACGTTGCAACCGACGACGATTTCTCGCTCGGCTACGATCCGCCCGACGATGACGCGGCCGATGACGACGATTACTGGCACGGCGACGACAATCAGATCGAGCCGGGCACGCAATACCCGATCGTATTGATGCACGGCTTTTTCGGCTGGGGCGCCATCGGCTCGCTCGAGTACTTCAACGGCGTCGCCACCGATTTGGAAAAGCGCGGCTACGAAGTCTTCACCACCGTCTGCTCGCCGATCAATTCGATGCAGGTGCGCGCCGAATGCGCCGCCGCGCAAATTCAGGCGGAATACCCCGGGCAGCGCGTCAACATCATCTCGCACAGCCAGGGCGGGCTCGATGCGCGTTATATCATTTCCACCCTGGGTTGGGGCGACCGCGTGGCCGCGCTGGTCACCGTCTCGACGCCGCACTACGGCTCGGCCATTGCCGACATCATCGTCGGCATCATTCCCGGTTTCGCCGAGCCGATCGTCGACTGGCTGATGAACCTGTTCGGCACCGACTGGGACGGCTTCGTGCAGTTGACCCACGACTACGTGGAAAACGAATTCAACCCGGCCAACCCCGACGACCCCGGCGTCACCTACTACTCCATTCAAGCCGACGCCGAAGAAAACCGCATCTTCCTGCTCGACCTGTCGCATTTCCTGATCAAGATTTTCGACGGCCCCAACGACGGCATCGTGCCGGTTGAATCGGCCCGCTACGGCATCGAGTTGGAAACGCTCTCGACCGACCACTGGGCAATCATCGGCCAGCCCGCCGGCCTTACCGACTTCGACTACCTCGGCCTCTACCGCGACATCGCCCTCATGCTCAAAGAGGATGGGTTTTAAATTCAATAAGCTCTTACAACCCTGAAAAGTGGGGACAGTCACCCCTTTTAGTAAAAACGATTGGCATTTCAAGCCCGCAGGGCGCAGATCAATAATAAAATGCAGCCAATTCAATCAAACCCCTTAATGGGGTGCAGGTGGCGTTGACCATCTGCCCATTTGACATCCCCCACCGCGGCGTTATAATGAATTTATGAATTTCATAATTTACGAGGTTATGATATTATGGCAACAATCAAAATCACCAGCAACGGCGCGGTAACGCTGCCGGCCAAGTATCGCAAGGCGCTGGGCATGGAAGTCGGCGGCTTCGTCAACGCCTACCTCGAAGAGGGGCGCATCGTGATCAAGCCCGCCCGGGTCGTCGACGCCGACGACGCCTGGTTCCACAGCCGCAAGTGGCGTAAAAAAGAGCGTGAGGCCGACCGCGACATCGCCGCCGGCCGGGTATCGAAATCCTTCGACGACGCCGACGCGCTGTTGGAAGATCTGGAAGACTAGGATCGCCCGGTGAGCGGCAAGCGTTTTGTTTACACCGCCCACTTTAAAAAAGATTACCGACGCCTGCCCGAAAACATCAAACAAGCCTTCGCCAAACAAATTCGTTTTCTGCAGGAAAATCCCGACCACCCTTCGCTCGACATCAAAAAGATGAAAGACCCGCGCGGTATCTGGCGCTGCAAGCTCACCGCCGGGTATCGCTTCACCTTTCAGATCGACGGCGACACCTACCTGCTGCGCCGCATCGGCCCGCACGACGTCGAAAAGAAACCCTAGCCCCGCACCGCTTGCCACCCGCGCCGCCAGCCACTAAACTCGACGCGACTTTTTCACCACTGCAGGGGCGAACGATGAGCGATCCCAACTGGCCCGCCTTCGAGCCGTTCAAAGCCAAAGTCATCGAGAAAATTCCGATCACCACGCCAAGTCAGCGCCGCGCCGCCGCCGAGCGCGCGAAGTACAACCTGTTCAAGCTGCTGGCGCGCGAAGTGACCATCGACCTGCTCACCGACTCGGGCACCGGCGCGTTGAGCGACATGCAGTGGTCGATGATGATGCGCGGCGACGAATCCTACGCCGGAGCCGAAAGCTTCTGCCGGTTGGAAGAAACCGTGCGCCGCATCACCGGCATGCGCCACGTCATCCCCACGCACCAGGGCCGCGCCGCCGAGAATCTGCTGTTTTCCGCGCTGCTCAAGCCGGGCGACATCGTCCCCAACAACACCCACTTCGACACCACCGAGGCCAACGTCAGCGCCAAGGGCGGCATCCCGCTCAACCTGCCTTGCGGCAAGGCGCACGACTTGGATGACCTCTCGCCGTTCAAGGGCGACATGGATCTGGATAAGCTCGATCAGGTGCTGACCGAAAACAAGGGTAAGGTACCGGTGGTGTTCACGACCGTCACCAACAACAGCGCCGGCGGTCAGCCGGTGTCGATGGCCAACCTCAAAGCGACCGCCGAAATCTGCAAGCGCCACGGCGTGCCCTTCTACCTCGACTGCGCGCGCTACGCGGAAAACGCCTGGTTCATCAAGCACCGCGAAAAGGGCTACGCGAAAAAATCGCTGGAGCAGATCGCCCACGATATGTTCGGCTGCGCCGACGGCGCACTGATGAGCGCGAAGAAAGACGCCTACGTCAACATCGGCGGTTTTCTCGCCACCCGCGACCGCAAGGTCAAAGATCGCGTCGCCGAAATCATGGTCGTCGTCGAAGGCTTCGTCACCTACGGCGGCATGGCCGGACGCGACATGGAAGCCGTCGCGCAGGGGCTCAACGAGGGCCTCGACGAAGACATCATCACCGCGCGCATCGCGCAGGTGGCGCGTCTGGGCGACCGGCTGACCGAGCTGGGCGTGCCGATTCTCAAGCCGGCCGGCGGCCACGCGATCTACCTCGACGCCAGGCGCATGGCGCCGCACCTTCCGCAGTCGCAGTTTCCCGGCCAGGCGCTGACCGTCGAGATCTACCTCGAAGGCGGCGTCCGTGCGGTCGAAATCGGCTCGGTGATGTTCGCGCACAAAGACGCCGAATCGGGCGAGATGGTCTACCCCGAGTTGGAACTGATCCGCCTGGCGATTCCGCGCCGCGTCTACACCGACGCCCACATGGAGCACGTGGCCCAAACCGTCGCCGCCGTCAACAACCGCGCCGACGGCGTCCGCGGCATGAAGTTCATCTACGCGCCCCCGCGCCTCAAGCACTTCCTCGCCCACTTCGACTGGGTGTGAGGAGCGTACATCGACACCGAGACGACTTCATCGACAAACTAAGCATATAAAAAGATGACAACCGCGTAGGGCCGATCTACTCGCTCTCCGGCTCGTCTGCCGATTGGTTTTCATAGGCTTGGCGGAAAACGTTAACGATGTCTTGCGGCACCAGGACATGCGGATCCGCCGACGGGTTGTCAATGAACGCCGATACCATTGCGCCCTCGCGGAAAACTTCGCCTCCGGGAAAATACGTCTTGGAAGGCGGCTCGGGTTCCAATTTGCGACGCCACCAGGGCAGCGGATCATTCGGCGGTTGATCTTGATTAAACGAAAATCCCACCAGCCAGAATCGCTCGGCTGTGAAAGGTAATTCGACTTCGTCGAACGGACCATCGGCATAAAGAATGGCTGCTTGTTCCGGTACCGGATCATCGCCGAACAGCGTGGTGAAACGGTAATCCGGATGATCCAGGTACGACTTGACGAAAACGTTGATCTGCGGCGCCGTCGTTCCATCGGGACATGGTCTGGCGTAGTAGTACCGCGCAAGGAAGTTGCTCTGATCGAAAGAAAGTACGGCATCGCCCGGCTTGATTCGACGGCACATGCGCTCAAAAGCGCGAGGTTCGTCGTTGGTCGGCGCCCAACGGATCGGGCTGTGGTAATAGGCCAGCAAATAGGGTGTGTTCAATCCGGCCACCGCCAGCAACACGGCGACGACGGCCGCCTGGCGGAAACGCCGTGGCAGGCGAATAAGCAGATCGTCGAAGCCCCCGGCCCATAAGCCAATCAACAACGGATAGACCACCAGCAGATAGCGCACGCCCAGGCGGTAGGTCAGCAACTGGAAAAAGAACGTACCTAACGCAGCGACCAAGGCAACCAGGGTCCAGGCGGTGCCTGCGCGCCACGGTTCGTCATCGCGCGGCAACCAGCGCCGGCAGCCGACGGTCAGCCCCAGCAGGAAAACAACCAACAAGAAGCTGCCGTCGCCGGCCAGGTAACGGGTTTGCTCCGCCAATCCGCCCGCCAAGGTCATGCCGGGCCAGGCAGGCAGCGCCGCCGTCGCCGGATCGATGCGCCGGAACAGCAGGTCAAAGGGCAGACTGAAGGATGTGAATCCGCCAAAAAAAGAAGACAAACCGGCCAAGAATAAAAAACACGGCACCCAGCCCATCTGCTTTAGATTACGCATCACGCGACGGCCGGGCGTTTCATGCAACGCGCTCGGCGAGGGCCACAACAAGCGCTGACCGATTTCCAAAACCAGAATCAGAAAAACAAAAAACGCGAACAGTTCCTTGATGACGCCCCAGTTGGACCACTCGACCCGGCCCTGCAGTTTGGAGATGAACGAGCTGAACACGACCAGCGAATAAACGATCGCGCCCGTCGCCAATACCCAAGCGATCGTCGGCCACGTCATGCGGTAGCGCGAAACATTGAGTCGCAGGCGACGTGCCCAGTCGTTCGACGGCGCATCCGGATTGGGCTGGACAAGCATGACCGCCAACGCCGACATGACGACCAATGTCGGGAAAAACATCATCGTTTCCGCATAAATCGCAACCGCGATAAAACCGGCGGCGTATCGACGACGGGTGGTCTCGAACCATCGCAACCAAAACCAGATCATGCCGAGGGCAAACAATGCCGATAGGCTGTAGGCGCGGGCCTCTTGGGCGTAATAAACGTTGACCATGGCAAACGCGGCGAAGCCGGCGGCCAACAACGCCGCGCGTTCGCCGTAAACACGCCGCACGATTACCGCCAGCAACGGCACGGACAGGCTCGAAGCCAACGCCGACAGAAAACGGAAAACAAAGGGAGAATCGCCGAACAGGCGCGCCACGTACTGCAACAGAAAATAGCCGATGAAGAACAGTTGCTTTTGGATCTGCGCCGACAACGGTATCTTGTTGATGTTGACGTAGGTAAACGTTTCATCGAGCCAAAACGGTTTCGCGCCCAATTCCCAGAAACGCAACGCCGTCGCCGCCGCGACGATCAACCCGAGCGTCACCGGGAAAAACCACCGCGACCACGCTCGGCGCGTTCTCGATTCGACGGCGGGGCTCATGTCATCCCCCGCCGGCTAAACAAACGCTTGAGCATGATCCAGGCCAGACTCGGTAGCGAGCCTTTATCCGGATGCGCCCACAGCGTACGCAATATGCGGCCGCTGCGAAAATAAAACTTCAGATACATATTGCGTTTCAGCCGATGTAGTTTCGGTGTCGGCACGTTGCTGCAATTGACCGCACCGGTATGGTAATCGAAACCACTGCCCAGCGACAGGTTCGGCTTGCTTGCGGCGATCTCGTCGTAAATCTCCGAATTGGGAAAAGGCACGAAAATATACGCACTCATTGAATGCAGCTTGGTCGAACAGGCGAAGTCTACGGTACTGCGTACTTCGGCTTCGGTCTCGCTCGGAAAACCGAGCATGAAAAAGCCGTTGGTGTAGATGCCTTCCGCCGCGGTCCGGGCGATGACCGCGCGCGCCTTTTCCAGGTTCACATGCTTTTTCACCATCGCCTGCAAACGCGGCGTCGCCGTCTCGACCGCGTAGCTGATTAAATACGCACCCGCCCGCTTCATCGCCGCCAACACCTCGGGCGTCATCACGTCGGCGCGCAGGCCGTTGGGAAACGACAACCGCGTGCCGGGCGCTTTCTCGGCGATTTCGTTGCAGATGGCGATCGCCCGCGCAGGCACGGCGTTGAAGATATCGTCGCAGATTTCGATCCGGTTGATGCCGAACCGTTCGCGCAATTCGATGATTTCGCCGATGACGTTTTCCGCCGAGCGTTTGCGGAAACGTTTGCCGAAGATGCGATGGCAGTAGGTGCAGCGGTAGGGGCAGCCGCGCGAAGTAAAGACCGGCATGTACCGCCCCTTGCCGACGGGCGTCGCGCCGTAAAAATGGGCGTAGGCTTCGATGTCGATCAGATCCCACGCAGGATAGGGCAGCAAATCCAAATCGTCGAGCAGCGGGCGCGTCGGCGCGAAGCGTAAGACTTGCCCGTCGCGGGTGGCCACGCCCGGCGTGGCGGCGGCGTCGCCGTCGAGACGGTTGAGCAATTCGACAAACGTCGCTTCCCCCTCGCCGATGACGGCGAAGTCGATGTCGCCCCGAGCCAGGGTATCGTCCGGGTTGCTCGTCGCATGGGGGCCGCCGGCGACGATCGGCATGCCGGGAAACCGTTGCTTCAACCACGCAGCGACGTTGGCCAGATCGATCGCGTCGGGGGAAAAAGCGCTGAGGCCGAATACATCGGGTTGAAAAGATGCCAGTTCCCGTTCCAAACGATTTAACTGCGGCGTGATTTTCAGATCAAAAAGAATGGGATCGTGATTGGCCCGGCGCAGCGTAGACGCCAAGTACATCAAGCCGAGCGGCGGATTGATCAGCGCATTGGGAGCCGCCGGGGCTCCGCACCGAATCAAAGCGACTTTCATCGCGACTCCGCCGCCTTGCGCCGGGCTGAACCGCGAGAGCCGACTAAAATTCGTGTATAGGTTTTATGCGCCAGTTCGAGGCCGAACGCGCCGATCACATCCATAACATGCGGATGGGTGCGGAAGAACCGCCAGACGCGGCCGGGATTGGAATAGAAACGACGCATGGCGCGGCGTTGCATTTGCAGCAATTCCTTATCGCTGACCTGGCTGAGGTTGATGAACGGGTTGTCGTAAAGCATTTGGTGATGCGCGTCGGCCAATCGCTCCTGGATATTCTGCGGCAACATCTCGAATAACGTGGTGCCACGGAAAGGCATCACGAAAAAGAACGACGCCATATGCAGAGGCGAGGCGCAGGCGAAATCCACCGTGGCCTGCATTTCTTCGCGGGTTTCGGTGGGAAAGCCGAGCATGAAAAAACCGTTGAGCAAAATCGGGCGCTTTGCACACGAGGCCATTGCGGCGCAAAAGCGATCGAAATCGATGTTTTTCCGAATCAGCTTCTGCAGCCGGGGCGAAGCCGTTTCCAAAGCGAAGGAAAGGTAATAAGTGCCCGCCTTCTCGAGTTTGTCGATCATCTCTTCGTCGAGCAGGTCGATGCGCAGCCCGTTGGGAAACAGCAATCGCGCACCCGGAATTTCCTTGGCGATGCGGTCGAGAATTTCGGCGGCGCGGTCGCGGTCAATGTTGAATGCATCGTCGAGAAACTCGAATTCTTTCACGCCGTACCGACGACGCAGGTTTTTCATTTCCCGCAGCACGTTTTCCGGCGAGCGGGCACGAAACCGGCGGCCGAATATCCGGTGGCAATAAGCGCAACGGTAGGGGCAGCCGCGGCTGCTCATCAACGCGGCGTAGCGCCGGTGCCCGGAGAATCCAAAGCCCTGGTGATGCCAATACAAAGGCAGGTCGATTACATCCCATGCCGGTTCGGGTAAATCGTCCACGACCAGCGGCTCCGGCGGCTCGTTCGTCCGCACCTGTCCGGTTTCCGGGTCGCGGTAGATCAGCCCGGGCACGTCGGCCAAGTTGCCGCCCTCGTTGATCGTCGTCAGCAACCGGGTGAAGGGAATTTCTCCCTCGCCGTAAACGACGTAATCGAACTCCGGCAACAACGCCTTTTCGCGGTCGGAGTTGGCCAACGGTCCGCCGACGACGATCTTTACCTCGGGCGATTTTTCGCGGACCATGCGGGCGATTTTTACCGCGTGATCCCGCGCCGCGGTGAAGCAGCTTAAACCCAGTACGCCGTATCCGCCGTCAACCACCAACCGGGCGATAGCCGCGTTAGTGAGGTGACCGATTTTCTGGTCGACAATATCGAACGTATAACCTTCGTGGTTTTCCCGCACGTAGGCGGCCAGCCCCATTAAACCCAGCGGCGCGTTGTGCACCAGGTCGACGACCGATGTTTTGACGCTGACCAACAGCACGCGTTTTGGCGACACAAACAACATTGTCAGGAACGTTCCTTGCCAACCGAAGAAGATACAAATACAGGCTAACCTGCCAAAGTTTCTAAATAATCCTAGCCAGCAGGCGTTGAGGCGTCAAGCGATCAATACGTCTGGCGACAAGACATCAGCCGAAAATTATTCTTGTTTTTCAATATGTTTTACGACCTACATCATTCAAGCAAGTTTTTCCGTGACATCCGCGGGGGCGAATCGGTCGCTTCATCACCGGAAACCTCTTTACAATGTTGCGGTCGATCTTAACTTGTTCACTAGAAAAAGAAGCGATTAGAAAAGGAGATACTCATGACGACCAAAAACGTCGGCGGCATCGACCGCGCCGCTCGCATCATCGTCGGAGTCGGCATCCTCGGCGCCGGCTTGTATTTCGGTTCCTGGCTGGGCTTGATCGGCCTGATTCCGCTGGGCACCGGCCTGTTCAGCTTTTGCGGACTCTACACCCTGCTGGGCATCAACACCTGCCCGCTGAAAACGAAGTAAAACGCGTACGCCAACCGCCCGCCTATCGTCACTCCGCCGGTTTGACGTACCCCAACGGGAATTCGGCGCACCACAAGGCGTTCGCGTTGATCCCGGCGGCAACCAGACCGTCCGGAGCGAGCGCCAACGAGCCGTAGCGCCACATCGGGAACCAATCCACGCCACCGGATATGATCGTCGTCTGCCAGGCGTCGCCGTCGCGGAACGCATAGATCATTTTCTGGTCGTTGTTGTACAAAATGTGCGGTTCATTCATTTCGTCCAGAACGATCGAAGCAAAGTAAACCGGATGGGTTGTCGGCGCCACCGATTCGAAAACCCAATCGCCGGTCGCGTTGGTGGCGAGGCGAAATTCGTTGGCGTTATCATCGGCGTAGGCAATGTTAAACGTGCCGTCGTCTTCGATGGCGACGTCCATACATTCGATTCTTATATCGTCGGCGATGTTTTCGATCACCCACTCGCCGGATGTATTGGTCGCGTGTTCGAGACGATTGAAATCAACACCGGCATTGGCAACGAAAATGTGCGGATCGTCGTTCGCGTCGACCACGATTTCAATTTCATTGCCACCCTCTATACGGTTCATGATTTCCGTTATCGTCCAGTCGCCGATCTCGCCGGTTACATAGTTGACGGAATAATCGTCGCCGCCGTCGCGATAAACGAAATGCGGCCGCCCGAGGGAATCGGTTGCCAGATCACAACGAATCCCCGCCGTCTGATCAATAACCTCGCCCACCCAGTTTTCGCCGTCGAAATACAAGTACATGAGACCGGAAGTGAAATAACTATCGGCGCGCAGAACATGCACGTCTCCGCCGTCATCAACGGCAATACTTGCGGCTTGATCCCAATTGATATCATAAACGTCAGCGATGCGCGTACTTTGCCACTGGCCGGAAGCGTTGGTGTAATAGTAGAGGCCGGCGTCAAGCTGATCGTAGGAAACCATGTGGTAATGACCCGCTCCGTCGACTGCGACGGCGGCGGCTTCGCCCAGGTATTGGTCTTGATCGAGCACTACGGTTGCGTCGCCGTTTTCAACATCGCGCGTTATATACTTCAGAGCGGTCGTGTAGAAATCGAAGTAGCTCATGTGCAGCGTCCCGGCCTCGTCGATTGCCGTCGACATGAAAACCGTGCTTTCTTCATCGGAAGCTTCAATCCAGGTTGAAGCCACCCACGAGCCGCTTTTATTGGTGGCGTATTTAATGTTTGAGGGAATGACATGGTTACGGTCAAAACAGGTAATGTGAATGTATCCGTCATTATCCATGGCGATGGTGCTTTCCGAACACATGCCGTCGTTGTCGTCGCTGTCGATGACCTCACGCATCCACGTGCCGCTTGCGTTGGTGATATAAACCAAGTCTTCCCATGGTTCGGCAACACCTTCTTGTTGACAGGCCACGTGGATTTTTCCCAGGTCGTCGATGATAAAGTCCCCGTTTTTGCCTCCCTTCGTTCCGAACAAAACCGTTTCAACCCAGCCGCTGCCTTGATTGGTGGCGTAGACAAGTTGGTCGGCATCCACATCGGCATAAAGAATATGCGGATGATCCTGCGCATCCACTTCAATGGCCAGATCGCTGCCACTGCCGGTATGCTCGTCCGAAACGCCTTGGAATTCCCAGACGCCGGAGCGATTGGTCGCGTAGGTTACCTCAACGGTTGCCGGGTTGACGGAAATGATATGAGCCGCGCCGTTCGAGTCGATCGCCAATCCGTTCGTCGTCGAACCGCCATAGCCGCCCAGGGCGTCGAATTCCCACTGGCCCGACTTGTTGGTGGCGTACATCACACTCATGTCGGTGATCGTCGTGTAAGCCACGTGAAAGGCGCCGTCGGCGTCGCGACGCAGGCTGGGGCCGTTGACCCGGTCGGTAATGTATTCCTTGGTGACGCCTTTTTCGCTATAGGTGTAGATATACAACTGCCGACCGACAACGCCGGCGACGTAGACCGTGCCGTCGTCGCCTAAAACAAGCGACGTACCCCAATATCCCGGCGTACCGCCGGCGATTCGCGTCAGAACGAGTGGATCATCGTCGTCGTCGTCGGGCGTGGTGTCGTCGTCGGGCGTGGTGTCGTCATCATCGTCGGGAGTGGTGTCGTCGGAGGTGGCGTCATCATTATCGTCGTCGTCGTCATCATCGGGGGAGACATCGTCATTGTCGTCGTCGCCGCAACCGCAGAAAAACAGAAAGGCGGTCATGCTGAAAATAAAAGTAAGAATCGCAAAAATCCGCAACAAGAATGGTAAGTGCTTCATTGTCAGACCCTCCAATAATTCGGTGATATTTTAGCATATCGACGGGCCTTCCTACAAATTATTATCCCTGTCCGATAAATCATTTTCTCTTGTAATTCTCTACAATAACACTTCTCTTTCAACGCTCATCATGTAATGGTTTTATGCAAATGATCTTTTTCAACAATCTGATAAACCAAGCAGCCTTTTATAAAGATTGACGAGTTGGGCGAAGCGCAGTCGAACTCTATTTATCGGTTTCTTCCAGCGCGTCGGCTAAAATTTGCGCGGGGTGTTTGGCGGGGACGCCGGACAAGTGCGTCAACTGCATGCGGCAACCTTCGCACTCGCTGACGACCACATCGGGTTCCCATTGGGCAATGCGGTCGGCGACGTTCTGCCCGATGGCGCGGGCGAAGGGCGCGGTTTTGCGCTTGAGTCCGTAGGTACCGGCCAGGCCGCAGCAACCGGCGTCGAGCACCCGCACCGTTGCGCCCGGAATGCGGCGCAGCCAGGGCACCGCGCTCATACCCCACCCCAACGCGGCCAGGTGGCAGGCCTCGTGGAAGGCGGCGAACAGCTTGGTTTCGCGAAAGCGCAGGTTCAGCTCGCCGGCCTCGTCAAGCCGGGACAGGTAACCGAGCGGATCGATCACACGGTTGAAGACCTCGTCACCGTCGAGTTCAAGCAGGTCGTGGGCTTCGCGCGAAAGCGCCAGCGCGCAACTGGGCGAGCCGACGATGATCGCCTCGCAGCCGGCATCGACCGCTTGTTGCAACGCGGGGATGTTGACCTCGTTCTGCTTGCGCGCCGCGGCGAAGTTGCCCGAGCCGATCAGCGCCGCCCCGCAGCATTGCTGTTCGGGGAACATGACCTCGACGCCCGCTGCTTCCAGCAACTTGAGCACCGCATGGCCGACGGCGGGGTCGTTGCAGTCGGTGAAACAGCCGTAGAAATAGGCAACCTTCCGCTTGGCCGGTTTGGCGCGGTAGTCGCGGGCCACGTCACGGAAACGCTTTTTCGCAAACGGCGGCATCGGAGCCTGCCGGTCGATGCCGAACAGCTTTTCGGCGAACCAGCGCGACAGCCGCCAGCGCAGCATCAACCCGGCCAGCCAACGGAAGCGCACGCCCCAGGGGCTGATCAGGTGCGCGTGTGACAGCATGTGCGTGGCGACGTCACGGCCCTTGCGCGCGGCGTATCGCTGCTTGGCGTAAAGGTTGATTTCGGCGATCGGCACCTCGGCCGGGCAGTCCACCTGGCAGCGCAGGCAACCGGTGCAGAGGTTGATCCAATCGCCTTCGGCCGGTTCGCCGCGGGTGCGGAACCGCTGGGCGTCGGGACCGGCCTGCTTGGGACCGGGGAATTTGTCGGTGATCTGCGCGACCGGGCAGGCGGTGACGCAAATCGTGCACTTGATGCACGGATCGAACATCGTATCGGGGCGCAGCGGCTCGGTGATCGGCTTGCGCTTCATGATTCGCCTCGCGCCGCCAGCCGGCCGGCGACCATACCGGTGCTCAACGCCACGCCGCCGCCCGATCGTTCGCGGTAGGGATCGAAGCCCGCCAGTATATCGCCGCAAGCATAAAGGTTGCGGCAGACCGCACCGCCGTCTTTGACCGGATGCAGATGCGCGTCGACCGGCACGCCCGCCTGCAAAACCGGGTGACCTTCCGTCGCCAGAAATCGCTCGGCGAAAAACGGGCCGCGCGACCAACCCCGCAACGGCAGGCCGAACACCGCTTCGCGCAGGCGTCCGCGCGCGCTGACCAGACCGCCGCCGACCAGATGCCCGGTCGCCAACACGATTGCGTCGGTGCGCAACTCGCGGCTGACGTTGCCGGTCTGCACGTTGATGCCGACAATGCGTCCGTTTTCTTCCACCGGCCCGATCGCGCGAGCGTTGGGCACGCTGGCGACGCTGGCGTCGAGCGCGGCGCGGCGCAGGGCTTTCATCAAACGCAGCCCGGCTAGACTCGGCGGCAAACCGGGAACCTCGACCAACCGCCCGCCGAAATGTTCTTCTATTTGCGCTTTGATCGCCTCGGCATTTTCGACCGGCAGCACCGCCGGTAGAGCAACCGTCGCGCCCTTGGCCTCGGCGGCGAGGAATTCGGCCAGTGCGGAAAATTCTTCTTCCCGACGTAAGCGTGAAGATATACCCACTGCGTCACGCCGTCCTTTTTCCAAGGTGAACAACAGCGTTTTGACCGGTCGACCGATGCGCCGGCTCAACTCGGCGGCGATCATGCTTTCGGCGAAGTTTCGGAAATGGGCGAGGCCGCAGACGACGTCGATCTCGGCCGGGTCGATCGCCATCGTCGCCGGCGTCAGCGCGGTGTGGCGGAAGGTGCCCATCGCGGTGAGCACCCGCTTCTGGTTCTCGCCGTCACCGACATAGGTCAGGTCCTGTTCGCCGACGATCTGTTTGAACTCGGCCAACGCCTCGCGCACCGCTTCGACGCCGACCTTGGCGTAGGGGTGATCGTCACGAAGATCGGCAAGCGCCGTCAGCGGTTGCGCAACCGCCTCGCCGTCCGCCTGCGGGTAGGTCAACACGTCAACGCAACCGGAAAACAGGTGATGCGCGCCCTGCCCGACCTGCAGCAGCGTCGCGTCCGCTCCGGCCCGCGCCGCCGACAATGCGGCGGTCAGCCCGGCGATGCCGCCGCCGATGACCAACACCCGCCTCATGATTCGCCCTCGCGATCCAACCCGAACAGCGTCGCGTAAAAGGCGTAGTTGAGCGCCTCCTCGCGCAACTGGTCGCCCCAGAGCACCGGCGCGATGCCGGCGAAGCGCTTATCGAGAAATTGCGTCAACACCGGCGCAGCCTGCCCCGCTTCGACCAAGCCTTCGGCCTGCATCACCGCCAATCCGCGGTAACTGCATAACCCGCCCTGGCAAGGCCCCATGCCCAACCGCGTGCGGTGCTGCACGTCGGCGAGGTCGGCGCGGCCGTTGAGTTCGGGCAGGATGGCGCGGATCGCCTCGCGGCTGACCATCTCGCATTCGCAGATCATATCGCCGGGGGCTGTTTCGTTCAGGCGCGCCAGGCGTTCGTAGCGGCGGTAGTGCGGCGTGCGTTTACTCGGACGCAGCGGCGTTTCAGCGGTGCGGCAGGGTTGGTTGACGCCGAGAATCTTGCAGACTTTGTCCGCTGTTTTCTCGGCCATCAACCGATAGGTCGTCAGTTTGCCGCCGACGATGCTGACCAGCCCGGGCACATCGTCGCGCTCGTCGTGATCGAGCACGAAAAAGCCGCGGCTGATGTTGCGGCCGTCACCGGTAGCGTCCTCTTCCTGGTACAGCGGGCGCACCCCGGCGTAGGCGCGCAAGGTGCGGCCGGTGGCGAAGCCGGGCACCATTTCGACGCCCTCGGCGAGCATCACGTCGAGTTCGCGCTCTTCGATGATCAGGCCGTCGGGTTTGGCTACGGTGATGCTGGTGGTGCCGATGATGCTGGTCGGACCGTTGGGAATGATCAGATCGGCGTCGGCGGGCATGCGGCAGCGATTGATCACCCGGTCGCAAAAGCGGCGGTTCATAATGATCAGGCTGCCCTTGGACAAGGTCATGCCGACGCGTACGCCGGCCAGCGCCGCCAACGGCATGCCCCAGCCGCCGGCCGCCAACACGGTCACCGCGGCGTGGATTTCACGCTCGCCCTCGTCACCGACGACGCGCACACCGGTGATGCGGTCGCCGTCGCGCAGAAAGCCTACGACTTTGCAGTGCGTATGGACGACCGCGCCATCGCGCTGAGCTGCGCGGGCGTTTTCTTGCGAGAGCAGAAAGGGATCGACGCTGGCATCGGGCACCGACAGGGCGCAGGTGATACGCGGGTTGAGCGCCGGTTCAAGGTCGAGCGCATCTTGCGTATCGAGCGGTTTGCAATCGATGCCGGTGTCTTCACAGCCGCGGCGCAGGCGGTCGTAGTAGTCGGGATCGTCGCCGGGCAAGGCGATAACGAGGCCGCCGGTGGGCTCGATGCAGTGCGGGGCGACTTTACGCAACAGGGTGTTTTCGGCGATGCACTCTTTGGCCGCGACCGGGTCTTTCACCGCGTAGCGCACGCCGCTGTGCAGCAGGCCGTGGCAGCGTCCGGTGGCGCCGTAAGCCAAGTCGCCTTGCTCGAGCAGAATGACGCCGACTCCTCGCTGAGCCAGGTCGCGGGCTACTCCGCACCCGGTGACGCCCCCGCCGACAACCACGACTTCGCTGCGTTCCACGTTGCTCCTTCTCGCCGCCGCGGCCGCCGATCGACCGGTCGTTTGTGCGGCGAAACCTCTTTTAACGGCAGACCGCCGCAATGGCAAGCGGATAAACGGGAATTGGACGAAATCGCGCCGGACTTCAGCTTGATTCGTCTGCGTGCTTTATTTCGCGGTGGCTTTCACCCTTTCTTCCTGCGACATCGCTGCCAGACGCTCGACCTCTTTCACGTCCAGCTTCAAGCCCTCGGCCACACGGCGGCCGTATTCGGCGTTGGCCTTGAAAAACAGCGCCGTCTGCCGCAACTGGAGGCGCTTCTGCGCCCCGCCGAGATGCGCGACGATGTTGCCGATCAGATTTTCGCGGTCCTGATCGGTCATCACTTTGCTGTACAGTTCACCGGCCTGGACGAAATCATCATCGGTCAGCGTGTAGGCGTGACGCGCGGCGCGACCGGCGATGTCGACCGGCGGCGGCGCAAACGACGGGTCGGGTTCCGGTCCGCCGAAGCTGTTGGGCCAGTAGTTCGGGCCCGTGCCGCCGTTGTCATCCAAGCGCATGGCGCCGTCCCGTTGGTAATCGGCCGCTTTGGCCGCCTTCGGCGCGTTGACCGGCAACAGATGGTAGTTCGGACCTAGGCGATGCCGGTGGGTGTCGTGGTAGCTGAACAGACGACCTTGCAACATTTTATCGGGCGACGGACCGATGCCGGGTACGAAGTTGCCGGGTGAAAACGCCGCCTGCTCGACTTCGGCGAAGTAGTTTTCCGGATTGCGGTTAAGCACCATACGCCCTACCGGATGCAGCGGAGCATCACCGTGCGGCCAGACCTTGGTGATGTCGAAGGAATCGTACCGGTACTTCTTCACTTGCTCGTCGGTCATGATCTGCACGTAAACCTTCCAGGCCGGGAACTCGCCGCGTTCGATGGCCTCGTACAAATCACGTGTGGCGTGGTCCGGATCTTCGCCGGCCAACCGGGCAGCTTCGGCGCGGCTCAGGTTCTGTGCGCCCTGCTCGGTTTTGAAGTGGATCTTGACCCAGACGTACTCGCCGGCGGCGTTGTACCACATGAAGGTGTGGCCGCTGTAGCCGTTCATGTGGCGATAGGTTTTCGGCGTGCCACGATCGGAAAACAACACGGTAACCTGGTGAACCGACTCGGGCGTCAGCGAAAGGAAATCCCAGAACATATCCGGATCTTTGAGGTTGGTTACCGGATTGCGTTTCTGGGTGTGAATGAAATCGGGAAACTTCAAAGGATCGCGGATGAAGAACACCGGCGTGTTGTTGCCGGTCATGTCGTAGTTGCCTGCCTCGGTGTAGAACTTGACTGCGAAACCGCGCGGGTCGCGTTCGGCGTCGGCCGAGCCCTTTTCTCCGCCGACGGTGGAAAAGCGCACGAACACCTCGGTACGTTTGCCAATTTCCGATAGAAATTTCGCCCGGGTGTATTGGGTGACGTCGTCGGTAACTTCAAAGTACCCGTAAGCGCCGGCGCCCTTGGCGTGCACCACCCGCTCGGGGATTCGTTCGCGGTCGAAGTGAGCAAGCTTTTCGACCAGATGAATGTCTTGCAGCAACGCCGGGCCGCGCTCGCCGGCAGTCAAGGTGTTCAGGTCGTTGTCGACCGGTAAACCGAATTCGGTGGTTAGCGTTTTTTTCTTTTTACTCATGGTTCCCCCTCCGTAAAAAATTGTTTGTTTTATCGCTTGAGCGGTAACGATCGTTTCACATTTTCTGTGATCGCGACCTTTCACCGGATTGGCAAGTTGGAAATTTCAGTTCGTTTTCTTAGCTCGATTCCGCCGGTCCCGGTGATTCCATTCAATGCCGTCGTTTCGTATAAGCGTCGTTTTCTTTCGTCTGATATTATTAATGAATAACACCGTTAAAAGGAAAAGCAAACCAAATTCGATTCATCCAAATAAAAAACCAATGAAGAATCGAATGACCCTTTAATTTCCGTCACGGCACTTGCTCGGATGCGAAATAATAGTCAAGTTTTCTTTCGATCCGGTCGTTCTTTATAATAGCGACCGGCAAGCATGGGCCCGATGCAACCAGGGAGAAAACAATGATCAATCTGGATGATCTGCCTTACAAGCACATTTTGGACAAGCTGTACGACGGCGTTTACGTGGTCGACCGCGAGCGGCGCATCATTTACTGGAACGACGGCGCCGAGCGACTCAGCGGCTATTCCAGCGAAGACATGGTCGATTCGCATTGCTGGGACAACAAACTGCTGCACGTCGACGGCAAAGGCGTCAACCTCTGCCACGGCTATTGCCCGTTGATGAAGACCATCGACGACGGTCAGGATCGCGAAGAAGAAGTCTTTTTGCATCACCGCGACGGCCATCGTGTGCCGGTGTCGATCCGGGTGGTGCCGTTGTACGACAGCGGTAACGAGATCATCGGCGCGGTCGAGATTTTCAGCGACAACATGGTCGACATGAACGTGATGGCGCAAATCGAGGAGTTGCAGCGGCTGGCGATGCTCGACCCGCTGACCGAACTGGGCAACCGCCGTTATGCTCAGCAGCAGCTCGATGCCGTCTTCGGCATGTACGGGCGGCAGAAAACGCCCTTCGGCGTTCTGTTTATCGACATCGATTACTTCAAACAGATCAACGACCAACACGGCCACGACGCCGGCGACCGTATATTGAAAATGACCGCCAAAACACTCAGCCGCAATGTGCGCTCCTTCGACGTGGTCGGTCGTTGGGGCGGCGAGGAATTCATCTGCATCATTAAAAATGTCGACGAAAACCAACTGGGCACCGTGGCGGAAAAACTGCGCATGCTGGTTGCAGAATCTTCAATTTCGCTCGGCGAAAAACCGCTGGCGGTAACCATCTCGGTCGGCGGCGCCATCGTGCGGGAAGACGATTCGCCGACTTCGATCATCGACCGTGCTGATCAGCAGATGTATCATGCCAAAAATACAGGTAGAAACAGGGTGTTCATCGGTTAATCCCCAGCCAAATATTTTCTATGTTTGACAAGTCATAATATTAATTCAAATCGACTTTGATAGTTATCTATAAGTATTTGTATTCCTAGAATTATTCACTTTTTTTCTTGCCTAAATAGAATGCGCGTGTTAGGTTTTTGTTAGTTGAGTCGGAACAATGAAAGAATAACCTAGCAAAGAATCCGAGCCCGGTCGTGCATCTGTTTTGGGGGGGTAGCATGCCGGCGCCGAGACCGCCACACAAAGAGATCCTCGACCATCTTCGCGACGGTGTATACGTCGTTGATCGCGATCTGAAGATCGTGTATTGGAACGACGCTGCTCAGCACCTCAGTGGCTATGTGTCCGACGAAATGCTGGGGCGTTTCTGTTGGGACAACGCGCTGGTGCACATTGATAGCGAAGGTCGCAAGATGTGTCACATCGATTGCCCGCTGCGCGATGCGATCGAAAATGGAAGCACGCGCGAAAACAACTATTTTATTCTGCACAAAGAAGGTTACCGGCGACCCGTGGCCATGCGCGTAGCGCCCTGGCGTAAAAACAGCAATCATATTGACGGCGCGATAGCCGTTTTCAACAACAACCTTTCCGCCGAAACCATGCTCGAGGAAATTAAACAACTGCGGCAGATGGCGATGTGCGACTGCCTGACCGGGATGGTCAACCGCCGTTATCTGGAAACGGTGTTGCGTTCGGCAATGGGTGAATACCGTCGCTATAGTTGGCCTTTCGGCGTTATCTTCATCGACATTGATTTCTTTAAAACAATTAACGATGCCTTCGGACACGATGTGGGGGATCACGCGTTGCAGGTCATCGCCAAAACCCTGGAGAAAAATATCCGCACCACCGATGTGGTCGGTCGTTGGGGCGGCGAAGAATTTCTCGCTATCGTGCGCAATGTCAATCATGAACAACTGATTGCCATGGCGGAAAAGATGCGTATTCTGATTGCGCGTTCCACCTGTTCAGAATTAATCAACCAACTGACGCTGACCGTCTCCATGGGTGTCACGCTGGTTGAATCAACCGACTCGGTAAACGGCTTGCTCAAGCGGGCCGACGCGCTGATGTACCAGGCCAAGCGCAACGGCCGCGACCAGGTGCAGGCCGGCTGAACGATCCGGCGCGACAACTCCTTTTATTGTCTCCCTTTTAACCATTGCCCCAAGCGGCTTCGTCTGTTAATTTGAGCCCACACTGAAGGAGAGTGTATGTCGCTGCTGACCAACCTGCTTTATCGCGCACCATCGCCTTCTCGCCGTGCTTTGCGTCTGCACCGGACGGCGCCGGTAGCCGACCTGCACGTGGACACCCTGCTGGCTCACACCCTGACCGGTTACGACGCGACCAAGCGACACAAGCCCTGGATTCCCTTTTCGCCGTTGCTCAACCAGGTCGACCTGCCCCGCGCCCGCGACGCCGGCGTAAAAATCCTCGGCATGGGCCTGGTCAGCAGCCCGAAGCACGCACCGAAAAAGCGATTGGCCCAAGTCGACAAGCAATTGGATTACGTCGACGAGCTAGCCGGCAATTCGGACAACGGTTTCTATCGCATCGGTGATTTCGCTTCGCTGACCACCGGTTTGAACGAGCAAAAAATCGGCGCGCTGCCGGGCGTCGAAGGCGCGCACGTTCTCGGCGGCGACATGGGCGTGTTCCGGCATCTGGTCTCACGCGGCATCCGCTATTTCGGTTTGAGCCACTTTTCCACGAACGAGGCGGCGTATTGCGCCTTCGGCCTCAATGCTTCGGAAACCGAGGGTCTGACCGACTTCGGCCGCAAGCTGGTCGAGCGTTGCGAACAGGAACATTTGATTCTCGACCTGGCGCATATCAACAAGCCGGGCTTTCTCGACGTCTGCGCGATGCTATCGACGCCGCCGATCGTCAGCCACACCGGCGTCACCGGGGTCTGCGATCATTGGCGCAAACGCAACATCGACGACGAGCAGATCGAAGCAGTGGCGAAACTGGGCGGCGTGGTCGGCATCATGTTCAGCCCCGATTTCTGCGGCAACAGCAACTTCGCCACGCTGGAAGTGATCGCCGATTCGATCGAACACGTGGCCAAGGGCGTCGGTTACCGGCATGTGGCGATCGGTTCGGACATGGACGGTTGGCTGTTGACCCTGCCGCGGGGTCTGGCCGACGTTTCCGACCTGCCGAACCTGACTGAGATTTTGATCCGGCGCGGTTGGACCGACGAGCAACTGACGGCCTTGCTGGGCGGTAACGTGTTGCGGGTGTTGCATACGGTGCTGCCGGAGGGAAAACCGTCATGAGGCGTACTCGACTGATTGTCTTGCTGATGCTGCTGCCGATTTGGGCGGCGGCCGATGCCTGTTTCGATTTCGACGCCTGGAAGACCGCGTTGATTAACGGCGAAACGGCGCAAGCCGAGGCGATCATCGCCAAAGCCACAACCGACTGCGGCTGCCAAAGCGACGTCGATAAATGCATCGCCCTGCCCGGCCAGACGATTCTTGCCACCCCGACCTGGTTGCGGGAAACCATCACACGTTTTGACCGCTGGCGGCAGGAAATGTCCGCCAACTGCGGCGCATTGCCGGAAAAGAAAAAATTACAGCGCGAAACCAAAGCCAAATGCTATCAAAAACGCGCCCAGGCTTTTTCCGAAGGCCTGGCCGGCGAAACCTACGGCTCGTTGCTGCGTCCGATTCCGATCACCATTGCTGAAAACTACGTCGAGCGCCTGGGCGTCGGCGACGACCCCGACGACCGGTCGCAATCTTTGGAAGAACGCTACGGTCGCGAAATCGCGGGTATCGGCCGGCGGATCTGCAAATTGACCGAAGAATTGCACAAACAGGAAATTTTACTCCAACAAGTGCGGCGGCGGGGCCAATTCAACCAGGCTGAAAAGGTGCGCCGTGAAAAAGAACTGATTGAATCGATCAAAAACCTGCGGGATCTTATTCGCGATCTTCGTGATAAATTTCAACGACTTAGCGGCGAAAGCTTCGATCCGTTCACCTTTTGCGCCGACCAGGGCGGTTTGTAGAAAGCGAGCGGAATGACAGCCGGATCGACCAAAGAAAAAGACGGCGGCAAGGTACGGAACCTTTTCGCCGAACCGGTGTCAGAATCGGCTGAGGACACGAAAAGCCCGGGCGACGAGGTTAAAGAAAACGATGACGCCCGATGTGTTCAACGCTTTTTGGCAGGGGATGACGGCGGCTACGAAGAGTTGGTTCTGCGTTACCAACGGCGTATCTTCAATCTGTCGCTGCGCTACTTGAATGTGGAAAGCGAGGCGCAGGAAGTAACGCAGGAGATCTTTATCAAAGTGTACAAAAACCTGAAAGGGTTTCGCGGCGAGGCGAAATTTTCGACCTGGCTGTATCAGGTGGCGGTGAATCACTGCAAGAACAAGCTCAAGTACTTGAAGCGACGCCACTATTACACGAGCGATTCGATGGAACAGACCATGGAGACCGACGACGGCGAGATCAAACATCAATATGCCGCATCCGAACCCAGCCCCCTGGAAGAGGCGACCACGCACGACGTAAAGGAAAGGGTGCGCGCCGCGATCGAAAAGTTGGGGCCGGAACAACGCGAAGCTATTGTCTTGCGCGATTTGCAAGGCTTATCTTATGAGGAGGTGGCGGAAATCACCGGTCAGGCATTGGGCACGGTGAAAAGCCGCATCCACCGCGCGCGAAGCGAACTGGCGCGCATCCTCAGGCCGATGCTTGAGGCTGAAGGTGAACTATGAAGTGCGAGAAGATCGAACACCTGCTTGCCGAGTACGTTGACGGCACTTTGTCGCCGGCGGAAAACGCGCAAGTACAAGAACACCTGGAGCAATGTTCCGAGTGCGCCGAATTGGTGGCGGAGCTGCAAAAGGTGGTGTCGATGGTGCGCTCGCTGCCCGAACAGGACGCGCCGCCGGATATGGCCGACAACATCTTCGCCGTCACTTCCCGCCGTTGGCCTCGCTTTTTGAAAAAGACCCGGCTGCGTCCCCGTCGCTACGCGCCGATTTCAGCCGCCGCCGCGGTATTGGTCGCGTTGATCGCCGTGGTCGCGGTGTTTTCCAACTTCGAGATGCACGACAAGTTGCCCCACCCGACAATGCAGGCCGAGCAGGCGCCGAAGGGCGGCATCGGCAAACAGGAAAAATTCGCCTCGGCGACCGATGACGTCAAAGAGATGAAATCGATCATCGAAGAGACCTTGATGGCCGAAGGTGGTGCTATCCCCGCCATCGCCCCGACAGCCGGCAGTGAAACTCACCCGCGCCCCGCCGGCGGCATCACCGCTCCGGTGGTCGATACCGCCATGCACGAATCGCCGCAACCACGACGCGAAGTTTTGTCCCGCACCATTGCGCCGTTGGCCGGGCCGCGACCCGAGCGAACCGGTGCAGCCGTCCGGGACGAGGGTAGAGAACCTTTGCGCGATGCCGAGTCACCGGGTGTCGCCGACGGACTTGCCGGGGGCAACCGCGGCGTCGGCGACGAAGCGACGTTCAGCAGCACTGCACAACCTGCACCACCGCCCGCACCGGCGCCGACGTTTGACCGGCAACTCGCAAGGAAAAAAACTCGGCGAGCCGAAGCATCCGCGGTTGAAAGCGAAGCCGTCGCACCGGCCGAAGTCGTCGAAGAAGCCGAAGGCGAACCGACCGTTATTCAACACCGGTGGGAAAGCGCGCACAGCGGCGTTCACAAACCCGGCACGATGATCATCACGTCGCAGACGCATTGGAAAAAGTTGTGGCGTCTGCTGTTCGTACAGATCATGGAAAAACCGCCGTTGCCGCCGTTGGATTTCAACAAGCAGGTCGCCATCGGCGTGTTCCTCGGATTGAAAACCACCGGCGGTTATCACGTTGCGATTCAGCAGGTGCGCCGCGCCGGCGACAGCCTGGAAGTCGTCGTAAAAAAGACCGCGCCGCAACCCGGCCAGATGGTCACCATGGCGCTGACCCAACCTTACTCGGTGGTCGTCGTGCCCAAAACCATCGACGGATTGACCATCGACCGACACACGCCTTTGAAAATCGTCACGCAATGAAAACCGCATCTTGCGCGCCGACAGCGGAATCTGGTAGGCTCCGCCGAACGAGCCACAACATTTTGTGGTGTTATTGCGCATCGAATAACAAAGGCGCTTAATGGACGCAACTGCCTAATTCTACAAAGGAATTTATCGAATCAGCAATTTCGACCACTTAGCGATTAAACTGAAAGCAATGCTTGACATATTGTTAGCTAAACCTTTATATTACAGAGGAAAACTCGGGGGATGAGTTTATGTATTTGAACCGTCAACGGTTGATAAATTGGGCTTTGCGGGCCCTGTTGATTGCCATTCTGGTGGGGTTTGCCGGTGCTTGCGGACCGAAATACGAAGAGATGTCCGCCCAGCAAATTTACGAATACGGCGAAAATCAGTTCGCCGATGAAGATTTCCAGGATGCCATCGAGGCCTACGAAGCGCTGATCGACCTGTATCCTTTTTCGGTCTTTGTGACCCGCGCCGAGTTGGGCATCGCCGACGCCAACTTCATGAAAAAACGGTGGCCGGAAGCGGAAGCGGCTTACGAGTCGTTCGCCAAGCGTCACCCGAATCATGAAGAGATCGACCATGTGATTTTCCGCATCGGCATGTGCAATTACGAGCAGAAGCTGGCCATCGACCGCGATCAGGTTTTTACCCAACGGGCCGAACAGCGTTTCGCCGAAGTCCTCAGCCGCCACCCGAACAGCCGCTACACCACGCAGGCCCAGCAAAAGCTCGCCGAAGTGCGCAACGAGCTGGCCGAGCGCGAGCGGTACATCGCCCGCCACTACTGGCGCGAAAAGGAATACTACGCCAGCTACAAGCGGTGGGAGCGTATCAATCGGCTGTTCGCGGACACCGAGTATCACGAGGAAGCGCTGTATTACGCGGCGCGCTGCCTGTTCAAGCTCGACGAACGCGGCGAGGCAATCCGGCACCTGGAACTACTGTTGGAAAAGTTCCCCGAGGGAGATTATGCCGGTAAAGCCAGATCGCTGCTTTCGGAAATGCAGTAACCTAGCGACGCTGCTGCTGGCGCTGGCAATGTTGCTGCCGGCGCTGTCGGGCTGCGCCGATGATCGCGTCCGGGTCGATCGCACCCTCGACGCCCGCGAACAAGCCCTCAACGCCAAAGACGTCGACGCCTACATGACCCTGTTCGGTGAAGATTACGTCGCCGCCAAGCCCGGTTTGAATCTGCGCAAACAGATGCAGGCCAAGTTCGACTACTACGATTCGATCTACTACGAATCCTTCGGCCGCAACGTCACCTTCGAAGGCGAGTTCGCCCGCGTGATTCAAGAATACAAACTGGTCACCGTCGACAAAAACGGCCGCACCGACCGGCACGACGGCGTCGACCATTTCATGTTGCGACGCCACGGAACCTGGCCGTTTGCCGAGTACCTGTTCTACACCGGGCTCGACGGCCCCGCGCCGCAATCGCAAACCCCCGCGCCGACGCCTACCGCGACGCCGGCACCCAAACCGGGAGAGGACGCATGAACGCCGAAACCCGTCAACTGATGAACCAGGGAAACGCTGCCTTTGCCGCGCAGGACTACGCTACCGCCGAAACCTGCTACGCCAAGGTGCTGCGCGAACATCGCACCTTCCCCGACCTGTATTGCAAACTGGGCACGATCTACCACGACAAGGGACGTTTCACCGACGCCATCAAGCTGTTCGCCGAAGCGCTCAAGCTCAATCCGAACTACATTGAAGCGCGCGTTAATCTGCTGGTGATGCTCAACGACATGGGCCACTACGACCACGCGCGCAAACTGATGGGCAAACTTAACGGAACCGGCGCCAGCCCCGGTGCTCTCAACATGGGCCGGCTGGCCGGCAAGCACCTGGAAGTCGGCGACATGTATTACTCGCTGCAACTGTACGAACACGCGCGTGTGGAATACGAACACGCCTGCAAGTTGCGCCCCGGCTGGTGTGACGTGCGCACCAAGCTCGGCGTTGTTTATCGCCGCTTGAATCGCCAGGCTGACGCCATTCGCGAGTTGGAAACCGCGGTGGCGATCAATCCGCGCTTTCTCGACGCCCGCGTGGAACTGGCACTGACGTATTTCCAGCAGGGCAAAAAGAGTCATGCGATGTCGCTGTGGAAAGCGGTGATCGACATCGAGCCGACGCATCCGCGCGCGACGCGATACCTGACGTTGGTCGGCGGCACGAAAAAAGACATCGCCGCCGCGTAAATAAACGGTTTTTTCGGGCAGGGTTATCCCTTTGTCCGTGTTGACCTGATGGGTGGTTTTGAACTAGGGCCACGATTGGCGTGGCCTCCTTTTTTCTCCCCGCGTCGCCTTAACTTTTTGCTTTTCCTATGGTATGCATTCATCGTAAGAACTTTCCGTTTGGGAAAGGGGAAGAACCATGATGTCCCGTAGATGGCTCTGGCTGAGCCTGTTTTTGCTGTTGGTTTTTTCACTTGCCGCCACCGCGATTTTATCCTGCGACGACGACGACGATGATGACGATACCGGCGATTTGCCTCCGGTCGGCGACGACGACGATACGACCGACGATGATACTGGCGACGACGATAACGACACCGGCGACGACGATACCGGCGACGATGATACCGGCGACGATGATACCGGTGACGATGATACCGGCGACGACGATACCGGCGACGATGATACCGGCGACGACGATACGACCGCCGGACCGAGCATCACCGACATCACGCACGGCACCTGCAAAAACGGCGCAGGACCGACCGAAGACGACTGGCCGGAAGATCTGACCTTCGCCTACGAAGGCGGCGTGCTCACCGTGACCCACGTCAACGGCTGGTTCAATTGCTGCCTCGAATCGATCGAAGTCGAGATGGAAATTTCCGGCGCCACCATCGACCTATACGAAGAAGAGTACGCGCCCGATCCGTGCTACTGCATCTGTCCCTACGATGTCGTCACCGACATTGCCGGATTGGACGACGACACCTACACCGTCAACGTGTACGTCAACGGCGATTTATCCATCAGCGACGAAGTAACCATTCCGTAATTTTTTATTTTTTCGGCAGGAGAGTTAGTTGGAAGGGTTTCTGATTTTGGGTTCCATCGTCGCGATTATCGGTGGCGTCTGGATGCTGATTCTGGCTTTCCAAGAATCGATCTTGATTGGCCTCGCCTATATGTTTATCCCCTTTTTCTCGATCTACTTCGCAATTACGCGTTGGCAATACGCCAAGATCCCTTTCATCATTAATCTTGCCGGTATTGCTTTGATGCTGCTGGGCGCAGCGTTTGCCGACCCGGATGCTGCTTCATCGGTATATTAAATTTCCGCTTCCCGCCCCACATCAACAAAACAGAACACCATTTTTACGTCGGCGGCGTTCGGGCGTAGCGCGCGCACGGCCTCGCGATAGATCTCGCCTTGATGGCGATAAAACTCGACGCGCTCGTCCAAATGCTTTTGTTCGACGGTATCGGTTTTGTAATCCAACACCAGCAAGCCCTGCGGCGTTTCGGCAAACAGGTCGATCTTGCCGCGATACGCTTTGCCGTCGGCGGCGTCGTAGGTAAAGGGGATTTCGCGGTAGACACGGCTTTCACGCAACAACGGGAAACAGGGCATGGCGGCGAAGTTGGCGAGCCAGCGGCGCAGGTCGTCGCGTTGCGAGTTGTTCAGGTCGTGCGCGGCGGCGATAGCATCGATCACCTGCGGCCAGTGCGCATCGTCGCGCAGCTCGATCGTTTCCATCAACGCGTGAAAGGCGTTGCCCATCAGCAGGCCGTCGGATCGTCCGCCGTAACGCGGCGTTTTCATTTCTTCGTCTTCATGCGCGCTGGGGCTGGCGAAGGTCAGCGGCGATTCGACTTCGGCGCCCGGTATGGCTGTTTTCTTACGCGCGGCGACTGCTTGATCGATTAATTTTTTTACCGTGGTGTTTGGCTTTTCGGTTTGCCCCTGCGCCGGCAGTGTCCAACGCGGCGCCACGTCGCCCTCTTCTTCCGCCGGCATCACCACCTCCCGTGCTCCGGCGGCGTCATGCACCTGCAGGCTGTCGTCGAGCATCCCCGCTTCGACAAGAAACTCATAAAAGCCTTTTTGTGCAGAGTACGTTTTGTCCTTCTTTTTGTTGACCTTGCCGTACAGCGGCAGCACCAGGTAATCGCGGGCGCGAGTCATCGCCACGTACAACAAGCGGATGCGCTCGGCGCGCGCAAACTTCTCTTCCTGCTCGAACATTGCGCTATACGCCTCGGTTTCCAATTCCTTTCGCAGGTGCACGGCCAGTTCTTTGGTGCGGCGTCGGTGCAGAATCAACGGCGCATCGTTACGCGACTGTTTCCACAGCTCGGGCACGATCACCGCCGGCCAGTCCAATCCCTTGGCCTTGTGAATGGTCATCACGCGGACCACGTCGTCGGCCTGTTCAGTGAGGGCGAAGTCCGATTCATCGCGTTGTTCCGCATAGGCCTCGGCCCATTCGCGCACGAACTCGCCGAAAGCCAGTCGCTGGCGGTCGGCTTCGCGCGCCTTGGCCAGTACTTTGTGCAGGTTGGCCACCGCCACATCGCCGTGCGGCAGCAGACGCGCGGTGGCGATCGCCCCGCAGCAATCAAATAGGTTGCGCACCGTTTCCAGGCAGCCGGCGCGGTTGCGCAAGCGATGCAGCGCCCGCATTTCGCGCAGCACGTTGGCGATCTCGTCGCCCATCGTTTCGGCCTCGCCCAGGTACGACAGCCCGTCCTGACGACTGAGTACGTGCAGCAGCAACGCTTCGTCGGAAAAGCCGATCAGGTCGCTGCCCAACCATTGACTGAGCGCCAGTGAATCTTCCGGATTTTCCAACGCGCGCAGGCCATGCACCACCGCAGCGATTTCCGGCCGCGCGTAATACACCCGCCCGCCTTCCATACGGTAGGGAATCCCTTCGGCGCGCAATACGTTTTCCAACTCGGCGAAGTTGCTGCGACTGCGGAACAACACGGCGATGTCGCGCCAACGCAGTGGCCTCGCTTCGCCGGTGTGTTTGTCGATCGTCGGCCGTTTTTCCTCGACCGCCTGCTTAATCCACTGCGCAATCGCCGGCATTTCCAGCGCCTTGGTGTTGAAATTTTCCTCCTCGCAAGCGGATGGATCGGGCAACAGCAATTCGACTCCTGTTTCCGGCGGCGCATCGTCGCGACCCGACGTCAGCCGCACGTAATCCGGACTGGCGGGCAATTGCGGATCAAGCTTCATCAACGGCGCAAACACCCGGTTGACCAGGTCGATGATTGGCGGCGCGCAACGAAAGTTGACGGCGATGTGCAGCGGTTCTTTGCCGTCGAGCAGGTGCTTTTTCGTCTGTTCGTAGATTTCTATATCGGCGCGGCGGAAGCGATAGATCGACTGCTTCGGATCGCCCACCACGACCAGCTTGCCCGGCTTGAGTTTGACCTGCTCGACCTCTTTGGCGTGCACCCCGTCTTCGCTGAGGAAAAAAGCGATCTGCACCTGCAACGGATCGGTGTCCTGAAATTCGTCGATCAGCAGATAGGTGAAACGCCGTTGAAAATACCCGCGCACTTCTTCGTTGTCGTGCAGCAACGCGACCGCGCGCACCAGCAAATCCTGAAAGCCCAACGCGCCCAACCGGCGTTTTTCCCGCTCAAAGCGCTGCGTAAACGATTGCGCCAGCGCAAACAAGCGCCAGACGTTTTCCGCTTCGCGCAACGACGACAACCACTTCAGTGTTTCGCGCAGCGCTTCACGTTTTGCTTTATTTTCTTTGTATTCGCCTTCCGCCCAACCCTTTTTGCTGCCGCCGCGCAAATCGAACTTCGGTAATTCGTCCATCGCAGCAAAGAACGTTGCTTTATCGTCGGTCGGTGGCAAAGCGCGGATCACACTGACCATCTCGCGCGTGTTCAGATAAGCCTTGTCTTTTTTATTCCGGCATTGCGCCTCAGCCTGCCGCTCAACCTCGTCGGCTTCGGCCAGCAACTGCGCGCGCGCGTCTGCCAGGGTGAACTGCGACGCCGCCGTGATGTCGAGCAACACGTCATGATCGTGACCGATGCGCCGCACCAGATGCCACAGCCAATCCCATTCGCCTTGGCGTTCGTACAACTCGCGTTGCTCCAAGTACCAGCGGAAAGCCGGATCGGGATTCGCCACCTGCTCGTCAAACCACTCATCGTAGACTTCAACCAGCAGACGCTCGAAGGCATCTTCGTCGAGTACGCCTGCACCGGGGTCGACGCCAGCTTCCACCGGCCGTTCTTTGAGCAGCATCTGCGCAAAACCGTGTAGCGTGTTGATCGGCGCGATTTCCAGATCGCGCAACGCCTGGGACAACAATTCGCGGCGTTCGTCGGGCGGATCGTCATTCAAATGCTCTTCTATTTTTTCGCGGATCTTCACCTTCAATTCGCCGGCGGCTTTTTCGGTGAAGGTGATCGCGGCGATTTCGCGCAACGGCGTCGGCGCGTCGTCGTCGAGCAGCAGCGACAAAATGCGGTTGACCAGCAGCGTCGTCTTACCGGTGCCCGCGCCCGCTTCGATCCACAGGTTCTCGCCGCGCCCGGCGATCGCCCGTTCGCGCTGCTTGTAATCCGGCGGTTGCTTACTCGCCATCGATCCGCCCCACATCGCGCGCCCAGGCGCAACAGCCCGCTTTGTCGGCGCGAATGCCGGTCAGCTTGCGGCTGCGCGCGTCGCAAACCACAGCAAACTTGCAATGTTTGCAGTAATTGTTGCCTTCGCTGCGCGCCAAATCGGGACGCGGCGCGAAGCGGCCGGCGATGATGTCGGCCACCGCCGCGCCAAGCAGCTTGCGCAATAAGTCTTGCTTCTCCCGAAAAAAGCCTGACCCGATGCGAACCGCCTTCGGATCGGCTTCGCCGTGCTCGCGCTGCAAAAACCAATAGGCCGCCGTCAACGCGCGTTCGGCGGTGTCGGCGTGCGCCGCGGCGTAGGCCAACAAGTACAACGGCACCTGCAAGGTCGCACCGTGGTTAAAACTGTTCTCTTTCAGGTTCGCGCCGGTAAACGCGTCTTTGTTTTTGCCGCTTTTGTAATCGACCACGCGCAGCAATTCGTCTTCTTCGTCGATGCGATCCAACCTCGCGCGCAGACGCACGGTGCGACCGCCGATGTCGATATCCGCTTGCACTTTTCCTTCGGTTTCGACTACACGCATGTCGACGCTCTGCTTGCGGGCGAAGTCGACCATCGCTTCGGTCCATCGCACCACCCGTGCCTGTTCCACGTCGTCGAGCACGCCGCCGCCTGTCTGATTTTCCCGCGCCAGTTTTTCGTATTTGTCTTTGATCAACGCGCGCAAGGCTTCGGCGTCCAGGTCTTTGTCGATCGCGTTTTCCAACACGGCATGCAGCAAGAGGCCGCGATCCTCCGCCGAAAGCGATAAAACTTTTTCCGGATCGTCCGGCTCGGCCAAACGCAAAATTCGACCCAGCAGATAGCGACGCGGGCACTTTATGTAATCCTCGATTTCGGTGACCGACCAGACGCGGTCGCCGCCGAACAGTGCCGCCAGCGCCTCGCGGGCAGGGTCGGAAAGGCATACGCCGTCGTAGGCGTTCAACTCGTCGTGCGCCCAACGATGCACCCACTTGGTCCACGCGCGCTCGAAGGTCTGCGACCGCACCTGCCGCAAATACAACACCGGCGCGATCGGCGACGCTTCGGCCAGCGCATTGATCGCGGCCAGATCGCGCTCGTCGTCATCCAGCGCCAGGTCAGGATCGTCCGGCGCGAAACGACTGGCCGGAAAAACGCGGACCAGCGGTTTCTGTTCGGGCAGTTGTTCGTACATCAACGGCTTGCCGACCACGCGCGAAGCCAGCGCCAACAACAGATGACTGGGTAAACGTTCGCGCCCCTTGTCGGCGTCGAGTCGCGGGTAGCTGAGCACCAACGCGTCGGTCGCCGCGCGGCAGGAAACGTCGAACAGGCGCAGCTCGTCGCGGGCGCGGTCAGTGCGCACCGGCAACGCACCTGGGCGATCGAGAAGGCGATTGATTTCCTCGCGTTCGCGGTCGAGCAATACCGGATCCTGCCGCGGCGCGGGCGGGATCTGCCCTTCGACACAGCCGGGCACGAACACCGCGGCGAAGTTCAATCCGCGCGCGTTGTGCATTTCGATCAATCGCAAGCCTGCTTCATCGCACACCGGCTCGCGCACCTGTTCGAGCAATTGCTGCACGCGGTTTTTGAAGGTCGACGCTTGGTAGGGCAAACCGGCGCGATCCAGCAGATAAAGCGATTGCACGGCGGATAACGCCTCGCGAAGCAGGTCATCGTTCGCGATCAAATGCCGCGCCAGCCGTTGCAACTCGGTCGCGGCGGCGGCGTAGGTTTTCGCGTCTTCCAATTTCGCCAGGCTGTCGTGCAACGCCTCGACGGCAACCAACAAATGCCCGGCAGCGGTGCACTTTTCGTCATCATTTTTTTCATTGCCAGCATAGGCAGTCAGGCGCGGTTGCCAATCGTCGCGGGTGCGCACGCGCGCTTCCCGGCTGACGGCATCCCACCAGCGGCGGGTCAATGCGACCTCGTCGTAATTCGGATACGACGCCGGCAACTCGACAGCCGCCAGCAGTGACATCACCCGCCCGCGTCCCAGGCGCGAGCCAAGCAGGTCGACCAAACGCGACAGCGCGCGCAACGAGCCCGCCTCCCGCGGTCGGCATCCGCCGTCGCGCTGCACCGGCACGCCCGCGCGGCGGCAAAGGTCGATCAGCAGATCGGCGTAAACGTCGCCGTGACGCAGCAATACACCCATATGATGATACGGCACGCCTCCGCGATAACGGCGCATTGCCTCGCGAATGATCGCACGCGCTTCGTCTTCTTCGGTCGCACACGACCAGATGTTTACGTTATCCGACGCAGGTGTGAATGGTTTGAGGTCGCCCGCTCCCGCTTGCACGGCCAACACCGGCGGATCGATCACCTGCGGCAAATGCCATTCGACCGCAACGTGCTCGGACAACGCGGACAGCAAACGCATCTGCAAAACATTGGCGTCGTAAATGCCGACCACGTGCAG
>Ga0272444_10000537_pt1 | contig 39836 bp, 46 predicted proteins | sample SSMForm13_FD_201033 | JGI IMG/M metagenome (GOLD analysis project Ga0272444, IMG submission 201033) | Marine sediment archaeal communities from Little Sippewissett salt marsh, Falmouth, MA, United States - SSM-Form-13 | ecosystem: Environmental > Aquatic > Marine > Wetlands > Sediment ... | reverse complement strand
TGCCGCGGGCTGCGCCCGGGGGACCCCCGACAATGAGTTCAGGCGGTCCCGGTCGGTTTAAATAAAGAACCCCCATGGGTAAATGGCGGATTCACGAAAAATTGGTGCCGCATTCTGCCGGAAAACCTGCAGAATGTCAGCTGTTCGCGACTTTTTTCGGCTATTGGCCGGTCGCCATCAGGCGTTTTGGGGCAATCTTGCCGTCATCGTCCACCTGGCCGACGCCGATGAAGCGATCCTCGCCCTCGTACAGGCGCACCCAGCCCTCGGTCGGCGCCTTCGGCACCAGCACCGGCTGGCCCATCTTCAGGTAGTAGGCCGAATCCTTGCTCAGCTGTACCGCCGGCCACTCGCCCAGCGCGGTATCCACCGGCAGCAGCAGGGCATCCAGTGCCTCCTGCCCCTGCTCGGCCAGTTCCCGCACCTGGTCCAGCGTCACCATCGGCAGGCCTGTGTAGGGACCGACCCCAGTACGCCGCAGACCGATCACGTGCGCGCCGCAACCGAGCGCCTCGCCGATGTCCTCGGCCAGAGTGCGCACATAGGTGCCCTTGGAACAATGCACCTGCATCTCGAACTCGTCGTCCTCGAAGGCGCCCAGTTCGATGCTGTGGATGCTGATCTCGCGCGGTTCGCGCTCGACTTCAATACCCTCGCGCGCCAGCTTGTACAGGCGCTGTCCCTGGTGCTTGAGCGCCGAGTACATCGGCGGCAGCTGCGAGATGGTGCCGAGGAACCGCGGCAACACCGCCTCGACCTGCTCGCGACCGACACCCTCGGCGGAGCGCGTCTGCAGCACCTCGCCCTCGGCATCGCCGGTGGCGGTGGTCACGCCCAGCTTGACCCGCACCCAGTAATGCTTGTCCGCGTCCAGCAGGAACGCGGACAGCTTGGTGCCTATGCCGAAGCAGATCGGCAGCATGCCGTCGGCCAGCGGATCCAGGCTGCCGGTATGGCCGGCCTTCTGCGCCTTGAACAGGGACTTGACCTTCTGCAGGGCGTCGTTGGAGGAAATGCCCAGCGGCTTGTCGAGCAGCAGGATGCCGTCGACCACGCGACCGCGGGGGCGTCTGCGTCGGCCCATCGATCAGTCCTCTTGCGCGTCGGCGTCGGATTCGTCGGCCGGGCTCTGCGAGGCCACCGCCTTGTCGATCAGCGAAGACAGGCGCAGCCCGTGCTCCAGTGACTGGTCGTATTCGAAATGCAGTTGCGGAATGGTGCGCAGCTTGACTACCTCGCCGAGGCGGCGGCGCAGAAATCCGGCCGCCTTGTTCAGCGCCTTCTCCACCGGCTTGGCCTGGTCGCTGTCCATCAGGGTGAAGAACACCCGCGCATGCGACAGGTCGCGCACCACCCTCACCTCCTGGATGGTCACCTGGCTGAGGCGCGGATCGTGCACCTCGTCACGCAGGATCAGCGCGAGCTCACGATGCAACTCGGTGCCGACCCGTTCCTCTCGACCATACTCGCGCATGTTGTGTGTACTACCCTAAAACCGTCGAGCCGCCTGCCAGGCTCAGATCTCGCGCGCCACTTCGATGCGCTCGAACACTTCGATCTGGTCGCCCGGCTTGACGTCGTTGTAGTTCTTCACGCCGATACCGCACTCGGTACCCGCCTTGACCTCGTTGACGTCGTCCTTGAAGCGACGTAGCGATTCCAGCTCGCCCTCGTAGATGACCACGTTGTCGCGCAGCACGCGGATCGGGTTGGCACGCTTGACCGTGCCGTCGACCACCATGCAGCCGGCGATTGCGCCGAGCTTGGAGGAGCGGAACACGTCGCGCACCTCGGCCAGACCGATGATCTGCTCCTTGACCTCCGGCGACAGCAGGCCGGAAACCGCTTTTTTCACATCATCGATGACTTCGTAGATGATGCTGTAGTAGCGCAGGTCGATGCCGTTCTCTTCGATCACGCGGCGCGCCGAGGCGTCGGCACGCACGTTGAAGCCGATGATGGCCGCATTCGAGGTCATCGCCAGGTTGGCGTCGGACTCGTTGATACCGCCCACGCCGGACGCAACGATCTTCACCTTGGCCTCGTCGGCCTGGATCTTCATCAGCGATTCCTTCAAGGCCTCGACCGAGCCCTGCACGTCCGCCTTGACGATCAGGTTGACGTAGGCCACCTCGCCCTCGGCCATGCGCGAGAACATCTGGTCCAGCTTGGCCGCCTTCTGCTCGGCCAGGCGACCTTCGCGGGTACGCTCGCGACGCAGTTCGGCCACCTCGCGCGCCTTCTTCTCGTCGGCCACCACCACCATGTCGTCACCGGCATGTGGCGAACCGGACAGACCGAGCACCTGCACCGGGATGGAAGGACCGGCGACCTTGGTCGGCTTGCCGTTCTCGTCGAACATGGCGCGCACGCGGCCGAACTCCGAACCGGACACGATCGGATCACCCTGCTTGAGGGTGCCGGACTGCACCAGCACGGTGGCCACCGGGCCACGCCCCTTGTCCAGGCTGGATTCAACGATGATGCCCTTGGCCGGGCCATCGGCCACCACGGACAGCTCCAGCACCTCGGCCTGCAGCAGGATCGCCTCGAGCAGCTGATCGATGCCTTCACCGGTGTGCGCGGAGACCTTGATGAACTGGGTGTCGCCACCCCAGTCTTCCGGCACCACCTCTTCGGCCACCAGCTCCTGCATGACGCGGTCCGGGTTGGCCTCGGGCTTGTCCATCTTGTTGATCGCGACCACCACCGGCACGCCGGCGGCACGCGCGTGCTGGATCGCTTCCTTGGTCTGGGGCATCACGCCGTCGTCGGCGGCCACCACCAGGATAATGATGTCGGTGGCCTTGGCACCGCGTGCACGCATCGCCGAGAAGGCGGCGTGGCCCGGGGTGTCGAGGAAGGTGATCATGCCGTGGTCGGTATCTACATGGTAGGCACCGATGTGCTGGGTGATGCCACCGGCCTCGCCGGCAGTCACCCGGCTCTCGCGGATATGGTCGAGCAGCGAGGTCTTGCCGTGGTCGACGTGACCCATGATAGTCACCACCGGCGCACGCGGCACGGTCTCGCCGGCCAGCAGTTCTTCGTCGACGGCAGCCAGGATCTCCTCTTCGGCATCCTCGGCCTTGGCGACCACTGCCTCGTGGCCCATTTCCTCGACCACCAGCATGGCGGTCTCCTGGTCCAGCGGCTGGTTGATGGTCACCATCATGCCCATGCCCATCAGCACCTTGATCACCTCGGCCGCCTTGATCGACATGCGCTGTGCCAGATCGGCCACGGTGATGCTATCCGGGATCTCAACAGTGAGCTTTTTCGGCTCGACCGGCTTCTGGAAGGCGTGTTGCGCGTCGGCGGCAGCGGTATCGCGTCCACGACGACCACCCTTGGCGCGCTTGCCGCGCTTATCAGTGGTCACATGCAGCTCGCGACGACGCCCGCCGCCACGCTTGCCACGTTCGGGCTCTTCCGCGGTCGGTGCCGCACGCATACGCTTGGGCTTCTTGACCTGCTTGTCGGTCTTCGGCTTTTCTTCCGCCTCGACTTCCGCTTTCACTTCCTGTTCTACGGCCTTGCGCGCCTCTTCGGCTGCGGCCTCTTCGGCAGCACGACGCGCCTGTTCAGCAGCCGTACGCGCCTCTTCTTCCTGGCGGCGCTTCTCTTCAGAAGCCTTGCGACGTGCTTCTTCCTGGGCCGCTGCCGCCTCACGCTGTGCGGCCTGTTCGGCCAGCGCAGCCTCGGCCGCCTCGACCTCGCGCAGCGCCTGTTCCTTGTCGCTCGGTGCGGCCTCCTCGGGCTTCTTGACGATGGTGCGCTTGCGGCGCACTTCCACGCTCACGGTCTTGCCGGCGCGTGCCGCCGGACCGCGTGCCGATGCACGACCACCCGACCCCGGAACCCGCAGCTCGGTGGTGGTGCGACGCTTGAGGGTGACTTTCTTGCCGGGCTCGCCGACGCTCTTCTCCGCCTTGCCGTGACTGCGACGCAGATGGTTGAGCAGGGTCACTTTCTCCTGCTCGGTGATCACATCGTCTGCAGCCTGTTTGGCAACACCGGCATCGCTCAACTGCTTGAGCAGGCGATCGACCGGGATACCCACATCTGAGGCGAGTTGACTGACTGTTACTTCACTCATGCCTAACCCCTCTCCCCTTATTCAGCTTCATCGGCAAACCAGGGCGCACGTGCAGCCATGATCAGTTCGCCGGCACGTTCTTCGTCGATGCCTTCAATTTCCAGCAACTCGTCGGTGGAACACTCGGCCAGGTCTTCCATGGTCACCACCCCGCGCGCCGCCAGTTGGTGCGCCAGGGCATCGTCCATGCCGTCCATGCCGAGCAGGTCTTCGGCCGGCTTCGCATCGCCGAGCACCTCTTCCTTGGCGATCGCCTTGGTCAGCAACGCATCGTTGGCGCGATTGCGCAGCTCGGCGACGATATCCTCGTCGAACTCCTCGATCGCCAGCATCTCCGATTCATCGACGTAGGCGATTTCTTCCACCGTGGTGAAGCCTTCCTGCACCAGGATTGCCGCCACCTCTTCGTCGACATCCAGGTCATCCATGAACTTCTGGATGTAAACCTGGGCCTCGGCCTCGCTCTTCTCCTGCGCCTGCTCCTCGCTCATCACGTTCAGCTCCCAGCCGGTCAGCTGGCTGGCAAGGCGCACGTTCTGGCCGCCGCGACCGATCGCCTGCGACAGGTTCTCGTCCTTCACCGCGATGTCCATGCTGTGGTTGTCTTCGTCGACCACGATGGAAACCACGTCGGCCGGGGACATGGCATTGATCACGAACTGTGCCGCGTTCTCGTTCCAAAGAATGATGTCGACACGCTCGCCACCCAGTTCGTTGGACACCGCCTGCACGCGCGAGCCACGCATGCCGACACAGGCGCCGACCGGGTCGATACGCTGGTCCTTGGCCACCACCGCGATCTTGGCGCGCAGCCCCGGATCACGCGCGGCGCCGACGATCTCGATCGCACCCTCGCCCACTTCCGGCACTTCCAGCTTGAACAGTTCGATCAGCAGCTCCGGCGCGGTGCGCGACACGAACAGCTGCGGACCGCGCGCCTCGGTGCGCACCTCGTACAGGTAACCGCGCAGGCGATCGCCGACGCGCACGATCTCTTTCGGGATGACGTCGCTCTTCGGCACCAGCGCCTCGGCGTTGTTGCCCAGATCCAGCACGATGGTGCCGCGGTCGGCACGCTTCACGGTGCCGGTCACCAGTTGGCCGACCTTGTCCTCGAAGGCCTCGACCACCTTGGCACGTTCCGCCTCGCGCACCTTTTGCACGATGACCTGCTTGGCGGTCTGTGCGGCGATGCGGCCGAATTCGATGGATTCGATCTGGTCTTCGACATAGTCGCCGATCTGCAGCTCCGGCTCCTCGGCCTGTGCGGCGGACAGGGTGATCTCGGCCAGCGGATTCTCCAGCACCTGGGTTTCGCTGTCGTCGACTACCAGCCAGCGGCGGAAGGTCTCGTAGTCGCCGGTCTGGCGATCGATCTGCACGCGCACCTCGATGTCGCCACCGTGCTTCTTGCGCGTGGCAGAGGCCAGCGCCGCCTCGATGGCCTGGAAGATGATTTCCTTCTCGACACCTTTTTCGTTGGACACGGCGTCCACAACGAGCAGGATTTCTTTGTTCATCGCTGTACCTTCGACTAAAACTGCGGCACCACACGTGCCGTATCGATCTGATCCAATGACAAGGACACGGTCTCCTTGTCGACCTGCATTTGCAGCTGTTGGTCATCCACTGACAGCAGCTGCCCGCGATAATTCTTGCGTCCGACCGCCGTGGACAGCAGCTTCACGCGCACATCGCTGCCGACGTAGCGCTGAAACTGCTCGGCAGTGAACAGCGGACGATCCATGCCCGGCGAGGACACCTCAAGGGTGTATTCGCCGTGGATCGGGTCCTCGACATCCAGCACCGCACTGAGCTGACGGCTGACTTTCTCGCAGTCATCCACACCGATGCCCTGCGGCGCTTCGATATACACGCGCAACAAATGCCCCGACTTCTGCCGCGGCAACAACTCGATGCCCCACAGCTCGTAATCGAGCGTGGAAACAACGCCATCCACCATGTCCAGCAGGTTTTGAGGAACCTTACGCATACCGTCCAAAAACAAAAAATGGGCCCATGGCCCATTTCCTGATCACGTGTCCGCCACCGCTGGGTGGCCTACACTCGGAATATAAAAAAACCCCGAAATCGGGGCCTGAGCGTTGGTTCCGCCGTTCCGATCGATGCGGCCCGCGGAACCCCGACTCGCCGAAGCGATGACATCTCGCCGTCCTTCAGCGCGCTGCATTCTAAAGAGATTTCCCTTCCCGGTCAATCGATTAGTCGCCATCGGGACGGACCGCCGGCCACCCGCCGACTGACCCCCGGGACAGGTCCCCGACAGCCTGGAGATAAAGAGCCAATGCGCAAAGCTAGCCCGTTGATCATACTGACTTTTCTACTTTCAGCAGCGGCCGCGACGGCGGCCGACAAAGGCCTGGTGAAAGACCAATGGCACACCCCCTACGATCTCTACCTGGACCCGCAGGAAGCGTTTGCCATGAAAACCGCCGACCCGGCGGGCGTAACCTTGATCGATGTGCGTGCGATTGCGGAGATCCAGTTCGTCGGCTTCAGCAATCTGGCGGACGCCAACATCCCCATCTACACCTTCCACCCGGACGCCTGGAAAGATGCCAGGGACGGCATCCACGGCAAGTTCCGCAAACGCCGCAATCGCGACTTCGTCGCCGCCGTGGACGAACTGCTGCGCCAGCGCGGCCTCGATCGCGACAGCCCGATCATCCTGATGTGCACCTCCGGCGGCCGCTCGCCGGTGGCCGCCAAGGTGCTGCACGCCGCCGGCTTCGGCCGCGTCTACACCCAGTACCAGGGCTTCGAGGGCATCAAGGCGAAATCCGGCCCGCATGCCGGACAGCGCGTGGTCAACGGCTGGCGCAACGCCGGGCTGCCCTGGGGCTACAAGCTGGAAAAGTCGCGCATGTACTTCAATTTCGCACCGACAGGGGACGTGGCGGCCGGCCAGTGAATCTGCCGCACATGATCTGCATCAAGGTAGCTGCCGCCGTGCAAACCCGATCATTGCCCTGACCTTCACCGAGGAATCGACCATGCGCTTCATCGTTTCGACACCCAAGCTGCTGCTGGCCCTGCTGCTGGCCCTTGTGCCGTTGCTTGCCGGCGCGCAAACAGCTGCCATGCCCCAGATGCTCATTGAAAAATCCAGCCCGCTGGATTTCGAGCAGACCCTGGCAAGGCTGGAGGCCAATGCCAAGGCGCAGGGCTGGAAGGTGCCGAAGAAGTGGAAGGTCAATTTCCAGAAGAACCTGAAGAAGGTCACCGGCACCGATATCGGCAAGAACCAGGTGATCAAGATGTGCGAGCCGCAGGCGGCCGCCCGGCTGCTGATCAGGGACGAATACAAACAGCTGGCCGCGATGATGCCCTGCACCATCGCGGTCTATGAAAAGTCCGACGGCAAGACCTACATCTCGATGATGAACCTGGAGGTCATGGGACGGATGTACGGCGGCGAGGTGCAGACGATGGTCGATGAACTGGCGCCGCAGATGGAAGCGATGCTGCAGATGGACTAGGCCCCGCTCAGTGGCGGCGTTGCCCGCCCTCACCCGGTCCGGCCTGTTTGGCCGCACGCAACAGCCGCTGTGCCTGCTGGTATTCCTCTTCGCTCATGCGCGCGCCGATCACGCAGCGCAGGTGTTCGGCATCGCGGTCGCCATGCTCCATCGCCACGCTGAACCAGTAGAAACTCTGCACCAGGTCGATCTTCACCCCGCGCCCCTCGGCATAGATCAGACCCGCCATGAACTGCGCATCCACATCGCCCGCCAGGGCATGCTCCAGCACATCGGCGGCCGCCTGCGGGTCGTTCCTGAACAGGGAAAATTGACTCAAATCCACCGCAAACCTCCTGTGGTGATGCCGATCGAAAGCAGCCCTGCCTGTCTTCTATGCTCGCAACCGCTGCGGTTTCGGGCAAGTCGGCTTTGCCACCGGGCAGCCGGACAACCCTGCCGGGCCGCAGCCGACGCGCGCAAAATACCCTGCACTTGTCACATGGTCAGTAGCTGGACAGCCGTCTATCATGCGGCCTCATCGCATGCACCCAGGAGTACCTCTATGAACCCGGAACAAATCGTGGAACGCATCCGTGCCGCCTACCCGGACGCGATCGTGGAAACCGAAGGCGCCGACTGCAACTTCTCCGTGACCATCGTCAGCGAGGCCTTCGAAGGCCTGAACCCGCTGCAACGACAACGCCCGGTGATGGCCCTGTTCAAGGACGACATCAGCGCCGGCACCCTGCACGCGCTGTCGATCACCGCGCGCACCCCGGATGAAGCCGGCGCCTGAACACAGCACGCCACTCACTGCCTGGACAGCTGAATCTCCCTGAGCTTCTCGACATGCTCGATCAGGGTATCGACGGTGTCGCGCAACAGGTCCAGTTCGGCATCGTCGAGTTCGTTGAGGCGTTCCAGGTTGTACTCGATGGTATCGATGATCTGCCGGTGTGGCCGTTGCATGGGCCGCATGAAATAACTGGTCACTGTGGCCACGATCGCACCGAAGAACACCACCGAGCCGGTCACGATCCACAGCCCGCCGATGAGCTGCGCCAGTCCCGAGGCCGGCGTATCCGCGATCCCCGCAGTGGAGAATGCCGCCACCCCCCAGTACAAGGCCTCACCCAGCGAGTCGATGCTGCTGCCCGGCGTGCCGCGTTCGGCCAGGTACAGCGCACTGGAGAACAGCAGCCACAGCACCACCAGCAGCAACACCAGGTGGGTGAACGGGGTGAACTGGCGGACATCTTTCACAAAGCGCCTGAAGCGCGCGTGCGACTTCACTGGTCTCATGGCCTGACTTCCTTCTGCGTATTCACCAAGGGCAACAATGCCACGCCGGGGACAGGATGGCCCGGCGCATCGTGCCGATTGTTGGCTGAATGATAACGCTGCAATGGTGGTTCCGGTTGGCGGCACATGGCGCTATGCTGGTACTAGGTAAAGGCATGGGAGGTGGTCATGAACAGCAAAGACAACAGACCGCAACTCGGCGTTCCGGACCCGGAGCGACAAAATTCTCCGATCTTCGACGAGGGTTCCGAACTCTCTCTCGATAGCGAACTGGAATCCGGCGGCTGCCATTTCAACGATACGCTCTACCCGCTCGGCCAGTACGTGTGCAGTGGCAGCGAACTGCTGCGCTGCGAAGCGCCCGGCGTATGGATTCGCGAGGGCAGCTGCGAGCCCGAGTAGGCGGCTTCAGCGGACTTCTGATGACTCTGGGCATTTCAGATTGAGATGCCAAATACGGCAGGTCGAGGCACAAACCGCAGGTAACAGCCAGCTATTGCCAAGGTTTGTAACGAAGAGCTGACGCATTTGGCGCTCAAGCTGTTTGATCACGAGCTTTTAGAAGTCCCCTTTAATCGGCCTCGCGTTCGATGTCGCAGCACGGCCTGTTGCTGGTGCCGGCGGCATGGCTGAGGATCTCGCCGGTCACCGGGTTGGGACGGAAGGTGGTACAGCCCTTGAGTCCGAGCCGGTGTGCCTGGCGATACAGGTCCTCGAACCCCTCGAAGGGGTAGTCCGCGGGCACATTGACCGTTTTCGAGATGGCGCTGTCGACCAGCGGCTGCAGCGCGGCCTGCATCTGCAGGTGCGCCAGCGGCTCGATCTGCTGCGCGGTGACGAACGCTGGTGAAAGCGCCGCATCACCACACTCGCGCCGCCACAGGGCGTGCGCATAGTCTTCGGCCGCGAATACCCGGTAATTGCCGTCACGATCGAGCAGGCGCCGTTCGAATCGCCAGTCGAATACAGGTTCGATGCCGCTCGATACATTGCCCGCCAGCAGGCTGATGGTGCCTGCCGGCGCGATCGCGGTGAGATGGCTGTTGCGGATGCCGTGCGCCGCGATCGCCTCGCGGATGTCCTGTGGCAGCGCGGCGACGAACGGTCCCTGCAGGTACGGCTCGGGCTCGAAGCCCGGAAAACTGCCCTTTTCCTGCGCCAGTGCGATCGAGGTGCGGTAGGCGGTGTGGCAGATGGTCTGCATGATCGACGCCGCCTGCTGCCTGGCCTCGGCTTGCGCATAGTGCAGACCGAGCATGATCAGCGCGTCCGCCAGGCCGGTCATGCCGAGCCCCAGGCGCCGTGCCTGTTGCGCGGCCTGCGCCTGTGCCGGCAGGGGGAAATGCGACACGTCGATGACATTGTCCAGCAGGCGCACTGCCACCTCGACAGTGCGCGCGATCGCCGCGTGATCGACCGACGCGGCCGCGCTGAACGGCTTGTGCACGAAACGGATCAGGTTGATCGAGCCGAGGTTGCACGCCCCGTACGGCGGCAGCGGGATCTCGCCACAGGGGTTGCTGGTGGTGATGTGCTCGCGGTACCAAAGATTGTTGTCGCGATTGATACGGTCGACGAACAGCACGCCGGGCTCGGCATAGTCGTAGGCACCACGCATGATGCGCTGCCACAGCTCACGCGCCGGCACCCGCCGCAGCACGCGGCAGGCCACCTCGCCCTCGCCCGGCCAGTCACGCAGCAGGCACTGCTCGTCTTCCGGCAGACCCAGGGCGTGTGCCGGGAACAGCAGCGGCCATTCCTCATTCCGCTCGACCGCCTGCATGAAGGCATCGCTGACCTGCACCGACAGGTTGAAATGCCGCAGCGCGCGGCCATCGCGCTTGGCCTCGATGAAGTCGATGATGTCCGGGTGGTCGCAGCGCAGGCTCGCCATCATGGCACCGCGCCGCGCCCCGGTGGAGAGGATGGCGGCACAGGCGGCATCCCAGATGTGCATGAAGGCGACCGGCCCGGAGGCGATGCGCCCGGTCGCATGTGCCTCGCTGCCACGCGGGCGCAGGGTGGAAAAATCGTAGCCGACACCGCCGCCCTCCTGCATGGTCAGCGCGCCTTCCTTCAAGCGCTCGAAGATGCTGTGCATGCTGTCTTCGAGCGGCCCCATGACGAAGCAGTTGAACAGGGTGACGCGCCGCCCGGTGCCGGCACCGGCGAGGATGCGCCCGCCGGGCAGAAAGCGGAAATCCTCGAGAATGTCGTAGAAGCGCTGCTGCCAGGCCTCGCGGTCACGTGGCTCGACCTCGGCCAGAGCCTGCGCCACGCGTCGCCAGGTATCGGGCAGGGTCCGGTCGTGCACCTGTCGCCCTTCGCGAAAACAATACTTGGTGCGCCAAACGTGCTCGGCGAGCGGGTTGTCGAAGTCGCCCGGACTCACCCTGCACTCCCCCTCTGCATCGATTGCTCAGCCATCGGCCTGCGGCAGATGCCGGCCAAGAAACACCTGCAGCTGCGACATCAGTTTTGCCAGTGCCCGATTGGCCGCCTCCACGCCGGCGGCAGGCTTGGCCTCGCTCAGCGGTTCGCTGATGCTGAGCAACTCGCTGGCCAGCAGGCGCGCTGCGGCCACGTCCACCAGTTGCACACGCAAGCTCATCTGCAATTCGCTCGCCTGCGCAGCGCACACCTGTTGCAGTTGCAGCAGCGTGGTATCCAGGCGCAGATCGACCTGGGTGCCGCTACCGGATGCAGCGACGCTCTTGAACAGGCCACTGTCGAGCGCCGCCTGCAACAACAAGGGTTCGAGCATGCGTGCCGGCGCATCCACCCAGCGGTGATTGGCGAAGTGCTCGAGCTGGTGCGGATGGCGGATATACACCATGTCGGAACTTTCGAAACCGGCCGCCGCTCGCACCGGGGCGATCAGCAGGCGCGGCCCTTCCGGGTTGATCGCGGCTGCCTGCTGGTTGCCGGACCAATCCAGCAGGTAGCTGCGCAACTGCGGCTGCTCGGCCCCCTGGAACAAGGCCGGGGCACAGGCACCCAGGCCCAGCGACAACAACACCAGCAGCAGCCGCAAGGATGATCGATTGACGGTGCATACGCCTGGCTTCATGACATCACTCCCCGGGTCCGGCCTGGGCCGCCTGTTTGCCACGCAGCAATAGCGACGGGTCACGCTCGATCTGCTCGCTGAAGCGGCGCAGGTTCTCGGCGGTCAGGCGCAGTTGATTGATGGTGATGGCGGCCTCGGGCAGGGCCTCGCCGGTGAAACGCTGCAGGTCGCGGTCGCGCGCCTCGACCACCTGGTCGACCGCCCGCGCGGTGGCGCGGATCTGCTCGGCCATCTGGCGCATCGCCGCTGCACTGTCGTTCACCTGCTGCAGCAGCTGCGGCAGTTCGCCACTGGCCTCGCGCGCCTGCTGGGCGAGAAACGCCAGGTCATCGATGGCGGTTGCCAGGCTGAGCGAACGCTCGGCCAGCGCGCCGGTCAGGGTCTGCAGGTTGTTCAGGGTGTCGGCGATACGCTGCTGGTTGTGTTCGCCGAGCAGTTTCTTGAACAGTTTCAGCACGTCGCTGGTGTCGGCGACCAGTTCCTCGACCGCCAGGTCCAGCCGCCCCCAGGTGGAAGGCCGGCTCGGAATCACCGGGTGGGTTTCCCCATCCTGCGGCTTCAGCAACGGCGAGGCGGCGCTGCCGCCGGTGAGGTTGATGTAGGCCAGACCGGTCAGGCCCTGTGCCTCCAGCGTGGCAACCGTGTCCTCGCGGATCGGCGTACCCTGATCGACCTGCAACAGCAGGCGCACCTCGCCGATGTGCTGCGGATCGAAACCGATCTCGCGCACGCGCCCGACATCCACGCCCTGGTACTTGACCACATTGTCGCGACTCAGGCCGGACACCGACTCGCGCATGTATACGAGGTATTCCTGGTAGGCACGACCGGTGGTGCCGGCACCCAGCCACAGGATGCCGGCGACGAAGGTCAGGCCCAGCCCCAGGACAAACAGCCCCATAAGGAAATAATTGGCGTTGCGTCTCATGCCGATACCTGTGCCGCACGCCCACGCGGGCCCTGAAAAAATCGTACCACGGCAGGCTCGTTCGAGCGTGCCAGTTCGGCCATGCTGCCCTGTGCGATAAGTCGCCCTTCACCGAGCAGCACCACCCGGTCCGCCACCCGCCACAGGGTGTCGATATCGTGGGTGACCAACACGATGGTGCTGTCCAGCGCACGCTGCAGATGCAGCACCAGTTCATCGAAGGCACCCGCGCTGAGCGGGTCCAGTCCCGAGGTCGGCTCATCCAGGAACAGGATCTCCGGATCGAGCGCGATGGCACGCGCCAGGGCGGCACGTTTGCGCATGCCGCCGCTGAGCTGATTCGGAAACAGCTGGCCGTCGCGGGCGCTCAGCCCGACCAGGGCCAGTTTCAGGCTGGCGATCTCGTCGATCAGCGCGTCGCTCAGCCCGGTGTGTTCGCGCAGCGGCACGCCGACGTTGGCCAAAACGTTCTGACCACCGAACAGGGCACCGTTCTGGAACAGCACCCCGATATGCCGGCGCACCCGCATCAGCTGCGCGGCATTCAGGGCATCGACCTGTTGACCGAGAATCTCCAGGGAACCGGCGGTGGGCTGCTGCAGCAGGGCCATCTCGCGCAACAAGGTGGTCTTGCCGCTGCCACTGCCGCCGACGATTGCCAGGATCTCACCGCGTTGTACATCCAGGTCCAGGTGCTGGTGGATCAGCTTGTCGCCGAAGCGCATCTCCAGTGCGCGCGCGCTGAGCATGACCTGTTGGCTGTCCGGCTTGGGCATGCTCATATCCCCAGCCTGCTGAAGGCGATCGAGAATGCCGCGTCGACGACGATGACCGCCAGGATCGACTGCACCACGCTCACCGTGGTGCGGCGCCCCACGCTCTCGGCGCTGCCGCTGACCTGGAAGCCCTGGTAACAGCCGATGCTGGCGATGATCGCGGCGAACACCGGTGCCTTGCCGATACCCACCAGAAAGGAATCGACCGAGATCGCCACACCCAGACGTTCAACGAAGGTCGAGAAGGCGATCTCCAGCTGCACGCTGGACATCAGCATGCCGCCGAGCACGCCCATGATGTCGGCGAACACGGTGAGCAGCGGCAGGGCCACGATCAACGCCAGCAGCTTGGGCAGCACCAGCATGTCCATCGGTGCGATGCCGAGGCTGCGCAGGGCGTCGATCTCCTCGGTCACCTGCATGGTGCCGATCTGTGCCGTGTAGGCCGAACCGGTGCGTCCGGCGACGATGATGGCGGTGATCATCGGCGCCAGTTCGCGCACCATCGACAGGCCCACCAGGTCGGCGACGAACAGGCTGGCACCGTACTGCTGCAGCTGCACCCCGCCCTGGTAGGCGATGACGATGCCGAGCAGAAACGACAACAGGCCGACGATGCCCAGCGCACGATGCCCCGCCTCGACCAGGGCATCGGCCAGCGCACGCCAGCGGATACGCCGCGGATGCATGACCTGCCCCAGCCAGGCGGCACCCATCTCGCCGATGAAACTGACCATGCCGACACCGGCCTGCAGGCTGTCGACACTGCCGCGCCCCAGTTCCTCGATCATGCCCGGTGGGCGTGGCTGCGGCAGCGGCCCTGGCTGCAGGCCTGTCTCGCGCACCAGTTGCAGCAGGCCCCGCGCCTTTTCGGAGAGCCCTTGCAGGGTCACAGCTCGACCGCTGCTCTGCAGCGACTCGGTCAGGCGATGCAATACCCAGGCACCACCGGTGTCCAGGCGTTGCACCGCCGACAGGTCGATACGCAAGGGCCCGCCCGGCCACTGCAGTTGCGACAGCTGTTTTTCGATCGGCTGCAGGTGACGCACCGTCCAGTGGCCACTGCAACGCAGGCACTCCCCCTGCAGCTGAGCTGCGGCACGCTCGGAGCTTTGTTGTGATGAAGCAGCCATATGTTTATGAGTATTGCACTGGCGGCAGATAAACGCGATGCGCGCTGTCGATGCTGGTCCGCCCTCGTGATTCCGGATCAGGCATGCAGCACGCCGGTCTGCCGTGCGCCGCCTGCTGGTATAATTTCGCCATTCATCGATACCCGGAAAATTTCATGTCGCAAATCAACGTCGATCACGCCGAAGTCCGCAAGTTCGAGGAGCTGGCCAGCCGCTGGTGGGATCCGCACAGCGAGTTCAAACCGCTGCACGACATCAACCCGCTGCGCCTGGGTTACATCGACCAGATCGCCTCGATCGAAGGAAAGCGCGTGCTCGACGTCGGCTGCGGTGGCGGCATCCTCTCCGAGTCGATGGCAGCGAAGGGCGCCGAGGTGACCGGCATCGACATGGGCGAGGCCCCGCTGGAAGTGGCGCGCCTGCACCTGCTGGAGACCGGTCACGAGGTGAACTACCTGCGCATCCCGGTCGAGGAGATGGCACGTGAGCAGCCGGCCTCGTTCGACGTGGTCACCTGCATGGAGATGCTCGAACACGTGCCCGACCCGGGCTCTATCATCCAGGCCTGCCACGACCTGGTGAAGCCCGGCGGCAAGGTGTTCTTCTCCACCCTCAACCGCAATCCCAAGTCCTACCTGTTCGCCATCATCGGCGCCGAGTACGTGCTCAATATGCTGCCCAAGGGCACCCACGACTATGCCAAGTTCATCCGCCCATCCGAGCTGGACCACTGGATCCGCGACGCCGGCCTGGAGACCCTGGATATCAGCGGCATGACCTACAACCCGTTCACCCAGGCCTACAAGCTCGACCCGCGCGACGTCGACGTGAACTACATGGTGGCGACACAGCGCCCCGAGTAAACGATGCTGCCAATCCCAAAGGCAGTGCTGTTCGACCTGGACGGCACCCTCGCCGACACCGCGCCCGACCTGGCCTACGCGCTCAACCGCACGCTCGCCCATTACGGCGAGCCACAGCTGCCGTTCGAGCAGATCCGCCCTGTCGTCTCGCACGGCGGCATCGCCCTGATCAAGCTTGGATTCCGCATGCAGCCGGAGCAAGAAGGCTTCGAGGAGCGCCGCCAGCACCTGCTCCAGGTGTACCTGGACAACCTGTGCCGCGACACCCGCCTGTTCGAGGGCATGGCCGAGGTGCTCGAGCACTGCGAGCGCAACGCCATCGCCTGGGGCGTGGTCACCAACAAGCCTGCCTGGCTGACCGACCCGTTGATGGCGCAGATGCAGCTCAGCGGCCGCACCCCGGCGATCGTCAGCGGCGACACCTGCGCCAATCGCAAACCGCATCCCGAGCCGATCGAGCACGCCTGCCGCCTGCTCCGCGTGCCGCCGCAGCACTGCTGGTACGTCGGCGACGCCGGGCGCGACATGCAGGCCGGGCGCGCCGCCGGCTGTGCCACCATCGGCGCGACCTTCGGCTACATCTACCCGGATGATCCCATCGAGCACTGGGACAGCGACATCAATATCGATCACCCGCTGCAGCTGATCGAACTGCTCGCAGCCGCTGCAACGAATGACTGATCACGCCGAGTGGGACTTTCCCAACACCGCCACCCCGCCCGGCAGCGCGCCCTACTATGTGGCACGCTTCAGCCCACCACGGCAACGTGACGCCCTGGCCCGCTGGCTGGCCTGGTTCGCGCATATCGACGCGATCGCCGCCAGGGCCAACGATCCCGGCGTGGCGCGCCTCAAGCTGGACTGGTGGCGCGAGGAAGTCGGCCATATGCTCGGCAACAGCGCACGCCACCCGCTGGCACGGGCGCTGTCGCCGCAGGTGGCGAGCGCCTGGCAGGTCGAACAGATGCAGCGCGCCCTGCACGCGGTGGAACAGCGTATCCTCAAGCGCCAGCCGGCCACGCTGGAGCAGTTCCACCGCCAGTGCGCCGACCAGCACGCCAGCCGCCTGCGACTGCTGTGCGATACCGACGACGCGGGGCTGGCCGAGCACATCGAGACGATGGGCACCTACCTTGCGACCATCCAACGGCTGCAGCAACTGGCGACCGACCTGCGCGACGACTACCTGAGCCTGCCCGCAGACAAGCTTGCCGAACAGCAGCTGACGGCCGAGCAGCTGCGCTGTGCCGAAGCGCTGCCGCAACTGGCCGAGCTGGCACAGCAGTTGATCGCGTCCGCCGGCCCCTGCGACAGCGCCTACCTTAAGTCACTGGGCAGGCACCAGGCATTGCAGCCGGCACTGCGCTGTGCCGCACAGAGCCTGCGACTGGCCAGGCTGATGCAACGCCAGCGCTTCGCGCTCAATCGTCGTCGCTCCGAGCTGACGCCCCTCGGCCTGTTGTGGAGCGCCCGGCGCATGCGTTGATTCAGCGCCGCGCGCGCTGGTGTAAACTTGCGCCGCTGATTTCAAGGTGAGTGATGCCATGACTTTTTCCGCCGACTACCAAGCCCCCGAGATGCTGCTGCGCGAGCGCGTGATCCTGGTCACCGGCGCCGGCGACGGCATCGGCCGTGCCGTCGCCCTGGCCGCCGCGCAACACGGCGCCACCGTGGTGCTGCTGGGCAAGACGGTACGCAAGCTGGAACTGGTGTACGACGAGATCGAGGCGATGGGCGCGCCACAGGCGGCGATCTACCCGATGCACCTGGAAGGCGCGAGCCCGGCCGACTACGACCAGCTCGCCCTGACCCTGCAGGAGAACTTCGGCCGCCTCGACGGCCTGCTGCACAACGCCGCGCTGCTGCCTTACCTGTCGCGCCTCAAGGACTACGAGGCGGAAGACTGGATGAAGGTGATGCAGGTGAACGTCAACGCGCCCTTCCTGCTCACCCAGGCGTGCTTCGATCTGCTGGCCGCCTCCGAAGATGCCAGCGTGATCTTCACCAGTGACACTGTGGGTCAACAGGCCAAGCCCTTCTGGGGCGCCTACGGGGTGAGCAAGTTCGCCACCGAGGGCATGGCCCGCACGCTGGCGCAGGAAGTGGGCAACACCAATATCCGGGTCAACCTGGTCGACCCGGGCCCGACCCTGACCGCGCTGCGCAAGCGCATCTTCCCCGGCGAGGACAATGCCTCGTTGAAGACCCCGGCCGATGTCACTCCGCTGTACCTGTGGCTGCTCGGCAGCGACAGCCAGGGCAGCAACGGCGAGCGTTTCGCCTTCGGGGGCTGAGCCTGCTACGGGGCCTTGTGTGGGCGCCCCGGATTGGCGATGCTAGGCGACCGATAACAAAGACGGTCCGTGGCGAACAGGCCGCGGCAGCATCGACAAAAACCACCCAAGGAGCGCCCATGAAACTCGAATCACTGGCCCTGCACCACGGCTACGAATCCGAAGCGACCACCAAGGCGGCCGCGGTACCCATCTACCAGACCACCTCCTACACCTTCGACAACACCCAGCACGGTGCCGACCTGTTCGACCTGAAGGTGCCGGGCAACATCTACACCCGCATCATGAACCCGACCACCGATGTGCTGGAGCAGCGCATCGCGGCCATGGAAGGCGGCATCGCCTCGCTGTGCCTGGCCTCGGGCATGGCGGCGATCACTTATGCCATCCAGTGCATCACCCAGTCCGGCGACAACATCGTCAGCACCAGCCAGCTGTACGGCGGCACCTACAACCTGTTTGCGCACACCTTCCCGCGCCAGGGGGTGGAGGTGCGCATGGCCTCGTTCGACGATTTCGACAAGCTCGAATCGCTGATCGACGCCAACACCCGCGCGCTGTTCTGCGAGTCCATCGGCAACCCGGCGGGCAACGTGGTGGATCTGCAGAAGCTCGCGGAGATCGCGCACCGCCACGGTGTGCCGTTGATCGTCGACAACACGGTGGCCACCCCGTACCTGTGCAAGCCGTTCGAGCACGGCGCGGACATCGTCGTCCACTCACTGACCAAGTACATCGGCGGCCACGGCACCACCATCGGCGGGGTGATCGTGGACTCGGGCAAGTTCGACTGGGCCGGCAACGCCGAGCGCTTCCCGATGCTCAACGAGCCGGACCCTTCCTACCATGGCGTGGTCTACACCGAGGCGCTGGGCCCAGCCGCCTACATCGGCCGCTGCCGCGTGGTACCACTGCGCAACACCGGTGCCGCGCTGGCGCCACACAGCGCCTTCCTGATCCTGCAGGGTCTGGAGACGCTCGGCCTGCGCATGCAGCGGCACTGCGAGAACGCGCGGAAGGTCGCCGAACACCTCAAGGCCCACCCGAAGGTCTCCTGGGTGAACTACGCCGGCCTGCCGGAAAGCCCTCACCATGCCAATGCCCAGAAGATCACCGGCGGCCTGGCCTCCGGCATCCTCAGCTTCGGCATCCAGGGCGGCGCCGAGGGTGGCGCCCAGTTCATCGACGCGCTGCAGATGATCCTGCGCCTGGTGAACATCGGTGATGCCAAGTCGCTGGCCTGCCACCCGGCCTCCACCACGCACCGCCAGCTCGGCCCCGAGGAACTGGCCAGCGCCGGGGTCTCCGAAGACCTGGTGCGCATCTCGGTCGGCATCGAGCACGTCGACGACATCATCGCCGACATCGACCAGGCGCTCGACGCGGTCGGCGCCGGCTGACCAGGGGCCGGGGCACGCCGCCCCGGCCTGTCCCCACGGCAACAGTTTCGGCTATCCCGTCACCCCGGCGGGATTGGCACATCCGGGTGCTTTCTTTATGCTTGAGGAAGCTACGGCCGGTTTTTATAGCTAAATCCGTCCCCGCCACGTATTGCCGAACAACAATCCCAAAGGGACCAACGCCATGTATGAATCCTCGTTCGCCGACGCCTTCGGCAAACTCATCCTGCGACTGAGTGTCGGCGGACTGGTCCTGTTGCACGGCATCGCCAAGTTCATGCACCCGGGCTCGCTCGATTTCATCGTTGCCCGGCTGGATGCGAACGGCCTGCCGAGCGCGCTCGCCTACGGCGTTTACCTGGGTGAGATCCTTGCCCCGCTATTGCTGATCTTCGGCATTTTCACCCGCTTCGGCGCATTCATGATCGTGGTCAACATGCTGTTCGCCATCGGCCTGGCACACAGCACCGAACTGCTGGTACTCACCAAGCATGGCGGCTGGCAACTGGAACTGCAGGGCATGTACCTGTTCGGCGCCCTGGCGATCATGTTCATGGGTGCCGGGCGCTTTGCCCTGACCCGCGACTGAAGCGGACAGCGGCGCAGCCGCTAGTCCATCAGGTCGACCTCGAAACCGCGGGCATGCAGGGCATCGGTGCGGTGCTGCAGAAAGCGCTGGAAATTCGGCTGCGCCTTATAGGCGCCGCTGACCACATAGTCGATCGCACCGTGCACATGGAAGCTTTTCAGATACGCCTCGGTGCGGAACACCTCCTGCCCTTCGACATCGAAGAACACCAGGGCCGGCGCATATTTCACATCCAGCTCGCGCGCCCAGTCGCGCACCGGCAGTTCACGGCCGTCCGGGGTCTGCAGCTTGTCCTGCGACCACATATCGACCACCACCACGTCCAGGTTGGTCAGCGCATTTGCCACCGCCGGGCGACGCAGGGTGTCCTGGTGCAGTTCGTCGCATTCACGGCAATGGGTCTGCTCGAACATCACCAGCAAAGGCCGGTAGGCCCCTTCACGGGCATCCTTCAGGCGTAGCGGTTGCGGCAAGGAGAAGGCCAGCTGGTGCAGCTCGGCGCTGGCCGCGGCCTGCCGGTTCGCCGCGTAATACTCGCGAAACCCCATCTGCCGCTCCAGCTTGCCACCGACGAAGTCCAGCGCCACCTCGAACTTGTGCGGCGCAAAGTAGCCGTTGATGCGCATTACCACCTTGCCCTGCTCGTCGAGCATCAACAGGGTCGGCGTGTATTGCACGCGCAGCGCGGCGGCGAATTGCTTTTCCGTGGTGGCCTGCCCCTGCAGGTCGGTGACCTCGCGGTCACCCCACATGTTGATCGCGATCACCTCGAAATGTTGCCGGGTCTTTTCTGCAATCGCGCGGTTGCCGAAATTGTCGTTGAGCAACTTGGCGCAGTACGGACAGCCGTCCTGGTAGAAATACAGCATCAGGCGCTTGCCGGCATCGCTCGCCTCGCCGATGTCTTCGCGGATATCGAGAAACGAATCCTTGAACCAGCCCGGCTTCTCCTCGTAGCCGGGGTTGACCATACCCTGTTCCAGGGCCTCGTCGGCGGCCAGGGCCTGGGCGGAGAAAAACAGGGCACAGATGATGGGTATGAGGTTCTTCATTGTCGTTTTACACCTTGGCGGCAGCTATCGGGAAAATGGCATGTGAGCTGAAGATTAGCCGATCGGCAAGTACGTGATTTCACAATGTGACAAAGGATTTAGCCGCGACCGTGGCGTCGATTACCCGCCAGGGAATCTTTTTCACAGCCAGCGTCAGCAGAACGTCATTTACAACTTTACCGACTGACGCATACGACGACATTTTGCCGACACACACGAAACAAAGCTCCCAACATTATGTTTTTTCTGATTTTTTTGATGTTGGCACGGGTCTCGCATCATGCAGAGTGACACAGGCCATTGATTCTGGATAATAGCGATGCAAACCTCAACAATAAGCGAAACAGGCAGGCTTTCCTTGGTAGAACCCCACCAGGTACACGGCTCGATCGGCCCACAAGCACCGGAAACCCTCGGTTCACGAGTACTGGAATTGTCGAGCATCCTGCAGACCACGCTGGATATCGAACAACAGATCGCGCTGTTTGCCAAGGCCATGCAGCAACACCTGCAGACAGACGGCCTCGAATACCTGAACGTCGACACCCAGCAGACCTACCGGGCCGGCAAGACCGCCACCCACCGCGCCACCTACGACCTGCGGCTCGAAGAGGAACTGCTCGGCAGCCTGCGCTTCTTCCGCGAACTGCCGTTCACCAACCGCGAAATCAAACTGCTGGAGAACCTGCTGTGCGCCCTGGTCTACCCCTTGCGCAATGCGCTGAGCTATCTGGCAGCGCTCAAGCTGGCCTCGCACGACCCCTTGACCGGCGTGCAGAACCGGCTGGCGCTCGACAATGCCCTGCAGCGCGAGGTGGACCTGGCCAGGCGCCAGCAGGCACCGCTGTCTATGCTGGTGATCGATGCCGACCATTTCAAACGCTTCAACGACGAGTTCGGCCATGCCTTCGGCGATGACGTGCTGCGCGCCCTGGCCAACACCGCCGCCGCCACCGTGCGCCGCAGTGACCTGCTGTTCCGTTTCGGCGGCGAGGAGTTCGTGGTGCTGGCGGCACATACCGGGCGCGACGGGGCCGCGTTGCTGGCCGAGCGCATCCGTCAGGCGGTGAACAACATCGAAACCATCCGCGGCCGCAGCGTCAGCCTGAGCGTGAGCATCGGTGTCACCGAGCTGAGCGAGGGCGAAACCGCGGAAAGTTTCTTCACCCGTAGCGACGATGCCATGTACCAGGCCAAGGCCTCCGGCCGCAACCGGGTGGTGGTGACCTGAGCCTTACTGCTGAGATGCGCCCGTGCCCGCAAGGGCACTGCATCACTGATCGAACTGCGCCGGACAGCTCACACGCAGACAACAGCCCTCACACAGCGGTGACTTGCGGCAGGCCTGTTTGGCATGGGTGACGATCAGCGCATGAAACTGGCGATACAGGTCAGGCTCGGCCGGCAGCGCGCGCTCGAATCCATGCCGTAGCTGATCATAGGATTCCTTGCCGCTGGCCAGTGCATGGCGTGACAGCAGCCGGCGGGTATAGGTGTCGATGACGAACACCGGCAGATCCAGCGCATACAGCAAGATATCGTCGGCGGTCTCGAAGCCGACCCCATTGACCGACAGCAGACCCGCGCGCGCCTGTTCCACCGGCATCTTGCGCAACGCCTCCAGCCCGCCGATATCCCGCAGGTAACGACACAGGTTGAGCAGGCGCTGTGACTTGATATTGTAGTAGCCGGCGGGACGGATCAGTTCGGCCAGCTGCGCAGGCGACAGCGCCAGCAATCCCTGCAAATCCAGGCTGTCGGCCTGCTTGAGCCTGGCCAGTGCCTTTTCCACGTTGCTCCAGTTGGTGTTCTGCGTGAGCACCGCGCCGACCGCGATCTCGAAGGCAGTGTCCGCCGGCCACCACGGCTGTTCGCCATAGGCGGCCAGCATGCCCCGATACAGCTGCATCAAGGCCCGCCGTGTCGGCGCAAACCCTTCAGTCACGCTGGTTGCGCTTCCACAGCTGGCGTACCCGCCGCGAGGAGCCATGCACCTTTTTCTTGGCCTGCCGACTGCCGGGCCGCACCACCGTGCCCCAGGGGCGATCGGCGCGCATGCCGACCGCCTCCAGCAGCGCCTTGCGCTCGTCCTTCTGCAGCTCGCGCCACTGCCCGGCCTTGACCGCGCTGTCGAGGATGATCGGTCCGTAACGCACACGCTTGAGGCGCGACACCTCGGCACCGACCGCCTCCCACATGCGCCGCACCTCGCGTTTGCGGCCTTCCATGATCGCCACGTGGAACCACTGGTTGATGCCTTCGCCGCCGGACTGCACCACATCCTCGAAGCGCGCCTCGCCGTCTTCCAGCATCACCCCGCTGACCAGCTGGCGCACCATGTCCTCGCTGACATGCCCGTGCACCCGCACCGCGTACTCGCGATCGATGTTGTACTTCGGATGCATCAGGCGGTTGGCCAGCTCACCGTCGTTGGTCAGCAGCAGCAGGCCGGAGCTGTTGATGTCCAGGCGCCCGACCGTGATCCAGCGCCCCTGTGGCGTCTTGGGCAGACGATCGAACACGGTGCGCCGGCCCGCCGGGTCGTTGCGCGTGACCACCTCGCCCTCGGGCTTGTTGTAGAGGATGACAAAGCGTTCGTGGCCCTTCAGCCGCTGCTGGCCGACCGGTCGCCCGTCAACAGACAGTTCATCGCTCGCCACAGCGCGGTCACCCAGTTTCGCAACCTTGCCGTTGACCTTGACGAGACCGTCACGGATCCATTGTTCGATTTCGCGGCGGGAACCGAGCCCTGCGTTCGCCAGCAACTTCTGCAGGCGCTCACCCTGTTGATCAGCCATTGGCCGAGTCCGTCGCCGCTTGCGGCTTTTTTGCAGCATCCTCCTGAGCGGCCTCATCCTGCAACGGCTCCGCCTCCCCGGCATCCGGGACAGGCTGCGCTGGTGACTGGGCAGAAGCCGCGGCCACCGACGCATCCGCCGCGTCGCCAGCCTGCACCTGCGCAGCCGGTTGCAGCGGCGCCGCGCCTGCCGCAGCGGATTGCATGCCGCCACTGCTGGCACCGCCTTCGGCCGTAGGCGATGCGCTGCCGCCTTGCCGGCCTTGTGGCTCGTCGTCATCGGCTGCGATCAGAGACTCGGGGCCATTTTCGTCCGCGGTTTCTTCCGGCTCGGCGCCTTGCACGATGGCGGTCTCGTCCACCTCGCCCGATTCATCGTCCGCAACAGCGCCGCCGGCCGCCAGCGGCTCGACATCGTCCTGCGTCTCCCCGGGCTCGGCAGTAAAGGTGACAGCGCGGTGCTCGTCTGCCGACCCCAGCTCTTTGGCTGCGTCGACCGCCTCTTCTATCTCGTCGGTTTCCCCGTCCACATCGGCCGCCAATATCGTCACAGCCTCGCCTGCGCCAGCGGCACCCGTATCCTCGGGCGGCAGTTCGTCGTCTTCCGGGATCACCACGTCGCCGGCAAAGATCGGTTCGGGCGCCTCCGGCTCGTCCTCCGGCATCGCTGGTTCTTCAGCTGCCTGCGCCTGTTCCGCCTTGTCGGTGTCGTTCAGGTCGAGCTCGCGGTTGATCTCGTCCAGGTCGCGAATCTCCGCCAGGGTCGGCAGGTCGTCCAGGGTCTTCAGGTCGAAGTAATCGAGAAACTCGCGGGTGGTGCCGTACAGCGATGGTTTGCCCGGCACGTCGCGGTGACCGACCACGCGGATCCACTCGCGCTCGAGCAGGGTCTTGACGATGTTGGAACTGACCGACACGCCGCGGATGTCCTCGATCTCGCCGCGGGTTATCGGCTGGCGGTAGGCAATCAGCGCCAGGGTTTCCATCAGGGCGCGCGAATAGCGTGCGGGGCGCTCGCTCCACAGCCGTGATATCCACGGCGACACCTCGGCCACCACCTGGATGCGCCAGCCGCTGGCCACCTCGCTGATCTCGATGCCGCGCCCCTGGTAGTCCCCGGACAACTGCGTCAGCGCCTCGCGCAGCGCCTTCTTGTCCGGCATTTCCGATTCTTCAAACAGCGTCTGCATGCTGTCGAGTGACAGAGGCCCACCTGCTGCAAGCAGTGCGGCCTCGATGATGTTTTTCAGATTCTCGGGCGCTGACATTTCAGCCTCTCGCCTTGACATGGATCGGCGCGAACGAGTCGGCCTGTACCAGTTCGATCAGTTGCTGTTTGATCAGTTCGAGCACCGCCATGAAGGTGACGACCACGCCGGGACGCCCTTCGGCCAGATCAAACAGGTGGGTGAATTCGGTGAAGGTGTCGGACCGCACCGCATCCAGCACGCGCGACATGCGCTCGCGCAGCGACAAGGGTTCGGCCTGCACCTGGTGGCTGGTGAACATGTCGGCGCGGTGCATCACGTCCTTCAGCGCCAGCAGCACCTCGCGCAGGTCCACCTCCGGCGGCTCCTGCTCGACGTGCTTGTGCGGCACCGCCACCTTGACCAGGTGCAGTTCGCGCCCGAGCTGCGGCAGCCCGTTGATGTCCTCGGCGGCCTGCTTGAAGCGCTCGTATTCCTGCAGGCGGCGGATCAGCTCGGCGCGCGGATCCATGTCTTCCTCGTCCTCGTCCACCTTGACCCGCGGCAGCAGCATGCGCGACTTGATCTCCGCCAGCATGGCGGCCATCAGCAGGTACTCGGCGGCCAGCTCGAAGCGCATCTCCTGCATCATCTCGATGTACTGGATGTACTGCGCGGTGATGTCGGCGATGGGGATGTCGAGGATGTCCAGGTTCTGCCGGCGGATCAGGTACAGCAACAGGTCCAGCGGTCCCTCGAAGGCATCCAGGAACACCTCCAGGGCATCCGGCGGGATGTACAGGTCCTTGGGCAGGGTGAACTGTGGCTCGCCCTGCACCACCGCGAACGGCATTTCCTCCTGCTGGGGCTGATGAGCCTCGGCCTGCTGCGGCTGCTCGGTCTCGGCGTGATGCGCCTCGCCGGTTTCCGCGATTGCAGCCGGCGCCTGCTCCTCGATGGTTTCCTGCGTCTCGCTCAAGGGCGTGCCTCAATAGTCCAGCGACATGGCATGGCGGACCTCGTCCATGGTTTCGCGCGCAAGCTCGCGCGCCTTCTCGCAACCCTCGTTGATGATGTTCTCCACCACCTCCGGCTGCTCCTCGTATTCGCGTGCCCGTTCCTGGATCGGCCTGAGTTCGGCCAGCACCGATTCGATCACCGGCTGCTTGCATTCCAGGCAGCCGATGCCGGCGGACCTGCAGCCCTGCTGCACCCAGTCCTGCAGCTTGGCATCCGAGTACACCTCGTGGAACTGCCACACCGGGCAGTTCTTCGGGTCGCCCGGGTCGGTGCGGCGCACCCGTGCCGGATCGGTGGGCATGGTGCGCATCTGCTTTTCCACATCGTCCGGAGCGGCGTTCAGGGCGATGGTGTTGCCGTAGGACTTGGACATCTTCTGCCCGTCCAGGCCGGGCATCTTGGCCGCCTTGGTCAGCAAGGGCTGCGGCTCGGGCAGGATCACCTTGCCACCGCCCTCGATGTAGCCGAACAGGCGGTCGCGGTCGGCCATGCCGATGTTCTGCTGCGATTCGAGCAGGGCACGCGCGTTGCCCAGCGCCTCGTCGTCACCCTTTTCCTGGTAGGCCTTGCGATAACTCTTGAACAGCTTGGCCGCCTTCTTGCCCATCTTCTTGATCGCCTTCTCGGCCTTTTCCTCGAAGTCCGGCTCGCGGCCATAGATATGGTTGAAGCGGCGCGCCACCTCGCGGGTCAGCTCGACATGCACCACCTGATCCTCGCCGACCGGCACCAGGCCGGCGCGATACACCAGGATGTCGGCCGACTGCAGCAGCGGGTAGCCGAGAAAGCCGTAGGTCGACAGGTCCTTTTCCTTGAGTTTTTCCTGCTGGTCCTTGTAGGTGGGCACGCGCTCCAGCCAGCCCAGCGGGGTTATCATCGACAGCAGCAGGTGCAGCTCGGCATGCTCGGGCACGCGCGACTGGATGAACATGGTCGCCTCACCCGGGTTGACACCGGCGGCAAGCCAGTCGATCACCATGTCCCAGGTGGCCTGCGGGATATCGCCCGGATCGTCGTAGTGCGTGGTCAGCGCGTGCCAGTCGGCGACGAAGAACAGGCACTGGTACTCGTGTTGCAGTTCCACCCAGTTCTTCAGCACACCATGGTAATGGCCCAGGTGCAGACGCCCGGTGGGGCGCATGCCGGACAGGACGCGCGCGTGTTGTGCAGCTACAGCGTTCAACAAAACTCTCCTAAGGCATCAAAGACGGCAGTATACCCAAGACCAGGTCGCTACCCGGCAGCAGGTACACCAGGCCGAACACGACCGGGCCCAGAATCAGGCCCAGAATCCCGCTGATCAGCAGGAAAATGACGATAAAAAACCCGAACGGCTCGATCCGCGCATAAATCCGTGCCAGATTCATCGGCAGGATTCCCGCCATGATGCGCCCGCCGTCCAGAGGCGGAATCGGCAACAGGTTGAGCGCCATCAGTATCAGGTTGAGGAACACACCGGCGACCGCCATGCCGAGCAGCGGCAGGGCAAACCACTGGGCACTGTGCACCAGCGAATGCGCCAGCACCAGCAACAGCGACCAGACGATCGCCATCAGCAGGTTGGCCATGGGGCCCGCCAGCGCCACCACCGCCATGTCGCGCCTGGGGTGGCGCAGACGGCGGAAATCCACCGGTACCGGTTTGGCCCAGCCGAACATGAAGCCGGTGAAGGCCAGCATCAGCATCGGCAGCAGCACGGTGCCGATCGGATCGATGTGCGGCAGCGGGTTGAAGGTGATGCGACCGAGCTCACGCGCAGTCGGATCGCCCAGCTTGTCCGCCACCCAGCCGTGCGCCGCCTCGTGCACCGTGACCGCGAGCACCAGCGGCAGCAACATCACCGCAAGCTTCTGAATCAGCGAAAGTTCGTCCAATTCAGGCCTCGAACAGGCTGACGTCACCGAGGCCTTCACGGATTACCTGCGGCTGGTCTTCCTCGAAGGCAACCACGCTGGTCGGCTCGTAGCCGCAGTAACCGCCGTCGATGATCAGATCGACCGCATGGCCGAGGGTGTCGCGCATCTCGTACGGGTCGGTCATCGGCATATCCTCGCCCGGCAGGATCAGGGTGGTGCTCATCAGCGGCTCGCCCAGCTCCTCGCACAGGGCGCGGGCGATGGCGTTGTCCGGGATGCGGATGCCGATGGTCTTGCGCTTGGCATGCATCAGGCGCTTGGGCACCAGCTTGGTGGCGGACAGGATAAAGGTATAGGGACCCGGGGTCAGGCTCTTGATCCAGCGGTGTGCCTGGTTGCCCATCTTGGTGTAGGCAGACAGCTCGGACAGGTCGCGCCCGACCAGGGTGAAGTCGTGGCGGTCGTCGAGACGGCGGATTTCACGCATCCGGTCCATCGCGTTCTTGTCGCCGATATGGCAACCGAGCGCATAGCTGGAGTCGGTCGGATAGATGATCACCCCGCCCTTGTTGACGATCTCCACCGCTTGGCGGATCAAGCGTGCCTGCGGGTTATCGGGATGAATCTGGAAAAACTGCGACATTAATTTTCAATAAGTTAGGAAGGATAGTTAAAGCAGCTTCACGCTGCCCAGTCGTGCCAGATCGGGGTGCAGCCGTGCGGCAGCTGCGGCAATGGCCCGAGTTCGATCCAGGGGTTTTCCGGGCCGTGATAGTCGGAACCGGTGGAGGCCAGCAGGCCGAAATCGCGCGCATGCTGGGCCATGGTGAAATAGTCGTCGCGGCTGTGACTGCCGGAGACCACCTCGATGCCGGTGCCGCCGGCGGCCATGAAGTCCTTGATCAGCTTGCGCAGCCTGGTGCGGGTCAGCCCGTAACGTGCCGGGTGCGCGATCACCGCCTGCCCACCGGCCGCAACGATCCAGCCGACCGCATCGGCCAGTGAGGCCCACTGCCCCTCGACGAAGCCCGGCTTGCCGTTGACCAGAAACTTCTTGAACACGGCACGCACCGATTCGGCATGCCCCTTCTCCACCAGTGCGCGGGCGAAATGGGTGCGGCTGATCAGGCGCCCATTGGACAGGCCGCGGGCATGCTCGAACATGCCCTCGATGCCGACCTTGGCCAGGCGCCGCCCCATTTCCTCGGCGCGCCAATCGCGATAGCCGCGCAGGCCGCGCAGCCCCTGTTCGAGCTCGGTCGATTGCGGGTCGACGCCGAGCCCGACGATATGCACGGTGCGCCCGCCCCAGCTGACCGACACCTCCACCCCGGGGACGAAGCGCAGGCCGAGCTGCGCCGCCTCGGCCGCCGCCTCGGGCAGGCCTTCGAGGGTGTCGTGGTCGGTCAGGGCCATCACCTGCACGCCGGCCGCATGCGCCCGGCGCATCAGCTGCGCGGGCGTCAGGGTGCCGTCGGAGGCGGTGGAATGGGCATGTAGATCGTGGGTTACACTCATCCCGCCTATTCTACAGCAGATGGTAGACTTACCCGCTATGAAACCTTGTCCGGTCGATATCGCCTACCTTTACGGCTCCTTCTGTGACCTCGCCGAATCCCTGCTCAATGCCTGGGAAAGCGGCGCGGACGCGTCCAGCGAACATGAACCCAGGCAGCTGGTCGACGCCATGTCGCAACTCGCCGGCATTCTGCGCCGCGTCGAGGATGGCGACGAACTGCCCGATGGCGGTACCCAGGACATCCATACCCTGGGCGAATACGGCCTGCAGCTGCTGCGCGACCTGAGTGATATCGCCGCCGAGCTCGGCCAGGAGGCCACCGCACGCGAGCTGGAAAACCTGTGCCTGCCAATGGCGGTTTGGATGGCCCGCCGTGGCGGAGAGGTACGCACCCTGGCGCCGGTGGTCAATGCCCTGGCCCACTTCGCCAACCACAGCAAGGAACCTGAACAGATGCAGGAACTGCTGTGCCTGGCCAACGAGGTGTACGAGGCGGTCAGCCCTGCGCTCAGCGAGGATAGCGACAAGCGCGATCCGATGCGCCCGTGGCGCCTGCTGTTGCTCAATCGCGCCATCGTCGCCACCCGTACCCTGCAGCCCTCGCTGATGGAACCGGTGTTCGACAGCGTGGTCGAAAACCTGCCGGAAGACGCCGCGCGTTTCTTTGCCGAGGGCATGGAGCAGATGGACATCATCGGTTATCCGCAAGCGGTGCGCGAGGTGATGACCCGTTACTACCAGGCATTCGGCACGCCGCGCATTCTGCACTGACCGCTTTAGCCACGCAGTAACCAGAGCCCTCCCATGAAAATGCTTAGTGACCTGTTTCCGGTGATCCTGTTCGTGGTGATCTACCAGATGTACGACATCTACATCGCCACCCAGGTGCTGATGGCCGCGGTGGTGTTGCAGATCGCCTACCTGAAGCTCAGCGGCAGGCCGGTGGAGAAAATGCACTGGATCACCCTGGCGCTGGTGCTGGCCTTCGGCGGCCTGACCCTGGGGCTGCGCGACCCGCTGTTCATCATGTGGAAACCGACCGTGATCAACTGGCTGTTCGCCGCCGCCCTGCTGCTCAGCGAGATGTTCATGCAGCGCGGCCTGCTGCGGCGCATGCTCGACGCGGTGGCCGTATTCCCGGCCCAGGTGGTGGCACGCCTGACCTGGGCCTGGGCATTGTTCATGTTCGTGCTCGGCGTGCTCAACCTGTACGTCGCCTATAACTTTTCCGAAGCCACCTGGGTGAACTTCAAGCTGTTCGGCCTGATGGGCCTGACCCTGGTGTTCGCCCTCGGCCAGGGTTTCTACCTGGCCCGCTACATGCCACACAACAACGAATCGGCGGAAACCGCCACTGAGGAGTGACCCCCATGCTTTTTGCCATCGTCAGCAACGACGTTGAAAACAGCCTGCCGCTGCGCAAACAGGCACGCCCGGCGCATATCGAGCGCCTGCAGCAACTGCAATCCGAGGGGCGCCTGTTGCTGGCCGGTCCCAATCCCGCCATCGAGAGTGACGACCCGGGCGAGGCGGGCTTCACCGGCAGCCTGGTGATCGCCGAGTTCCCCAGCCTGGCCGACGCGCAGGCCTGGGCCGATGCCGACCCCTACGTGGCTGCCGGCGTATACGCCAGCGTCAGCGTCAAACCATTCAAGAAAGTTCTTCCCTGAGGTCTTACCCATGAAACTCACCCGACTGATCGGCGCGCTGGCGCTGTGCACCTCCCTGGCCGCCTTCGCAGCCGAAGACGAACAGACCCCGACCACCCTGGTCAAGATCGACGACTTCGACGTCACCAACCTGCACTTCGCCATTTTCAGTGCGCAGAACCGCCCGGCCGGCAATGACCCGCAGCAGCAGATCGCCCTGCTCAACGAACTGGTCAACACCTTCATGGTGGCCAACTCCGCGGAAGGCCGCGCCATCGCCAAGCAGCAGGAAATCGCCGCCGCGATGGAAGTGGCGAATGCGCGCCTGGTGGCCCAGGCATTGATCCGTGACCACCTGGAAAATGCGCAGATCGGTGATCAGCAGATCGAGGCGGCCTACAAGGCCAAGTACCAGGACAAGCCCAGCTTGGAATTCAAGGCGCGTCACATCCTGCTCGAGAGCGAAGACGACGCCAAGGCGGTAATTGCCGAGTTGGACCAGGGTGGCGATTTCGCCGAACTGGCCAAGAGCAAGTCCACCGGACCGAGCAAGACGGTCGGCGGCGACCTCGGCTGGTTCACCCCGGACCAGATGGTCAGCGCCTTCTCCGACGCCTTGGTCAAGCTGGAGGATGGCAAGTATTCCAGCGCGCCGGTGCAGACCCAGTTCGGCTGGCACGTGATCCTGCGCGAGGAATCGCGCCAGGCACCCACCCCGCCGCTGGAGAATGTGCGTGACGAACTGCTCAAGCAACTGCGCACGCAGAGCCTGGCCACCTTCATCCGCAGCCTGCGCGACAAGAGCAACATCCAGGTGATGGACAAGGCGGGCACCGGCGAATAACGCCGCCGCGTCGATGTCCCTGAACGCGGTCGTCCGCGCCAGCCGCCCACCCTTCCTGGTGCTGGCGCCGGTGTGCGTGTTGCTGGGCGTCAGCGTGGTGCATGCCCAGGGGCAGGAGATCGGGCTGACGCCGCTGTTGCTGGCATTGCTCGGCGGCCTGACCACGCATATCAGCGTCAACACCTTCAACGAGTATTTCGACTTTCGCAGCGGCCTGGATCTGCGCACCGAAAAAACCCCGTTCAGTGGCGGCAGCGGCTCGCTGCCGGAGCAGCCGCAGGCCGCGCCACAGGTACTGGCCATGGCCATCGGTACACTGCTGATCACGCTGCTGATCGGAGCGTACTTCGTCATCCACAGCGGACCTGCGATCCTGCCCCTGGGCATCATCGGTGTGGCGCTGGTGGTCTTGTACACGCGCTGGATCAACCGCCTGCCCTGGTTGTGCCTGATCTCGCCCGGACTGGGTTTCGGCTTTCTGATGGTGCTCGGCACCCAGGTGGCGCTCACCGGGCACACCAGCGAACTGGGCTGGCTGGTCGCCAGCGTGCCTTTTCTGTTGACCAACAACCTGCTGCTGCTCAACCAGTACCCGGATCTCGAGGCGGACGCCAGCGTCGGCCGCCGGCACTTTGTCATCGCCCACGGCGTGAACAGGTCCAACCGGGTGTACGCCCTGTCGTTCCTCGCGTCGGCGGCGCTGCTGCTGTGGGGCAGCCATGTCGGCCTGCTGCCTGCCTGGGCCTTGCTGGCCCTGCTGCCGCTGCCGCTGGCCGCCTTCGCCTGGCGCGGTGCGCGGCGGCATGGCGCGGACATCGGCCGTCATCCCAAGTACCTGGCCGCCAACGTGGTGGTCGCGCTGTTCAGCCCGGGCCTGCTGGCGGCCGGTCTGTTCGGCGCCGCCTGATCCGATGGGCATGCAGTTGCAGGCGCTCAAGGCCGACATCACCACCCTGCAGGTGGATGCCATCGTCAATGCCGCCAACGAGTCATTGCTCGGTGGCGGCGGCGTGGACGGTGCCATCCATCGTGCGGCGGGACCGCAATTGCTCGAGGAATGCCGCAGCCTGCACGGCTGCGAGACCGGTGACGCCAGGATCACCGCCGGGCATCGCCTGCCGGCACGCCACGTGATCCACACCGTCGGCCCGGTATGGCGCGGCGGCCAGTCCGGCGAGGCGCAACTGCTGGCCTCCTGTTACCGGCGCTCGCTGCAACTTGCCGAAGCGCACCTGCTGCACAGCATCGCCTTTCCCGGGATCAGCACCGGGGTGTACGGCTATCCGGTCGAACAGGCGGCACAGATCGCAGTGCGCACGGTAAGGGAACATGCCGCGCACGCAGGCTCACTGCAGCAGGTGATCTTCTGTTGCTTTTCGGATGCGGACCTGGCGGTGTACCAGGCCCTGCTCGAACAAAACGCTTAGGCGTCTTCCTCGTCCTTTTTGACCCGCCCGATGGTATTGATCGAGACCACCTCGGCGGCCGGCTTGTCATCGGTGAAGTAAGGACGCTCCATGGTGGCGCCGGCGATGTCCGCCAGTTCACGCTCGCGCAGCGAGATCAGGCCCAGGCAGTTGCGGATATCCTGGATGGTCTGGTCGGACAGCGGATGCTTCATGGCACGGCTGGCCGGCGTCGTGTCCTTGATGATCTGCGCCAGCACTTTGCGCATGATTCTCAGGACTTCACGTTCTTTACTGCTGTCTTCGCTCATTTAACTCACCCGGGGAAAACCAGACCGGCAGGATAGCGGAAAAGCGCGCCTTTTTACCACGACGCGGCCGCGGTTGGCGGCATCAGGCCGCCAGCGGGCGTGCTACTCGAAGATATTGTCGATGCTGTAGCCTTCGTTCTCCAGGATGGTGCGCAGGCGCTTGAGCGCTTCCATCTGGATCTGGCGCACCCGCTCGCGGGTCACGCCCAGTTCGTTGGCGACCTGCTCCAGGGTGGCGTTCTCGTAACCGTGCAGGCCGAAGCGGCGCTCGACCACCTCGCGCTGTTTGTCGTTGAGCTTGGCCAGCCACTCGTCGAGGTGCGAATTGATGCCGTCGGTCTGCAGCAGGGTGGTCGGATCGTCCGCCTTGTCGTCGGCAATGGTGTCGAGCAAGGGTTTGTCCGCATCCTTGCCGTAGGGGGTGTCCACCGAGGTGGTGCGCTCGTTCAGGCCGAGCATGCGCTTGACCTCGTTGATCGGACGATCGAGCAGATCGGCGATCTCCTCGGCGGTCGGTTCGTGGTCGAGGGTCTGCGCCAGCTTGCGCGCGGCGCGCAGGTAGGAGTTGATCTCCTTGACCACGTGGATCGGCAGGCGGATGGTGCGCGTCTGGTTCATGATCGCGCGCTCGATGGTCTGGCGGATCCACCAGGTGGCGTAGGTGGAGAAACGGAAGCCGCGCTCCGGGTCGAACTTTTCCACCGCGCGGATCAGGCCGAGGTTGCCCTCTTCGATCAGATCGAGCAGCGCCAGGCCACGGTTCATGTAGCGCCGCGCGATCTTCACCACCAGGCGCAGATTGCATTCGATCATCTTGCGGCGCGCCGCCGCATCGCCCTTCTGCGCCTTGCGCGCGTAGTACACCTCCTCTTCCGCGGTCAGCAGTTTGGAGGCACCGATCTCGTTCAGGTACAGGCGGGTGGCATCCAGCTGGCTGTCCGGCACCTCGCCGGCCTCGAAGGCCTTGTTTGCCTCGTCGCTGGCTGGCTCACTGTCACTGACCTCCGGCGGGGCATCATCGTCCTCTTCCCCTTCCTCGACTGCTGCTTCGGCGACATCCAGGTCTTCTTCATCAGCAGCAGACTTTTTCTGCTTCTTTGCCATCCTACGAAACTCCGTGCGGCGCGCACTTGGCGGAATCAACGACGCGGCAACAAGGCCACCGGATTGACCGGTTTGCCATCGCGTCTTATCTCAAAGTGCAACAAGGGCTGGCCATCATTGGCGCGGCCCAGTTCTGCTATCTTCTGCCCTTTGGTGACCTGCTGCCCCTGCCGGACCAGCAACTTCCTGTTGTGCCCGTAGGCGCTCAGGTATTTTTCATTATGCTTGACGATGATAAGCCGCCCGTATCCGATCAGTCCACTGCCGCTGTAGACGACCTTGCCGGCCTCAGCGGCACGTACCGGATCACCGGGCCGGCCATCCAGCTTGATGCCCTTGCGCAGGGCATCGCCGGCCTTGAACGACGACGTGATCCTGCCGGGCGCAGGCCACTGCCAGGCCAGTTGCGCATTGCGCGGCGGCGCCTGGGCCACCTTTTTCGGTTCACTGCGCGCCGGCGTTTTCGGCTTGACGTTTTTCGGCGTTGCGGCGGCCACGCGTGGCGTCGCAGCCGGCGGCTTGTCACGTCGCTGCGGGCGCGCAGCCGGCGGCGGCTTGAGGCGCAACACCTGGCCGACATAGATGGTGTACGGGGGGCTGATGCGGTTCCAGCCCGCCAGGTCACGAAAATCGTTATTGCTGCGCCAGGCGATCGCATACAGGGTATCGCCGCGACGTACCCGGTAGTGGGCGGCGTTGCCGATCGCCGCGCTTGTTGCCGGTGCTGGCGCGCTCCTGGCCGGTGCCGTGCTGACACGACTGTCGCCGCGGGTTTCCATCGGCGCACGCCAGCCGGCGGTGCAACCGGCCAGAACGATCAGTAATACGGACAGGCTCAGGGCACCGAAGGCCCTGCCTGGGCGAAAGGTCAGCTTGGGGATGACCGAGCGACTCAAGATTCCATGCGGCTATAGCTTGTAAATGGCCACTATGATCAACACCAGCAGCACCGTCAACCAGCCGAGCCAGTCGACCCAGTGTTTGAGCTTGGCCTCCATCGCCTCGCCGCCCCAGGCCATCAGCAGCGCCACCAGGTAGAAACGCGCACCGCGACCGACGAAGGAAGCCAGCACGAACGGCAGGAAGGCCATGCTGATCACCCCGGCGGTGATGGTGAACACCTTGTAGGGGATCGGCGAAAAGCCGGCGATGAAGATCGCGACGAAGCCCCATTCGTCGAACCAGGCGCGCGCCTGCAGGTATTTTTCGTAGTAACTCGATTCCTGCAGCGCCGGTTCGATCAGGTCGAAGGCCAGCATGCCGATCAGGTAGCCGAGAATGCCGCCAATGACCGAGGTCAGCGTGGTCAGGGTGGCGAACCACAATGCCCGCTTCGGCTGCGCCAGGCTCATCGGCGCCAGCATTACGTCCGGCGGGATCGGAAAGAAGGACGACTCGGCAAAGCTCAGTCCGCCCAGGTACCAAGGCGCCTTGGGGTGACGTGCCCAGCGCATCGCACGCTCGTACAGGGGCGAGAATATCTTCATCAGGTGACTCCGCCGAGCAGGGGCACGAAACTGACGCGCTCGAGCAATTCCTTGTGGTGCCCGTCGGCGGTGCGCGTGACGCGCACCAGGGCCTGTTCTGTTTTGCTGCCGATCGGCATCACCATGCGCCCGCCCGGACGCAACTGCTCGACCAGCGCCAGCGGTATGCCCTCGGGTGCGGCAGTGACGATGATGCCGTCGAAAGGCGCATAGTTTGGCCAACCCATACCGCCATCGCAATGCCGGGTACGCACGTTCATCAGCTTGAGCGCGCGGAAGCGCTGGCGCGCCTGGCTCAGCAGCACCTCGATCCGCTCCACCGTGTACACGCGCTTGACCAGCGGTGCCAGCACCGCGGTCTGGTAGCCCGAACCGGTGCCCACCTCAAGCACGTTCTCCAGCGGCCCGCCCTCGAGCAGCGCCTCGGTCATGCGCGCCACTATATAGGGCTGGGAGATGGTCTGGTTCTTGCCGATCGGCAGCGCCGTGTCCTCGTAGGCACGGCTGGCCAGCGCCTCGTCGACGAACAGGTGGCGCGGCGTGTTCAGGATCTGCGCCAGCACACGGTGATCGCGCACCCCCTGCTGGCGGATACGCTCGACCAGGCGCTCGCGGGTGCGCTGCGAGGTCATGCCGATGCCCTGGTGCGCGATCACGCCTGCAGCCACTCGTCGACGATCGCCACCGCGGGATGACGGGTCAGGTCGACCTGGATCGGCGTCACCGACACGAAGCCGTTGCGCACCGCGTGAAAATCGGTGCCCTCGCCCGCATCCGCCTCGGCGCCGGCGGGCCCGACCCAGTAGATCGGTCGGCCGCGCGGATCCTCGGCACGTACCGCGGGCTCCGCCTTGTGGCGGTGACCGAGGCGCGTGCCCAGCAGCCCGGACAGCTGCTCGTATGGCAGGTCGGGCACGTTGACATTGAGGATCAGGTTCTCGCCCAGGGGGTTGCCGTCGCGCAGCCGCTCAACCAGTTCCAGCGCCACCCGGGCGCCGGTCTCGTAGTGCTGCGGATCGTGATTCGACATGGAGATGGCGATCGCCGGATAGCCGAGGAAACGCCCCTCGGTCGCCGCCGCCACCGTCCCGGAATAGATCACGTCGTCGCCCATGTTGGGCCCGGAATTGATGCCGGAGACCACCATGTCCGGCTCCTGCTCGAGCAGGCCGGTGATCGCCAGGTGCACGCAGTCCGTCGGCGTGCCCTCGACGCGCACATAACCGTGTTCCGCCTCGCGTGCACGGATCGGCTGCTCCAGGGTCAGCGAATTGCTCGCGCCGCTGCGATCGCGGTCCGGTGCCACCACGATGGTCTGCGCCAGCGTCGACAGCGCCAGGTCGAGCGCACGCAGGCCGGGGGCCATGTAGCCATCATCGTTACTGAGCAGAATGCGCATTCGGGGTCAGCGTTTACCGCAGCTGAAAACAGCGCCCAACTATACGGGATTCGGCGATTTTCCTCACCTTGAACGCAGGCGGGTTTCAGGTTCAAATCAACCGCCATGAGCGGCAAGAAAAATCTCTCCGACGACGACCTGGAGGCCTTTCGCGAGGCCATGTCCGATGTGCGGGCGCACCAGCCCGAAGAGGCCGAACCCTACCGCAAGCGCCGCGCGCCCAGGCCATTGCACCTTGGCGACGGCGAGAAGGAAGGCGACGACCTGGCCGACCTGTCGATCGACACCCCGGAGTTTTTCGAATTTCGCCGCCCGGGCATCCAGCACCGTGTCTACCAGGACCTGCAACGCGGCCTGATCCCGCCCGAGGAGAGCTTCGACATGCACGGCATGCGCGTGGTCGAGGCGCGCCCGGCCTTCTCCCGCTTTCTCAGTGCCGCGCTGCAACGCGGCCTGCGCTGCGTGCGCATCGTGCACGGCAAGGGACGCGGCTCGGAAGGCCAGCAGCCGGTGCTCAAGCAGAAGACCTTTCAGTGGCTGCAGCAGAAGGACGCCGTGCTGGCGTTCGTCAGCGCGCCGCGCTGGGACGGCGGCAGCGGCGCCACCTACGTGCTGCTGTCGCGCAAAGGGCATTTTGCATCCGCCAGGCGCTGATCCGGACCGCCCCGAGCGGTGCGGCAGGCAAAACCTTTGCGCCCGATCAGTGGGCCGCCAGCGCATTCCGGCTATAAGTTAAAAATCGGGGGCAACAAAGGCCGAAGCCCATGCCTGCCATTGCCGGCCTGCTCGACTGGCTGCTGCGCGAAGACCCACGCTACCGCCTGGTCACGCAGATCTTCCTGCGCCTGCTGGCGCTGATCTACCTGATCGCCTTCCTCTCCACCGCGCTGGAGATCACCGGCCTGGTGGGCGAGCGCGGCATCCTCCCCGCCGGCCTGATGCAGGCGGCAAGCCTGCAACGCCTCGGCGATTGGGCGTGGCTGCGCCACCCAAGCCTGTTCTGGCTGAACAGCAGCAACTGGGCCTTGCTCGGCGCCAGTTATGCCGGCTGCCTGCTGGCCATCGGCCTGTTTTTCAACTGGCGGCCGCGCCTGATGCTGGTGCTGTTGTTTGCCCTGTACCTGTCGTTCTTCCAGGTCGGCCAGGTGTTCTTCAGCTTCCAGTGGGAATTCCTGCTGCTCGAGAGCGGCTTTATCGCCATCTTCCTGGTGAACGGCCCGAACCGGCTGCTGGTGTTCCTGCTGCACTGGCTGTTGTTCCGCCTGCGCTTTCTCTCGGGTGCAGCCAAGCTGTTCGGCGGCGATCCGTCCTGGTCCGGCCTGAGCGCGCTGAACCATTACTTCGAGACCCAGCCGCTGCCGCACATGGGCGCCTGGTACGCACATCAACTGCCGGAATGGCTGCTGCGCGCCGGCACCGGCGCGACCCTGTTCATCGAGCTGGTGGTGCCCTTCTTCATCTTCCTGCCGCGTCCGTTCCGCCTGTTCGCCGCCGGCGTAACCATCGGCATCCAGCTGCTGATCATGGCCACCAGCAACCACAATTTCGTGAACCTGCTGACCATCGCGCTGTGCCTGTTCCTGCTCGACGACCGGGCCGTGCGGACGCTGCTGCCTTGGCGCACGGCCGCGCCGGTGCGCAATGCCCCGGCAATGCCAAGGGGCTCACTGGTGCAACCGTTGATCGCGCTTGTACTGGTGAGCACCAGTGTCGCGACCACCTATGAAATGGTGCGCAGCGATCTGCGCTTCGCGCGCAATGCGCCGGTCAACTGGGTGCGCGGCTGGGGCCTGGGCAATGTCTACCACATCTTCCCGACCATGCAGACCGAACGCCAGGAACTGGTGATCGAGGGCAGTCACGACGGCAAAACCTGGTTGGCCTACGACTTCCGCTACAAGCCCGACTACCCGGGCGACGCACCGCGCCTGATCATGCCGATTCACCCGCGCCTGGACTGGATGCTGTGGTTCGTGCCGCCACAGCGTGAACGCGATCGCCACTGGTTCGGCGCCCTGCTGTACCGCCTGCATCACAACGAGCCGGACGTGACCGCACTGCTCAGGCACAACCCGTTCGCCGACAAGGCGCCACGCTACCTGCGGGTGCTCGCCTACCGCTACCGTTTCAGCACGCCCGCGCAACGCGAGCGCAGCGGCCAGGTGTGGCAGGCGCAGTACCTGGGGGTTTTCCCCCAGGTGAAACCGCGTCGACCCTGAGGCCGAAACCTAAGACTCAGGCCTGCAGCGCCGCGTGCGCGGCCGCCAGG
>Ga0272444_10000535_pt1 | contig 39937 bp, 37 predicted proteins | sample SSMForm13_FD_201033 | JGI IMG/M metagenome (GOLD analysis project Ga0272444, IMG submission 201033) | Marine sediment archaeal communities from Little Sippewissett salt marsh, Falmouth, MA, United States - SSM-Form-13 | ecosystem: Environmental > Aquatic > Marine > Wetlands > Sediment ... | reverse complement strand
TCAGCTCCGCCCGCTCGCGGATCTTCGAAAGTTCTTCACTTTCCTTCGCATCCGTGGCGACGATCAGCTTTCCGGTCCTTCTGTGAGGGATGCCCCGCTCTTCGCAGATCCCGTAGAGGAGCCGGTTTCCCTCCCTGCAGAAGCCGGCCTTCAGAAACCCTTCGGGGTAATAGATGCCGGCGTGGATGACCCCGCTCTGCCGGCTGCTCGTCTCCATCCCGTAGTTCGGGTTCTTCTCCAGGAGCAGAACATTGCCGTACCGTCCGGCAAGCTCCTCCGCGACGGCAAGCCCCACCACCCCGGCCCCGATGATCGTAATGTCGAACGTGGTTTCGATCAAGGCAGTATCCAATACGCTACAGCGTGTTATCGCGCGCCCGGCTCATAGACACACAGCGGTTCTTCGGCCAGGTAGTCCCCGTTGATCTCGTAGGCACGGGCACGGCACCCCCCGCACACCTTCAGAAACTCGCAGCGGCCGCACTTTCCCTTGTATTTTTCAAGATCTCTCAGGTCGTTGAATATTCTCGAGTTATTCCAAATCTCCTGAAAGCCGGTTTCCTTGATCTGACCGCAGTCGATCTCGAGAAACCCGCAGGGCTGGACCTGCCCGGTATGCGAGATAAAGCAGAAGGAGCTTCCCCCCATGCATCCTCGGGTCATGGTGTGCAGGGGGCTCTCTGTAACATGCCGTTCGCCATTTCTCTCTTTCTTCCGCTGATGGAAGATCCGGTAGTACTGGGGGGCGCAGGTGGCCTTGAGCTGGATGGGAGTGGTGAACCCCTGCTCGTAGAACCAGCCGAGCGCCTCTTCGTAGTCCTCCGCCGAGATCTCCTGGTCCGCCATCTCTCGCCCGCGCCCCGTGGGGACCAGGAGGAAGATATGGTGGGCGACCGCCCCTATCCTGATTGCCATTTCGTAGATATCTTCCATGCGGCCCAAGTTGAGGCGGGTGATGGTGGTGTTGATCTGGAATTCCATCCCCGCCCGTTTGAAGGCCTCGATCCCCGCCATCGCCCCCTCGAAGGCACCGGTCACCCCGCGGAAGGCATCGTGGCTGGCGGCATCGGGGCCGTCGAGACTGATGCTGACCCGCTGCACCCCCGCGTCGATCGTCCTGCGGGCGATTTCGTCGGTGACGAGGGTGCCGTTCGTCGCGAGGACCATCCGGAGACCTTTTTGTGTGCCGTAGGAGGCAATTTCAAAGATGTCTTCTCGAAAGTAGGGCTCCCCCCCGGTCAGGATGATGACGGGGGAACTGAAAGCGGCGATCTCATCAATAAGTTTCAGACATCGCGCCGTGTCAAGCTCGCCTTCATACGGGCCGTACTTCGACGACGCCCGGCAGTGAACACACGCAAGGTTGCATCCCCGGGTCACCTCCCAGGCGATCATGCGCAGGGTGGGGGGGAGCATGAGCGATTGTTTTGAAACCATACCCGATATATTCCCTTGAACCCGCTCAGCGCAGCAGCTCGGCCGCCTCCTGTGCGAAGTAGGTGATGATGATATCCGCCCCGGCCCGCTTGATCGAGACCAGTGATTCCAGCATGGTCCTCTTCCCGTCGAGCCATCCCCGCTCATCCGCTGCCTTGATCATGGCATACTCACCGCTGACGTTGTATGCCGCCAGGGGGAGGTCAAACTCGTCCTTCGCCATTCGGATGATATCGAGGTAGGGGAGCGCCGGCTTGACCATGATGATATCCGCTCCCTCCGCGACGTCGAGGGCGATCTCCCTGAGCGCCTCCCGGGCGTTGGGGGGATCCATCTGATAGGAGGTCCGATCGCCGAACTGGGGGGCGCCTTCCGCGGCTTCCCTGAAGGGACCGTAAAAACAGGAGGCGTACTTGGCCGCGTATGCCATAATCGGGATATCTTCAAAATCCTCTCCATCCAGCGCATCGCGGATCGCCAGGACCTGTCCGTCCATCATCGCTGACGGGGCTACCATGTCGGCCCCGGCACGGGCATGCGACAGCGCTGTCCGCGCGAGCAGCTCGATCGATGCGTCGTTATCCACCACCTCGCCGTCGAGGACTCCGCAGTGACCGTGGCTCGTGTACTCACAGAGGCACACGTCCGTGATGACCAGGATATCCGGGACTTCATCCTTGACCCGCCGTACCGCCTGCTGGATGATTCCCTCGTCGATCCAGGCACCGGATCCTTGTTCGTCCTTTGTCTCGGGGATCCCGAAGAGGAGAATCGCAGGGATCCCCAGATCCCGTATTTTCTGTGTCTCTCCGATGAGATGATCGATCGACAGCTGAAACTGCCCCGGCATGGAGTCAATGGGGGTCTTCACCCCGCTGCCGTGGGTGACGAAGAGGGGACAGACCAGATCGTCGACCGACAGTCTGGTTTCACGAATCATCCTCCGTAAATTCTCGTTTTTTCGCAGCCGCCTCGGGCGGTAGTCAGGAAAGTTCATACGGCACCTCGTACCTCCTCATCGGTCAGGTAACAGGCCGGATCGGGAGCCCAGATGTCACCCGTCGCCTCGGCCCTTGCGCGGAAGTTCCCCCCGCACACGTCGAGCCAGCGGCATTCGGCGCACCGACCCGTTACATATCGTTTCTTCTCCTTCAGGCGCGCCATCAGTTCGTTGGAGGTGTCGAGCCAGATCTCGCTGAAGGGGCGCTCCTTCACATTGCCGAAAGAGATCCCCCGCCAGAACTGATCCGCGTGAACCTCGCCGTCCCAGCTGACACATCCGATCCCGCGGCCGGAGCTGTTCCCCTCATTCATCTCGAGGAGCTTCAAGACCTCGGCCGCCCGTTCAGGATTCTCCCTCAGCAGTCGCAGGTAGAGATACGGACCGTCGGCATGGTTGTCCACAGTCAGGATTTCCTTGGGAAGCCCCCGATCGAAGAGATCGCGCGTTCGGTCCATGATCAGGTCCACCACCTCCCTTGTCCGGTCATGCGGCAGGTCGCTTTCCATCAGGGCAGAACCCCGCCCCGAATAGACCAGGTGGTAAAAGCACGCCCGGGGGATATTTTCCTGTTCAATGAAATCAAAGACCGCGGGGATCTCGCCGCTGTTTTCCCCCGTTATCGTAAAACGGACCCCTACCTTGATCCCCGCTTCCTGACAATTTTGAATACCTCGAACAGCAGCATCGAAGGCCCCCTGGACCCCTCTGAACCGGTCGTGGATCTCCCCGATCCCGTCCAGGCTGACCCCCATATATGAGAGGCCGATATCGGCGAAGCTGGCGGCTGTCTCCCTGGTGATGAGTGTGCCGTTTGTCGAGATGACCGCCCGCATTCCGCTCTCCACGGCGAAGCGGACGAGTTCCGGCAGATCTTTGCGCATCAGGGGCTCCCCCCCGGAAAAGAGGATCACCGGGGAACCGAAGGAGGCGAGGTCGGCTATCAATGCCTTCCCCTCTTCGGTTCTCATCTCATCGCTGTAGCGTCTGTTCTGAGAACTCGAATAGCAGTGGACGCACTTCAGGTTGCACCGCCTCGTGGCATTCCAGACCACCACCGGACGCTTGTCACGGGAAAACTGGAGAAGGTGCGAGGGAAGACGATCCGACTGCGCTCCATACCGGAGCACATCGGAGGGTTCGACTCCTCCGCAGTACAGTTTTGAGATTCCTATCATTGTCTTGTATCCATTATCCCTGCGTCAGGTGCCTCTCGATTGCCTCGACCAGACCGGGGATCGAATAAGGACCCTGCATGATATCGACACGCAGGCCAGACTCTTCGCAGGCGCGCTGTGTCACGGGGCCGATGCAGGCGATCCTTACATGCTTCGGAATCGCCTCTCTTCCCCCGATAATATCCATAAAGTTGTTTACGGTGGACGGGCTGGTAAAGGTCAGGACATCGACCTTCCCGCTTTCTATCAGTTCACGGATCTCCGTTCCGTCTCCCGCGGGGGATACCGTCCGATAGGCGACGGCGACGTTCACACGGGCACCCATCGCCGAGAGTCCCTCGGGGATTACGTCGCCGGCGATCTCGGCCCGCGGCAGCAGGATGTCCTGATCCGCAATGTCATGGCCTCTAAACGCATCCACAACCCCTTCGGAGAGATACTCGTCGGGGACGAGGTCCACGGGGATATGGTATCCCTCCACACAGGCCCGGGTGGCCGGGCCGATGGTGCAGATCCTGACCCCCCTGAGGTCGCGTATATCCCCCCGTATATCGGAAAAGCGCTCAAAAAACGACCGGACCCCGTTCGCGCTGGTGAAGACGATCCACTGGTACTGCTCGATCTGTTCGATGGCACGGTCCAGATCGGCCCAGTCTGCCGGCGGTGCGATCTCGATCGTCGGAAAGGAAATCACCCGTGCCCCCCGCTCCCGCAGAAGGGACGCAAGCTCCTCCGCTTGTCTTTCAGGCCTCGTGATGACGATCCCCCTTCCGAAGAGGGGCAGCTTCTCGAACCACCCGAGACGCTCTCTCAGACTGACGACCTCCCCCACAACACAGATGGCGGGGGGTGAAAAGCCTCTCTCTTCGGCCAAATCTGCTATATCCCCGAGGGTCCCCGTCAGGCTCTCCTGGTCCGGGGTCGTCCCCCACCTGATCAGTGCCACCGGTGTGGCGGGGTCTCTGCCATTTTTCATGAGAGCGTCCGTGATCCGGGGCAAATTGCGCACCCCCATGAGAAAGACGAGGGTCTCGATGGAGGCGATCCCCTCCCAGTCGATGCGGCTCTCCTCCTTTGTGGGGTCCTCATGTCCTGTCACGAAAGCGACCGTCGAGGTAAAGGCCCGGTGTGTGAGGGGTATTCCCGCGTAGGCCGGGACGGCTATCGCCGATGTCACCCCCGGGACAATTTCGAAGGGGATCCCCGCCTCCTCGAGGGCTTCGGCCTCCTCCCCCCCGCGCCCAAAGATAAAGGGATCACCCCCTTTGAGCCTGACAACGGTGTTGCCCTGCAGTGCCTCTTCCACCAGGATCGGATTCAGCTCCTCCTGGGATATATGGTGCTGCCCTCCTATCTTGCCGACGTAGATGCGCCGCGCACCCTTCCCGGCGCGCCGCAGTATCTCCTCGCCCACGAGGTAGTCATACACCACCACGTCGGCCCTGCGGATGCACTCCAAGCCTTTCACCGTTATGAGACCCGGATCACCGGGACCCGCGCCTATGATGTACACCGTTCCGGGTTCTTTCATATCCGATCCCATGTTTTTCCGCATGTCGCCACCTTATGTATATACCTCATCCAGGACGGCCTGCCCTCCCCTTGATAGGATACGCTCCGCCAGCGTGCATCCCATATCCTCCGCGTCCTGACTGTTTCCCCTGATCTCGTCCATGATCATGACCCGCCCGTCAACCGACCCGACAAGACCCTTGATGATCAGCGTGTCCCCCTGCTTGCTGGCAATCCCCGCTATCGGAACCTGGCACCCCCCGCCGAGATGTCGGAGGAAGGCGCGCTCCGCCGAGATCTCGACTACCGTATCCGAATGATTGAGGGGGGAGATCAGGTCGCGGGTTTTATCGTCATCTTCACGCACCTCGATCCCCAGCACACCTTGTCCGGCCGAGGGCATCATCACCTCAAGGGGTATGTACTGTGATATCTCCGCGGCGCGTCCCATCCGCTTCATCCCGGCCGCCGCGATAATAATCCCGTCCAGGTTCTCCGTTACGATCTTTCGTATCCTCGTATCGATGTTCCCGCGTATGGGAACAACCTCTATATCAGGCATCAGGACCCTGACCTGCATCTCTCTCCGGAGAGAGCCGGTACCTATCCGCGCTCCCCTGGCAAGACCTTCGATCTTTCTGCCTTCCCTGGAGATGAGCACATCCCTCGGATCTTCCCGCTCCGGCACGGCCCCTATCACCAAGCCGCCGGGGAGGTCCACGGGAACATCCTTCATGCTGTGAACCGCCATGTCTATGTCGCCCCGCAGGAGGGCCTCCTCTATCTCCTTGACAAAGATCCCCTTGCCCCCAAATTCAACCAGGGAAATATCCTGCATCCTGTCTCCGCGCGTCTTGATCGGGACAACCTCCACAGACCAGTCAGGACACATACTCCTCAGGCGATCCCCAACCCAGTTGGCCTGGACCAGGGCAAGGTCGCTCCCGCGCGTGCCTATCCGTATCGTTTCTATGATGTCTCTCCCTTCAACCGCCCGCCCGGAGGAAGGGCGGCTCTCTATCGTTGTTACTATACCACAAGGCCGGAAGATGTAGCAGAAAAGATCCCCATAAAGCAAACAAAGATTTTTACACCTCTATCACTGAAGGAAGGGATCGGGAAACGGGAACGCGTCACGCCGGGGGGCATCCCTTCAGGTGCCACAGGGCAAGTCGGGAGTATACCACCCACTTGTTTCTCAACTCCCTGTTGAGCCCCACGGTGAGGACCGTGCCGACGGAGGTCAGCAGCCAGTTGGCGATCAGCCGGGCAAATATGATGCCCCGCACGGCCGTATTATAAGCACGCCCCCTCCATTTGTCGAAAAAGCGGTACCGGGAGCGATAGAACGCCATCCGGGAACGGGCATCCCGTCCGATACTCCTCCCCTGCAGGTGGTAGATCCGTGCCGACGGGACGTGGTAGATCTTCCATCCGGCACGCCGCATCCGGAAGGCCCAGTCCGTTTCTTCAAAAAAGAAAAAGTACCCCTCGTCCAGCATGCCCACCTCACCCATGGCCTCTCTGCGAACAAGCATGCAGGCTCCTATGACCGATTCAACGGCACGGGGTTCTCGGTGTTCGTACCGCTTGCTCGGGTACCTTCCGGGGAAGAGGACCTCAAGGAGGGGGAGGTTCATCAGGAGAGAAAAGAGGGTGGGAAAATTCGCTATTGAATTCTGCCGACTTCCGTCTTCATGCAAGAGCTGTCCGCCGGCCATGCCCGCCTCATCATGCCCGTCCATAAAGGCAACCAGCTCATGGACGGCACCCTTCGTCAGGACGGCATCGGTATTGAGCAGGAGGGCGTAGCGTCCCCGCATGACCCTCAATGCCTGATTGTTGGCCGCGCTGAATCCCCGGTTCTCACTGTTTTCTATGATATCGACCGCGGGGAACGCCTCGCGCACCATGGCAACACTGCCATCCCGAGAGGCGTTGTCCACCACAATAACTTCGAAGGACAGATCATCGACCGTCTCATAGACGGACTCCAGGCAGTCGCACAGGAGATCTTTTGTGTTCCAGTTGACTATGACGATCGTAATATCCATGCGGCAGGGTTTTCCTAGCGGTTTCGGTCCGGCGTCTTCGCCCGTTTGTGCAGTTCGCTCAACTTGGCATATTTGAAAAATTTGTTGACAGCGTCGGTAACCGAAAGAGTGATCCCCTGAGATCCATCGAGGATTCCAAGCCTCAAAAGGTAGTCCTGAAGGAAGGTGAGAGCAGCACGGCCGCAGGCCCCGAAAACTGATGATCGTTTGCCTTGATCGAAGGCCTCCCTGGCCCCCAGGGTCGAGTAGTGATCGATCTTGATCAGGATCTTGCCCAAATCGCTTTCCGTATAATGATCTATGGGAACATGGATGGCCTCTATTCTTCCCGTAACCTCCACCGATTCATGAACCGCTGCCGAGGTCATTCGTCCGGAATCCTTCTGAAAGAGTCTGACTATCCGGTCCCCTCCCCAGAGGTGTCTGATCCAGCGGCCCTGAAACCAGTTTTTACGGGGAAAGCTGTACCCGGACACATCACCCGGCTCCTTCGAGACGATACGACTGACAACCTCGGCTGTTTCAGGTGGAATCCGCTCATCGGCATCGAGAACGAGTACCCATCGGTGCCTGCATCGATCGATGGCAAACTGCTTCTGGGGGCCGAAGCCGCGCCAGGATTCCACAAACACATCACACCCGAGATCGGCAGCGATTTTCACCGTATCATCCGTGCTTCCAGAATCCACCACCACGACCTGACCCGCAAACCGAACACTCGCAAGACAGGCCGGCAGGTTTTCTGCCTCGTCCTTCGTAATGATTGCCACTGAAAGCGGTATTGTCCCATTCATTGTTTGATAAAATCACCTGAATCGTGGTATAGGCGCATCAACATACCACAGTTGTAACATGATTAAAATAATGATTTTTCAGTTACTATGCTGTGCGAAACATCTCTCGCATGCGGGACACAAATGAATATAGACATAATCATACCAACATATAACCGGCCGCAGTTCCTGCCGGAGACCCTTGAGAGCGTTGCCGCCCAGACATATCCCCACTGGAGGTGCTGGATTGCCGAAGATGGGGAAACAGAAAAGACATTAGGGGTCATACAGCCGTTCCTGGAAGACGATCGCTTCATATATCTGCCCGGAACGCATGCAGGATTTCCGGCGGCCCCGAGAAACCGCGCCATTCGCCAGGGGGATGCCCCCTATGTGGCTATCCTTGACGATGACGACCTGTGGCTGCCGGAAAAGCTGGAACGCCAGACGGATTTCTTAAAAACCCATCCGGATTGTGTGCTGTTAGGATGCAATGCCTTTGATTGGAACGGGTTCGATAATTGGAAAGATTCTCCTCTCTACTACAGGAAGTCTCAACTGGGAAAAATCGCCTATCGGGATTTCCTCCGGCAAAATCATTTGGTCCATTCCTCCGCAATCTTCAAGAGATCATCTCTTGAAAAGGCGGGGTTATACAGTGAAACCCTTGATCCCCCCATAGGCGAGGACTATGAATTGTTTCTCCGTATCGGCACCCTTGGAGAAATATGGGTACTTCCTGAACCCCATATGGTCTTTAGAAAAACTCCCGAGACATATTATTCAAAAAAACTGCACCGTATCGATAACTATCAGGCGGCGGCACACGTCTTCGAATCTGTCTTGAACGGCACAGGAGATACTCCAAGCCCCCTCTCGTATCCTGAAAATGCACGCCTCGCCGCGGCGTGCCGCCGCGAACGGGATTTTTATCTCGCCGGTCCCCGTTTCCTGGGGCGGTTCAGGCATGAACTGGTATCAACCATCAGGACACTACTACACGTGTAACCACCGGGACGGATGCATATGCGACGATTCCTCCGCACAGCTCTCAATGCCATCTTAAAGAAAGTTGATCTCATCCTCACGGACGAGGAGGCTGAGTGGGAGAGAACAGCATTCGCTGAACTCTACCAGTCCCGTATTGGGCATTTCGCCTCACCCGGCACATGCCCTGCAGAGTGTATCGTCTTCTCGAAAGATCGTGCCCTGCAGCTCCACGCGCTCCTTGTCTCCTCCCTGGAAAAGATGACCCCGCAGATTCCGGTTCACGTCCTGTACCACGCATCAACACCTTCACATCAAAGGGCATATGAAGAAGTGAGAGAACTTATTCCCCAGACGACCATCTCATTTCGAAAGCAGGACGCTGACCGTTCTTTCCGCAGTGATCTCATGGAACTGCTTGACACGATCAGTTCGGAAAAGATGTTTTTCCTGGTTGATGATGTGGTGTTCATCGAAGATTTTCATGTGGAGGATTTTGCTCAACTCGATACCGATACATTCGTCCCGACACTGCGCATGGGCTCGAATCTAACAAAGTGTTATACCCTTCAAAAAGAGCAACCATTACCGCAACTCATGCTCGGAACAGTACGAGAAATCATGACGTGGCCGTGGAAAGAGGGTCTGTACGACTGGGCGTACCCGCTCTCCGTGGATGGGCATTTTTTTTCAACCCATGAAATGACCACTATGGTACGCCTGATCGACTTTTCGGCACCGAATACCCTTGAAGATCAGCTCCAGAAATTCCGCAGGTTTTTTCTGTCGCGCATGGGGGTCTGCTACCGAAAATCAAAGATCGTCAACATTCCCTGCAACAAGGTACAGACAGAGAATAAAAACATATGCGGAGACATGCATCAGGATTTCTTATTGGAACAGTGGCAGCAGGGATATCAGATGGATTTCAGGGGCCTGTACGGTTTTATGAATGAGAGCGCTCATCAGGAAATCCCTTTTGGCTTTACCCTGCGGTGACCCCACGCGGAGTATCCTATAATGTGTGGCATGGTGAAAAGATGAAACAATACGAAGAGGTGCCCTCTATCCTTTCAAGACTGAAATATCTTCCCTCCCGTCTGTATTACCGTCTCAGGGGCGAACCCCCCTTAACGGAATCGGCCATCACCAAAGAGTTCATACATCGGCTTGTATCACGGCCGGACCCTACGATTCTGGAGATCGGCTGCAATGACGGGAGCAATACGCGCTGGTTCCTGGAGGTCTTTGACTCCCCCAGGATTTTCTGCTTCGAACCCGATCCCAGGGCTGCATCACGTTTCAGGCGCCAGATCGGCGAACGGCCCGAAATCAGTTTCTATGAATACGCCATCGGCAACAAAAACGGAGAAGAGACTTTTTTTATGAGCGGGGGGGAAGAGACCGAAGAAATGCCCGAAGGGTGGGACCGCTCAGGTTCGATTCGCAAACCGAAGAACGTTACGCGGGCTCACCCCTGGTGCAAATTTGAAAAAAACATTATTATACCGACAAAGACGCTGGATACCTGGTGCGCGGAACAGGGGATAGACCAGATCGATTTTATATGGATGGATGTCCAGGGTGCCGAAATCGATGTTATCCGGGGGGGAAGAAACGCCCTGCGCAAGACACGCTTTCTGTATACCGAATACAACAACAAGGAACTCTACGAAGGACAGCTCTCCCTCAAACAGCTCCTAAAAGAATTGCCCTGGTTTGACGTTGTTGTCAGGTACGAGGATGACATACTCCTTAAAAATAAAACGCTTCTACCGTAAAATAATATCCTGAAATGTTTCAAATAACGGATAAAAACACGCTCATCACACACAGGAAATGATCATGATCAAAAATCTATATAAAAAAGTCCTTTTCTTGTTACATGACAGGCCGCTGCCAAAAGCAACGAAGCGGGACCGGAATTTGATAGAAAACCTGTTGCATTCCGTTGAACAATTGCCGGATGAAGACACCTTTGGTTGCCCACCTTCGGAGAAACAGTGGAAGGAAAACGTAAACCGCTTGAAACAACTGATCCTCACAAATGATCCGAGAGGATTTTTGAGATGGGATATTCTTACTGAGACAATGGTCGTCGGCAATGATGACTTCGTATTGACCGAACTGAATCATTTAAAACAAGACCCGGGATGGAACAAGCGCTGGAGGGAAGCCATCAAGGAAGTACCCATCGGCCACCCGAAACCTTTTTATAAACAACCTTCTTCAAGTGCGAATTTAATACATCATGCTCATCATATCTCTCAATTCGAAAAAAGGACCGGGACACGAATAGAAGATTTAGATTTTGTGGTCGAGTTTGGGGCAGGGTATGGCAACATGTGCCGTCTTTTTTACAATCTTGGTTATACTGGCACCTACATTATGTACGACCTGCCGATCTTCAATGAATTACAAAAATATTTTCTTCAATGCGCAGGCATCCCTGTATACACCTCTAACGCCCCCCCTTCAGGGGAAACCGCTGTTTGCATATCCAGCTTTGACACGTTACAAGAAATTCTTTCGAGTGATAATCGAGCCCACAGCACGCTATTCCTTGCGATGTGGTCTATAAGCGAAGTCCCGTTAACACTGAGGGAGAAAATTTTTTCACTGGTATCAGAGTTTTCGTTTTTCTTGATAGGGTATCAAGATCAATTTGGCGAAGTTGACAATATTAGATATTTTGATAATATTACCAAGCAATTAAATAAAAACATCGCCTGGAATAATTTTCCATTAGAACATCAGCCGGGCAACAATTTTCTTATTGGTTCCCGCCAATAATCCCTGTAATGCGACTGTCCGTATCAATCACTGGTACCGTATCACCACTCATGCTACTATATAATTTCCACACAATAGTCCCCATCGCAAAGATCGTATATAAAACCAACTCGGTAACATGATGGAACATCTGCTCAAACATACCGATTACAAGAAATGAAAGGATAGCTGCACCCATGCAGACCCCCCATCTTCTGATAAAATCGTCTTCTCCTCTGAGCGCACACCTCCCGCACATCCAGAAGAATACAACGATGATAGACAAAAAGAGCGCCAACCCCAGGTACCCGGTCCTCACCAGGATATTGAGAAAGATGTTATGGGGCGCGCCGACAATGTACCCCTTCCTCTGTCTGTATTCCTGGGGCAGGCGGTTGTTGTACATCATCAGATCCAGTTTATCCCTATAGGTCTCATTCCCGAATCCGATCCCCACTGTCGGGTAATCTTTCACAACCGCCAGCGTTGAGAGCCACACCTTTACCCGCGGATTCTTCAGGAAGTCATCCACTGTTAATGCGTCTTTTACCGGCAATACAGTGGCAACAACAATCAACAAAATCAATAGCATTAACATGAGGGTTTTTTTGTTTTTCCACAAAATCAGCATCAGCGACAGGAACAGGGCGATGAATGCACCCCGGGATTGCACCAGGAATACCAGTACCGTCTGAGGGATAAGACATGAAAGAAGGATGACCTTGCCGCGCAGTGGCTCTTTATTCATGCAAAAATTCAACGAAAGTAATATCGAGAAAATCACCAACGCGCAGATGCTGTTCCCCAAAACTTCACAACCCATCAGTCCCGTCTCTGCGTAGCTGAACCGCGTGGTCCAGTCGTGCCCCAGGACAAGGTAAAAATAGATCAATCCTCCAATCGAATACACCGTTGAAGACGCAACGATGACACGGGCAAGAGAGATCAACTGCCGCCTCGAATTGAAAAAATTGATGATAATGAAGTAGATCGCTACATATCGGAGGAGGTGCGCATGAAAATCGTGTATGCTGTTTTCCTTGTCAACCGCGAAGAAAAGACCGTACAGGACCCAGCCGATAAACAAACAAAAAGGGACGAGAAGAGGTGTTCGAAACGAAAAGTCGATTTTCTTGACAATCAGCAATGAGCATACAAGCACAAAGGAAAGGTACAGGCAGATCCCCTTTATTGCGGTCATATGAGGGAATGGATTAATGAAGATATATATCCCCATCAGGATCGGGACGGCACTGCTCAAGAGGTCAAAGGAGAAAACACCCTCTCGTCCCTTTAGAAATCTTTCTTTCCCGAACTGACACATCGATTCAAACATGAGATGCCCTTCCTGTTCTTTCCCCGGCGATGCTCTTTCCCCACTCAATGAAAACCCTATAAACGTCTCCCGAGTGCGATATTGCAGGCGATCAAATCCGCTTACGAGTTGCCACTGCTTTGCCGTTGAGACTTCTCGATTGCCTCTATTATCGCGGCGGCAATCACTGCATGCCCCGCCCGATTCGGGTGATCATCCAGGACGTAAAAATGATGTTGCTTGATAATGGTCCCCGTGTCCAGCACGATCATGTTTTTGATGAAAGGAGGCAGATCCTGCTGCGTGATGCGTTCCTTCAATCCCCTCGTAAAATCGATATTATCGACGGGATTTCTCCCGTTTATCACAAAGGCGATAATCTGCACATCCTGCAGATTGACCGGTCCATACATAAGGGCATTGAGGAACAAGCCGATCTCATCCGTATCCACCGGAGCGGCCGCCCCGGCCTCATTGGTTGGTTTGAATTCCCGGATTCTCTTTTGTATCTTCATGAGGAGATATTTCCCCACGAAATAGTCCTTTGACCGGTTATACAGGTCCGTATAGCGGTTGTATTCTTCCTCCGTCATGGTATGTAGCACATTATTATCCCGGTAAAATTGCTCGTTCTCGCCGTAGTCGTTCCCGCTGTACTGCACAATCAGATATCTGAGCCTGTCCGTCTGAACGCGAGAGAGCATCATCATTTCCCGTGCCGTGCCATATGATGAAACAGCGGCATTCAAGACGACCATCCCGAGTTTCTTTTCTATCCGCTGCGCATAGGTCTCTTCCTGATCTACGCCCCAACCCATGGCGACCGAATCCCCTGTCACGATGATTTCGGGGTGATCCAATGAGGCCTCATCGTCGCGCACCCCTACGCTGTTCACGTCGTATACATTCCTGAATTCCCGTCCCGAGAAGACACACGATCCCGGCCTGAGCGTGTATCCGAGCCCCTTGTCATACATGGCACAGGCAGGAGTAAATTGAATAATATCCCGGTCACCCCAGGCATAGAGATATCCCATACTGTTTTGTATCTTTCGCGGACACCGCTCGAGCAGCCCCGGGCTCCTGAGCATCACAAACATATAGCCTTCGTAGAGGCTCAACAGCAGAAGGAGCAGACATGCGTTAAACGCAATTATTTTTACATATCTTGTTTCTTTTTTCGCCATCTTTACGCTTCCCTTTTAAAAAGAAAGTTCCCCCCCCCTCTACGGGTATCGATCCATCGCGCAACATCCTTTCGCGACACCACCGTACAGCCCTCATCAATGGAACAGGCTTCAAATCGATGAGACCAGAATGTTTCGAATGTTTTGAGAAAATTCGGATTGAGCCCTTCAGGGTGATTCCCCGAGAGCTCAATCTCGACCATCCATACCGCATCAGGGAACGCGTCCAGTGTCTTCCCTGCCCCTTTCAGCAGCTCATACTCGGCACCTTCTACATCAACCTTAATCAGCAGCTTCTCACCGGCAAACCGATCACCCATGATAATGTCCAGTGTGGATAAAGGAATGATCCTTTTCTTCGTCGAAGGCCCCGCCCAATCCTGGATCAGCGATGCAGCGGTCCCCGGGCCGTACAGTGAAGCCAGGCCGGGGCTGGCGGCTAACCCGCACGGGAACACCTCCACATCAAGATACCCGTTGGTTTCAAGATTTATATACAAATATTCAAGATTGTACAACAAGGGTTCGACCGCCAGAACTTTCAACCCGGCATGCCTCGCCAAGCATGTGTAATACCCCATGTTTGCCCCTATATCGACCAATACCGTGGATTCTCTCAGATGGTTCCTTATCAGCTCTGTCACGTCGGGTTCGTACAGGCCTTTCTGCAATACTTTCGGTCCCATAAACTGAAAGCCAAAGGGGGTTGTCTCAACACCATACTTCCGCATGTCCCGGGCGATACCCCAATAGCCACTTGCAACAGCGAGAAGCGGATATTGATGATAGAGGTACTTTTTCAATCTGTTTATCATGGATACCATTCCTCTGAATGTTGAATGTGCGGGAATCCAACCCACCCGTTATACGGGATGCATGATCCCTGATATATCATGAAAACGGCGATCAGTTGAAAGCCCTTACGAAGCTATCCTGCCTGGCAATCATCCCCGGCATGGAACAGACCTCTTTCAGCAATGTGAGACATTGTAGTTGCTGACTATTGTGTATCCACCCATCGCGCCAGGAGCAGTTCGGCTGCGGCCGCGTGCCCCTCAGGAGACCAATGATCGTCGTAATCCAGATAGAATTTTCTCCCATCAGGTGTCCTTCTGATAAAACTCTCAAAATCTATATGATAAACCCCCGCTGTTTTCTGCGCAAAGGCCCGCAGGATCCATCTTCTGTTATCAGACCGATCCTCCTTATACAGAATCGACTTATCCGATGTGTCCAGGATATAGAGATTCCCTTCACCTGCGTCCCGGTGAAGGCGGTTGAGGCAGTATAGAAAAAACTGTTTATACTCTTTATCAAGGGTGCATTTGTCGGGCGGATCGATTGGAGGCGGAAAATCATATCCCTCAGGGGCAGGATCAATACTCAGAGATTGACGAATCCTCTTGCTGAACAGGGGCCGTATGACACGGGCATGGTAGGCCTTGCAGTACGAGCTCCGGTAGAACTTATTCCATGACCAGTAACCAGGTTGCTGACGTACAACCATCGCCTTGAATGCGTCTTCAGCATCCGGTTTGGCATGATATATTATATCATACTCACCGGAAGACAGTTTTTTGATGTTGCCGGAGAGATCGTTCGGGCAAAAAAGATACACGAAAGCAACGGGGTTTAATGCAGCTTTGTACAATTCCAGGCCCTGAATGATAAGATCTATATCCCAACCGGGGATAGCCAGATTTATCACCTGATACGAGGGGTCCGATTTTCGCAGTTCTCTTTCGAGAATCTGTCCAATTGTTTCTTCCCACTGAACCCCCCACCCGAAGGCAAATGAGTCACCGAGAACAACAATGTTTTTTCTCTCGGGAGACAGGTCCCAGTCAGGCCCCCGGAATCCATACCTGTTTGTACGAACTGTATAATCCAGTTGCCCTGGATAGTATACTCGTATGTCTTGCAGGTTCTTTTGCAACGTACAGAGAAGCTGGGGGTGGTATTCGCCATATATAGTTTGGACCACCGGACGCCGAGCCTGATAGACTGCCTCTTCGATAGTTCGAACGTTAAAAAATGGAAGAGCAATCTCGACAACCAAAACCGCCGCGCCGAGCGATATCACTACCAGCATACTGTTGACGAGAAACGATGTGATCTTTTTTTTCACACGGAAACCCTTTCCCCTGTACAAAGTTGCGGCGGGTCTCTTTTGCTAGAATAATGTATATATAAACGGCGCAACCGCCGAGCCTTCCGCCAGGATAAGCATTGCTCCGATGAACAGGAGAAAGATGATGACCGGTGCCAGCCACCACTTCTTGCGAACCTTCAGAAAATCCCAGAACTCCAAAATAATTGATAATTTACCCATCTTGTTTTCCCTTCAATCGATAGTTTCCTGTTTGTCAAAATTGTCTCTCGTAATCCGATTTGTTGGCGTCCAATTTTTTTCTGTGAATCCAGTAACTGCTCGCATCGGGATCTATCTTTAAGTCAAGGAATCGTTCCCCGAATAATTTCCCCAGCCAGCCCGTGGGGGTGATAATCAGATAAAACAGGACACTCAGGATCACCCTCGTCATGATCCACCCCAGTACAATCGAGAGCGTCATCCACGCTATGTGAATCGGTTTCAAGGTAGTCGGGACAGCGAAACCCAAAACGATGAATACGGCGGCGCAAATGAACAGGTAGCCGTACCAATCGATCTCGCGCCACCACAACACCCCCCCCAGCAGGACCAGCACAACCCCCATGGTGATCCCGAATCTGCGAAGGTCGGATTTACCGCTCTTGATGTTTTTAATTTCTTCGGCAATCATTGTCGTTCCCCTAATCCAGCTCGAATGTCTTTTGCCAGTCGATATCCTTATCCAGCGGCTTCTGCCTGTCTTTGTCGATCAGATACTTCCCCATCACAAGATAATCCATATTCGTTCGCATAAAACAAAGATAGGCATCTTCAGGGGTGCACACGATCGGTTCTCCCCTGACGTTAAACGAGGTATTGATGATGACCGGACATTGATATTTCTCGTCAAACTTCGCGATCAGTCGATAATATAAAGGGTTGTCCTCCCTGCTGACCGTCTGTACGCGGGCGGAGTAATCGACATGCGTGACCGCGGGGATCACAGAACGGGCGATGTGCAGCTTGTCGAGCCCGAAGAGCCTCTGCTCCTCGGATGACATCTCCCGGCAGATCTCCCCCCTTACCGGGGCCACCAATAGCATATATGGACTTTCCGTGTCCATCTCAAAGAAATCAGAGACCCTCTCTCTGAGCACAGAGGGTGCGAAGGGACGGAACGATTCTCGGAACTTTATCTTCAGGTTCATGATCTCCTGCATCTTCTGGGAACGCGCATCTCCGATAATCGAGCGGCTGCCCAGGGCTCGGGGGCCGAATTCCATCCGCCCCTGGAACCAGCCGACCACCTTTTCCTTGGCGATCAAATCCGCTATTGTCTCGGGGATTGTCTCATCGGACAGTTTCGTATATGGAATGCCTTCCCTGTTCAGGTATTCCGCAATATGGTCGTCTCCAAATTCCGGCCCCAGGTATGATGCCTTCTGTATGCTGCTGTGGCCGTCAGCCTGCCGTTCATTTTCCAGGTACTGGTACCAAGTAAAGAGGGCTGCCCCCAGAGCACCCCCGGCATCGCCGGCTGCCGGCTGTATCCATATCTTCTCGAAGGGCCCCTCACGGAGGACCCGTCCGTTCCCGACGCAATTCAGCGCCACCCCGCCCGCAAGGCACAGATTCTTCTGCCCGGTCTCTTTGTGGATATGCCGGGCCATCCGGAGCATTATTTCTTCCGTTACATCCTGAACCGAGCGCGCCAGATCCATGTCACGCTGGGTCAGGGGCGATTCCGGTTTGCGCGGGGGACCGCCGAACAGGTTCTCAAATTTCCTGCTGGTCATCGTCAGGCCGACGCAGTAATTGAAATACGCCATATTCATCCGGAAAGAGCCATCCTCTTTCAGATCCATCAACTCAGAGCGGATCAGGTCCGTGTATTTCGGTTCGCCATAGGGCGCCAGCCCCATGACCTTGTATTCCCCGGAATTGACCCGGAACCCGGTATAGTAGGTAAAGGCGGAATAGAGGAGACCGAGAGAGTGGGGAAAATGAATTTCCGACAGGATCTCTATCCTGTTGTCCTTCCCGGTGCCATAGCTCGTGGTCGTCCATTCGCCGACCCCATCGATGGTCAGGAAAGCGGCCTCCTGAAAGGGAGATGCCAGGAACGCGCTCGCCGCATGCGATTCGTGGTGCTCGGGGAAAAGAATCTTCCCCTCAAAGCTCAGCTCCTTTTTGATGAACTCTTTCATCCACAGCTTCTGTTTCACCCACAGCGGGATCGCCTTGATAAATGATCTGATCCCGACAGGGGCAGAGGCGAGATAGGTCTGGAGTATCCGTTCAAATTTGATAAATGGCTTATCGTAAAAGGCGACAATATCCAGGTCACCCCCCTGCAGACCTCCTTCTTGCAGACAGTACGATATGGCGTTGTGCGGAAAGGCGAAGTCGTGCTTCTTTCGTGTAAACCGCTCCTCCTGAGCCGCCGCCACGATCTCACCGTCTCGTACGAGGCACGCCGCACTGTCATGATAAAATGCTGAGATTCCAAGTATGTTCATTCCTGTTACAACTCCGTTTCATTGGGGTTTGGAAGCCGCAATGTCATCAAATATCCCAATCATCTCCTGATGATTCTTCTGCAAGGAATAGTGGTGTCCCACGTGTGACGCCGCGTCGGACATCTGTCGACGCCTCTCTTCGTCAAAAAACAGACTCATCGCTTCTGCCAGATCCGATGATGCGGGGGGGTGAACAATCACGAACCCATCCTGTCCGTCGGTGATAATCCCGGCGGCACCGTTGGCCGTCGTCGTAATCGGCGGGAGGCCACACGCCATCGCCTCAATCACCACCAGGGAACACGCATCGTAATAGGTCGGCAGGACAAACACATCACTGTTCGCGTAATACGGATCCGCGGAGCGGACCGGCCCCGTGAAGAGGAACGTATCCTCAAGGTGAAGCTTCTTGATCCGTCGCGCAAGGCCTCCCGAGGGCTCCCCTCCGACAATGAAGATCCGGAACCGGTCATGACCCCGCCCTTTGAGCTGAGAGGCCGCCTCCACGAGCGGTTCTATCCCCTTCTTCTTCAGATCGTACGAGACAAACAGGAACACCACCTCATCGTCCCGTATCCCGAGATCCTTCCGCAGGGGACCCCGCAACGTCTCCCGCATGTTCGGGGTATACCGGGAGGTGTCAACCCCATTGTACACAACGTGGATCTCTGCTCCGTCGAAATGGAAGAAAGCCTCCATGTCGCTCCGTATCATCTGGGAAATCGCCACGATCCGGGGCCGCGGATCGAGCCGGAAGGGGGCCGATTCGATCCAGGCCCTCATCCACTGTTTGGGTGACAGGAGAATTGTCAACCGTTTGAGCGCCCGCTTCACGGCGCTGCGTTCCGAGTACACTTTCCGCTCCGTCGAGACCCAATGGACACCCCCGTGACTCTGGTACACATTCATATAGACCGTATTACCGAACCCCACGATCACATCAAAGCCCTGTCCCCGTACTGCCCGCCTATGCTTCAGCGCAAAGAGAGCGATCCTCAGCCACACGGGGAGATAGCGTGGAATGGAGATCCGGTGAAAAACCGCCGCCTTGGGCTCACCATCCCACTCCTCCCCGAAGAGATGTACCTCCCATCCCTGCGCTATCAGGGTGGTGGCGAGAGCAACGGCGTACGACTCGGCCCCCCCCGCATAACGGCTGAATTTTTCTATGGCGAACGCGATCTTTTTCATATGACCCTTCGGCCCGTGATCGATCTACGGCAGCAGTTTTGTGTAATATTTGCGTGATTTGCCGAACTTGGCCTTCCAGTTCTTCTCCCGCATCTTGTCCCATCTCCGCCCGTCAAAGTTTGGCCCCTGGCGGGTACTGCACCAGTTGTGGTGCACCACGCTCCTGCCGCAGAAACCGCTCTTCCATGTGGCATCCTCGGGATAGACCTCATCGGTCAGCCCTTCCGGCATCAGGATCCGCTCCATCCTCAGAAAATATTCCAGATCCTCCGCGAGACCGATCGGAGAATAGTCGTCATCGAACAAACCGATCTGTTCGATCATCGCGGGCCGTACCATGAAGCAGACAGCGGAACGCCCTTCCTTGCGAAAGGGGATAAAGAGGGGTAATCCCTTCTCCCTGACAAGGCGGCAGAATGATGTATGCCCTCCCCACTTTTCATAGATCCGGGTCAGACTCTCCTGGACAACCGCCGTTGTATAAGGCCTCTGGGGATCCACCCGATAGTTCTTTGATCGCACGTGGGCCTCCACCAGTTCGTCCAGTACTACAGAACCGTTTTCCATAGCAGAGATCCAGCCGATTCTCGGATCGTTCTCCATCGCTTCCACCAGCGGCTGGAGCCAGTCATCACCGAACAGGGCGTCGTTGTTCGCGACGACATAATAATCGTAATACAGCGACTGGCCGGGCATTTCCTCCGGCGCGAACCTGAGAATCTGGTTCCATGCGGCTGCCACGCCCCGATTCTCCTCATTCCGCAGATAATGCGTGGCAAAGGCCGGCTCTTGAAACTCCTGTCGGAAGATAGTGTCTATGGGTTCCCGCGATCCGTTATCGACCAGCAGAACGGAAACCTGCAGTCCCAATCGATCGACCTGTGTGTTGGCATACAGGTGCTGCAGACACGCCCTGGTGATCTCTATGTTGTCCAATACCGGTATGCCGATCAAGACCTTCTTCATCCGCTCTGCTCTCCTCAGTGTGCCGATCCTGCGCCGGCTAGGAACGCCCGGACGACGCCCTGCACTTTCTCGACCGTCAGTTCTTCGAGACACTTGCTCGTGCCGCTCCCGTCGCACCCCTTCTGATGGCAGGGGGCACAGTCACGGTCGGGGGTAACGACGATGTGTTGCGCCCCCTGAGGCGCCCAGTCCAGCCAGTCGGAAGGACCGTAGATGGTTATCGTAGGGCTCCCCACGGCCGCGGCAATGTTCGGAGCGGCACTGTCCACACCGATATGGACACGGCTCGCACTCAGTAAACCGGCCAGTTCTCCCAGGGTGGTCTTGCCGGCAAGATTGAATACCTGACCGCAACTGTGATCCCTGATATATGCGGCCCGCTCCATCTCCTCTGAAGATCCTACGATCACCGTTGCGAGCTTATGCTCCTTCCACAACCAGTCAATGATCCGTATCCACTTTCCGTCATCCCATTCCTTGTACGGCCACCGTGAGAAGGGGTTGATGGAAACCCATCGCCCAGCCGCCGATACCCCCTCCCGGTCGAGCAGGTGTCTCACCCTTTCTGCCGTTTCATCACGAACCCACAGCTTCGGCGTGGTATCCCCCGTTTCTACACCGAATTCTCTGACAATCTGGAGCGATTGTTCCGCCGCCCCATACCTCCTCTGAGTGGCGGGAGGGGGGTCAACAAGGTGTGTAAAGAGCCGGTTGCGCCAGATCGCGGTGTGATCAACCAGAGAAATCCTGGAGGGGGCTCCCGTTAGAAATGCCATAAAGGCCCCCCGGTCATCCAGACGAAGATCGAAGGCCAGATCGAACCGCTCCTCGCGCAAACTCCTGATAAAGCCGATGTGCCGTTTCGTTTTTTCCAGAAGGGTGCCGCTGTATCCTTGAACCTCAAAGATCTTGTGGATATGAGGATCTTCCTCCACCAGCGACCCGAGGCCTTCCCTCAGAAGGACAGACACCGATGCCTGAGGGTGCGTCTCCTTGACCGCCCGGAACGTCGGGGTAGCCCATACCACGTCACCGATGTCACCCAGCTGTATGATGAGTATCTTTGATATCTCTCTCCCGATTGTTTGATCGCCTTTTATTATCATCCCGATATTTTTATTAAAAACCAGAAACGTCTGCCAGGTACGTATCCTGGGCACCGCCAGGATTTTCAATTATACTGTTACACCAACGAACCGTGTACCGCAGAGGACCGATTCTTGCCCATATATCATAAATCAGCCGGTGCAGTATACCATCTGTCCGTTTTTCTTGGATTCTCCAACCATCCCCTCATGTCGTAATTCCACCAGGTGTGCGTACGTTTCATTGAGGGCGAGAAAGATATCGAACCCGGGAAGATCCATCCCGAAAATATCTCCGGAGATCTGACAGGCCGTTTTCGGTCCCCCTTTGGTCGACTCAAGGATGAGATTTTTTCTCTCTCCATGCTGCCTCCTCATTCTCTCGACCACCCCTTTCAGGTTTGAAAAGGGCGCGCCGTGGGACGGCAGAACGCGTGTTGCCGGAAGATCTTCCACGCGGGCCAAGGAATCGAGCATGGCCTCCACGGGACGAAATCCGGGGCAGAACAGGTCCGGCCGGAGATTGAAGATGTTCTCCGGCAAAAGATGGTCGCCGGAGAGCAGTATGCCCTCTTTCCGGAAGAAATAACAGACGTGGTCACGCGCGTGCCCGGGGGTCGGGAAGGCCTCAACCGCCGTATCACCAATGGGGTACCCTCTGTCGAAATCCAGGCATTCATCTGCCTGAAAGGGAACTGTCGCCCGTCTGAAATATCGAAGGAATACCAGATAGGCATCCATCGTTTCTTCGGCAATCCCCTGCTCCAGGTAGAATGTTTTTACCGTATCGGCGACCCGCCTCTGGTCACTGTTGCTATGTATGATCTGCCTGCCGATCTCGGACATGTGGACGGCCGCCCCCGATATTTCCTTGATCCTCCCGGCCAGACCGCAATGATCGGCATGATGGTGGGTGATAAATATATGATCTATATCGCGCACCGACCGGTTGATCACCTCCAGGGCCTCTTCAAGTTTCGAAAAGGTATGGCCCATGTTCAGCCCCGTGTCAAAGAGGGCCACCCCCCTCCCATGCACAAGGGCGGCAACATTGACAGGCCTGAGGCGAAAAGGCATGGGAATGGTTATCAGGTACAGATTCTCGGTAATCTTTCCGATCGATGTCGACGGAGTTTCTGGATTCGGCATTACAGGTTATTGTCTTTAAACTGCATATTGTACAGTTTGAAATACTCCCCTTTCCTCGCAAGGAGGGTGTCATGAGTCCCCTCTTCGACAATCTGTCCGGCGACCAGTACTATGATCCGGTTGGCGTGACTGATCGTCGAAAGTCGGTGAGCGATCACCAGGGTCGTCCTTCCCTTCATGAGATTTTCAAGGGCTCCCTGCACCTCCATCTCCGATTCCGTATCGAGTGATGACGTGGCCTCATCAAGAATAAGGATGGGGGCATCCTTGAGAAGCGCCCGCGCTATGGAGAGACGCTGTTTTTCACCGCCGGAGAGGCGCGCCCCTTGTTCTCCGATAACTGTCTCAAATCCCTTCGGGAGGTTCTGGATAAACTGGTATGCGTTGGCCGCCTTCGCCGCACTGACGATCTCTTCGTCGCTCTTCTGGATGTCTCCGTAAGCGATATTGTTCCTGACCGTGTCATTAAAGAGTATCGTCTGCTGCGTCACAATTCCGATCTGCCCCCGGAGCGATTCAACGGTAACATCCCGGATATCCTGGCCGTCGATCAAGATCTGTCCCTGGGTAACGTCATAGAACCGCGGTATCAGATTGACCAGGGTTGTCTTCCCCCCTCCGCTCATTCCGACAAAGGCCACCACCTCGCCGGCCTTGACATCGAGATTGATATCCCTGAGAACCGGATCGTCGCCATAACTGAAGGTGACATGCCGAATTTCAATTCCCTGAGAGATCCGCGGCAGGTCCACCGCGTTTTCCTTGTTGCGTATCCCCGGTGTGATATCCATAATGCCGAAGACCCTGATGGACGCGGATATCCCCTGCTGGATGGTATTATTGATGTTCGTAAGCCTCTTGACCGGTTCGTAGAGCATGATCAGGGCGGTCAGAAAGGAGAAAAAGGTCCCCGGCGTGGAGGTGCCATGTATCACCTGATAGCCTCCGTAAAAGACGATCGCGGCGATTCCGAGACCGCCCAGAAATTCCATAAAGGGGGAGGATATGGCCCGGATGGACACCGATTTCATAAACAGCCTGAAGAGGTCTTCGTTCTCTTTGGAGAATCTCCTGCCTTCATACGCCTCCATTCCAAAGGCCTTGACGATCCGTGTCCCCGATATCGTCTCCTGGAGCATACTGGTGAGGCTTCCCATGGTAACCTGGGTGCCGGTGGCCACCTTCCGCATCTTCTCGCCGAATTTGGCGATGGGATAGATGGTCAGGGGAAAGACAAATGCGGCGATAATGGCCAGTTTCCAGTCACGGTAGAATATGACAAAGATGAGACCGACCAGCGTAAAGGAGTCTTTGAAGAGACTCGATACGGCCTCAGAAACCGCCCCCTGGATCAGGTTAACGTCGTTCGTGATGCGTGACATCAGGATCCCGGTGGGATTCTTGTTGAAAAAGGAGAGGGACTGTTTCTGAATGTGGTTATAGAGGTCACTCCTCAGATCGGTCACCACCCGCTGACCGATGAAGTTCATCAGGACCGTCTGGCCGTAGCTGCAGCCTCCCTTGATGAAATACATCACGATGATGATTATCGGTATCCATTTCAGCTTGGTGATATCTTTTGCCAGGAAGATCCCGTCAAGGGCGGGTTTGACAAGAAAGGCAAGCGCAGAGGTCGTGGCCCCCACGGCAAGCATGCATACCATCGCAAGGAGAAACTTCGGGATATGCGGCCGTGACAGCCTTAAAATACGTCTAAATTCGTTCATACCTGATCCCTGATGCAGAAATGACAGGCCAACGATCGGCTCTCCGTGGAACCGTCTGTTCATTCCCGCACCTTCATGAAGGGCGGCCCGCCTTTTGTGCTCAATCTATGGGCGTCGCCTCGTCTATCAGCATAATAGGGATTCCATCCCTGATCTCATAGAGGAGTCTGCACGTATCACATACCAGACCCGTCTCTTCTTCGTTCAAGCGGACATCCCCCTTGCACTGTGGACATGCCAGGATATCCAGCAGTTCCTTCCGTATCTTCATTGCCTGCTCCCTCTGCCTCGACCTGAAAACACATGGCCTCTATATCACTCACCGCGTCCCATGTAAAACCTTAACGGGGGACTAAAAAAATACCGAATATCCGACCGCACCGAAAAGGGAATCAATACCCACATTGGGTTGTGCCAGTTCGGCATTGGAGAGATGCCGTGCCCGGACTTCAAGGTTAAGCGCGGACCTGTCCGTCACAAAGATCGAAAGCCCCATACCCACCGTATCAGAAAAAATAAAACCGTCGGCCTGGTCGCTCGTCTGTAAGGTTATCCAGTGCGGCCCGACAGACGCCATGACGTAGGCCGACAATCTGTCCGTTATATGGTGCATATACTTGATGCCGACGCCGACACCGAATTCTGCATCCGTTCGAGGAGAGAATGAGGGATTTATCTGCGGTTCCAGATACCAGGAGATGCTATTTTTCCGGCCGTCGGATCGTCCCGAAGAAAATTCCTTCAGATTGAAGCCGACATGCCATATCATGAGGAACGGCTTGTATCTCCCCTCCGCAACCTTGGTATACCCATATCCTACCATAACCCCTGATTCCGATACGGGGGGCCATATCTGATCGCCCTCGGCACCTGCCCTGTCGGCTGCGACCAGAATTGCCAAAACGGTCAATAGCATGCATGCATTCCTCAACGCTGTCCCGAATCTCATCATATATCTTCTCCTGTCTTTGTTTGTACCGCCCGAAATACCTCCTCCACGGAGATTGCCTCCATACACCGCATCGTTTCGCACCGCTTCAGAAAACAGGGACTGCACGGCAGGTCCGTGCGAACAACGGTATGCCCTGTGCCGTACGGCCCCGTTCGAGCCGGGTCCGTCGGCCCGAAAAGGGCCACCGCCGGTGTTCCCACGGCCGCTGCCACATGCATCGGGCCGCTGTCGGTCGTCACGACAAGGACCGATCGTTCATACAGATATGCCAGGTCCCTGAGGGTAGTCCTCCCCGCAAGATCTGCGGAGGGGAGATGCATCAGCGATCGGATATGCTCAACCGTTCTTCTGTCGCTCCCGCCGGTAAAGATAACCGTCATCTTCAGTTCTCCGATGATTCGGTCGCACAGCTCGGCAAATTTTCCATTCTCCCACATCTTGGTATCCCAGAGGGCCACCGGATTCACCGAAACGAACCGATCCTTCGGATCGATTCCGTTCTCCTCCAGGAGATGCTCAACCTTCCTTCGGTTTTCCTCCTGGATGTGGATATGAAACTCCGGTGTATCCGCCGTATCCGCCCCGAGGTGACGGGGAAGATCGAGATACCGGTCCACGGCATGTTTGCCCATATCCTGGTAGACCGTGTCGTTCAGGAAGAGACCGGACAGTTCCTGCATGCTGTCATATCCGACCCTGCGTCTCCCCTTACTTAATAATACGATTACGGAACTCTTCAGGAGACCGTGAAAATCGACAACGAGATCATAGTCCCTGTCTCTGAGGACCGAAACAAATGAACGGATCTCGCCCATCGTCTTTCTCACATTGTTCAATGCCCGGAGATTTTTCAACCACTTCTTCCTTCGGGAGATAATAATCCGGTCGAGACAGGGGTGTCCTGCTATGATATCCGCCGAATCCTCCTCTATGGCCCACGTGATATGGGCATCGGGATACCGCTTTCGGAGCGCCGCAAGCGACGGAAGGGTATGTACCACATCGCCGATGGCGCTGAGTTTTACGATGAGGATGTTCACCGTTTTCGATCCCCCAGTATCCAGCGAGCCGCATCGAGGATGTCTTCGGCGATATAGGCCGCCCTTATTTCAGAAGGGGCGACGTCCTTTCCATACCCTGTCTTCACCAGTACCCCCGTGGCACCGGTACGACCTGCCAGTTCCATATCCCTCGTCGTGTCACCCACCACATAGGAAGCGGACAGGTCGACATCGAGGTCTGCGGATGCCTGCAGAAGCATTCCGGGCTCAGGCTTTCTACATCCGCACGACATGCGGTATCTGCCCAGCCCCTCCGTCGGGTGGTGTGGGCAATAGTAGAAGCGATCGATGAAAGCGCCTCTTTTCTGAAAGGCCGTGAGGATATGTCCATGAACAGTTTGCACGAATGCCTCGTCAAAAAACCCCCTGGCCACCCCCGACTGGTTCGTGACCACCACCACCTTCATCCCTGACTCGTTGATCATTCGGACCGCATCGAATGCCACAGGGAATATCTTCAGCGCTTCGAGGCTGTCGAGATAACCGACCTCCTCATTGAGCGTCCCGTCCCTGTCGAGGAAAACCGCGCTTCTTTTCTTTTCCATTCAAATCATCCCCTCGACATGTGTCCCGATCCGCCTTCCGGTTCCAGCAATCCCGTCGCAGCATCATATACCTCATCCACCCCTATCAGGTCCATGCATCTGAAATCGGTCGGGCATTCCTTTTTCAGGCACGGGCTGCAGGGGACATCGCTGTGAATGACACGGCTCTCTGTGCCCGGCGGCGACGTCGTTGCCGGATTGGTCGAGCCGAATATGGCGACCAGCGGGACACCGAGTGCGCCAGCGAGGTGCATCAGACCAGAATCATTGGATATGAAGAGGTTGCACCTGGCTATCAGCGCGATCACTTCACTGAGAGACGTCTCCCCCGCCAGGTCGACCAGAGAATGTGTCGCATACCGCTGCACGCGCTTCGTCCGTTCTCGATCCCCGGCGCTTCCGAAGAGAACGACCTTCGCTGACCATTCATTGGCGAGCCGGTCCGCCACGGCGGCAAACCGCTCTGGAAACCACATCTTTGCGGGGCCATAGTTGGCTCCCGGGGCGACACCGATCAGGAGATTCTCCGCGCGGATACCCTTCCCTGCGATGATCTTCTCAGCGGCCGCACGGGCATCATTTCCGGGGGCTATACGGATATCTTTCCCCGCTGTCGTGAACCCAAGGGCCCGCACCATCTCCAGATAGTAATCAATCTGGTGGACCCTCCGTATCGCCCGCGTCCTCTGAACCGAATGGGTCAGGAGGGGTCCCCTGCAGTCGGAGTTGTACCCGGCCCTCAGGGGTATCCCCGCACGCCACGCAATCAGGGCGGCTTCTATCGCGTTCTGGAGGAGGAGGGCCAGATCGAACCTTTCCTTACGCAGTTCACCGGCAAGACCTATCTTCCCCCCGATCCCATCGTGCCTGCCGGGACTCTGGAAGACGATGACATCGTCGATGTCGGGACAGGCCCGGTAGAGATCCGCTACCCAGGGTTTTGCCAGGACGGCAATCCGTGCGCGGGGGAAGGTCCGCCTGACGGACGAAACCGCGGGGAGACTCATAACAACATCCCCGATCCAGTTGGTCCCCCGGATCAGTATCCGTTCGATCTCTTCGGGGATAATATCCGTGGATCTTCTTGCCTTCAGCGGGGCGTTTGTCATGCTCGTTCGGCCTGTCTTCCCGGTCTTTTCGCTACCTGTGATTTTTTGGTTTTCCATCTCTGGTGGAGCCAAAACCACTGTTCGGGGTACTTCCGTATCATTTCTTCGATAATGTCCGTGAACCGTTGCGTGTTCTCAAGGATATCCCTGTCGTAGTCGCCGGTCCGTATGATGTCGACCTCCTCCCAGACAACGAGCCGGTACCGTCCGTCCCTCATTCGGTAGGTGAACGCGGGGATGACCGGCGCACCCGTCTGGAGCGCGATGGCAGCAAGTCCCGAGGTCGTGGACGCCGGCCTGCCGAAGAAATTGACGAACACGCCCTCCTGCCACGCGACGTTCTGATCTGCCAAGATCCCGACATTTTCATTCCTGCTGAGAAACCTGAGCAGTCTCCTGGCGGCCCCCCCCTTGGGGATAAGCTGGGTACCTGAATGGCGTCTCACGCGGTCAACCATCTCTCTGATGACGGGATCATCCATCTCCCGATACACGATATTGATCGGCTGATAGAGGATGGCACAGGCTACCGGCAGGAATTCCCAGTTTCCGAAATGTCCGGTAAAGAAGATAATCCCCTTGTTCTTCGCGTGAGCCTTCTCATAATTCTCCCGATCCCGACCCTCGAATTCCATCCAGTCAGATATATTGTCCCTCGTTATGGAGAGGATATCAAAAAATTCTGCAGCGACGATTGCCAGATGCCGGTAACAGCCCCTGGCGATCTTTTCCAGTTCCACGATATCCTTTTCCGGAAATGCGAGAGTGAGATTGTGGAGAACGATCAGCCGATTCTTCTCGGAGATGTGGTAGAATAGAATAGCCAGGGCCTTGAACAGCCCCTTCCGTATGCTCAGGGGGATGGCCCTGAATACGGCAAAGATCGTTCGCGCTGTCCGTATCTCTCTTCTCATCTCTTCAACCCTGTAACAAGGTACTCCTCAAAGCTCGGCCTGGAGGAAGCAACCTCCATCGCAATCCTCAGCAGGTACACATCCTGAAAGAAATCGGGAAACCGGGTCAATCGGATGCCGTCCTTTTCCGTCGTTACCATAATCTGAGCGCCGCAGTCACGGCTGACTTTTCTGATACGTTCTACGTCTCCCGCGGTATACACATGGTGATCCGGGAAGGGGACGAACGAGGCAACCTCTCCGCACAGGGGGTCCAGTATCCTCCGGAAACTGTCGGGCCGGGCGATACCTGAAAATGCGCATATCCTCTTATCCGCAAGGCAGGCCAGCGGGCAGGTATCCTTCTCCCGACCTCTCACCAGATCCACCGGTCTCCGCCGACCTCTGAAAACAGAGGCCTGTGAGAGTCCCGCTGGGAACAGACCATCTGCTTTTCCCGTCGATGTTATGATCACCGTGTCGGCTCTCCGCAGGGCTGTGCGCGGTTCGCGCAACCCCCCGCGCGGAAGCAGAAACCCGTTCCCAAACGGCCGCCTTCCATCCAGCAGAACGATATCGATATCCCGTGCCAACCGACGGTGCTGAAACCCGTCATCAAGGATCAGCACATCCGCGTCAAACCGTTCAACGGCGAGTAGCCCCGCATGGGACCGATCCCTCGCGACAATCACGGGGACATCCGGTACGTTCCGTGCGATCAGGACGGGCTCGTCACCCGCCTCTTCCGGCCCCATCAGGACCCCACGGCCATCCGACACCACATACGCACGCCCTGTTCCCCTCCTTTTTCCCCCGTACCCTCTGCTCAGTATAGCCGGGCGAAATCCTCGCCCTTTAAGCATGTCGGCCAGCATGATGGCCATGGGGGTCTTCCCGGTGCCCCCGACCATGATATTCCCCACGCTGATAACCGGGCACGTCATCCGGTGCGCACGAAGGATGCCCGTATCATACAAAAAATTACGAAGGCCCACGCCCGCGCGATACACGAGAGAGAGCAGAACGAGCGGTACAAACCTGAGCAGCCTCCTGTCGTCATCAAATATCCGGGAAGCAATATTATTGAGTCGTCCCATATCCGGCTCGCCACCGACGGTCTTGCAAAATGTTTCATTATACCGACGGATCGGAATAATGAGGGTCCTTCTTATAACAGTCTAGAGATGAGGTTTCAACGTTTCCATAATCTTTCAGCTCAAACGTCGAGCGACGATATCATCTCGTAAGCGATCTGGGCAGCCCGCTGAGATGCGCCCGGATCACCCAGCATGGTGCCCACCTCAAGCAAGTCTCGCTTCATCGCATCTGTTCTGGCACGGCTGGCAAGGATACCATTCACTTCATCGGCCATTCTCTCGGGTGTTGCTTCACCCTGTACAAGTTCGGGGGCGACCCGCCTTCCCGCTATCAGGTTGACCAGCCCGATATGATCGACATGAACAATGGCCCTCCCGATACAATATGAGAGAGGTGAAACCTTGTAGACGATAACCATCGGCACGCCGAGAAGTGCCGTTTCCAGGGTGGCCGTCCCTGAAGCCACAATGGCGATATCGGCCAGACCGACGGTATCATACCCGTCCCCCTGCGTGATTCTGACATCCACCCCCTGCCGGTCGATCAGCCCCCGGACAAGATCGTACGGCAGGGTCTGGGCGAGGGGGAGGACAAATTGAACGGCCGGGATCCGCTCTTTCAGGATCGCTGCCGCCTCGAGCATGGCCGGTAGGAGCCGGGTCACCTCACCTTTCCTGCTTCCGGGCAGGAGGGCAATCGTCGTCACCCCATCCTGGAGCCCAAATTTTTTCACTGCCTCCCCGCGCGGGTACTTTCTTTTGACCGTATCTAGGAGCGGATTACCGATAAAGCGGGCATCGAGATTTACTCCCTCATAGACCGCCTCTTCAAAGGGGAGTATCAGCGCCATCCGGTCCACATATCTTTCGAGGACGTATATCCTCTTCTTTCTCCATGCCCACACCTTGGGACTGATATAATAAAAGACCCTGATCCCGTTCTCGTGGGCAAACCGGGCGAGGGGCAGGTTGAACCCCGGATAATCGATAAGGATCAGAAGGGCCGGGGGGGATTTTCTGAGCAATCCTTTGAGCGTGCGCCTTACCTTCAGGATAAAAACCAAACGGGGCAGGACCTCGGTGATCCCCATAACAGCCATCTCGGACGAATGGGCGATGAGCCGGACACCGGCCTCCTCCATCTTTTCTCCCCCCACCCCGTAGAAACGAAGGACGGGGTTGATACCGCGCATCGCCCTGACGAGAGCCGCCCCATGCAGATCGCCCGAAGCCTCACCGGCGATGATCATTATGTCGGGGTTTTGTGATTGCATGATCCCGGGATTATCCATAACGGGGATATGAGATGGAAGGGGGTAAGAGCACAGCTGTCGGGACAAACCGCCATCACCCACGTGTCTTTACCCGTGCACCCCTCCGTCCGTGATCCTCAAATCAGAGCCCTATAATAAAAACTACGGGTGCTCTTCTACAGGGCGGATAACCAGTCGGTAAGCTCGCGCACGGGTTACCGGCAGACTCCCCTTTCGGATTTTTCGATGAATGCTACAAAGTGATCCACCTCAGGTGAATCCTTGATCTCCTCCCGTATCTTTTTCGCAGCCGCCGAGAGCAACAGTGCCGACCGGAAGATCATTCGGTACGCCTTTTTCAGATACCCCACAGTCTCTTCCGAAAACCCCCGCCGCTTCAGACCGATCAGGTTGAGACCATACGGTCGTGCGTGATTCCCCGCAACGGTAACATAGGGAGGGACATCCTGGGTAACCGCAGATGCGCCGCTGATCATCGCGTGGCACCCTATGCGGGTAAACTGATGAACGCCCGACAGACCGCCTATAATGGCGTAGTCTTCAACATGGATATGTCCCGCCAGGTTGGCGGCATTCGCCATGACGATATTGTTCTCCAGCTTACAGTTGTGGGCCACATGGCAATATGCCATCAGGAGATTGTTGTCTCCGATACAGGTCATGGCTATATCGGCTGCCGTCGCCCTGTGTATTGTGACAAATTCCCGTATCGTATTGTTGTTGCCGATGATGACCGGACACCGCTCCCCCTCAAACTTCAGATCCTGCGGGGGGGCGCCGATGGACACGAACTGAAATATCCGGCAGTTGGTCCCTATCCTCGTGGGACCCTCTACCACCGCATGCGGACCGACGACGGTACCCTTCCCTATCTGTACATCCGGACCGATAATGCTGTACGGCCCTATTTCAACGTCCTCTTCAACAACAGCCTCGGACGATATAATCGCCGTGGGGTGAACACCCATGCCCTCTATTACTCCTTACCAACATATTTGTTACGTTTCTTGTCCCGTACCATCTCTTCCAGTTGTTCTATCCTCTTCAGCAGGGAATTGACCGTCTTCCTCATCTCGGGCAGATGCGGTCTGCACGCCTGTGCCCGCAACCACGCGAAGTGCGGCATGTGGGGGGTGCCTGACACTACCTGGCCGGGGGGAACATTCTCGTGGACACCTGACTGCCCTCCGACCACGGCATTGTCTCCGATGGTGATGTGTCCGGCGACACCGACCTGTCCCGCCAGTATAACGCTCTCGCCCAGCTTCGTGCTGCCAGAGATACCAACCTGCGCAACGACAATGGAGTTTTTACCGATGACGACATTATGACCGATCTGCACCAGGTTGTCGATCTTGACCCCCTCTTGTATCCAGGTCTTTCCCAGTGTCCCCCGGTCTATCGTGGTATTCGCTCCGACCTCGACATCGTCGTCTATCTGGACGATCCCTACCTGCGGCACCTTGCGGTTATCGGCCCCCGGATTCGCGAAACCGAACCCGTCAGCCCCTACGACGACCCCCGCATGGAGAATCACCCTCTTGCCGATCGTGCATCTTTTATACACGACAACGTTCGGATGCAGGATGGACTCCTCTCTCACGGTTGCATCATCACCGACAAAGACACCCGGATAGAGCACAACCCCCCTTCCGATCCGCGCCCTCCTGCCGACATATACCCCGGGATAGAGGGTGGCATTCTCTCCAACTTCGGCATCTGGTTCAATAAAGGCCTCGGCACTGATCCCCGCAGGGATCGGTTCATCCGGATATAGAAGCGTGAGGCTCATCGCCATCGCGCTGTACGGATCGTCCGTGACAATCAGGTTTTTACCGGGGCTTGTCACCCCAGGGGAGACGATGATTGCGGATGCCCGGGTTCTATCAAGGCGGTCTCTGTATTTAGGATTTGCAATAAAGGTCAGGTCCCCTTCGCCCGCCTCGTCGATACCCCGCACATCACAGACAAACACATCGGCGTCCCCCACCACGGTGCCGCCGACATGCTCCGCGATCTCTCTCAGTCGTTTTTTGACCGCCATAGTCAAACTACTTCTTGGAATTATACGACTTGTTGTACGCCGCTATTACCTTTGTCGTTATATCCAACTCCTTGGAATAGTAGACGAGGGCGGCAGTGCCTATATCCATGATGCAGGGATATCCGCCCTTCTTGCCGATTGCTTCCGCAATCTTGAGTATCTCGGGTATCAGCTTCCGGGAAAGTTCCTGGTCCTTGCGCTTCATCTCCGCATTGGTATCCTCAATGAACCTCTTATAATCCCGGAACTCTTGCTGGTAGGTAATCTCCTTTTCCTTGTAGGCGCTCTCCGTCAACACGGGGGCCTGTTTCTTCAGGTCAGCCTGCATCTTTTGAAGCTGGTCCTCTATCTCCTGCCGCTGTACCTTCTTTCCCTCGATCCACTTTTGCAGATCAAGCCCCGCGGCCTTCCCGGCATCCGATTCCAGGATCACTTTTTTCATGCTGATAAAGGCTATCTCTCCCGCCTCGGCGGCGCAGATACCCGCCAATATAAAAGAGGCAACCACCAAAAAAATCATGATTTTTCTCATCAATAACTCCTCCTGTCGTAATGTGTGGCTTTATACCCTCTCAAAGGGTGTCTACATGAACATACCGATGGTGAATTCCCATCTGCTTGGCGCCTCACCGTCTTTCTTGTCAAGGACATACCCCCACTCCAGTCTCAGCGGGCCGATCGGGGAATACCAGCGCACTCCTGTCCCCGCCGTTTTCCGCATGTCACCCAGATGATACCCGCTGTTCCACGTATTGCCCGTATCAAAGAAGACAACCCCCTTGATACCGGCATCTTTCAGGAGGGGAAAGACAATCTCCGTTGTGAAGTCCAGCATGGTTTCCCCGCCTATGTAATCACCCGCCGAATCTACGGGGCCTACATTTCTCAGACCCCTGAGGGAGTTCATTCCGCCCAGAGAAAACCGTTCGTAGACGGGGATCTCTTTCCCTTCGTTTGGCTGTATATAGCCCATTCTTCCGCGGACCCCGAAGACATTCTCCAACGGCAGGGGGAAAAACCAGCTCGAAGTGCCGACGTATTTCGTGAAACTGGCATCCCCTTGAAAGATTGTTCCCGTGTGCTCGACCGCGATGCTGTTTTTCGAACCCTCCGAGGGGAAGATATTGTCGTTTGTCGTATTTCGTACAAGCGTCAGGGTAACGCCGCTCGAGGTGAGCGTCCCTTCCTGTTGCTTAATCCAGTTCGATGCGGTCGATTCCACATTCTTAATAGTATCGGTCGTCAGCCGGTAGCCGACGTAGCCCGTCACCTGTTCAAAGAGGGGATACCCCAGCGTCGTTCCAAACCCTTGGGTGTCGACATCGTAGGAATCGTACTCCCGGCTCATATCCCACAGTTCGACCTTGCTCCACAGGGGCATATCAAACAGCCAAGGCTCCACAAAAGAGAGTTCATAGCTCGTCTTCGTTGATCCGAAGTAGGCACGGAGGCTCAGGGTCTGTCCCCTCCCGAAAAGATTCTGCTGGGCTACCTGGGCCATGAACACCGCGTTGTCCACCGCGCTGTACCCGGCACCGACACTGACCATCCCGGTTGCCTTTTCTCTGACATGGACATCGACATCCATCAGTCCCTCATCGGGGCCCTTTTCCGTCTGAAAATTTACCTCTTCAAAGTATCTCAGCCTGTTGAGATTCATATAGCTCGTCTTGAATTTGCTGCCGTCATACAGGTCTCCTTCTACGGCTGCAAGTTCTCTGCGTATCACCTTGTCTCTTGTCTTGGTGTTTCCCGTTATGGATATTCGGTTGATATACACCAGATGGCCCTTCTCTATCTGGTAGGCCACGTTGATTTTCTGCTCGTCATCTCTGGACACGGTCCGAGGAACAACGGTGGCGTAGGCATAGCCTTCTTCTTTGCAGGCCTCCGTCAGGATATCAATATCCTTTATGATGGCCTCCCGGTCGAAGTAGTCTTTTACGGCAATCTGCAGCCGTGTTTTCAGCTCTGACCGCGAAACATTGAGTGGATCACCTGTAATCTCCACATCGCCAACTCGGAACTGTTTCCCCTCTGTTATCGGTATCGTGATGTATATCCATTTTCTATCGTGGGTGATCTCCGGTTCGCCGATTGCGGCATTGATATACCCGTTGTTCAGATAAAAAACCGTTAGCCTGTTGACATCCTGTTTTAACTGAGCTTCGTTGAATGTTCCGGATTGTGAGATAAAATGGAACATGCCCCATTCCGATGTCTCCATCATATCTTTGAGTTCCTTGGCCGTATATGCCCTGTTTCCCTCAAAGGTGATCTCTTTGATGTTGAGCTCCCTGTTCTCCTGTATATCAAAGGTTATTCCGACACCCTTTTTCTGTTCATCCAGCCGGTAGGTGATCTGTGCATTCAGGTACCCCTCGTTTTTGTAAAACGTTTTTATCTTTCCGATATCCGACTGCACCTTATTGAGGTTGAGAACCTGTTTTTCCTTGACCGTGATCAGTCCTTCCAGATCATCCCTGTCTATCTCGTCATTCCCCTCGATGTTCACGCTCGTTATCAGGGGCCGCTCTTCCAGCGTAAATGCGATGACCTTCCCCTCGTGCGTATCGGTAACCTTTGCCGCAACGTCCTTAAAGAAACCCATCTGGTATATCGCTTTTATGTCAGATGAAAGATCATCCTTTGAAAAGAGCTTCCCCTTCGTGCTTTTCAGGACATTGTATATGGCATCGTTTTCGATCCTGAGGTTTCCGGTCAGCTGCACCTCCGCTATCCTCTGTCCGGACAGGATTTTCAAGAGGATGTCGTTTTTCAAACGCAGAATCAGAGGATCGAGGGAATCCCCCTGGGCAATGATCGGAGAACGGAACCCGCTTTTAATGTCTATGACTCCAACGTCCGCACTCAACGTGTCACCCAGTTTGGTGAGACTCCCCGCGATGACAAAACCGGCACCCGTCTCCCTCCCGACACGGACGGCCAGCCGGTCATCCGCCTTTTTCCCCCTGATCAATTCCAGAAAGGACTCCTCATCGACAATTTCGATATACCCGGATTCTGCCAGGCCGGTTGAAAGTTGAGCAGCGATCTGTTTTTTCAGTGAAAGAGCGCCTTCGCTACTGTGGACCTCAAAGGGGAAAATGGCCACCCTCTGGCTATCCTTTTTCTCGGCAGGGGACTGCGTGACAGGGGCGCCAGAGTCAGTCAGGGGGGAAATGGTAATCCTCTGACTACCTTTCTCCTCGACAGGGGTCTGCGTGGCGGCCCAGACATTCAGAGGAAACAACAACAGGAACAACACGGTGATGAAAAGATATTCTCTGTGTTTATAGATCATGGATCTCCCCGTCCTTCAGGTTGATGGTCCGAGACATGCCGTCGGCAAGTGATCTGTTATGGGTGACGACGATAAGGGTGGTATTCTGCGCCTTACCAAGGGCCAGCAGCAGGCCTTGTATCTTCCCCCCCGTTTCCACATCAAGGTTTCCCGTCGGCTCATCTGCCAGGATTATATCCGGATTCATCAGTATCGCCCTCGCTATGGCGACCCTCTGCTGCTCTCCTCCGGAAAGCTCACCAGGTTTGTGCGTCAACCTATCATCAAGCCCCACTTCCGTCAAGACAATCTCGGCCCTGCGATAGGCATCGCCTTTTGACATTCCCTGTATCAGTCCGGGCATGGCGACGTTTTCCAGGGCGGTAAACTCGGGAAGCAGGTGATGAAACTGGAAGACAAATCCTATTTTTTTGTTTCTGAACTCGGCTCGCCGGGGCTCATCCCACTCGAAGATATCCGCGCCGTCGAAGAGTACCCGACCGGAGGTGGGATGATCAAGCGCACCGAGTATCTGCAAGAGAGTGGTTTTCCCGGTGCCGGAGGCGCCCAGAATCGCCACCGATTCACCCCTCGCGATGTGGCAGTCGATCCCCCTGAGCACCTCGATCCGGTTTTCATCCTTTACGAAGGTCTTGGTCAGCTGGTGGATTTCTATCATCACACCTCTCCATCATTCATATCTCAGCGCCTCGGCCGGATCCAGCCGTGAGGCCCTCCACGAGGGATATATCGCCGCCAGGAAACAGATAAGCATCGCCACACAGGCGATGGCAGCAACATCCCCATAATCGACCTGGGAGGGGAGCTCACTCAGATAATAGACATCCTTCGGGAGGATCTTGAAGCCGAAGAGGTCCTCGACAAACCGGCCTATCCGCTCCAGATTCAGCGCAACCGTGATTCCGGTGATGCAGCCCAGGGCTGTGCCGATTGCACCGATCACCATCCCCTCTATCATGAATATCTTCATGATGCCCCGCGCCGTGGCACCCATCGATTTGAGGATGGCTATATCCCTGGCCTTTTCCATAACCGTCATGATCAGGGTCGTGATGATATTGAAGGCGGCGACCAGGACGATCAGGCTGAGGATGATAAACATGACCCGCTTTTCCAGTTTGAGCGCCGAAAAGAGATTTTTGTTCATCTCCATCCAGCTCCGAGCCCAGTATGGATATCCGAGCTTTTGTTCTATGGCCTTTGCGATTGTTCCCGCCCCGTAGATATCGCCGACCTTGATCTCAATCCCGGTTACCTCGTCCTTCATATTGAGGAACTTTTTACAGTTCTCAAGTGACATGAAGACGAGTGTCGAATCATATTCGTATGAGCCTGATTCAAAGATACCGACTACGCCAAACTCCTTAATCTTGGGGACGACTCCCATGGGAGTGGGGATCCCCATGGGGAGGAGAATTTCCACCGTATCAAAGAGTATCAGTCCGAGATTCTGTGCCAGCTCTTTCCCGATGACGACGCCGGGCAGGCCCGTTTTGTTCTCCTCTCCTGAAAGAAACCTGATATCCCCTTCCTTCATCGTTCCCAGATTGATGACATCGGCGGATGTTTCGATCGACATGCCGCGCAGGACCACACCGGTGACCCGTCCCTCGTTCTTCAGCATGGCCTGTCCGTATATAAACGGGGTGGAAGCCACCACGCCGTCGATCGAATCGATCTGCTTCATCACCCCGGCATGATCTTTCATTCTCCCATCGTACTGCATCAGGACGATGTGGGAGTTGATCCCCAGGATCCTGTCGCGAAGCTCCGTTTCAAACCCGTTCATAACGGCCAGCACGATGATGAGAGCGGCAACGCCGAGGAAGATACCCGCCACCGAGATAAAGGTGTTGACCGATATAAAGGTCTGTTTCCTCTTCGCCCTGAGATACCGAAGGCCTATGAAGAATTCATATGACATAGCACAGAGACCTTGTGAGTAAGCGAGAACCTATTTCCTCCGGTTTTCCGGCAGAAGATAGCTTCGTTAATGCATTAGTAAGTTAGAATTTGCTTTCTGGAGGGAAGCAAATTCGTGAACGCACGTATCCCCTTCAGTGGAGCGTATCCCCTGTAGCGGGGTTGGGTTCTTGATCACCGGGGATTTCTCTTTGCCCTCATATGGGGAAAGAGTATCACGTCCCGGATGGAGGGAGAATCGGTAAAGAGCATGACGAGCCGGTCTATCCCGATCCCCTCGCCCGCCGTCGGCGGCATACCGTACTCAAGGGCGCTGATGTAGTCTTCGTCCATTTCATGGGCTTCCTCGTCTCCCGCTTCCCGTTCCTTCAACTGCATGGCAAATCTGTTTCTCTGGTCTTCAGGATCATTGAGCTCTGAAAAGGCGTTGGCAAGTTCTCTGCCGTAGATATACAGTTCAAAACGATCGGTAAATCCGCCGTCGGCGGCACTCTTGCGTGAAAGGGGAGAGACCTCTATCGGGTAACTGGTCACAAAGGTCGGCTGGATGAGTTTGGCCTCCGCCACTTCCTCGAAGATGGCAACGATGATCTTCCCCAGCGGTTCATCGTCATCAACGGGCAGACCCCGATCTTGTGCGTACTGCGCGGCCTGTGCCCGGTCTTCCAGGACACCGGGTGCGGCATCCGAGTACTTCAGGATGGCCTCCTTGACCGTCAGGCGCTGCCAGGGGCGGCTCAGGTTAATCTCTGTTCCCTGATAGGGAAACTGGAGAGAACCGAAGATCTCCA
>Ga0272444_10000534_pt1 | contig 39946 bp, 25 predicted proteins | sample SSMForm13_FD_201033 | JGI IMG/M metagenome (GOLD analysis project Ga0272444, IMG submission 201033) | Marine sediment archaeal communities from Little Sippewissett salt marsh, Falmouth, MA, United States - SSM-Form-13 | ecosystem: Environmental > Aquatic > Marine > Wetlands > Sediment ... | reverse complement strand
GCAGCTTGCCCTTTTCTTCCAGAAGGATTCCCAGGACCACATCTCCCATTCCGAAACCGGTTGCTCCCACGCTGGGCCCGCCGAGGACCTCCAGCAGGCTATCGTACCGCCCTCCCCCGCCGACAGCCCGTAGCGACTGGCCCGTATCGAAGAGCTCATATACAATCCCGGTGTAGTAGGCCAGCCCGCGAACCATCCGCAAGTCGAGCGCGCAGTATTCGCCGACGCCCATCTGGGTCAGGTTGTCCATCAGCACGGCCAGATCCTTCAGGTGCTTGGCGGCCCCGTCGTCCCCTGTTAGAAAATCTCCCGCCGCCTTCACCGACGGACTATCCTGGAATTCGCAGATCTCTTCCCTTTGGGTTTCACTCAGGCCCGCGTCGGCCGCAAGCTTCCTGAAGTCTTCTTTGTCAAGCTTCGGCCTCTTATCCAGAACCGGCAGGGCTTTCTCTGCTTGGTCTCCGGTTATCCCGAGCTTCTTCAACGCTGCCATTGTGAGCGGCCTGCTGCCGATGCGAACCTGAACGTCACTCGGTGTCAGACCCAGTTCGCGGAGGAGATCGACGCAGACGAATATGCATTCCGCGTCGGCAAGTACATCGTCGCTTCCGACGACATCGACGTTCCACTGGAAGAACTCTCGCGTTCGCCCCTTCTGGGGTCTTTCCGCCCGGCAGCAGCGCGAGACGGAGAACCACTTGATCGGGCGCGGAAGCGAGTTGATCTTCGCGTTGATCATTCTCGCCAGTGCCGGAGTGGTCTCGGGACGGATGGCCAGCTCTCGCCCGCCCCTGTCGGTCAGGCTGAACAGCTCGGATACTATTGCCTCCCCGCTCTTGGCCTTGTAGAGGTCCAGGTATTCGAAGATCGGTGAATCGTATTCCTCGAAACCGTTGCGCACCGACACCCTGCGCCAGGCGTCAACGATCCAATTGCGAACGCGCATCTGGTCCGGATAGAAGTCCCTGGTTCCTCTTACTGCGCGAAATTCCATGCGGCCCTCTGTTCTACTTCTATGCGAGGCCAGCCTAACCTGCCGCCTGTCTTGCCTTGCGGGAGGGCCTGGCCTTTTTGCTTCGTGCGGTCTTTCTCTTCCCTAACCGCCCGTCGAGCTTGTCACGCTCTTTCTGGCGAGCCTTGTCAAACTCTTTATCTCCCAAAATCTTGCGTGCATACGCTTCCAGTTGCTCGCCAGTGGTGAAATTCTCATCGTACCCGTAATCGCCACCGGTGAAGTCGCATTGAGACGGATCGTACTTCCTGCAGATAAGCGGACGCTCCTCGTAGATGGTGCAGCGATTGTCCGGCCCGAGCATCTTGCAGCGGTTCTCGATGCTGATGAACCAGTCGCCCTCATCGATATGTACCGTGACGCCCTCGTGGCAGAGATACCAGCGCACGTCCTCGAACTCCTGGTAGTCGTCCGGCTCGTCGATCTCGAAACAGAAGTACTTGCAGCACTTCGCGCCGCACTCCTGGCAAGTCTTGCTCATCACTAATCTCCGATCTTGCCCGGGCGGTTTTGACGGCCTGCCCGATCAATGTGGCAAGATTATAGGCTAGACGCGTTAAGTTGTGCAAACTAACAGATATTTATGGCGCGCATTGGTTTCCGACTTCAGGCAGGCAATCGCTGAGATGGTTGATGTAGGGGTTCCGGGGTGGAACATTCCTGATTGACGCAGCCCAGGCTGCCGATATAATCAGCATAAGAGAACGCAGTTTACAGGCACGAGGAGTGCGATGCGGACAGCCGAGAGCAATCTGAGCAGTATGGCCAAGGCAAACGTGGCTGGCGTGCTCGGCGTCCGCGCGGTTATTATCATAGCCGTCATCGTACCCGCCGTGCCTTAGAGCCTTGAGGCAACTGATTTGAGTTGGCCTGCGGCTCTGAGGCAAGCAAATGCTTCAGAGCCTTTTTTCTTTGCTGACGGAAGATGTCGAGGCGGCAAGATCATGAGCGATGAAAAAAAGAGAATCGAGATATACGACACGACGCTTCGCGACGGAGTGCAATCGGAAGGCGTCAGCCTTTCGGTCCAGGACAAGCTCCTGATAGCCGACGCGCTGGATCGCCTTGGGGTGGACTACATCGAGGGCGGATACCCGCTCAGTAATCCCAAGGACGAAGCCTTCTTCGCAGAGGCGGCCAAGCACGATTTCAGGCACGCCCGCCTGGTGGCGTTTGGAATGACCCGACGCAAAGCGACTTCCGCCGCGGAGGATGAGGGAATGCGGGCGTTGCTGGAATCGCAGGCCGAGGCGATCACCATCGTCGGGAAGAGTTGGGACATGCACGTCAGCGAAGTGCTCCGCGCCTCGGAGGATGAGAATCTTTCCATGATCTCCGACTCGGTGGCCTTCTGTGTCGCCGCCGGGCGGGAAGTGCTTTTCGATGCCGAGCACTTCTTCGACGGTTGGGCGGCCGATCCCGGATACGCCCTGCGAACGCTCAAGGCTGCCTTTGATGCCGGGGCATCATGCCTGGTGCTCTGCGACACTAACGGTGGGACAACGCCGGATAGGCTATCCGAGTGCATCCAGGCCGTCCTATCGGATTTGCCCGACGTCAAACTCGGAGTCCACACCCACAACGATAATGCCTTGGCCGTTGCTAATGCGCTTCAGGCGGTCGCCTGCGGGGTCAAACAGGTTCAGGGGACAATAAACGGAATTGGCGAGCGATGCGGAAACGCGGACTTGACGGCCGTCATTCCCAACCTCATAGCCAACTACGGTCTGCAATGCCTCCGTCCCGACACACTGAAGCAATTGACCGAGGTCAGCCGCTTCGTCTATGAAGTTGCCAACCTCAACCTGCGCGCCTACCAGCCATTCGTCGGTTCGGCGGCGTTCGCCCACAAAGGCGGAATGCACGTGCACGCGGTTAGGCGGAACACATCCACATACGAACACATGGACCCGGCAATGATAGGGAACACGCGGCGGATACTCGTCAGCGAGGTCTCAGGCACGAGCAATATCGCCGCCAAGACCCCTTCGAAGTTCGCCCTCTCACAAGACAAGCCAAACCAGCGTAAGATACTGAAAAAGCTGATGGAGATGGAGGCCCAGGGATACCAGTTCGAGGCCGCCGAGGCCAGTTTCGAAGTCCTCGTACGCAAGACCCTCGGTGGCGACTGGTATCGAAGTCTATGGCGTCTGGACCACTATCGCGCAGTCATATTCAAGAGGAACGACGAACAGCATCCAAGTTGCGAGGCAATAGTCAAACTGCAGATCAACGGTGGCTCTCGTCACACAGTATGCGAGGGGCACGGACCGGTCGATTCGCTTCACGCGGCGCTCTGTGCGGCCTTGCGGGAGGCATTTCCCTCTGTCGATGACCTGCACCTGGTCGATTACAAAGTGCGTGTCGTTAATACCCAGGCCGAAACCGCCGCCAGAGTCAGGGTTGTTATTGACTGGCATAACGCCACCGACGGTGCATACTTCGGAAGCGTCGGTGTCAGTGAGAACATCATTGACGCGTCCTGGCTGGCGCTTGTCGATGCCGTTGAATACAAGTTGCTGAACGAAAGCTCGCCCGACCAGAATTGACTGGTTAGGCTGGCGAGAATCCACAAGCAAAGGAGTAAAACAAGATGGGCGAAGACCCCCTAACGCCCTACGGCAACAGGCCGATGGTCACGCCGATCGTCAACGCCGTCAACTACGAGTATGGTTCTTTTGACGTGTTGAGGCAGATCACCGACGGTCAGATTGACGGATACACCTACCACAGGGACGACAACCCCACCGTCCGCAGCGTGGAAAAGACCGTTGCGGCAATGGAAGGCGCCGCCGACTGCGTCATATGCACCACGGGCATGGCCGCATGTACGATGGTCTATCTGACCTACCTCTCGGCCGGAGATCATCTCCTGCTTTTCCACGACATATACGGCGCGCATTACAAGGTGTCGCTGATACTCGAGCGGATGGGTGTTGAGGTCACCTGGCTGGACGCGGCAAAGGGCGAGAGCGTACCCGCCGCCATCAAGCCCAACACCAAGATGATCTTCTGCGAAACGCCAAGTAATCCGCTATGCAAGATCGTGGACATCGCGCAACTGAGGAAACATGCCGACAGCGTCGGTGCGATGCTGGTCGTGGACAACACCTTCGCCACCCCCCACCACCAGAAGCCCCTTACGCTCGGTGCGGACCTGGTGGTCCACAGCGCAACCAAGGGCCTGGGCGGACACAACGACCTGATGGCCGGGGCCATCGCGGGAAACAAGGACCAGTACGACGAACTGTGGTTCACCCGACAGGCTATTGGCACCACGCTCGACGCGTATTCGGCTTCTCTTCTGGAGCGCGGGCTGAAGACCTTCGACATACGCGCAGAAAGAATGTCGCACAACGCACTCGCGCTGGCTGAGTTCCTCGCCGCCCAGCCCGAGATAACCCGGATGTGCTACCCCGGGCTCAAGGGCGACCCGGGATACGAAGTCGCCTGCAAGCAGATGGTGGACGGGTTCGGCGGCGTCCTGGCCTTCGATGTCGGCGACAACGAAAAGCACGCCAAGAAATTCATCAACGAACTGAAGGTCATTTACCACGCCGTCAGCCTTGGAGCAACCGAGTCGCTTGTCTGCATTCCCTACCTGACCACCATGCTGTACCTGCCTGAGCAAAGGCGGACCAGCTTCGGAGTGAAGACCAACACGGTCCGCCTGTCGGCAGGGATCGAGAAGACCGAGGTCCTCCTTGCCGACGTTGCACAGGCGCTCAAGAAGATCTAACCGTAACCAACCACAAAGGTACTTTCAGATATGACGACGGAACTGGCCAAGGTCTATGACCCAAAGGCGATCGAGGCGGGCATAAACGAGAAATGGACTGACTCCGGCGCCTTCGACGCCGACCCGCAAGCGGGACGCGATGCTTATTGCATCGTCATCCCCCCGCCTAACGTGACTGCCCCACTGCATCTCGGACATGCCCTCAACAACACGCTCCAGGACATCCTTATCCGCTTCAAGCGCATGCAGCAGCTAAACACGCTGTGGATGCCCGGAACGGACCACGCCGGAATCGCCACTCAAACCGTCGTAGAGAAACGGATACTCGCCGAACAGGGCAAGCGCAGAACGGATTTTCAGCGGGATCAGTTTGTCGCTCGCATCCAGGCGTGGAAGGACCAGTACGAGGCGAGGATACTCAGCCAGCTTCAATTGATGGGCTGTTCGTGCGACTGGCGGAGGACGCGCTTCACCATGGACGAGTTCTGCGCCCGCGCGGTGCGGGAGACGTTCTTCAAGCTCTTTGCCGACGGGCTCATCTATCGCGGAAAGCGCCTGGTCAACTGGGACCCCGCCACGCAGACGGTTCTAGCCGACGACGAGGTGGAGCACGAGACCATCCAGGGGCACTTCTGGTACATGCGCTATCCGCTGGTCGAGCCGGTCGAGTTCGGCGGCGAGAGAATAAAGCACGTGACCGTCGCGACGACCCGGCCCGAGACGATGCTCGGAGACACTGCCGTGGCAATGCACCCGTCGGACCCACGGGCAAAGGCATTGGTCGGCAAAACCGTCCGCCTGCCGATCGTCGGTCGGAAGATACCGATCATAGAGAGCGAGCTGGTCGTGTTGCCCGACGCGGACAGCGAGGACGAGAAGGCGCGGTTCTCAACGGGTTTCCTGAAGGTCACGCCCGCCCACGACCCGACGGACTGGGAGATCGGTCAGCGGAACGACCTGCCGGTAATCAACGTGATGGCGCCGGACGGGACGATAAGCGACAAGCACGGCTGGGCCGACGCGGAAAGCCCAGAGGCGCAGCAACTGCTCGGAATGGACCGCTTCGAAGCGCGAGAGGCCGTCGTCGAGTGGTTCCGCACCGAGAAGCTGCTGGAAGACGTACGCGAGTACGTCCACGAGGTCGGACACAGCTATCGCAGCCACGTGCCCATCGAGCCGTATCTGTCCGACCAGTGGTACATCGCCGTCAAGGAACAGATTCCCTCCCTGCCCGATGAAGGGCTCATCGAGGGCACGCATATCCCCGCCAACTCACTGGCCGGGCTCGCATTGAAGCCCCTGCTCGACGGAAGGGTCAAGTTCACGCCCGACCGCTACGCCAACACGTACCGATCCTGGCTGGAGAACCTGCGAGACTGGCCCATCTCCAGACAACTCTGGTGGGGACATCGGATACCCATATGGTTCTTTACACCGGAGGTACCAGTTGCAAGCAACCCCTTCCCTGCGGTATCAAGTGAGGACGAGCAGTACTTGGACGAACTCCGTGCCAGGTTGAGAGCATATGCTCGGACCATGCGCCTGCCAGATGACTCCTTTGCGCTTCTCAGTAACAAAGACTCCTGGCAGTTCTTCATCTGCTCCCGTTCTCTCAGAGCGGACAACGCTGTAGAAGCAATGTCTGCGCTTAAGGGAGAATTCTCTGCGCATGAGGTCACACCGGGAATGGAGACGCCAGCTAAACTCATGTCCCCGTTCCCTTCGCCCCAAGCGAAGGTTGCGGCCTTCGCGGTGATCGAGATGATCCTTGAGCTCAAGCAAGACGAGGATGTCTTGGATACATGGTTCAGTTCCGCGCTCTGGCCGTTCAGTACGCTGAAGTGGCCGGAGGACTCGCCTGATCTGGAAACGTTCTATCCCGGTGACGTGCTGTGCACCGCGCGGGAGATCATCACTCTGTGGGTATCCCGCATGGTCATGCTGGGTCAGTATTGCGTCGGCGATATCCCGTTCACCGACGTGTTCATCCACGCGATGATCCAGGACGGCGAGGGGCGGAAGATGTCCAAGAGCCTCGGAAACGGGATCGACCCGCTGGACATCATCGACAGCCACGGCGCCGACGCGATGCGCTTCACGCTGGCGGCAATGACCACGCAGACCCAGGACGTCCGCATGCCCGTCGAAGAAATCGAGCTTCCCGACGGAAGGAAGGCCAACACTTCCCGCAAATTCGACATGGGAAGGAACTTCTGCAACAAGCTTTGGAACGCGTCCCGTTTCGCTTTGATGAACATCTCCGGCGCGCCTGGTTGGGATAAGATCGACCCCGCCAAGGAGCTTTCCGACAAATGGATACTCACCAGGCTGAGCGAGACCATTCGTAGCGCGACCGAGGCCATTGAGGCGTTCCAGTTCAACGACCTTGCCGACGGCTTGTATCACTTCATGTGGGACGACTTCTGCGACTGGTACCTGGAAATCGCCAAGATACGCATCAACTCCGGAGACGAATCGGCCAAGGCCGTACTGGCGCATTGCCTGGACGTCCTGTTGAGACTTCTGCACCCGATCTGCCCGTTCATCACGGAGGAGATCTGGTCCAGGCTCAACGAAGTAGCCCCTGCCCGGGGACCCTCAGCCAGCCAGGCTGAAGAAATGCTGGCCAGTGCGCACTGGCCGGGCGCAGACGCCGCCTTGCAGGACCGCCAGGCCGAAAGCGACTTCGAGCTTTACCAGGAAGCGGTCAGGAGCGTCCGCAACATCAGAACCGAGCACAATATCAAGCCTTCTCAGAAACTTGATGTCGAGTTTCGGGATACGGAAGGAAAGCGAGTCGCCCAGGTGCTGGAGATGGACGCCGAGATATTCAGCGCGCAGACCGCCAGCAACATTGTCTTGCCGGCGAGTGTAGTCGGAGACGCCAAGTCGGCAGCCACTTTTACCGTCGAGGGCGCTTCCTTCACCATTCCGGGCGTGATAGACACACAAGCCGAAAAGGCCAGGCTGGATAAGCAGGCGGCAACGTTGCGGAAAGGCATCAAGGGCATCGAGGCGAAACTTGGAAACGAGAGCTTTCTGACCAAGGCGCCGCCCGAGCTGGTCGAGCGTGAGCGGGAAAGGCTCGGACAGTTGAAGCGTGATCTGCAAGCCGTCGATAAATCCTTGGAGGCGCTCAGGTAGGCTCTTCGACGGTAACCGGATGGACGGGCTGCTTGTTGTGGTGTTCAAGCCAACATACAATGGTCTATTAAGTCGGTGCTTTTCGGAGCGGGAAGAGTGGATATTGCCGTCGAGCTATCCAGGATAGTCATCACCGAGTTTGGCGACCAGCAGTGCATCTTTCTCAAAGAGAAGGGAGGCGATCGTAGTTTCCCGATTGTGATCGGCTCGATGGAGGCGCTCGCCATCGACCGGCGGCTGAAGGGCCAGTCCTACGAGCGCCCGATGACGCACGACCTTCTGGCCAGCGTGATAGACGCCATGGGTGGCGCCATAGAGAAGATCGTGATAAACGACCTCCGCGATCGCACTTTCATTGCCACGCTATACATCCGCCAGAACGGGCAGGTAGTCCAGATCGACGCTCGCCCTTCCGATGCTATAGCCCTGGGCGCGGCCTTCGAGACGCCGATATTCGTGGCCGAGAAGGTCCTCGACGAGGTGCTCCAGGGTCCGGAAACGCATGAAGAAAAGATCGAGCTTCTTCGCCAGCGCCTCGAGCTTCTGCGTTGGAAGATCGACGAGGTGAACACCAGGCTGGAGGACGACAACTTCCTGGCGAAGGCGGGCGACGAATTGGTTTCCGAGTACAGGCGAAGCCTCGATGAAATGCAGACCGAGTACGACGCGATCGAGCGAGTGATCGAAAAGCTCGGATAGGCGCAGCGAAGATACTGGCCCGCGCTACCGTCCGAAGGGGAGCCTGCCAATCGAGACGATTTTCCCATCCGGGCTGTAATAGTGAGCGCAGAAAGCCTCCTGGGAGACGCTGGTCAGAATAAGCCCATAGTATCCGCCTCTGGCAGCGTCATCCAACTCGTCGGCGTTGGGTCCGGCGTTGTGAGAGTTCTCGGTTTTGTCGAAGTGCGTGTAGAAGCGGCAGAGCGAGTCCCTTCCCACGGCGACCATCTCGCGGCTGACCGGCTGAAGGCCGGCTGTTCCCTCACCCGACTCCGGCGGAGGGTATAGCACGGCTTCGGCCTGACCGTGCTGATAGAAGACCAACCCGCTGGCCGCACTGGTCGGGTCGGATCTGACCTTATCGGCCAGTATCCGCAGGGCAAGCTGCATCCTCGGGCGGTTGAGCATCTCGTTGAGCAAATGCAGGTTCCAGAGGTCGGAAAGAGTCAGGCTGTGAACCTGCAGGCAGAACTGGTCCGTGTATGCTCGTTCAGGCCCTGCTGAAATCGCGCTCCATGGAATGTGCCGGCGCATGCCCAATGATCGGGTAATCTCAAGTACCAGTTGTTCCCGCCGGAGCATGTTCCGCAATGGGTCGCGCGAGAGCCTGCTGAGCAGGTGGAAATCGCCAATGCTGAATGTGTATCCGTAATCGTTTCGCCATTGCCCGGCAAGGCGTGAGACTTCGCTTATGGTCTCCAATCGCGTCTTGAACACCGTCACGAGCGTAGCAAATTGCGCCCTGTTGGCCGGGAGATAGTCGAACGCCTCTATAAAGCTTTGCAGAGCGGCCATCGCCTCGGTTTCCGGGTGTATCTGGAGTATTCGCCTCTTGAGCGTCGCCTTAGGGACGCGGTCGCAAGCCAGTATCTCCAGTGCCCGTCCTCGCGGGAAGCTTCGCCTGCTGTTGATTCCGGCAAGGAGCGCCTCGTCCCACTTCCTTCCGGTTATCCTTTCCGCGATGTGACGGTACCTCGGTTCGTTCGGGCCTGTCGGAGCGGGCTCTTCCGCCCAGAACCTTACAACCTGTCCAAGGACATCAGGGCTTGGGTTGCGCATCAGCCAATCGAGTATGGAATCCCTGAACTGTGGGTTCTGGTTTGACTGGGCAAGCGCGGGCACAACGTAGGCGGCAATTCCCGGATGATTCTGGCTCATCAGGTGCGACAAGACCGCGTCGTGGATTTCGTAGGGGCAGTCGGCCTGGGAGAGAACCTGGCTGAGCCGACCTGTGACTTCGGGGTCCTCCGCGCCCAGGTGCAGAAGAAGATTCAGGGAGTCCACGCGCCGCTGGGTGGGCAATTCACTGTCGAGCACCCGCTGGAGATTCTTCATTCGCAGCGTTTTGGTGGGAAATGCGGTTGGGTTGGTCCGCCTCATCTCGCTGTATTCGGCGAGACTATGTGGGATGGTCGGCGTGGGCTGAGTGCAGGCGTTGGGAAGCATTGCCGCCAGGAACGCCGCGACGACTGGAATCAGCAGCTTTCGGGAACGCAAGGCTGTGAGGATACTGTCTTTCATGCTCATACCTGGTCGCTCTTCCGGCAGGCGAATGGTTGTGTGTCAAACCCGAGTGTCCATGCGGAATTCTACCGTCTTGGCAAATAGCGGGCAAGACCAACGCGCCCGTCGAGTGGCCAATATGCCCCAGACCAAGGACTACCTCGCGTTGACAATCGCCTCGAAAACGACTTTGGCCATTTCCGCCTGTCCTCGCTTGTTGGGGTGAGCTTCGTCTCCCATATATGCGGCGTACTGGCTTTTGCCCATCGCCTTGAAGTGGGCGCTGACGTCCGCGACAGCGATGTTGCGTTTGTCTTCCGCCAACTTCCGGACCGCCGCCGCATATGGATCCAACGTCCGCCAGTGCTGGTCCCTTCCGGGAATCGTGGCGAGAATCACGCAGGCCGGCGGGGAGTCCATCAAGGCCGCGACCTCTTCGAGATACGTCACCATCCTCTCGATCCACTTATCGGTGCTTCCCTCAACGTCGCTGCTGGAAGGCTGTTCGTTGAAACCGAACATAATCGTAACCAAGTCGGCTTGGATGCCCGCGACATCCCTCAGCATCCACTGCCTGGCCTTTTGCGTTGTTGAGCCCCCTATCGCCGCGTTGACCACGGTGATTCGGTCGTTTGCGTAGCGCTTGCGGAGCATCCTTGCTATCTGCCGGGGATATGCGGCTCTGTCTCCGGGTTCGGCGGTGATCGAATCGCCAAGTGCCAGTATGGTTACGTCCCTTCCTGCCTGCATCGCGGCCACGACGGCCGGGACGGGCGGAAATGTGTCGATCGACACGCGTCGGCGGCTGGCCTTCAGGGGCCTGACCAGCCTGAGGTCATCGACAGACATCACAATCTCGGGCTTGGTGTGCTGAGGGTCGAACGTCCAGCTTTTCCCGAACGCGACGTTGTCCAAATCGGACGGCATGGCCCCATTAGCCGAAGCCAGTTCCGGGTTTCCTCCGGCAGGAGTGAAATCTCCCCAGGCAAGTCTCACTTCGTGCCAGTTCTCGTCAGTCAGGGGGAACGTGCCTATCCAGGAGTTGTTGAATTCCTTCGATCGCACGCGCACACACCCGAAGTTCTCACTGCCGTCGCCCTTCACTTTGAATGCAAGCCCGTCGTAGCCGTTCCAAAGCGGCGTCGCCTGGACGTACTTCGACCCGAGCGTATAAATGGATCCGGCATGTCCGATCACTCGAAGCGCGCCCTTGCCTTCGGCCGCGGAAGTGTCCAACTCCAGCGTTACCTCGGCAGGAGACTCCTTCAGTCCCCAAGTGACGGGCTTCCAACCGCCCAAATCGTCCATCGTCTCGATCGTCATCTCCTCAGGCGCGCATCCGGCCAGAAGAGCCGCACAACCCACTGCCGCCAATACATATCGCATCTGCTTCTCCTTTGATCGGCCTTGGCGTAACAGTTTTTTGCGGGCAACGGCATTTGTCAACCACCCGGTTTGTCTGTATGCTCATTGGTCCTATGGCAAAGCTAAGCAAAGATGATCTAGCCCGTCAGGTTATGGACCTGTCCCGCGGATGCGAGGGCATCTACACTCAGAAGGAACTTGAGGATCGCTTGGTCTCTGCGGCGCAGCAAGGCCGGCAGATGCGCATCAAACTTGGCCTGGACCCGACCGCGCCCGATATCCACCTCGGTCACACCGTGGTGCTTCGTAAGATACGCCAGTTCCAGGACCTCGGACACAAGGCCGTTATCATCATCGGTGACTACACCGCACGTGTTGGCGACCCCAGCGGAGTCAACAAGACGCGCCCCGTGCTCACTCCCGACCAGATCGACGCCAACGCAGCCACCTACGTCCAGCAGGCGGGCAAGGTAATCGACACCTCCCCCGATAAACTGGAGATACGCCACAACAGCGAGTGGCTTGGCAAGCTGAACTTGGCCGACATTCTCGAGCTCGCCTCGCAGATGACCGTCGCGCGGATGATGGAACGCGACACCTTCGACAAGCGATTCAAGGCCGAGATACCCATCGGAGTGCACGAGTTCCTCTACCCCCTCATGCAGGGATGCGACTCGGTGAAGATCCAAGCCGACGTGGAACTTGGGGGGACGGACCAGACCTTCAACAACCTCGCCGGACGCAGGATACAGGAGGCGAACGGTCAGCCGCCGCAGATCGTGATGGTTCTGCCGATACTCGTCGGACTGGACGGCGTCGATAAGATGAGCAAGTCCAAGGGCAATTACATAGGCGTGACGGACGAGCCCAACGACATGTTCGGGAAGGTCATGTCTATTCCCGACGCACTGATGCGCAACTACTTCACGCTGCTGACGGACCTGCCGCTCGAGCAGATCGACCAGTTCCTGGATGCCGACAAGACCCATCCGCGCGACGCCAAGGCCACGCTTGGCAGGATGATCGTAGAGACATACTACGACAGCGCCTCTGCCGAGGCCGCATCTGGGGAGTTCGATCGCGTTTTCTCAAATCGCAACACCCCGACCGATATGCCGGAAATTGCCGTCTCCGCCGACGAGATCGGCATTATCGAGCTTGTAACGAAGGCTGGATTTGCCAAGTCCAACAGCGAGGCGCGCCGGCTTGTAAAGCAGAACGCTGTGAGCATTGACGATGCCAAGATAACCGACGTAGATGCGGCGATATCCCCCACCAACGGTTCCATCCTGCGGGTGGGCAAGCGGAGGTTCGGAAAAATCGCCGTGAAGTAGTCTTTCTCAAGGAGTTTCCCATGAACATCGTCTTGATAGTTTTTGATTCCCTGCGCAAGGATTGCATCGGCGCTTACGGAAAGCCTCCCTGGGGCAAGGTCCACACGCCCAACCTGGACGCGTTCGCTGCCGAGTCGGTGATGATGACGCGGGCGTATCCTGAATCCCTTCCGACGCTGCCGACGAGGCGAGCCCTATACACAGGACAGCGCGTGTATCCCTTCCATGACGGCGCCTTCCACCTGAAAGGCGACTTCGTCGGAGCCGCCGGATGGGGTCCCATTCGCGAGGACCAGGACACCGTCTCGGAACTGCTCCGCAAAGCCGGCTATCGAACCGCCCTTATCAGCGACGTCTATCATCAATTCAAACCGTCCAAGAATTTCTGGAGAGGCTTCGATCAATGGACGTTCCTCCGCGGCCAGGAAATAGACCCCCAGCGCAGCGGGCCGAAGCTGACCAAGCAAGAAATCGATCACTGGCTGCCAAAGAAGATGCAGACCCCTTCGCGCATAAACTTCATCCAGCAGTGCATAGTGAACATGCGAGGCCGCGACAGGGAAGAAGACTATTTCTCTCCGCAGGTGCTGAAGGAAGCGGCCTTGTGGTTGCAGCAGAACAGGGACGCAAAGAAGTTCTTCCTGGTGGTCGAGTCCTTCGATCCGCACGAGCCTTGGATCGTTCCGGATTATTACCGGCGGATGTACCTCAAGACCGACGGGCCCGAGCAGGTAATCAGCGGTTACAACGATACGGGCAAGATGGGCAAGGCCCTTCTCAAGCGGACCCAGGCCAACTACAGCGGGTCGGTAACGCAGTGCGACAGGTGGTTCGGGCACTTCTGCGAGCAGTTGCGCGTGATGGGGCTGCTGGACAACACGCTGGTGATTGTCACCGCCGACCACGGGCACTCCATCGGGGACGGCAGCTATCTCGGCAAGCGCGGATACCCGTCTCACCCGTCGGTCTATGACGTGCCCATACTTGTCCGCTTCCCAAAGGCCGCCGGAGCGGGACGAAAGTCCGACATGTTCGTTGACCACACGGACATTGCCGCGAGCATCGTCAGCGCCGCCGGCGCCAAACCGAAACAGAAACTGGATGGCTTCGCCTTCCTCGACGCCGCAAAGGCAGGAAGGCCCGGAAAGCGGGACCACATCACCGTCGGGTGGAGATCGACCATAACCGTCATTACCCGCCGGTGGTGGCTGAACTGCAAGGCCAACGGTTCAGGCGTGCTGCTGCACGATCTCAAGGCCGCCCGCCCGTTCGCCAAGAACGTTGCAGACAAGCACCGCAGCACGGTGCGGAAGCTCTACCGAATCGCTCTTGCCGACGCCGGCGGGAGCTTCCCGGAGTGGATACTGGAAATCGCCCGCAATCAGCCACATGTCCCCGGATGCAGTGCACTCGCCGCAAGCAAGTAGGCATCCGAGAAATGCAATCTATAGAACGAAGCCCACGGCCGTTGTGCCGTGGGCTTTGCTTACGCTCAATTCCGGGCAACGCCACTAGTCGGCCTTGTAGAAGTCCACCATCTCCTTGCAGCTTTTGACGGGAACCTTTCCGGCGTATCCTGCCTGCCCGAACGCGATCATCCGCGCCTTGCAGACTTCCACCATGGCCGCACGAGCGGGTTTGAGATACGCCCGAGGGTCGAACGCGGCAGGATCTTCGGCCAAGACCTTGCGTATCGCGCCGGTGATGGCCAAGCGGTTGTCGGTGTCCACGTTCACTTTGCAGACGCCGTTAGCGATGCCTCGCTGGATCTGCTCTACGGGGACGCCGTAGGTCTGGGGAATCTTTCCGCCATGGGCGTTGATGATGTCCTGAAGCTCCTGCGGAACGCTGGATGAACCGTGCATGACCAGGTGCGTGTTCGGCAGGCGACGATGGATTTCCTCGATGAGGTCCATCTTCAGGACTTCGCCGGTCGGCTTCTTGGTGAACTTGTAGGCGCCGTGGCTGGTGCCGATGGCGACGGCGAGTGCGTCCACGTTGGTATCGGCTACGAACTTCTCTGCCTGGTCCGGGTCGGTAAGGTGCTCCTGGGCCTGTTCCTGGCTGAGCCCCGCGCCGTGACCGTCCTCGATCCCTCCGAGAGCGCCGATTTCACCTTCTACGCTCACTCCTTCAGCGTGGGCCTTATCGACGACCTGCCTGGTAACCTTAACGTTGTACTCGTAGCTGCTCGGTGTCTTACCGTCGGCCTCAAGCGAGCCGTCCATCATCACCGAAGTGAAGCCCTGCGCCATAGCGCTGAAACATGTCTCCGGGCTGTCACCATGGTCCTGGTGCATGACGATCGGAAGGTTCGGGTTTTCCTCGGCAGCCGCCAGCATGAGGTGACGCAGGTAGGCATCGTTGCTGTAGCTGCGCGCGCCCTTCGACGCCTGGACGATCACCGGGCTGTCAGTTTCCTGAGCAGCCGTCATGATCGCCTGTATCTGCTCCATGTTGTTGACGTTCAGAGCGGCGACGCCATAGTCGTTCTCGGCAGCGTGGTCCAGAAGGACTCTAAGGGGGATTAAAGGCATATCATTCCTCTGTTTCTAGCTCTTGTCGTGCGGATTACTTGTCCAGCAGGTCGGGGCCTGGCTACCTTGCCCGGAAGAGAGCGGGAGTTTACACGGTAAATCGGGTATTGGGAAATTCATTTTCGGGGATTCTCTCTTGGCCTATTGCTTCATCGCCATATCGGCGACCATCTCGACCGGGATCCCGATGTCCACCACACGGACTTCGCCTGTATATTGGGCGGCCTGGGGGGCGTCGAAGCCTTTCTTGCGAGCCAACATGGTGACCGTCAGCGCCGCCCTTATGGTAGGGTCATTCGCCTGCCCTGTATCGCAGTCCAGTCCTGTGGGGATGTCGATGGCTACAACAGGCCTGCCCGCTGCGTTGACGACCTCGACCGCGGCAGCAATGCCTTGCTTCAGTTCGCCGCGAATCCCGGTTCCCCCGATCGCGTCCACCACCAAGTCAAAGCTCTTGAGCTGCTCAAGAAGTTCGGCAACTCCATGTCCGGCGCTATCCCGGATGTCATGTCCGAGATGGTATATCGCGCTAAGGTTTGCCTCGGCGTTTCCTGATATCCCGTCCGCAACAGCTACGATGAACGTGACAACGTGGGCGCCTCTGATCGCCAGATGACGTGCCGCAACGAATCCGTCTCCCCCGTTGTTGCCCCCCCCGGCGACGACGGCAATCGACTTGCCCTCGACTCCGCCGAGAAAGCGCTCGATCTGGTCGGCAGCGTTGCGCCCCGCGTTCTCCATCAGAACCAATCCCGGGATCTTGAGCGTCTCAATCGCGCAGCGATCCACACTTCGGATTTGCTTTCGGGAGAGACTTTGCACACGTAGGTCCTTACCGGACGACTTGTCCAGCATTCAGCCGATATACTCATCCAGAACGGACTTCAGGTCCGCTTTCTGCTGTAGTCCGACGAACTTCTTCACCATCTCGCCGTCCTTGAAGAGAATCAGTGTCGGGATTGCGCTGATGCCGTATTTGATGGGCACCTCACGGTTCCCGTCGGTGTCCATCTTCCCGATCTTGATCTTCTCGCCGTAGTCGGCGGCCAGTTCCTCGACAATTGGGGCGATCATCTTACAGGGCATGCACCACTCTGCCCAGAAGTCCACAAGGACCGGGACGTCGGCCTTAAGTGCTTCCGCCTCGAAGTTGCTGTCCGTGAACTCGACGATACTGTCTGACGCCATGTCCCTGCTCCTTCACCAAATGTGGTTCGTTCGCCGGGGTCGCTCCTCCGAATACCGGCGGTGCGCCTTGATGGAGCATCCTAGGCGGAGGTATAGGGCTTGTCAACAGGTCAACAGTGCGCTTGCCCGTGCTTCCGGTCGGGTCCTCCGAGCTAGCTGGGTATCTAAGTGACTCGCTTAGCAACGATTAAAAGGGAAAAATGCCGCTTACGCTCGCGTCGAGGCCTAGAATGCGTTGAGGGCAAGGGCTGTCCTCTTCGTTCCGCCGTTTCAGTTCAAGTGACTCGAAGCAAATGTGAAGCGCATATCTTGAAATGTGCAACCAGACAGACTGAAAAGGAGAGGCTATGAGAAACGCATCAAAGATGATACCGGTTCTGGCGCTGACGGCGATCTGTCTCGTCGGGTTGACGGGGTGCCGAGACCGTTATCCGCATTCGATGGTGTGGCAACCGGGGGACCTTCACAGGTCTCACGGTGAACCCGCCGAAGGCGGATACTACACCGACTGGGATCCCTACGCAGCCGAGATTGAGGTCAAGCCCGTCACAGACGTTAACCCTGTTCGCACTCAACACGTACTCGTCGCGACGGTAAAGGACGCGGAAGGAATGCCTCTTCCGCAGCGCCGTGTCGAGTGGATTATTACCGACCCGAGCGTGGGCGCGTTTGTCGAGGTGGACGAGAGCGGTTGGCGGGCAAGCCGCGGGCACAAGGTGACGAACAATTACGCAATTACCCATACGAATACAGGCCCGCACGTTCTTACGCGTGGAAACGACGACCCGTCCGACGACGTGGTCCTGGAAACGGGGCAGTCATGGGCAGTGATTACCTCGGCGGTGGAAGGGACCACACACGTCGTTGCCTACGCCCCGGGAATCTACAACTGGGACAAGCACAAGGTTTTCGTCACCAAGCATTGGTATGACGTCACCTACAAGCTCCCGCCCGACGCGGTCAACAGGATCGGGGCGCCGCACACCCTGACCACGATGGTTATGACTCACTCCGACGGCAAACCGCTTGCCGGATACCAGGTCAACTACAAGATACTCAGCGGACCGGCGGCTATGCTTGAGCCCGGAGGCGGGCAGACCGCCTCGGTCAAGACCAATGCCAGCGGACAGGCATCCGTTACCCTCAAGCAGCGCACGCCCACTCCAGGGATGAACGAAGTTGAGGTTGAGATCGTCAAGCCTGCCGGGCAAGGGAAGGAACCTCTCCACGTCCATACGGGAAAGGCCGTCAAGACATGGCTGGCGCCGGGAATCGCCATCAGGAAGACCGCCCCTGCGACCGCCATGGTCGGGCAGACCTTCACCTACAACATCGTGGTGACAAGCCCCGGCAAGGTCGCAGCCAATAACGTGGTGGTGACCGACCAGTTGCCCGAAGGCATCCAGTACGTCGATAGCAGTCCCAAGGCGGCTGTTAGCGGAAGCACGCTCACCTGGCGTTTGGGCTCGATGGCGCCGGGCGCATCCAAGGCGCTCACCGTCAACGTCAAGGGAAACAGGACGGGCGAGTTCGTCAATCCGGTTTACGTCAAGGCGGACGACGGGCTCTCAGACAAGAGTCAGGCCGTCACTGTCATCAAGCAGGCAAAGCTTGCTCTGAGCAAGGAAGGCCCGGCCGAGGCGTTGATCTGCGACACGATCACCTACACGCTGAAGGTGACCAACACAGGCGACGCATCCGCCACCAACGTTCGGATCGAGGATACGCTTCCCGACGGAATGAAGACGACGGACGGGCGGAGTTCGGCCGCGTTCGCGGTTCAGTCGCTACCGGCGGGGCAATCGCGATCGGCAACGGTCAAGGTTCGCGCATCGAGGACCGGGACATTCACCAACAAGGCCAGTGCCACCGGCGACGGCGGGCTGACCGCTGATGCGATGGCCAAGACGATCGTGCGTCAGCCGATGCTGAAGGTCTCCAAGGCGGGACCGTCAGAGCAGTATGTCGGAAGGCCCGGACGGTACACGATTACCGTAGAGAACACCGGGGACGCCGAGGCCCGCAACACGGTCCTGACGGATATGCTTCCGAACAACATGGAGTTCGTCAGCGCCTCCGGTGGAGGAAGCCTGTCAGGCGCACGCATAACCTGGAGCCTCGGAACCATTGCAGCCAAGGCCTCCAAGCAGGTAACACTGAGCGCACGGGCAACTCGCATCGGAGCCGCGGTCAATCGGGTGATGGTCGAGGCATACTGCACGGAGGCGTCGGCCCAGATGACCACAAATGTCAAGGGCATACCGGCGATCCTGCTTGAGACGGTCGATGTGGCCGACCCGATCGAGGTCGGGGCCAACACGACTTACGTGATCACCGTGACCAACCAAGGCTCGGCCGTCGGTACGAATATCAAGATCGTCTGCATACTTCCGGCCCAGCAGGACTACGTTTCAGCCACTGGGCCGACCTCGGCCAGTGTTGACGGCAAAACTGTCACCTTCGCTTCACTGGCATCTCTGGCTCCCAAGGCCCAGACAACCTACCGCGTCGTGGCCAAGGGAACCGAGTCCGGAGACGCGCGTTTCAAGGTCCAGTTGACCAGCGATCAACTGACAGTGCCGGTCGATGAGACCGAAAGCACGAACATATACGAATAAGGCACTCTTGCTTCGCTCGCAATCACCGGGGCGCCGAGAGATCCTCGGCGCCCCGGTTGGGCACTAGTGAGCGGGGAAAGGAAAACCTTGGGGTATCGAACGGTCAGTTTCCTCGTCGCAGTCGCCTGCTTCCTGGCGTGGCCCTTTGCCGGGTGCGACAGTCCTGTTGCCTTGGTCGGCGAGGCACAGACGGAGCTGGCGACAAGGATCACTCTTAAGCTTGGCGAGGACACAGCGCTGACACTCATCCATGTTCGCCCCGGGACTTTCCGAATGGGCAGCGTAGATAACGAGCCTGGTCGCAAGGATGATGAGCTTCGTCACGTCGTCACGATCACCAAGCCGTTCTACCTTGCCGCCACCGAAACCACTCAGGCACAGTGGCGGGCGGTCATGCAGGACAACCCAAGCCTCCTGTGGGGAGCGGACCGCCCGGTGGAACACGTCTGCTGGAACCGGGTGGTTGTGTTCTGCGAGAAGCTGTCTGAGGCGAGCGGACTTGCCGTCCGTCTTCCCACAGAGGCAGAGTGGGAGTACGCCTGCCGGGCCGGAAGCGAGGCTCAGTTCTGCGGAGGCGATGATGCCGAAGACCTCGACGAGTACGCATGGTTCCAGGGCAACTCAGGCCCGAGTAAGACTCGCCCCGTTACCGGAAAGCGAGCCAATGCATGGGGCTTCTACGACATGCACGGAAACGTGCGAGAGTGGTGCATGGACTGGTACGCGCCCTATTCTTCCGAAGCAACCATCGACCCCGCCGGGCCTGAGCAAGGAACCAAAAAAGTGATAAGGGGCGGATCGTGGGGATACGTTGCCAGCCTGTGCAGATCGGCATCTCGTCAAGCCCGATCGCCCGACCACCGGAACGGATATGTCGGGTTCCGGATCGCAGCAGGCCTTGGGGACCTGATGTATGCCATCAAGCCAGACAAGACGACGGACCCTTCGAATGAAAGGAGCACAAGATGAGAAGACAGCCTCTTCTGGCATTGGCCGTCATACTCGCAGCCGGGGCATTGCTGACCGGCTGCAATGACGACGAGGTCGAGGTCAGCCGCGGGCGCGCGCCGGAGATATCAAACAAGCCCGCGCCTTCGCCTCCGTCCACGCCCATGCCGACTCGCACCCGCGTACCCCCTCCGTCGCCAACGCCGCGTACGTCCGCGGTACCGGCGGGATACGCTGTGATCGAGACGTCCCAGCCTACGGGCAGCAAGTCCGACAGCGTGATACACATTCAAAAGACAGCCCCCAGCGAGGTGCTGGTCGGCAAGGAATTCGACTACAAAATAACACTCACCAACCTGACGAAGGTGGCCCTGGAGGACGTGACACTAGCGGCAATGCTTCCGAGCAACTTCAGGCCAACCAAAACCGCCCCCGACGCGCGTATGCAGGCGGGCAAGGCCATCTGGTCGGTGGGATTGCTGGCAGGTGGCGAGTCCCGGACCTTCGCTGTGTACGGTTCGGCAATTTCAGTTGGCGAGCTTTCCTACTGCTCTGAGGTAACTTACAAGATGCCGCAGGACTGCCTGGCGATAAGGGCGGTTCAGCCCGCGCTGAAGCTGGTCAAGACCGCCCCGGCTGAGGCCCTCGTCTGCGACATGGTCACTTCCACGATCACCGTCACCAACACAGGAACGGGGACTGCCCGCGGAGTCCGGATCGTCGATAGGATGGCGGAAGGAATGATGACCCCGCAAGGACAGGACGAGGCGGTCATGGAGGTCGGTTCCCTGATGCCCGGACAGTCCCGCCAGTACGAGGTGACGGCGAAGGCATCCAAGCCCGGCAATTACACCAACACCGTGGCCGCGACGGCGGAAGACGGCCTGTCCGCCCAGGCCTCAGCAACGACCGTCATACGTCAGCCCGTGCTGACGCTGACCAAGACAGGTCCGCAGCATCGCTATGTCGGGCGTCCCGTCACCTATGCTATCAAGGTTACCAATACGGGCGATGGCGAGGCAAGGAACACCGTGGTAACCGAGACCATTCCTTCAGGAGTGTCTGTTGACGGCGCGACCGAAGGCGCCAAGAAGTCCGGCAGCCAAGTGGTCTGGCAGCTTGGAACGCTGGCTCCGGGCACTTCCAAGGACCTCGCCATCCGCATGACGGCAGCATCGCCGGGCACAATCACGAACGTCGTGGTTGCCAAGGCCCATTGCGCAGAGGCCTCCGCCGAGGCCTCGACGGAGATTAGGGGCATACCGGCGATTCTGCTGGAGACCATCGACGTCGAGGACCCGATCGAAGTCGGCGCCAACGAGACGTACGTGATAACGATCACCAACCAGGGCTCTGCTGTCGGCACTGGAATCAGGCTTGTTTGCACCCTTGCATCCCAGCAGAGCTACGTTTCGGCGACCGGTCCGACCGAGGCGTCCGCGGAGCAGCAGACAGTGAGCTTCTCTCCGCTTGCCTCGCTTGCCCCTAAGGCCAAGGCGACGTACCGCGTTGTGGTCAAGGGGGTCAGCGCCGGAGACGTGCGGTTCAGGGTTAGCCTCACCAGCGACCAGATTCGTGAGCCCGTTGAGGAAACCGAAAGCACCAACATCTACGAGTAAGGAACGAGAGACCTAGGGCTAACAAAAGGCGTGGCGACCGAGATGGTCGCCACGCCTTTTGTATTTCTCTACGGGAACAGGAAACGTCCATCCGCAATCAATCGCTCGCAGATGGGTCTTCTCCGGGCTCATCGTCTGCGGGCTTGGTCGTGGCGTCTTTGAGCCTGATTGTTGCCACTCGCCCTTCGGCCATCCTCTTCACGGCAAGCCTTAAGCGGCTCTGGCCTTCTATGAGCCTGGCGAAGTCCTTCACGTTCATGACGGACGTCCCGTTTACTTCCGTGATAATCTCGTACGGTTTCACGCCGGACACCGAGGCCTTCCCCCCCGGCTCAATCTTGGAAGCGATCACTCCGGGCTCATCATCGGCCTTCTGGAAGTACCGTCGCACCTCGTAGGTCAAATCCCGGACGGTGAGTCCGAGCGTATCTGACTTGTACTTCTCCGCGGTATCGTAGTGCGGCGGGCTTTGGCCCACAGTAAAGCTCTTCCTGCTGACTTGACCATCGCTGAAGAACTCGGCCTGGAAGCTCTTTCCGAACCCTATGTCGGTAAGTGCCCGCGTGAGCTTGTTCTCTGCCGGAGACCAAGGTGTGGGGACGTGTTCGTAGTACTGCTCGGGCAACTGATCGTACTGTTGCCACGGGAACGATCTTCCACCGAGGTAGCTTTCGACCTCAATCTCGACCGGCTTGGGATATTCCTCAACGTGTAGCCTCAGGAGGATGTATCCGGGCTCGATTCCTGCCTTGGCTGCGGGAGAATCCGGATACACATATGAGACCAGTCCGCCGATCTTACCGTCGCGCGACAGCTTTGAGACCTTATTGGCTCGGGCCAACTCCTTATCGAGCGGTTGAAGCTCCACGCCAAGCCAGGCAAGCCGGCTTTCATCGGCCTCGGTCAGCGGAACATTGCTTGGATCGAGATTCGCCGGCAGATCGCCAAAGACCTGTGCAAAATCGCAGGAAGAGGTCAGCAGGATTTCTTCCCTCTCCCACCTCCGACGGTCCTGCCCGCCTTTCTCGCGTCTGGCGACCGGAAGGGCAACGAGCTTGTGATCTTCGTCGAAAAGGAACGTCTCGTGGTCATCACCCCGTATCCCGGGATAGAGATGTTCCCTCCAGCCGAGCGAGTACTGGTAGATTCTGTCGTGCATGTAATAGTCGGTGCGTGTCCGCCCGCGCACGCGGACGTCGGCGGACATAAGCATGATGTGCCTATAGTCGGTAATGCCGGCCTTTGCCATCTGCAGGGGCTGGCCGATGTGCTTGTCCAGTTCGACAATGAAGGCGCCGTAGTCGGTCAACGTGCCGACGAACTTGCCCTCGGTGGAACGTTCTTCATCGCCAACCTTGGCGGCGAGGGAAATCTTTTCCAGCCTGGCCGTGACTTTCGGCTTTAGGTTGGCCAGAACCACCGCCCGCGTCGGAGAAACCAGAATTGCCGGAACATACTTCTCGGTTTCCTCGTCCTCATCATCGGTTGCGCTGTAGCTCGAGTACATTCCGCCCTTCTTCTTTGGGCTGCGAAGGCTCAAAGATGCGGTCAGTATGCCCGCCTTGACAACCTTCTCCAGCTTGTCCAGATCGCTATCGAGCGCCGCGGAAGTCACAAGTTTCCAGCTTTCCAGCGGGTTGCCCTTCCACGATTCGTCGGCAGGGATATTACCGTTCATGCAGATACCGACGCACCTGCCCTTTTTGTCGGCGATAACAGAGTACCAGCCGATCGACTGACCCTCGAAGCCGTCGGCCCGAACGCCAAGCGATCGAGAGTGCTTGGCGATCCATGTGGACCACAGGCCGTTGTCCCTGGCGTGCCTGACTGTGTAATAAGGGCCTTCGGCGTCCGGGGCGAAGACCAATGGTGTGGCGGAAGTCAAAGGGCTCGACAGCTTTACCAGCAACGCGGTCTGGGTCTGGCCCCATGCCATGGGCGTCGATGAGACCTCCTGCTCACCGCAGGCGACGGTGATCGATTTGATAAATCGCGGATGTATCTTCTGATCCCCGGTGACGACGATGTCAGGAGCGATCAGAAATCCTGCAGTTTTGAGCGGACGTTCCTGCTCGATGATATTTGACATGCGGGAGGGCGCCTCGCCTTTGTCGTACTTCAGGTGATATTGCACGTGAACAATGGAGGGCGAAACGGCGGAAAAGACTTCCCGCAGCGTCTTCGTTTGTTCCGCCTGGTCCTGCGAGTCGGCAGGGGCAGTCTCGACCTCCTGCCCAAAGCACCAGCAGACGGACAACAAGCACAGTATGACCGGCATTGCGGCTTTCCTTGATTTCATAGTCTGCTCCCTAGTCTTTCTCGTAATCCCTGGCGAAGTCCAAGACGATTTGTCTCATCAGACCGTTGCGGAGCACGGATACGAGCACCTTGTGCTCCCGATCTATCTTATCCAAGGCTTCTTTGTGGGCCCGCTTCACATCTTGGAGCGTCTCTATCTTGTTCCTTCCGATCTTCAGGAGAATATCCTTCTCCCGGAGCCCGGCGGAGGAAGCGTTTCCCGGATACTTCACCCCGAAGATGAAGACGCCCCTTTTGCGGAAGTAATGGAGGTCCTTGTTTTCGAATTTGTTGATGGTCTTGACGGTCATATCCCATCGCGGGCAGTCAAGCTCCTTGCCTTCGACCTCACCCTTTGCTCGCGGAGTAATGGTGACGGTCATCACCTTCCCGTCGCGGACAAGCTTCACTTCTGCGGGATTGTCCTTGGTCAGCAAGCCCAGATAGACCTGGACGGCGGGCAGATCTTCGGCCGTCGTGGCGGTCAGCGACTTGCCGTTGACGCTGACAATGCGATCGCGGGCGAGGATGCCTGCACTGCGAGCGGGAGAGTCCTGATCCGTCTCGGAAACGATAACGCCTTCGGTCGCATCGAAATAGACGTTGCGGTCGAAGTCTTTGAGCGGCTGGAGTTGCAGTCCCGTCCACGACCAGTTCATCTTCCCGTTCTTTCGCAATTGCGCGACCACGTTGCGAATGGTCTCCGACGGGATCGCAAAGCCCACGTCGCCGCCGTACATCACTCCGCGAGTGTTAATCCCGACAATCTGTCCGGCCGTATTCACCAGAGGCCCGCCGGAGTTGCCCGGGCTGATCGCGGCATCTGTCTGCAGCCACAGGCTGTACTCGCTGTTACCCGGCAGGTATCGCCGCGTGCAGGACACGATCCCGATAGAGACCGATCTGCTCATACCCCAAGGCGCTCCCATGGCCATCACGAAGTCCCCTTCCTTCAGGGCCGTCGAATCCCCCAATCCGGCCAATGGCAGCTTACCGGCGTCTGCGGGAAGCTTGAGCTTGGCAAGGGCCAAGTCCGTGTCCTTGTCGCTGCCTATGATCTCCGCGTCGAAGCTTCTGCCGTCAAACAGCAGGCAACGGACGTCGATGGCCTTATCCACAACGTGCCAGTTGGTGAGGAACTCCCCTCCCGTCGAGATCAAAACGCCGCTGCCGGCTTCTTCGGTGGATATTTTCTTTCCGGACTCATGGCTTTCCTTGAGAACCTTGACATAGACGACGGCAGGGAAAACCTTGTCCTTGGCGTCGGCAACGACCTTTCTGAAGTCCAGCGTCGCCAACTCGGGGTGAGCATTTCCTAGACAGACGTTCCCGTCGAATACTGCTATGGTTGCGATCGCTGCCAGGAAAAACAACGGGGTAGTCAAACCACTGAGAGTCTTCATCTGGCTCGCGGCCTCCAAATTTCGGTGTCAGGATCGTTTCCCCTGCCGGCATATTCCGACTGGGACCGGGTGCTTGCCTGCGCTGATAACATCTTCGAGGTAGGCCGGCAGATCAATACAATTCGGTAAACTACCATCGCGACCGGAGACCGTTGCCGACCTGACGCTCATCGGAGCCATATAGTGGTCTAGAAGCGACAAGTCAGCCTAAGGAGCGATTCCGATGAAAGTTGCCGTGTTCAGCACAAGAAAACATACCCGACAATTCCTTAACGACGCCAACTCCGGCTACGGACACCAACTCAGCTTCTTCGAGCCCAGCCTGAGCCCTGCAACAGCAGTTCTTGCTGAAGGCTTTCCCGCAGTTTCCATCTTCGTCAACGACCAGGCGAACTCCGAGGCCCTCACGTTGCTGCACGAGGGAGGGACGAGATTGCTGGCACTGAGGTGCGCGGGATTCAACCAGGTTGACCTTGCCCGAGCGGGCGAGCTGGACATGGCGGTCGTGCGCGTTCCGGCTTACTCCCCGCACGCTGTCGCCGAACACACAATCGCCCTCATGCTTGCGCTGAACCGGAAGATACACCGCGCCTACGCACGCGTCAGGGAGGGCAACTTCGCTTTGGACGGGCTGATGGGCTTCGACATGTTCGGCAGAACCGTAGGCGTTGTTGGAACTGGAAGGATCGGCGGACTCGTCGCACAGATTTGCCACGGTTTCGGCTGCCAGGTGCTTGCCTGTGACGTCGTGGAGAATCCGGACTTGGCTGGGATAGCATCCTACGTATCGACCGATGAACTGATCAGGAACTCGGATATCGTTACGCTCCATTGCCCGCTTACACCGCAGACGCGACACATCATCAGCGAGCAAAGCATCGCCCGAATGAAGAACGGCGTGATGCTCGTTAACACCAGCAGAGGGGCGCTGATCAACGCCAAGGCGATTATCCCCGCCCTTAAGGCGGGAAAGATTGCCTTCCTGGGGCTCGACGTGTATGAGGAGGAGGCTGACCTGTTCTTCCAGGACCTGTCTGACCAGGTTATACACGACGACGTGTTCGCCCGCCTGCTCACTTTCCCAAACGTGATTGTAACCGGTCACCAGGCGTTCTTCACGCGCGAGGCCGTCGCGAGCATATCGCAGACAACGCTCGCCAGTATAACCGCCTTCGAGCAAGGCAGGCCTCTCGAAAACGAGGTGACCGCCGAGATGGTGGTCAGGTAGGCTCGCCAGCGATCAGTATTCCACCGTTTTGACCTGACCATCCAGCCTAGATTGCTCCGCGGCGAACGCTGTCAGATGAGTTTCCAGAGTCTCGTCAGGCCCGGTGATAATTTTATATTGGTCGCCGGAGCGAATCGCCTCAATCCACTGACTCATCAAACCACGGTCGCCTCCACCGTGGCCTCCTCGGGCAGTCGGATCATCAGGGCTCTCATCGTGCCATGTGTCGGTTAGGAAGTCGTATCGTTGGATCTGTCCGGTCGCCAGCGAGCCGCGGATCATCCCCTTGCTGCCCTGAACGATGGTCTTCCTGTCGCCGTCGGTGAAAGCTCCCAAGGTGAATGCAGCAGTTGCGCCGCCTTCGTAGGCGAAATTGACAACCTGGTGATCCACGACGTTGTTGTCGCATTCATAGACGCAGCGGCCGAATCTTCCAGTCTTCAGCGCGACCATCAACTCTTCATCGCTCAGTTTCCTGCTGATGGACTCGCCGGGCATGGCGTCGGCCCCGATGTTCACGCCTTTGCGCACGTATATCTTCATTGCGGAGAACGGGCAGGAGGGTTCATGTGGGCATTCGGTGCACCGCACCGCGTCACCGGCCTTGGCCGGCTTGCCGGATTTGCAGAAGTGCAACAGCCCGCCGAATGACTGGACCGTCTGGCAGCGCTTTCCCAACAAATATCGGATAATGTCCACGTCATGGCAGGACTTGCTGAGCAGAGCGAAGGATGTCCGGTCCGAATTACAATTGTGTCCTCTTACGAATGAGTGGGTGTAGTGCCAATAGCTGATTTCCTCGTTGTGCTGGATGTGCGCAATGTCACCCAGCGTTCCTTTGGCGATAAGCGACCTGATCTTCTGGTAATACTGCGAGTATCGCAGGACGTGGCAGACGGCGAAGATCACTCCTGCTTTTTTGGCTTCATTCACGATCAACCTGCAGGCTTCCGCTGTGGGGGCCATGGGCTTTTCTAAAAGGATGTGACAACCCATCTGCGCACACGCCACGGCGATCGGCGCGTGAGTGTCTTCCATAGTCGCGATGACTACGGCATCGGCGATCTTCCCGCGGTCAAGCAGCGTCTGGAAATCTGTGAAGACCATCTCGTCGTTCAGGTTCGGAAACATCCGTCTTGCCAATTCCAGACGGTCCGGTTTCGGGTCGGCCACCGCAACGACTTCCACATTGAGTTCCGGGTGACCGGCAATGAACTGCCCGTGGGCATTGAGCCCGCGCCCTCCCGCCCCGATGATCGCCACCGTAATCTTCTTGTCAGACATCAGCTATCTCCTGCCCAGAAGGCCGGTCCAGAGAACACTCTTGAGACCTATCTAGCAAGGCTGCAGTGAAAATTCACCATTGCGAACGGAATTTTGACGATATCCCTAACATAAAGCGTATCTAAGATGAAGCGTGGATCGAACGTCTGCATGCCGACGCGCTTGCACGTTTCCAACGGGATCGGGCAAGTTCGCGGGAAGGAGTTAATGTGTCCGAAGGCGAAGTTGTGAAGGTAGTTGAGGACGGAGGGCAGCGCTACATTGTGTGTTTCCCGCATGACTACGACAAAGCCCAGACCAGCGCCAAACAACCGCCTGAAGGAACGCACGAGCCCCGCCCAGCGGCGGGCGATTTGGTGGAGGCACTGAAGGGCGCTCTCATTGACAGCGGCAAGCCGCCGGAAACTGCGCTTGCCGGTGGGATAATACTGGACCTTTCAGGCACCGAGTACATGAATTCCAGTGGACTGGGCGCCATTTTCTCGCTCCGGAAGTTCGCCAAGTCGAATCACGCTCGCATGGTAATCGCGGGTGCTACAGCGATGATATCGAGGCTACTGGAGACGGTTAACGTACCCGCGCTTATACCCGTTGTGCCCAATCTGGTCGAGGCCCGGAAAGTTCTCGGCGAACTTAACGAAGCGATCGCGGAGATGGAAGATCTGGAGTCCTCCGCCAAGGATGCCCGAAGCAGACACGTGCAATGAGCGGCTTGCGGCGGCAGTTACCCTCTGCCGCGAATTGCCGCCGGAGAAAACTGATATGCAGACAGAAACGACCATTTTTGACGCAGGCCAGATCGTCGGAAGCCAGTCTGACCCCGTCTTGGTCTGGGAGGCCATTGTAAACCGCGCCGTATCCCAGCGAGTCAGCGACATCCATATACTCGCTCAGAAGGACAGCTTCGAGCTGGCCTTCCGCCTCGACGGCGACTTACATCGTCAGGGGATTCTTTCCACGGCCTTCGCCAAGCACCTAATCAGCCACGTGAAGACGATGGCGGATATCGACCTGGGCGAAACTCGCAGGCCAACTGACGGAAGGATGAAGCTGTCCGTACCGGCATCTTCCGGTCCGGGCAATAACAGCGACAGAGACGTTGACCTTCGTGTCAGCACGGTTCCCTCCATCCACGGCCAAGACATGACGGTTCGCGTGTTTGACCACACCGTCAGCCTGATGCAACTGGATGAGCTTGGAATGCTCGCCGAGCAGTTGGACTTGACGTACGACATGCTGTCCCGCCCGCACGGGTTAGTGCTCGTATCCGGGCCTAGCGGGTCCGGGAAAACAACCACGCTCTACGCGATGCTCCAGCACCTCGCCGGATCGACGCGTAAGATCAACACCATCGAGGATCCCGTCGAGTATGACCTTGACGGCGCGAACCAGACCCAGGTTCACCCTCGTATCGGCGTCACCTTCGCGACGATGCTCGCGGCAATACTGCGACAAGATCCTGATGTCATCATGGTCGGCGAAATCCGCGACGAGGAGACGGCGATTACTGCCGTCAGGGCCGCCAACACCGGAAACCTGGTTCTGGCGACAACCCACGCCACTCGCGCCAGCCGCTCGGTGGAAACCATGCTCTCACTCGGAGTGCATCCCTATTTCCTAGCCGTCGCGCTGCGTGGCGTAATGGCGCAGGTGCTTGTCAAGCGAGTTTGTCCGAACTGCGCAACCGCCCTTCCTGATACGGCCGACATGATTATAGAGCCCGAGCTGCAGAGGCGACTTGGTTCGCAGGAACATCCCAGCTTGCACATGGGTAGTGGCTGTGAGAAGTGCTTCGGTACGGGCTATCACGGTCGAATGGCGGTGTTCGAGCAATTCATCCCTGACGACGAAGTAAAGCAGCTTATCCTCGACCGCAGACCAGCCGTCGAGATCGATCAAGCCATAAAAGACGCCGAAATGCTTACGATGGAACAGGCGGGCAAGCTCGCAGCCATAAAGGGAAAGACCACCATGGAGGAACTTGTCCGAGTTCTTCCGAACCTCTAGCGGCCGAACGATATATCATCAGGCAGTAACCGCAGACGCCATCTCCTTCAGCTTGCGTCTGCCCTCTGCAGTGTTCGGTGCCCGAAACATCTCCCAGACCATTTCCGGGCCGCACGAGACGCAGTAGTAGTCCCTCCGCACACTCCTTGACATGAAACTGTACCCGCAATCGCTGCAGATATGCAGATAGAGATACCTCCGCCGGCGACGTCTCTTCACCTTTAGGCCATGTGTCCTCGAAGGCGACATGTTTACCGCCCGAATGAGCGTCTGCCACTGGTGGCCGTGTGGAGAGGCTGCCTCGCCATAGCGCACATGCACGACGACGTGCGCCAACTCATGGGCCAACACTGCCACCAACTCTTCCGGGTTCTCAAGCAACAGCCGCGTGTTCAACTCCACCCGCAGATCGTCAAGGATCGCCCTTCCGAGTGTTGTCCGCATTCGAGGGTTGTAGGCAATCTGCACGCGATCGGCCAGGTCGGACATGCCCCATGCTTCACCCAGCCGCGCCGCAATGGCTTTCAGCACATCCCCTGCCGGAAGATGCTGGGACGGCTGCCAGATGTTCTCAACGCTGAAGCTCTGAGTCGGCATCGCACTCCATTGCTATTGAACGGCACATAAACCTCTTCACTGGCCCGGGCGGGACTTGAACCCGCACGTCCCGAGGGACAGGGGATTTTAAGTCCCCAGCGTCTGCCAATTCCGCCACCGGGCCGATTAGTAATACCAAGTACTTACGTCAAGCAGCTTCACTGCCCGTGTCCACTTGGGCACATTCTGCGTAGCGCGAGGTACCTCATCAGGCCGTCCTGGTAATTCTCGTCATCGCCTTCCGATGGGCTCCGCTCACGTCGCCAGTGTAGTGCTTTTGCAGGGCTGAGACAACGCTACCTTTCACTGATGCCTTTGACAAGAGACCGACCTTGCCAGGCTGTGTTTATAGACGGGGCGCGGAAGACAAGCTCCCGCGCCCCTGCTACCTCAACTCAACGTCACACAACTGTGCCAGCAATCGGCTATTCGTAGTAATACGTTATCTCCAGCGACGGACGGTAGGCCTGGGTGTACTCCGAGGCCCGGCCGTAGATGCTGGGCCCGTCGGTAGTGATAACCACGCCGTAATTGTTCCCGGCGTCGTAGATGTCTGCGATCACATCCGTCACATCTATAGTCACTTCACCGTTGTAGTCGCTCGACCAGGATCCGCTATCGGTTTCGCTGGTATCGTAGTCGCTCGTGGAAAAGTCTCCGCTTGCCCAATCGGTGGACTCGCTCTTTTCAGCATGCTCGCCGGAAACGTCGTTCTCGTTAGACCCGGCCGCATCCGGCAGCCAGTCGGTGGTAACGCGATTGACGTACACCGTAGTGCTGCTGGAGCCCTGGTACCTGTAGAGGTACAGCGTAGCGGAGGCGATGACTATGTCCTTGCCACTGGTCGTCGCCGGCAATTCAGTGAACATGTCCTTGACGGCAATCAGGGAGACTCTAACGGCTGTTGGGTAGTCATCCTTGGCATATATACCGTTGTAGTTGTCGTTTCCGTAAGTGTTGTCAGTTGCCGGGTACGTTGCTATCCAAGTGTCGTCGAAGGTGACGTCTGTGTATCCGGTTCCTCCGCCTTCGCGGAAGTGAATAGTCTCCGTACCGGTTGCCGCGTCATCGTAGGTGGCAGTGATCTCCGCATTCGAATAAGGCATCGTGATCGTCGTGGAGGAACTTGTCACGGAAGCGATTCCGTCGGTATCGCCAACCCACTCGGCGAACTGCTTGCCGGAGGCGGGGCTGTCGGCAGTGATGCTCTGAATCGTTCCGACAACGTAGCTGCCGTCGCCTGTTCCGCTATTGACCGTCAACGTCCACGTCTTGTCGGTATAGGTAGCTGTCACCTCGGCATTGGCGTAAGGCATCGTGATAGTCGTTGAGGAACTTGTCACGGAAGCGATTCCGTCGGTATCCCCGACCCACTCGTCGAAGTCCTGGCCGGAAGGAGCAGCATCGGCGGTGATGCTCTGGATCGTTCCCACAACGTAGCTGCCGTCACCTGTGCCGCTGTTGACCGTCAACGTCCAGGTCTTGTCAGTGTAGGTAGCCGTCACCTCGGCGTTGCCATAGGGCATCGTCAGGTTCGTGGAAGAACTGCCGACGCTGTCAACACAGGCGGTATCGCCCACCCACTCGTCAAAGTCTTGTCCGGACGGCGCGGCATCGGCAGAGATCGGCGTGATCGTATCGACCGCGTAGCTGCCGTCGCCTGTTCCGCTATTAACCGTCAACGTCCACGTCTTGTCAGTGTAGGTGGCCGTCACCTCGGCATTGGCGTAAGGCATCGTGATCGTCGTCGAGGAACTCGTCACGGAAGCGATTCCGTCGGTATCGCCGACCCACTCGTCGAAGTCCTGACCGGAAGGAGCAGCATCGGCGGTGATGCTCTGGATCGTTCCCACAACGTAGCTGCCGTCGCCCGTGCCGCTGTTGACCGTCAACGTCCAGGCCTTGTCAGTGTAGGTAGCCGTAACTTCCTGGTTGGCGGCGGGCATTGTCAGAGTCGTGGGCGAGGCATTAACATTGGCTATTCCGTCGGTATCGCCGGCCCACTCATCGAAGTCCTGGCCGGACGGCGCAGTGTCGGCAGTGATCGTGGGTGTATCGTTCTCATTGTAAACCCCGCCGCCCGTTCCGCTGTTAACAGTCAAAGTATATCCTGTGCTGGAGTAGGAGGCAGTGATTTCAGTGTTGCTTGCGGGCATTGTGATCGTCGTCGAAGACGAGGTATCACTGGCAATTCCCGAAGTGTCGCCAATCCACTTGTCGAACACATAGCCTGTTGGCGCGCCATCGGCCGAAATATCGATCACCTGGTCCTCACAGTAGCTGCCGTCCCCGCTGCCGGAGTTGACCGTCAAGGTATAGACCGTCTTCTCGGCCAGCAGAGCGATCTCTGTCAGGCTTAGTGCCTTGCTGTACAGCCTCATGTCGTCAATCATCCCATCGTAGTAGGCCCCATCCGAAGGCCAGCCCACTCGGACGTCGGTGCGAGAAGACGTGATCGCGTCTATCGACGTCGTGCTGGAGCCCTGCTTCACACCATCAAGGTATATCTCCTTCTTTCCGCCGTTGACGCTATAGACGAAGGCGAGATGGCTCCACTGACCGGTGGAAATGTTGGGCAATGACACATCGTTGTTGCGGGAGCCACTCGTTCCAGTGGAACTGTCCCTGGTGTACCACTTGTCCTCGCGAATGGTGAACTGCCACCAGTTGTTGTTGTGTTCCTCGTATATAGTGTTGTCGCTCAGCCATTCGTCCGGGTTGATCCACATGGTCAGAGATATCTCGCTTCTTCCCGCAGCCATTCCGCTTGTCGGAAGATCGACGTAGTCGTCTATCCCGTCCAGAGAGAGCACCATACCTCGAGTGCCGTCGTTTGTGACTGACGCTCCGTGCAGCGTGCCTTCGTTCGTGCCGTAGCAGTCGGAACCGTCCACATCGAACGTGTACCGGCTTACGAGCCCGTCAACCACCTCGGTATAGGTGGCGGTGATCTCCACGTCGTTGCTCGGCATCGTGATGGTGGTGCTTGCGCTGCCCACCTTGGCGATGCCGGTAGTGTCTCCTGTCCAGACGTCAAAGAGCCTTCCCGAAGGAGGGGAATTCGCGCTGATGTCAACGATAGCGCCCTCATCGTAGTTGCCGTCACCGGTTCCGCTGTTGACCGTCAACGTGTATTCCACAGCCAGAAACTCATACGTGGCAGTGATCTCAGCATCGGCGTACGGCATGGTGATTGTGGTCGTCGGATCGCGGTCATCGGCGATCCCGCTTGCGTCACCGACCCAGATGTCGAATGTGTATCCAGATGGGGCCGTGTCTGCCGTTATGTCCACCACCGCCGCGACAACATAATCGCCGTCGCCACTGCCGCTGTTCACTGTCAGGGTCCAGGTCTTATCTGTGTAAGTAGCCGTGGTCTCAGCGTTCTCGTAAGGCATTGTCAGCGTCGTGGACTCGCTCGACACGGATGCTATGCCGTCGGTGTCGCCGACCCATTCGTCAAAGTCCTGGCCGGATGGAGCGGAGTCAGCCGAGATGTCCACGACAGTCATCGGCGTGTAGTCTCCGTCTCCTGTCCCGCTATTGACCGTCAGCGTGTATTCAAGCCCGGCAAGAAGTGCTATCTCGTTGGCGCTGAGCGCCCTGCTATATAGACGGACGTCGTCGATAAGCCCGTCGAAGTGATTGCCGTCGCAGGCGTAACCAAGCCCCACACCGTCTCTGCTGGAAGTCAGCGTGTCCACCGAAGTACTGGTCGATGTGTCCGATACGCCGTCGATATATATCTGCTTGTTGTTTCCAGAACTGCTGTAAACAAGCGCTATGTGTTGCCAAGTGCTTGTGGATAGGCTTGACATTGACAAGTCATTGTCACGCGAGCCGGTCGTCCCGGTGGAAGAATCCCTCGTGCGGAAGGCGGCATTGGCCAGCGTGAACTGCCAGTAGTTGCTGCTGGCGTATTCGTCATAGATCGTGTCGCCGCTTACCCATGTGTCCGGGTTTACCCACATGCAGAGCGTAAGCTCGCTTCTTCCCGCGGCCATCGCACTCGACGGCAAGGACACATAGTCGTTGTCCCCGTCCAAGCTCACGACTTTTCCTCTCGTCCCGTCGTTCGCTACCGCAGCCCCGTTCGTCAGCGTTCCGTCGCTGGTCCCATAGGTATCTCTTGCATCTGTGTCGAAGGTGAACCGACTTACCAACCCGCTCGCCACCCAACTGTAGGTAGCCGTGATCTCCTGCTCCGAGGCCGGCATTGTCAGTGTTCCGCTCGGGTCGTTGACGTCGGAGATGTTTGCAGTGTCGCCTATCCAAGCATCAAATAGCATGCCTGAAGCGGCCGTGTCGGCATCAATATCCACGACCGTGCTCTGGGTATAGTTTCCATCGCCGGTTCCGCTGTTGACCGTAAGTGCATACGCAGTAGCCACCTCGTAGGTCGCGGTCACCTCGGTCGCCGAAGCCGGCATCGTCAGTGTCGTGCTGGACGAGGTAACGCCGGCGATCCCTTCGGTATCTCCCACCCATTCGTCGAAGGCGTATCCGGAGGCGGCGGCATCGGCCGAGATGTCAACAATCGTGCCCTGTGCGTAGCTTCCGTCGCCGCTGCCGCTGTTGACTGTTAACGCATAGGTTGCTACAGACTGATAGGTTGCGGTGATTTCAGCCGCCGAGGCCGGCATTGTCAGCGTCGTGCTGGACGAAGTGACGCTTGCTATGCCTTCCGTATCCCCTACCCACTCATCAAAACTCTGGCCGGAAGGCGCCGAATCGGCATCGATATCGACCACCCAGTTCTCCTGATAGCTGCCGTCGCCGGTGCCGCTGTTGACAGTCAGCGTGTAGAGAGTAAGCGCCTGGTAAGTGGCCGTAATCTCCTGATTGGAGGCCGGCATTGTCAAAGTCGTGGTCGAGTCATTCACGTCTGCAATCCCCGAGGTGTTGCCTACCCAATCGTCGAATTCCTGGCCGGACGCCGCCGTATCGGCAGCGATGTTGACCACGCTTCCCTGACTATAGTTGCCGTCCCCGGTTCCGGAGTTGACCGTCAGCGAGTACGTCGTCCCGCCGGAAAGGCTGATCTGGTAGCCCGATGAGTTGTAGCTGCCTGAAGAGTCCACCACATACAAATACGCCGTGCCCGATGAGAAGGAGCCTTGGTTAACGGTCGCCGTGATCGAACTGCTGGACCATGCGCTGGGGATTTGGAGCTCGCGATGAGTGCAGCTTGAGTAGGCCGTTGAGTTGCCGATGTAAACCTTGGCTTGAGAGACATCTATGTATATGTCGGCCATGTCATTGTGCATGCTGGTGTAATACTGGCCGTATCTTGGGTCCATTCCGACGCGTGGCAGGCTGAACCCGATCCCGTTGTTTTCCTTGTAGAAGCCGCTCATGTTGTGGATCTGGTCGCCGTTGACCCAGACCTTAATCACGTGGGAATCGGCATCGACCCATACCTCCATGTTGTTCCACTGGTTGACACTCCCGCCCCAGTGCCCGTAACTGGTGGTCAAGCCGCTGGTGGGGGTGGTCCAGTAGATACTTCCGTGGCAGAAAGAGATGCGGGTGCCATTGCCACCTGAGTCATCCCATATGCGCAGGAACTTCGCCCCGTCGGGGTCGTCCGGAGCTTGGGTCGGGCGCCACCAGTAGTTGACGTAAAACTGGTTTCCCTTGACACTATCGACCGCCCTTGGCCAACCGAGATAGCCTTTGCCATACCAGTGGTAATGGGCAGTCTCCTGGCCTCTCATCGTCCTGGAGGTGCAGTACTCAACCTTGTCGCCGTAGGTTGAGTTTTCCCCCCAGGGATACCCGCTGGATGTGGGTATGTCATCACCGTCGCTAAGGCCGCTGTAGGCCGACTGGTTGTCGATCGTGTCCCAGAAGGCGGGCGCAGCGGTGGATTTGCTGCCGAATGCGCTGCCGCTGATTGTGATCGAACCCCCGTGTGAGACAGTTCCAGACACGGAACTGATTGACGGTGCGGCAGACGACGCGCTAGCGACCGCCATCACCAATACAAAAATCGCGCACAAGCCTGTTCCTCGGGCCATTCTGGTTCTCCTTCTCTTCGAACACCATGACCCTCCGCTTCGGTACCGCACATATCCCGATTGCAGGCTAGACTATCGCATGATACAGGCGTTCAGGCCATCACGGTCAACTGCATCACTTAGCTGTCAGGCAGGCGCTGACAGAAACGCAAGAATAGGTGATTTGCCCTAGGGGCCAACCCTGATTCCACATTGCGGAAATATCGCTGCAAACTTATACTTCCGTAGCGACATGGAGCAGAACTGCCATTGCCAAGGCCTCGACACATCAGAACTGCAATCAGGGTCCTGGACGCACTTGAGTTGATCGCCAACGCACCCAATGGTCTGGCCTTGTCGCAGGTGGCAAGCGGCTTGGGAATCACCAGGCAATCCGCACACAGTCTTCTCAAAACACTTGTTGATAAGAAGTACGTGGACAAGCACTCCTCGCCCGCTCGGTATAAGCTGGGACCGGCGTTGGCCAGCATGCGGCAGCAGCATGACCTATGGAATCAAAAGGTCTTGATTCCATCAATCCCAAAGCTGATCGCCCTGTCGCGGAATCTTTCTGCAACATCCATGCTCAGTCAGCATGTCGGAGATGAAGTGCTGTTGAGGTTCATCGTTCCCGCCAAGAGCCCGCAGGAATCCCAAACTTTCTATGGAGCCACCATGGCGCCATATGGCAGCGCCCTGCTGCACCAAGCCCATATGGACGAAGTCGATCTTTTGGAATTCCAGAGAAGGCACCCCCTTCGATCCGCAACCGCTAGGTACTGGAGGTCCCTGACAGATGTTCGAATGTTCCTGAAGTTGGTGAGACGAGAGGGGCATCTATGCTTCGTTAGCTTCGGCCGGTTTCGTGCAGCAGCGCCTCTTAGGGACGAATCGGGCGAGGTAAGCGCATCAATAATCTTGACAAAGCCCTTCGAGGAGATGAGCCCCGGCGAGCCAAAACGGGTCCTGGACCTGCTGTTGCGTGAAGTCCGGACTCTCTCGCACAAGCCGTCGCCCCAATAGCGACTGCCATGTCACATGGACCGAAGGCCGGGCGCGGAAGACAAGCTCCCGCGCCCCGACAACAATCTGGCTGCAACGCGTTACTCAGGGCCTCAAGGCAAGGGGATCTGTAAGGTCTTGGCCTGATCCATGGTCACGGTCTTGGTGTCGCTATCTTCTCCCTTGCTGGCCGTAACGCTATGCGGGGTGTGGTAGGTCTTTCCCGCCTGCATTTGCCTGTACTGGATGAGCCTGACGTCGGCGTCGCCGTTGGCATCCGCCTGCCCGGTATATACAGTCACATTGAAATCATCCTTTATCGTTATGTCCGCATAAGGCTCAGTGTCTATGGTCAGCGTCCAGCCGACAAAGAACTCGCAAGCCGATGCTGCCGTTCCGGCGAACGTGTAGTCTTCATAGCTCGCTCCGCCCTGGAAGGCGGAATCGTAGAACTGGTTGTCCACAGTGTCTCGCGAGCCCCAGCCCGCCTGAATAGTCCGGTAGTCGGCCCGCGTAACGCCATCTTTGACGAACGTGTTGTCATAGAATCTCGTACAGGAGCCGCAGCCGTAGTCTTCGCCTATGCGGACATTGCAGAAGTTCGAGATTACCGTGTTGTTCTCATAGATGTGCGAAGGAACGGAATTGTCGCCGTCTCCGGACACGACGATGCAGCCTTGGATGTCCGACAATTCGTTCAGCAACTCCGACTTAATGACGTTGTCTTTGCAGACCACATCGGTTGTCGTGTCCTGCGTGTAGAACCATGTTCCGCGGGCCATTCCGCCGTCCTGGGCGTAGGTGATGATGGTGTTGTCCTGGTAAGTGAGGTTGTCTCCGCCCCAGGTGATCCTGGCACCGTATCCGCCCGACTGCGCGCCGTACTCCGGCCAGCGGTTGTCGGGCTTCATCTCGTGCAGGTGAATGAAATTATCGTGCATGTTCATGTCCGTGCTTCCGGAGACAGTACCCAGGCCGATCATCAAGTAACCCGTTCCGAGGATTCGGTTCTTGTAAGCTTCCGAGACGTCGCTTCCGTAGTAGAAGATGCCGAACGAGTTCGTGGTCACGCTGTCGATGTAGAACTCGTTGTTGTAGTAGCTGCTGTTGCTAGTACCGTTAATTCCTCTTTGTCTGCCCCGCAAAACCAGGTTGTGGTGGACATTCCCGGATCCGGAGATGGCCTCGCATCCCTGGTGGCGGTTGACCAGTTCCCCGCCTCTATCGAGAATCACGTTATGATGGGCCTGTGTACTTGTGGAGTAAACCAGCGCCAAACCCGTTATCTGCGTACCCCAATACTCCGTGTAGATGCCGGCAACCTCGCCTGTGCTGCAACTTCTCACGTAAAGCGGGTTGGTTCCGTTGGCATTTGCGTCTCCACCGTTGAAGCCGCTTCCCTGCACGACTCGTCCGTTCAATATCTTCACGTTGTCGTTATACCTGGACTCGATGCCGTAGCCCACGACACCACCGTTGTCGGCGTTGTTGTAGGTCACTGTGTGTCCGCCCAGGTCAAGCGTAACGTTGCTGCTGGTTATATCGAAGGCGTCGTTGTCGGCCGTTATGTCCTGGGTGACCAGATAAGTCTTCCCGGATGTGCCTAGGCTGTAGGGAGGACCCGACAAGCTGCCCGGAACATAAACCACATTGGACGGAGTGGCAGTAGTCAGTGTCTTGTCCGAGGACGCAATCTGATTGCCCCTTTCGTCCGTTGCCACGAATCGGTAGTGATACGTAGTGTTGTTGCTCAACCCGGTGACATGAACCATGTGCAGGTAGTGGTAGCGATCGGTCTCGGTCGTCTGACTGCCGTAGCTGCCAGTGGTGCCGTATTCGACGTATGACTTGGCAGGCAGGACTGTCTCAAACGCAATGCAGGCCGAGGTCTCAGAGGCGTAAGCCCATTCGCTTCCGGAGTCGGTCATGAATGAAAGCGTGCTGCCAAAGTGGTCATATGTCATCGACTCATTCTCTGCCCCGAACTTGTCCCTGCAGAAAAGGTCGAACGCCGGCCACCAGTCTGCCGGGGCACCCGAAGGTTTGTAGGTCGCGGTGATCTCGGTATCCGCCTCAGGTATGGTGATCGTCGTGGAAGAAGACTTGTAATCCGCGATCTCGTCGATGTCCCCGATCCACATGTTGAATACGTATCCCGACGGAGCCGAGTCTGCGGAGATGTTGACGGTGGAGCCGACTTCGTGATCCCCGTCTCCGGTTCCGCTGTTGACCGTCAGTATGTAGGTTGGCGTAGGCTGGTTATAGCTGTAGACAATCTCCAGTGAGGGGTGCTCCCCGGTTGTGCCGTGCTCCGACGAACGCATGTTTAGAGTCGCCGAGCCCTTCACCGCCAAACCGTAGTCGGTGCTGTTGCTGTACATCGCCGATACCAGACTCGTCA
>Ga0272444_10000533_pt1 | contig 39956 bp, 31 predicted proteins | sample SSMForm13_FD_201033 | JGI IMG/M metagenome (GOLD analysis project Ga0272444, IMG submission 201033) | Marine sediment archaeal communities from Little Sippewissett salt marsh, Falmouth, MA, United States - SSM-Form-13 | ecosystem: Environmental > Aquatic > Marine > Wetlands > Sediment ... | reverse complement strand
GCACACGAACGTTGAGACTGTCGTAAGTGGCGGTCTGCTGGCCTCCGGCGAGGGCGATGGAAATCGCGAAAGCCAATATCGTGAAAAGGATTGCTGTTAATTTCATAATTTCTCCTCTCTATTTCAAGTATACGACCCGGCGGGAGGTTTCGCAAGCGGCGGTTTTCGCGCGGACGAGGTAAACGCCGCTGCCGAGGGATTCGTCGGGTTGCCAGACAATATTCGTAGGGGAGCACCTGCGTGTGCTCCCGTTTTCCGCGATGCCACCAGACGGGAGGGCACGTAGGCCCTCCCCTACGGTCATGTTTTCGACCATTCGCCCGTTTATATCGAATATCTCGATTGCTGGATTCCGGGTCAAGCCCGGAATGACAGAAGAGGTCGCCGGGATGACAGATAAGGAGATTGTAACCGCCGAATTGAACGGGTTCGGCGAGACATCGAGCGAAATCGCAGACGGTGTCGAAATGGATTGTTCGGAGTGGATACCCACACTGGAAATAAGCCCCTTCCATACGCCTCCACCGAATGTGTTCGCCCAGACAATATTGCTGTCGTGGGGATCTTCTGTCACCCGCGTAGCAACCATAAACGGAAAATCCTCATCGTGCTGCCAGGTGATACCGTAGTCGGTGGAATACATTATGCCGTTGCCAATATCGCCGACTGTAGCGAGGAACATTTTTCCCGGATAATAGACGGATGGCGTCACTCTAAACGCGCCGTAAATATCGAGAAGTCTGGTCCAGTTTACGCCGCCATCGGTGGTTTCGTATAATCCCCCGTATTCCTTGTCGTGGTTACAGTCCTGTGAACAAACCCAGATATGGTTTGCGTCGTCGGAATCGAGCGTAAATGAGACAGCGTCGGTCCAGGAATGCTCGCCCAGAGAATCGATATAATCGACCGGTAAGCACTCGGGGACGTTGCTCGAAATGCATTCCCATGTATTACCGCTGTCGATGCTGCGCCAAAGCCCGGCATCGTTTCTTGCGAATGAGCCATAGGTGGCGTCCTGCCGGAGATATTTTGTTTTCAACGCGAATACCGTCCCCGTCGGATGCACGCGGACTTCGACAACATGGGTATTCGGGCCGAGAACGGTGCATGTTCCGTCGCCGACATCCATCCCCGATGGGCAGCGCGTCCAGCTTGTTCCGCCGTCGGTAGAGCGCCAGATGCCATCCGACCATACGGCGGCAAATAGCCTTCGCGAGGATGGAGAAGACGTGTTATCCACGGCAATCGAGGTTACCGGTTTGTCGGGAAGCCCGCAGGATTCGAGGAAAGTCCACGTCCTACCGTAGTCGGCGGAATACCCGACGCCGCCAGTGCCCGTCCTATCCCAATAGTTGAAACTCCAACCGCCGGGGATGTCGTGCAGGTCGGAGAATGCCGCCCAGAGAATTTCGTTGTCCATATCTATTTCGAAATCGTATGTCGTGTTGTTCCAATCATAAGGCACATCGTCGCGGTCAACGCGCCATGAAGAACCGCTGTCTGCGCTGAATGCCCAGCAGATATCGGTGTATGCAATTCGAATGAAACCGGTTTCCCACGGCGATATGAACATATCCCAGGAGCTTGTAACCTCGAGTCCGACAGAGCGCCACGGCGAACCGGCATCGGGTATGCCCGTTCCTGCGAACTCGGTATAGATCGGCGTCCAACTCGTGCCGGCGTCGGCTGTGATAAACGCTCTCCCAAAATCCGTCCAGATGACGATATTGGGATTCGTTCGGGATATTCCTACACCGAGCGCCATCTCGCCCCAATCGCAGTCGAATTCCAGTGTGTTCCAGTCATATCCGATGTTTGGCGAGGTTCCCCAGCTACCGTCGCAGAAAAATACGGGCGCGAACGAATCGCCGCCATCGGTTGACAACATCATTGTGGGTGTTTCTGGATAGGTTTCGTATATCGGCAACCAGATAAAACCACCCGCCGCCTCCATTAGCATAAATTCAGCCCATTCGCCGTAGTCCATTGAATTCTGTATAGCAGCCCATGTGACGCCATTATCTGTCGAGCGCCATAGGAGAGTATCCTGCAGGATGAAAACTGCGTTGCCGAAGGCTGCCATGTCGCGCAATCCGTCGGCATCAACCTCGACGGGCACGGAAACGCCGCTGAGGGTCAGCCCCCTGTCCGTCGAGCGGTATAGTGCGTCCCATTCCGCTATCCATACGCCGCTGTCGTTCTCCGCAATTTCGAGTGGTTCATATGCGCCCGGCACAATATCGAAGTTAATGCCATCCGTCGAGCGATATAATCCGAAGTTCCAACTGCAAACAAGGACACAAAGCGGTTCGTCGCTTAGGCAGTGAATGTCCTCACATGGGTATTCTCTATCGTCGCAAGGCTCGTCCGGCATCGACCAGACCTGGCTCCATGTAATTCCGCCATCGGTCGAACGTCGAATATAATATCCCCAATCGCGCGAGTCGTCATCCCAAATTATGTTTGGATCCGTAGGATGAAACACCGGCGCAAACATCTGCGAATAATGAATCTGGCGATAATCGAGCATCGTCCACGACGCGCCGCCGTCGGTGCTGCGATATAAACCGCTCATATCGCAAGCGATGAACATAAGATTCGAGTCGTGAGGTGAAATCACCGGGGCATACATCGCGCCGCCGCCACCGGGGCCGACCGATGTCCATTCGATTGCGAAAAGCGGCGCGCACGCAATCGCAACCGCGCAAACAACAAGCAAAAATAATCTCATAACGGACCTCCATATTAAATAAACAAGTTTATCTTTCGTCATTTCGAACCGAAGTCTATGCGGCTCGCAGGTTATTACCTCTCTTCGAATTAATAAGGTCGAGCGTCCCGCTCGACTGCGCGGCGAGACGCCGCGCTTATTAATTTATTTCAAATACACGACTCGTTTCGTATTATCTTTATCCCCGATTTTCGCGCGAACGAGATACACACCCGAACCGATCGTTTCGTCGGGTTGCCAGATGAATTCACGCCCACCGTCATTTCGACCGAAGGGAGAAATCTCTTGTGGATAGGTGGGAGATTTCTCGTCGGGCTGAAAGCCCTCACTCGAAATGACAGAAACGCGGCGCCCGTTTATGTCGAAGATTTCGATTTCTGGATTCCGGACCAAGCCTGGAATGACAGATAGGGAGATTGTCACCGTCGAATTGAACGGATTCGGGTAGGCGTTGAGAGTAATTCGACTCGGCATTTCTCGTTCGAATTCCGGAACGCCTAAAACTTCGTCCCATTCTAACTCCACACGAGGGGTGTAACCGCTCGGCAGTTCCCCGTCAAACCAGATTTTAATATCGCCGCGACCTCTAAAACCAACCGTTACCCTGTGGAAACTCGGCCCGCTGGCGCTCCATTGGCCGGTCATCGTGATATCGCCGGTTAGCGCATTCGTCGAGTAATAATAAGTCCATGGCGAGCCGATGGTGGAACCGGTTATATCGCTATTATTCGTATATAAAGCCTCGCCGCCATAGCAATCGGGATGCGGATAGCGGACTTCGTAATAGCCAAGCGACCTGTCGTGCTTGATTACGCCGCCGTGGCCGTCGGGAACGTAGTAATTTAAAAATCCCGGAGTCGCGCAGCTATAGCTGTTTAGCTCGGCAAAAACCGTGTCGAGATGTGTCGAAATATCGGGATTTGTGACCATAGTCAACGCGTATCTACATGCGAGAACCCTCGGCAAAGCCATCGGCGCTGGGCTTCCGCTTCCCGAGTAATCGTGCAGTGAAGCGACTGTGCCAAACTCGTTTAATCCGGTTGTAACCGATACTAAACCCGGCCATCCGAAATTTATCCATTTCGGCGAACCGTCCGAGGGATCGAATATCGTGATAACATGGTGATACTGGCTTTCGATACCGAGAGAATAGTAGTCCAGTCGTCTTGTGCTAATCGTTGTGAACTCGCTGTGCTCGACAGTGCTTCCCCATGAGGAAACGGCGCGGCACATATAAGCGACGTCGCCGAAAAGGTTAATACCGCGAATGTCGTCCGAAGTTAAACCGGCGGTGGGGATACTATCATTCACACCAGCCGCGATTCCGGAGAATTCTTCGAGAATGCAATCCGGTTTATAGGTGTAGAATCCGCTTAAATATAGCAAATCCGCCCATGTATAGCCCCAGCTTACAACGAGGTCCATAGCCTCCTGAACCATTAAATATATATCGTCGGCGAAGAGGTTGCCATAGGCGTAGCCCATTTCGTAATGGCTTCCCCAGAATTTCGCTACACTGTATCCATAGCCTGTGCTGTCCAGGTCTTGCTCCAAAATTTCGCCGTTGACCTGCGCCAGACAGAGGTTCGAGAGTAAAAGAAAAGCGATTAGCGTAAGAAAAATTCTATTTTTCATAATGATTCCCGTTTGAGATTAGTGTTGTTGTAGTTTTCAGCTCGATTAAGCATTTCCAAATCAGTTATTTGAAACCAAATCATTTTAGATAGACAATTCTCTTTGTTATCGTTTTACCCTCAACTGGTGCCCGAACGAGATAGACGCCGCTGCCGAGGGATGCGTCGGGTTGCCAAACGATTACGCTTCGTCTGTCATTTCGACCGAAGGGAGAAATCTCTTGTGGATAGGTGGGAGATTTCTCGTCGGGCTGAAAGCCCTCACTCGAAATGACATCCACCATTCTCCCATTCACATCGAAAATCTCGATCGCGTCTATTCCCAATCCTAAATCATCAATCATAATTCTGCAATTCCCATTGAATGGATTCGGATAAACTCGTATTTCAAAATCCTCCGGCAATTCGGTTTCCGCGATGGCGTCGGCGTCGAGGGTGAAGCTCCAGCAGGTGTCCGCCGATGTCGGCGTGCAGTCCTTGTTGTCGTCGCTTATATGGACGCAGACACGGACGTTCGTATCGACCATTCCGGGATCGAGACCGGCTGAAATCGGGTCGAAATAGACTGAATCATTACTTATCCAGATGCTGGAATCCCCCCAGATTAAAGTCGAATCGAGGAAGGTGAAAGAGATAGACGAAGTGTCGATGCCGGAAGGATCGAAAGTAATGAGCGAAATCGTATCTAAAGCCATGAGAGTATCGCCCGGAGCGGGATAGAAGGCTGATAATTCTGGTGGGTATTCGTCGATGGAGACGTAGTATTCCCAGCAAATCGAGTCGTAACGCCAGAAACCGCCGGTGTCAATGGCTGTTTCGATACAGAGGAATACGGTATCTCCGTCGGAATAGCTGTGCGGTGGAATAGCGAAAATGAAAGTTGTGTCGCCGACAAGCTCCAGTTGTGGTGAGGACGTATCGTAAGCACTTCCCTCCCACCATATCTTCAGGCTATCAGGTTCGATTCGCCCGAAATTGGAGATGTCCGTCTGAACGAATGCGGTGTCGTCAAAACAAAGAAATGTATCGCCCGGCACGGGGAAGTGAGTGAAATGGGGGTAAAGACTGCAATTAGTTAAAGCCGTTATTAGTTCGAGATTAAAATTGGCAGGATATCCTGTCCATTCGTGTTGCCAGGTGGTAAAATCCGAATGAAAAATGATTGTCCCAGCGCCATAATGAGATAATCCGAGAACTGCCGGTTGGAATTCATCGAGCGTCGTACCACTGCAGAAGCAGGAAAAACCGATTGGAGAAGTAGTAGCAAGGGCAGTAGCCGGTGGGGTAATATAGACCGAAGAACCTAGATCTCCAAAGACAGGATCGGTTAATAACGGTGTGAAAGGATTATCAGTAAAAAAATAATAGAAAAATACCCAACCTCCATCCACATTATAAACTGAATCATAAACTGTTGTTTGTGCTGGTTCTATGCCTAAAAACCACCCATCAAGACTGTCATAAATTATCCCAAAGGTTCCCGTCCAATAACTGCAGTTTTCTCCCCACATAAAAAGAATTCCACCGTTGTAAACAAAATCCCTGAACTCCTGGACTAAAGAATCTGAATAAGGTGCGGGAAGCGTATAAGGTTCCCCCACCCTTGGGGGAACAAAATAGACGTCGATGGAATCGAAATGGATTTCCGTTGTAGGAGAATCCACTCGAAAATAGGAAAACCATTCACTTAAGGTGTCGTATAAAGCGTCAATATAGAGCACCCCTGGAGCTATAGTCCGAGTATATGTTCCGTCTATCGCCGCCCTGCAACCGGGATTCTGCGCCGAAAGAGACGTCGCAAGCAACAGAACCGAGAGAAGCGCGAATGTTATGGTTGTAGATTTCATAGTGATTCTCGTCATTTCAGATACACTATCCTTTTTGTTTGAACAAGGGGTTGAAACCCCTTGTTGCCTTGCATGGTCGCGCGAACGAGATAAACGCCGCTGCCGATATTATCCGCCGGTTGCCAAACGATTACGCTTCGTCTGTCATTTCGACCGAAGGGAGAAATCTCTTGTGGATAGGTGGGAGATTTCTCGTCGGGCTGAAAGCCCTCGCTCGAAATGACATCCACCATTCTGCCGTTCACATCGAAAATCTCTATCGCGTCTATTCCCAATCCTAAATCGTCAATCATCAATCTGCAATTCCCATTAAACGGATTCGGGTAGGCGGAAATCGAAATTTCTTTCGGCATCGCCGCGTCGGGCTCGTCGATTGCCGCGCCGCTGTCCGGCTCGAGAACAAAATCGCGCGTCCAGCCCTCGACATAAATCATCACATAGCCGCCGCCGTCGTGATAATCGGCCTTCTCGACAAGCGCCAGATATATTCCAGAATTGAGATTGTCGATAAAATACCCGCCGTCGCTCGCAACTGTATCCGCGCCGACAAGGCTGTCGCCGGAATAAAGCTCGATTGTTGCGCCCGAGGGATCCCCGCCGTCGGAAAGCGAGATATCGCCGCCCAGCGAATAAATCGCGGTCTCGTTGCTCGTCGTAAAATAGAGGGTGTCGGTCGTATAGGCGATTGCATCGGCGACATTGCCCGCTCGCACAATTACCGGAATCAGCGAATCCGAAGGCAAATCGGTGGCAAGCTCGACATAGACACGATAGCCCAACTCCAGCGGATAACACACTACTACCGGTATCCTATCGAAAATCTGCACGTCGATAGTCGTGTCGTCCACCCAGGACTGCGAGTCCGTGACCTCGATAACCAGCCCGATATTAATCGGCACGCCGGTATCGCCCTCGGAGGGCGTGATAAGCTGCATAACCGGCCCCGAAACATCGACGATAGGCCGTAAATACCTGCGAATGCGCACGCCCTCCGTAATGCTGAAAGTGAACGAAGAGGCCGTATCCATCGAAACCCACTCCGGCGACGGCAGATCTTTCCCGATAAACCACTCGCCCGTAGGCAATGTCGAGGAATCCCAGCTGACCGTCTTTTCCGCCAACGACAGCAGCAGCCCAACAGTTAAATCCCATTGCCAGAATACGCCGTCGTCGTTTTTGCGGTCGGAGGTCAGCCATATCGGCAGGCCGGTGAGCGGCTCGAACGATTTCCACATCGCGGCGCTGTCCAGCGGCGTGCCGAGGTATGGCAAATCCCAGAGAATATTATATGTCGCGGTCGCAAGTGGACGCACTCCGGCTATCAGCGGCCATTCGGTATCCTCGGTCGCGACCGTGAAATCGAAGTCCCAGTTCTCCGCCCTCGCGGTCGATGCCGCCGCGAGAATAATCGCAACGGCGACAAAACAAAAAACGCACAACGATGAATCAGTCCTCATAATAACTCCTCGATTTTATCGCTATTTCAAATATACTATTCTTTTTAATGTCGATTGCTCACACACGGTCGCCCGGATGAGATATACGCCGGAGCCGAGGGCGGGGGAAGGTTGCCATATGAATTCGCAATTATTAATAGACACGGCGTCTCGCCGTGTGTCGAGCGGGACGCTCGACCTATTATTCGGCGAGATTGCTTCGTCGGGCGATGCCCTCCTCGCAATGACGTCGATGCGTCGCCCGTTTATATCGAACACCTCCACACTCTCCACTCTCCCTTCTCCACTCTCAATTCCAATTCGACATGTCGAATTGAACGGATTGGGGTAGGCGGAGAGGGCGATGTTGCCCGGTCTCGCGGCGTCGTCCTCCTCGATGCCGGTGAAATAGGAGACATCGAGGATGTAAAGGCCGTCGTAGCTATCCGCGATAAACGCGTAGTTTTCCTTAATAAAAATCCCTTCGCTGATATGTCCGGTTGTATAAAAACCGACTTGAACCGGCGAGGATGGGGTCGAAATATCCAACACGATAAGCCCCAGATCGCAAGCCAGATAGGCATAATCGCCTGAAACAAACACATCTTTAAAAGATTCATCAGATTCAAAACTCCCTATTTCAACCGGCAGAGAAGGTTCCGAAATGTCGATGATCTTGAATCCGTGATTTGATGCGACTATATAAGCGTAATCACCGATTACATAGACTCCTATGCAATTATCACAATAATAGCATCCTATTTCGGTTGGCATTGTCGGCGACGAAACGTCTATGATTATCAAACCTTCGCTATAAACCGCTAAATAAGCTTTGTCGTCGATTACAAAAACGTCTTTCGCGGAAGATTCCGTGTCTAAAGAGCAGACTTCAACCGGTGAAGAAGGTGTGGTAACGTCAATAATTCGAAGCCCGCCGTTGTTAGCCGCATAAGCGTATTCATCTAATACATAAACGTCCAGAGTCATATATCCGGGCGCGGTTAAGGATGATATTTCGGTTAATGATAATGGCGTAGATATATCGAGTATTTTCAAACCACCTTCGCCGTTGGCCACATATAGAATGCTGTCATCGGCAAAGACCCCATAGACACAATCGGGGTAATTATAAGCACCCACAAGAATAGCGGTAGTAGGTTCGGATATATCGAGGACTTTAAGGCCTTTCTCACCGTCGGCCACATAAGCGTGATTGCCGGATACGTAAACATTCTCCGATTGGCTATATGTGTCGAAATAACCGACTTCGGTTGGTGAGGTGGGATCGGATATATCGGCGACGTATAAACCTTCGACATAATCGGCAACATAAGCATAATCGCCGGAAACGCTTACATCGTAAACGTCATCCAACATTACTGGAATACCGGTATAGAATGATCCTAATATTGCCGGTGATGAAGGGATAGCTATATCTAATACTAATAAACCGTCAAAATAGTCGGCTATATAGGCGGTGTTAGAAACAATATCGATACGTCTGGCAAGGCCGTCGGTATCCAGGCTCCCGATTTCGATGGGGGAAGACGGAGAAGAAACATCGATAACCTTTAATCCGGAACCCCAACACGCCACGAAAGCATAACCGCCCTTAAGTTCCACATCGGTTGCATACCATCCGGTATAGTAAAACCCAACTTCAACGGGTGAAGAAGGAATTGAAATATCTACTATTCGAATCCCTTCCGTCTCATCTGCTACATATGCATAACTGCCGGATACATAGACCTGAACAGCATCATCTTCAGTTTCAAAGCGACCGATTTCGACCGGTGAAGATAAAGAGCTGATGTCTAGAATTCGGAGACCGTAACTATCATTCGCTAAAAAAGCGAGACTGTCGGAAACGAAAACACCGTAAACAGGTTCCTCTGGATGAAAACGACTTATTTCGACAGGCAAAGAGGGAATAGATATATCGACTACTACAAATCCTCCATTGACACAAGCTAAATAGGCGCATTCTCCATCAATAAATATATCCCAGATAATTGAAGGTGCATAGAAACATCCGACCTGTCGCGGGTCCGAAGGTATTGAAACGTCCATAATGAACAGTTTTTTCCCACCATTAACAAGGCAGTATTCTCCCGATGTTTCTATCGTTCTGCACCAACCGCCGCCCAGTGCGCGGCCCACGCAGCGAACGTTCAACGAGTCCACGGCGAGGGATGCTGTGGCGAATAGAATTAATAATGCGGTTACGGTTATTATCCTCTTCATCTTAAAACCTTCCTTTCCGGCGATAAATCTACAAAATCCCCGACTTATTTATCAATCGTGTTTTGTTCAACCTCTCCCCCGCACCGAATCTCTTTATCGCCGCATCAACCATACCGTTTCAACTTCACGACTACCGTATCCCGCTGTGTTCGAATCTCGGTGCCGGGTAGAACCTCGCCATTGGTTTTAAACCACCGCAGGAGTTTTTTACGGTCGGGTGTCGGCGAGAGAAACTCCTCGCTCAACAGCGATTTATCCACTACACCCAGATATGGAAAACCGGGCCTGTATGTCACAATAAATCGGCCGCATGCAGTGTTGCCCTTGCGGAGATAGCGTTTCAGGCGCTCTTTCGCGTCCTCGATTTCAACCTCGATGCGCTTTTTTCCCTCGGATAGTTTTGTGAGGCATTCGCAAAGCTCCTCGATACGCGGTTCCGTCTCCTCGCGCCGCAGCAGCTCCCTGTCGATTAATGCGATAAGCTTCTTAATGCTGATTGTGTATTTATCCGAAGCCGTGTGCAGTTTGTCACTCAGGAACAATTTAAAATCGCCGAGCTTCTCGATATCGAGATGTTTCGACGCGATTTTGTCATCGAACTCAGCCTCGATTTCGCCCGGTGTTAGCGAGACTATCGACCGAAGTAGTTTGGTTTCGCTTTCGTCGATTCGAATCATGGTTTCCCTCCTTTTTAGTTCTCCAGCACGACGACGGCGGCGGCGTAGTCGGCGGTGTGGCTCAGGGAGAGGTGAATCGCGGCCACTCCCCTTTCGTCCGCGAGTTGTTTCGCCCTTCCGGTCAGCGAAATCGACGGGTTGCCCATCTCGTCGCTCACGACCTCGATGTCTTTCCAGTCGATTCCGGCGCGCATCCCCGTGCCGAGGGCTTTTAGCAGTGCCTCTTTCGCCGCGAACCGCGCCGCGAAGTTAATCTCCGGGGTCTTTTTGGAATTGCAGTATGCGATTTCGCCCTCGGAGAAAAGTTTCGCGATAAAATCCGGGCCGTATTCCTCCGCGATTCGCTTCACCCGCGGGATGTCGATTATGTCGATGCCAATGCCGAGAATCATAAGATTGATGATTTAGGATTTATGATTGATGATTGGAATAATCGAATCTGGTTTAGAGATAAGGATTTTCGGGTAATTTTCATTTTTTTCTTTCAGTAATGTTAATCAACTTAAGTGACAGCACTTGTTTTTCAACTGGTTTTTGCTTTCTTTATAATTCGCACCGACAGATGTTCCGCACCTTAATAACTGCTTGCTGATAATGTTTGCCGTTCGACTTCTCGGTAACGCTTCGACGAGTTTAATTATGCGCAAGGCGAATTCTTTTGTCCTTCTCCTCAACTCTTCGGGATTTATAATCCTCAATTCTTCAATCTGCAATCTGCAATCTTCAATCATCATTTGTATAGCGTTCCTTCGCTATATCTCTTCTTGAGTTTTTCGAGCATGTCGCGGGTCATAGAGTCGAGGTCCCATTCCGGTTTCCATCCCCATTCCGCGCGTGCGACCGAGTCGTCGATGCTCTCCGGCCATGAATCGGCAATCATCTGGCGATAATCGGGTTCGTAATCGATTTCGAAATTCGGGATGAACTTGCGAATGGCGTCCGCGAGTTTCGCCGGTGTTACGCTGAATGCCGCGAGGTTGAAGTCGTTGTGGTGCGTGAGTGAGTCGAAATCGGCCTCGGCGAGGTCGATTGTCGCTTTGATGCAGTCGGGCATATACATCATCGGAAGGCGGGTCTCCGGGCCGAGGAAGCATGTGTATTTGCCCTCCTCGATAGCCTTGTAGAAGATTTCGACCGCGTAGTCTGTTGTTCCGCCACCGGGCAAGGTCTCCGCGGAGATAATGCCGGGATAGCGCAAGCCGCGGGCATCCACGCCGTAACGTTTGACGTAATAGTCGCAGAGCCGCTCGCCGCATACCTTCGTTACGCCATACATGCTGGTCGGGCGGAGAATCGTGTCGTTCGGGGTGTCGATTCGCGGCGTGTCCGGGCCGAAAACCGCTATCGACGAGGGCATGATAATCCGCTGGAGGTTATATTTCAGCGCGCACTGAAGGACGTTCAGCACGCCGTTCATGTTGACTTCCCAGCACTTGACGGGCATTTTCTCGCCGGTCGCGGATAGCAGCGCGGCCATGTTGTATATTGTGTCTATCGTATATTTCTCGATTACGGCCTCGATTTGCGGGACTTTCGTTATGTCGATTATCTCGAAGAGGCCGTCTGCGAGGTTTTCGTCCTCGGGTTTCCTGATATCCGAAGCGACGACGTTCTTCTTTCCGTATTTTTCGCGTAAAGCTTGGACTAATTCCGTCCCTATTTGTCCGCAGGCGCCGATAACGAGAAGCTTTTTCATTTGACCGGGCATATTGTTTTCCTTTCGATGCTGTGATTACCGCTACATAGCAGTTTAATAATCCAACGAATACAATAATTATAGAATGCGTTATCCCGCATGTCAACGTGAAACTCGATATATGCGCGCTTCGGGCGTCGCAATCCGCGTTTACCGATTCGCTGCCAGTGAATCGGTAAACGCGGATTTGGGGCTGGCCGGACTATAAATTTTATGAATCGGCTGCGATTTTATTTCGGCCTGCCCCAGTTCCACACTCAAAGTGGATTCGCGTTTCGACGCGAAATCCGCTTTGAGTGTGGAACGCGACGCCCGAGATTTTACCAGCGAGTTTGACTTGACTGTGGTAAATCGAGACATTATATTTCATTTTGTTTTTAACATCCGACTACGGAGGTCGATTTTATGAGTGTTAATGAAAAGCTTCTCGCGCTAATTCCGGAAAATGCCCGCGAGGTTCTCGCCGGAAGGAAACTTCCGGTAATAAACTCCCGATACGTATTCGACGCGCTTATCGATGAGCGAGCGATTATTATGGCCGCAAATTGCAGAATCCCTTACGTAATACCGGGGCTTATGAGAGCCGCACAGGAACTCGATGCTATAGTAGGTTTTGAGTTAGCTAAAACCGAGGGCAGCGTGGATGGCGGTTACACTGCCCAGACACCTCAACAATATGCCGAAACATGCTTCTCGTATGCCGAGGAGACGGGTATCACCGTTCCCTTTTTCGTCCATGCCGACCATACATCGGTCAAAGACACTTCAGTGGAGGCTTTCGATAGCGCAGCGAAGCTTATCGAAGCGCAGATTAAGGCTGGTTATACGAGTTTCGCAATCGATGCCTCTCATAACCAAATACCGGACAATACGGACATAACGAGACGGCTTGCAAAACCGATATCAGAGCATAATTTCGGGCTGGAAGTTGAAGTTGGCGAGATTGCGGGTGCTCTTGGTAAGCTGACTACCGTTGACGAAGCGGTAAAATATATTAGCGATCTCACTGACGCAGGTCACTCCCCAAACCTACTAGCTATCTCGAATGGCTCCAAGCATGGGAATTACCGTTCCGACGAGGAGGTCAGTATCGATCTGGACCGCACCGGTGAAATTTTTTCTGCAATACGACCCTATGGCGTTGCTATCGCGCAACATGGAATCACCGGCACACCGCTTTCGATGATAGGCAAATTCGTCGATTACGGTATTCGTAAGGGTAACGTAGGCACGAATTGGCAGAACATTGCCCATAAGAACCTGCCTACTGACCTTTTCGAGGCGATGAAAGACTGGGCTAAAAAAGAAGGCGTCGATATTAAGAAAGCGACCCGCCAGTTTAAATCCGATCTGGATTCGCTCGATCAGAAATATCGCGACAAAATCGCGGAAGACGCATATATTTCGGCCAAAGAATTTATTACCGCATTTCGTGCGGAAAAAACGGCTTCGATTGTTCTGGAATACATCGAAAATCTTTAATAAAAATTGAGCTTAATCAGAAGAGATGACCACGCGGTCATCTCTTTTTTCTTCTATGTAATTAAATAATATGACCTTACGGTCACGGATAAATTATTTATCTTTATGTAAAATCTTCTTGACTTTTTGTAGGATATGTTTATCTTGTTATTGAGATGAAGATACTGAAGAGAATTTGAAATTAGGAGGTTTATAATGCCGGAAAACAATCAAAACGAAAAAAAGCCCGCTTCGGAAAGCAATAGGGCACCATCGAGAATTACTCTGGATAGACCCAACCTGAGAAAGGCTTTCACATTCCCACTCTAAACTCCTCTGTCGAAAGGGCGTGATCCGTGGTTCCCCTGCTCCATGGTCACGCCCGTTTTATGTTGCATAATCCGCGATAATCGATATAATACTGCGATTTTAGCAATTTTAACAAGGGAAACACCATGAAAAAATATATCCCGCTCTTTTTTGCGATTCTGGCGCTCGCATCGCTCGTGTTTGCCACTGCAGACGTTTTCACGCTCGACGACGAACCGAAACTATTCCGCGATCTCGTCCCGGACTCGCTGGTCAACTACCCCCCTGTGCGTATGTGGACGCTCGACAACGGCCTCGTGTGCCTTTTCTGGGAGAACCACACGGCGCCGGTCGTCAGCATGCGCGTGGTTGTGAAAACCGGTAGCATGTTCGAGGGAAAATACCTCGGCGCGGGAATAAGCCATTACCTCGAGCATATAGTCTCCGGTGGAACGACAACCAAGAGCTCCGAGCAAGAATACGAGGACCTTCTGGCCGGGATGGGTTCTACATCCAACGCATATACAACTCGTAACTTAACTTGCTATTATATCACCGGAACAAGTGAGGCGTTCGAGGAACAGTTGGAGGTGCTTTCGGATAACGTAAGTAAATGCGCTTTCGATCGGGATGAACTTGCACGCGAAAAAGGCGTCATCACTCAGGAGATATATAAAGGTCTCGAGGAACCGGGACGGGTAATGTGGGATGTTTTCTATAAAACGACCTTCCTCGAACATCCTGCAAGATACCCGGTGATCGGCTATATAGAGAATTTCCTTGCAATCAGTCCCGAAGAGCTTGAAGATTATTATCACACCTGGTATTCCCCCGATAACACAATTCTCACTATTGCCGGCGATCTTTCTATCGAAGAGGTTCAGGCCGCTGTGGACAGCTTTTTCGGTGATTGGAAACGGACTACCCATTCACCGCATGTTATTCTGGAAGAACCTCCACAAATGACTGCGCGTTATAGAGAAACGACTGCCGCCGTTCAATCCTCGGATATGAAAATTGCGTGGCGCGGCGTTCCACGTGGCCACGATGATAGCTGGGGCCTTGACCTTTTAACAGATATTCTCACAGACGGCCGCACGAGCAGACTACACAAAAGACTTGTGACAGAGGAGCAGCTTTGCGCTAACATCAGCTCCTATCACTCCAATCCTTCGGATATCCCGGCGCTTTTTACGATCAATGTCTCGAACTTCGATTACGCCGACCGCGACCTCATTCTGGAGATCATCTGGGAGGAAATCGAGCGCATCAAGAAAAAGGGTATCGACGAGCGTGAAATAGAGCGACAACGACGCCTCTTAGTAAAAAACCTGATGTTCGAAAACGAAACGGTCGAGGGGCAAACCTCCACGATGCAATACTATTACATGGCTTATGGCCGCCCATTTGCAATCGATTTCCTGATCGAATCGTATATGAATGTCACTGCGTCGGATATTAAGCGCGTTGCAACGGATTATATCATCCCGCGAACAATGAGCGTCGCTGTTGTTCGCCCGATTGCCGAGAAAATAGCAAGTGAAATTACTACGAAACAAAGAACGGGAATCGGTTTCGAGAAATTTGTCCTCGATAACGGTCTGACCGTGCTTCTCGCCGAAAATAACAATGTCCCCCATTTCAACGCCCAGATGTTCTTTAATGCCGGTCTTCGCTTCGAGCCGGATGGAAAAATGGGCGTTAGCAATTTCACGGCAAACTACATGGCCGAAGGGATAAAGGGCTACGAAACATCGGAAAAACTCCGAGATTATATGGAATGGAACGGTTACAACGTTACAACGGGCAGCGGTAACAACACAATTTCCGTCGAGGGCACTTTCCTGCCTATGGACATCGATGCGTCGCTCCAACTTATTGCGCGGATGGCTTTCGAACCGACATTCCCAAAATCATCTGCAGAGCGCCTGAAACAACAAGCTATAATGCGCCTGACGGCTCAGCAGAATAATTGGTCGAGCGAGGCTTTCTATTTTTATCGGGAAGTTTTCTTCGGTGAACATCCCTATGCGGGTAATCCGACCGGTTCGTTTGAGTCGATAACCGCTTTAGCGCACGACGATGCTGTCGCTTTCCACAGTAAATATATCGTCCCAAACAACAGCACAATCGCAATGGCGGGGCCTTTACCTGTTGCAGATATGCTCGAATATATCGAGCAGGTTTTCGGTGGTTATCGTCATAAGGATATCGTTTTTCCAGAAATTACCGACTTTGCGCCAAATCCGGAGCCGGAAACATTCATTAAAGAAACCGAGCGAGACCAGATTACTCTTATTGTGGGTTTCAACGCCCCAAAACTCGGTGCGGATGAATCATATCCCATGCAAGTCATGGACGGTTTCCTATCCGGCATGAAGGGCAGGCTTCACAACGAGTTGCGCGGTGTTCGCGATCTCGTTTACCTTGTATGGGGCAGCAGTTTCACAGGCCCGGAGGCGGGAACTTATTATATAATGACCCAGACCAGCCCCGAAAATTACGATTCGGTTTACGCAGTCATAATGAGAGAAATCGACCGAATCGGAGTCGGCGATTTCGACCAGAGCGACCTCGATAATGCCAAGCGTTTGATTCATGAGCAATTCTATCGCGGTCGGCAGGAGCAGGAAAACCACGTTGTCTCCGCAGCTCTGGACGAGCTGTATGGACTCGGTTTCGACTACGATTACCGCTATCTCGGCGAAATAGATGAAGTCACGAACGAAGAAATTACCGCTTGGGCGAAGAAGTATTTCGTCAACCCGGTAGTTGTTATAGTCGGCCCGGAAGGTTTCAGCCGATAGTTAGTTTAAGAACCGGGAACCACTTTCTCGCACCCAATCTTCGTAACTTTTCTCGCACCCATGCTCCGCGTGGGTGCGTCTTTTATTCACGCTCTGCGTCCTCTTTTCACCTATCGACACAGAGTGTCCACCCTATTACGTTCCCACGGGGTGTGGACGAGCAAAATTTATTCCGAGTTCGCAAATCCCCTTGATTTTTCTCGATCGGCCTATTATACTGAAAAAACATTTTTGAAGGAAACAATGAAAATATTTGCTTTAATTCTGATTCTACTCGTTTCGACAGTCGCTTTCGCGCTCGAAAAAACCGATCATATCAAGTTTCTAAACTGCGTGAAGGAAACTTCTTTCAATATGCCGCCGACACAATCGACGTTCGGCGATTTTATACAGATATCGAGAGGCGATACTACAGCAGGTAAATACTTTCTACTTCCGCCACGTGGCACATTTATAACAGTTGGAGATACGGTCGAGTTTGTGCCTATGAGCGATCTCGATGACCCGTGGTTCTCGATTTTAATCGATAGAAATCCGATCTCGCGCGAGCAACTTTATCATACCGGGTTCTCAGGCGATTCGGTGGCGTTCGTGATTTTTGACTATGAATCTAAAGACCCGAAATTCCCGAATATCCGAATGGCTTATGATCGCAACGTTTGCGAGCCGTTTTCGATGACTCTCTCATGGCCGGATTCTGCCAACCACGGCTTTCCGGGCGCAGATCGGATATATTACGAGTTCGTTATCACGAATCAGATGAGCATCGCGCCCGCTCTGCGCGTAGATTTGGATAAAACCGGTAAACCGGTGGAACGTTTTATTTACGAGACAGTGGATATTATCGGTAAAACGCCGGGAGACGATGTAATTATACAGTTTTTAATGGGAAAAACCGAATTAGAAAAACACGAGGATTAATATTATGGATCTAACTTTTCTCGGTTCGATATTGGAATTAGGCTTTATGGCCCTTTGTTTTGGGGCATTTCTCGGATTTGCCGCGAAAAAGTTCCATGTTGCTGTGGATCCGCGCGTAGAGCAGGTCGAAGAGGTTCTTCCAAACGCGAACTGCGGGGCGTGTGGATTCCCCGGATGCTCCGGTTTCGCGAAAGCCGTTGTCGGCGGTATCGCCCCTGTCTCCGGATGCACTCCCGGAGGCGCGGAAGTGGCATCTGCAGTAGCTAACATTCTCGGGAAGGAAGCCGCTGAAACGACGCCAATGATAGCAGTTCTCAAATGCCGAGGCGGCAGCACGAGAGCGAAGGACGCTTTCACCTATGAAGGAATCCGGGATTGCAACGCGGCAGTTCTTATTCAAAATGGCCCAAAACTTTGCCCGAACGCATGCATCGGCCTGGGAACTTGCGTGGAAGCTTGCCCATTCGACGCCATAAAGATGGGCGACGACGACCTCCCGATTATCAACCGCGATAATTGCACCGGTTGCGGCGCATGCGTAGTTGTATGCCCGAAAGATGTCCTAGAACTTATGCCTTCGGAGGATCACGTATGGATTGCATGCAACAATAAATATCCCGGTAAGCTTGTTAAGAGCGCTTGCGAGACCGGTTGTATCGCTTGCCAACGTTGCGTTAAAGAATGCCCGTTCGACGCGATTACGTTCGATAATAACCTTGCGCACATCGACTACGAGAAGTGCAAAAATTGCCAGATATGTGTGGTTGTCTGCCCGACAGGGACTATTCACACGAAAAAATCGGGTGAAATTCTCAACGACGCCCCAAAAGTCCGGGCTGGATATGAGAAGAAAAAGGTGAAGGAAAAAGCGGCCAAAGCCGCTCAAATCGAAGATAAATAGATCGATAAAATAGTATCTAAGAAGGGGCGAAATTAATTCGCCCCTTCTTTTTATTCGCTTAATGCTTGAAATGCCTCATTCCGGTGTGTATCATCGCGATACCGAGCTCGTTCGCGCGGGCGGTAACGTCTTTATCCCGGATCGATCCACCGGGTTGGACAACCGCCGTAACTCCCGCCTCGATAAGGACTTCGAGGCCGTCCGGGAACGGGAAGAACGCATCCGACGCCCCGACTGCTCCGATAGCCGCTTCGCCAGCTTTTTCGACCGCTAATTTTGCGGCATCCACCCGGCTCGGAAGCCCGCCGCCTATACCGTAAACGGCTTTCTCTCCCGCTATAAGCACAGCGTTCGATTTGGCGCACTTGACCGCTTTCCAGGCAAACCGTAAAGCACGGTCTTCCGCTTCGGTCGGTTTTCTCTCGGTTACCGTTTCCCATTTGGGTGGCTCGTAATCCGGTGTATCCATCGTTTGCATGAGCAAACCGCCCTGGACACCTCGTATTTGTAGCTTAAGCTTTGGTAAATCGAGCGGCAAACGCATCAACCTGAGGTTCTTTTTCTTTTTGAGGATTTCAAGCGCTTCAGGCTCAAAGTCTGGCGCGAGGATAGCCTCGAAAAAGTGCTCGGACATTTTCTGTGCTGTTTCAGTATCAACAGTGCGGGTTAAACCAACGATCCCCCCGAACGCACTAACCGGATCGCCTTGCAGCGCACACTCGTAGGCTTCGAGCAGCGTATCGCCCGTTCCGATTCCGCACGGGCCGAGGTGTTTGACGACTACCGCAGCGATGTCGTCCGCAAATTCCTGCGCAGTCGATAAAACCGCTTCGAGATCGAGTATATTGTTATAACTCAATTCCTTACCCCAGAGTTGCCCCGCAGTTGGTAATCCTCTGTTCTCCGAGGCAAGCGCGTATAAAGCAGCTTCCTGATGGGGATTTTCGCCGTATCTAAGCACTTTCATGAGTTTAAGGGCAATCGGATATTCATCGGGAAATTGTCCGTCGTTCAGCGTGACGGCTATAAGCGCGTCATAGTATGACGTTATCCTGAAAGCTTTTGCGGCAAGTTCGCGGCTTGTTTCGATCGATACTTCGCCGTGCTTGTCGAGTTCTCCGAGCACCCGATCATAATCCTTCGGTTCCGAGATAACAGCGACTCCCGAATGGTTTTTAGCCGCAGCGCGAATAAGCGCGACGCCTCCAATATCGATCATCTCGACTAACTTTTCAATATCGGAAGTTTTGCCGAGCGTGTCCTCGAAGGGATACAGATTGACCGCGACTATATCGAATGCGGGGATTCCAAGCTCGTCGATTGCACCGAGATGTTCTTTCACCGCGCGGTTGGCGAGAATCCCGGCGAACACCTTGGGGTGCAACGTTTTAACCCGCCCGTTTAATAATTCTCCGAAACCCGTTAACGTATCCAGAGGTATTACATCGACCTCCGCCTCCCGCAAAACCTTAGCAGTTCCACCGGTCGAATAGATTTTTACTCCGTGACGCGCTAGCCCCTTCGCAAAGGCCGCGACACCTTCCTTGTTCCATACTGAAATCAGAGCATTACGAACTTTTACGCCCATTTTTCCTCCTTAAAAATGTCCAATATACATAAGTTGCAAAAGAAGACCTGTTAGAACCGGAACCGACAAATTGTCGTCGATACCGAGAGGTAGCGATTCGATGACCGCCGCAGTCAGCGCACCCATAAATAGCGCGGTCCATGGCGCATCCGGCAGGGCGATCATTTTAATCGTGATCGCACCGAAATAGGCAAACAGGAAAAAGGCCATGCTTCCCTCTAACGTCTTGTTGCCTATAGTCTTATGTTTTCCGAACCGTTTCCCGAAAATTGCCGCAGCTATATCCCCTATTATTATGAAAACCATGGATGTAACCATGATCCACTTGCTGTAAGCGAAAGCGCAAATTAATCCTGCGCCGAGGATGTAGGAAGATGATGTGAATCTGCGAATTTCCTTGCTTCGAAGCATACTTCCGAAAATCTTGAAGAAAAACCGTCGAAAGCCTTTGCTGTAGTATTTCATAAGGTCTATTAGAAGCGCTCCGAATGCGCAAAAAGCCAGTATTAATATCGCAGGTGTATGCGTGACAACGACATAGCCGATAGGAATAACTAACGCGAAAAGGTGAACTCCTTTACGCCGAAATTCCGTCAGCAGGTTCGCTTTAGAAATCGTAGAGCTCTTCAGGTCGTCTATTAACGTCTTGTCTGGCATAACGATACAACTCTCTGTGTCTTTCTTCATTGAACCAATTTGCGCCCGCCCAACTGCCGTAAACATTACCGCCGTAGAAAAAAGCGCCTGTAACTCCCAATCCGATGGCAAACGAGCGGTCGTCGTCCCATAAAGCGATTGCACCGCCTATAGTCCCGCCAACCGCGATTAAGCTTACGAGGGCATCGCCCCATCTCCCGCAATATGCCCGGCCCGAACCCGGCAAAACCGCGCTCATCGAGGCCGCGAGAGCGGGAGACCGTCGCGCCAAATCGAGACCGTCCTCACTTCTCTCAATCATAAAAACAACGGACGAATCGTAATATTCGGGCTTCAAATCCCCGAAGACACCGAGGGAAACCGAATACTCGCGGGAGTAGAAATAAATCCAGCCCCGTAAATACCGCGACGCCCGAAGATACTCCTCCGAACCGCTATCAGCTTCAGCCTGACGGATTGCGGTATTCAAATCACCGATAAAAAAATCACTCAACACAACACGATAACGAGCGGCCTCCACCAAATCGACCGGGACATCGGGGCCGTTCAACTCCAGGTAGAGTAGTTTTGCGGTCCGAAAATCCTTCGCCTTTTCGAAGCACCTGCCGGATTTGAAAAGAGCGAGTTGTTTATCCGCAGCCGCAGGATTAGCGTGGGCATATCTAAGATACTCTACTGCAGCACGTTTGAATTCACCCATCGATTCCAAGCGTTCGGCAAAATCCGCTCCGGCCAGAAGCGCTCCACAAAAAATAATCAATATGGTCGCTGCTTTTTTTCCCAATCTAAATAACGGTCGACGGGATCGATCAGAAGACCGTCCTCCCCACGTTCGTAATAATTTTTCGCAAAACTGTTATCGCGTATTAGCCTGTCCGCAATCAATAGCAGCGCTTTGAGCGGGCCGGCTTTTTTCAGAACCCTTACTGCAAATCCCGAACAAGACGGCTTCATCGGACAATTGTGGGTTTCCGTATCTGTTATTCCCACGCGATAGACGTTCAAAGCCGCTTTTGCGGCAGTTCCAACCGCATTACCGACCGGCGCACCGGATGTTGTATCCGGCACTGCAAGGCTGTCCTGCGCTACGATAAGCGGACATAACATTAAGATAATCGCTAAAATCAATGCCATTCTATTTTCTCCGCCGCCAATTCGCACGCTCGTAGATATTCCTCGGCATTGCGATCCTCAGCAACTTGCGCCGCACGGTCTGCGCCACCAAGCCAATATCGCGCGCCGAATTCATAGAATACAGTGATTGCGCGCGTATAATGGCCCTGCGACAATCCCGATACTGCGATTGACCAAAATCCCGCGTTAACAGCCGCCGATCTAATCCCCAACCACGGCTCACCTGCATAAATCTGTCCGCTTCCGGGAAGAATCGTGGATAAAACGCCTGCAATCTCCGGCGAACGTCTTCGAGGCGGGTCAACTCCGATTTCCTCCCATTCGTTTTCAAAAATAAAACCGATTTTGCGCACAACATCTTCGTCGATATCGGCTCCTCTATCGTTTGCCTTTTCGATACAACTCATTGCATCATAAGGTGTTCCGATAATTATTTCGAGTGCGGCGCAATCGAGAGCCGAGCGTGTTAGCAATTCGTAATCGCTTGTATTATTGATAATTACATCTAGTTGCTTAATAGCTTCCTTTATATTACCCATGCTTACATTGCATTTAACAATATAATAGTCTATGTAATTAACACCTCTCGTATCGATTCGCTCGAATTCGAAAAGCGCGTCTTCGAACAACCCAAACTCAAACAACCGGTTCGCAAATGTCGTCTCGATCTGCGCCGGAACTTCAGCAAAGGCCGTAACAGCAAACAGTAGAGCAAAAAATAGTAAAATAGAACGCATTATACTTAATTATGATTCGGGAATCTCGTCTGTCTCATTCAGGACCTTTCCGAACTCGCGTAGAGACAAACCTATCCGATAACTAATCGGTAGGTCCTCGTGAATTGACAGCGAGGCGCCGGCTCGAAGTCCATCGAAAATCCGCAGGTCGGCACCTGCAGTGAAATTATGGTTATTAAAACCTCCTCTGATCGCAAATAACTCTTTATAAGACAACTCGATACCAGCAAAACCTTCAAATAGTTTCTCCTGAATCGAATAACTGCCCTCGGCGCAAACCATCGCACCAAATCCCGCGCCCAAAACTGCCTCGTATCCACTTCCGACCGAAAACGATGGCGCTCCGATCTCGGAGGTTCCAGTATTCCACGAGATATAGCTTGCATCGCCGACCACCGCGCCAATATCGAGATTCTGTATGGGCGACCATCCCGCGCCCGCACGGAACGATACGCCGAATGCGTTGTCATCGACGTTGTGCCGATAAACAGCACCCGCCGCCGCGCCGATCCGCAAATCCTTGCCCACAGGGATCGAATAACCGGGAACGAGGGCAAAATCGTGGTGCCCTTTCTCCGAAATGACATAAGGCCGGTTCTGCGCAGAAATCGGCGCCGCGGGGTTCGGCAGCCCGGTGACTTCTATTCCGCCGCCGCCCACATAAATAGCACCTATAGCAAAATTTCCCGGCCCAACGAAATTTAAGCTAAGTCCGGCGGCATCCGCGATAAGAAGCCCGTCGTAAAGCCGTTCGTGGCCGATAAACGCAATATCTCCAATACCGATGTAAGCGGGATTCCCAAAGAGAGCCGCAGCACCGGTTGAAGCAATATTGCACGAACCCATACCGGAAGATCGGATATCGGTATCCATACGCAGGAAATCGTTGACAAATCCCTCGCTAAAAACAGACGAAGCAAGAACGAAAATAATCGCGATGAGTATTAATCGAGACATATTATTCCAAGTTAGCCTTTCGCGGCGTAATGGCAACGTTTTTTCTTATAGCTATGTCGCAATTGCTATGCCACGCTGCCGCCGGCGCGACTCGTGCGCACGAAAATACCGTATTGCCGCTCAAATCGTGCGTAGCACTAGGCGTGCCGGCGGCGGTATTGTGAAAGGCCCCTTATACAAGGGGCCTAATATTGTTTCTTACTGCTTCGGCGATTTTTAAAGCCCTTACGGCGAAAATTCTGGATTCCTCATCCGCACTTCGAGAAACCGCAGGAATAGCATTTCTGGCATCCTTCCTCGTAAAAAAGGCGGTCGCCGCAATCCGGGCAGATTGTGCCCATCTCGCCATCGGTCTCCCCTGCTTTAACCGGCGGCAATTCAAACGCAGTCGAGTGTTCAATTCGGGAATTCAGAACGACGGAAGCCATTTCGGATTCCTCGGTAATATCGGCGTTTTCCGTTTTTTTCCGAGCCTCGATATACCAGCGCATCGCTTTCGAGATACCGTCAGGGCAGGACTTAATCATCTCGCCGCGATCCCAAACCGGGCTGGGACAAGCGATACCCTTGAGTTGGTTGGTGATCTCATCCGGATCGATTCCGCTACGAAGGGCGAGGCTAACCATACGGCTAACTGCCTCCGACCAGCTCTGGGCACATCCTCCCGATTTACCCAGATGGGTGAATAACTCGCAGGGCGATTCTTCATCTTCATTGATTGTTATGTATAATTTGCCGCATCCTCCGGCGATCTTGAACGTTGCTCCGCGTGTAACCACCGGTCTCGCACGCTTCCTTAACTTAAGAGGCACATGCTGCGTTTCAACTACCGCATGCTCTTGCTCGGCGGGCTCTTCCTCTTTTTTCTTGATACTTAAAACTTGTTCCGCACGGCTACCGTCACGATAAATAGTGACTCCTTTGCAACCAAGTTTGTAAGCCAGCATATAAACCTCGCGCACATCCTCCTCCACGGCTTCGTTCGTGAAATTCACCGTCTTTGAAACCGCGTTATCCGTGTATTTCTGGAAAGCGGCTTGCAAGCGAACATGCCACTCGGGCGTAATATCGTGGCTTGTAACGAAAACGCGCCGCATATCCTCCGGTATCCCCTCTATTTCCGCTATACTGCCGTGTTTGATAACCTCTTGCATAAGCTCTTCGGAATACAATCCGCGCTCTCTGAGAGCCGCTTCGAAATGCGGGTTGACTTCCAACATACGCGTCCCGTCCATAACATTGCGCTCGTAGGCAAGCGCAAACATCGGCTCGATTCCACTCGAACAACCGCCGATAATGCTAATCGTGCCAGTAGGTGCGATTGTTGTCACAGTAGCATTGCGAACACGAGGACCGTCGGGGTGGTCGTAAATACTGCCCTTGAAATTCGGGAAAGCGCCTCGTTTGTGGGCTAAATCGACGGACATCTTTCGGCCTTCCACCTGAATAGCGGACATAACCTCCCCCGCCAATTCAACCGCCTCCTCCGAATTATATGGAATGCCCATCCGGAATAGCATATCGGCAAAGCCCATTACGCCGAGACCAACCTTGCGGTTCGCACGGGTCATTTCACCGATAGCTTCGAGCGGGTAGCGGTTTGCGTCGATTACATTATCGAGAAAATGCACGCCGGCGCGCGTCACCTCGCGGAGTCGTGAAAAATCGACTGTTCGGTGCTCGGTCACAAAATTCGACAGGTTTATACTGCCCAGATTACAGCTTTCATAGGGCAGAAGCGGTTGTTCGCCGCATGGATTTGTGCTCTCGATTTCTCCAATATGCGGTGTCGGGTTGTCGCGGTTGATCCTGTCCAGAAAAATTATCCCCGGCTCGCCGGTTGTCCATGCCTGACTGACAATTTTGTCGAAAATTCCACGTGCGTTGAGTTTATCCACCGGATTCCCGTTCCTCGGATTACGAAGCTCGTAATCTTCGCCGTTTTCGACCGCTTTGATAAAATCTTCGGTTAACGCGATGGATATATTGAAGTTGTTCAATTGAGAAAGGTCGGCCTTACACTCGATGAAATCGACGATGTCCGGGTGGTCTATGCGGAGGATTCCCATATTCGCGCCGCGCCTCGTGCCGCCCTGTTTTACAGTTTCCGTTGCCGTATCGAACACCTTCATAAAGCTAATTGGGCCACTCGAAATGCCCACCGTGCTATGGACGACGTCGTTTGCCGGGCGGATACGCGAGAACGAGAAACCCGTTCCACCGCCGGATTTGTGAATTAGCGCGGTGTTTTTCAGAGTCTCGAAAATCCCATCCATTGCATCTTCGATTGGAAGCACAAAACACGCGGAGAGTTGCCCCAGATAGCGGCCTGCGTTCATCAAAGTCGGCGAGTTGGGCAAGAAATCCCTGTCAACCATATAATCGTAAAAAGTTTTCGCGGTTGCGGAAAGCTTGGCGTGCGGGTTATAGCGGCTATCTATCTCAGCGATTGTCTTTGCTACTCTCGCAAACATTTCCTCCGGTCGTTCGATTACACTGCCATTAAGATCCCGCCTGAGATAGCGTTTATTTAGGACGGTTAGCGCGTTATCAGAAAATTTCGCTTTTTTAGAAAACACACTTTCCTCTTTCGAAAATTCGATCGACAGATCAAGTGTGCCGTTGGCAACGGCCTGGCCGCTCACTGTTTTTTCTTCGCTCATTGTCGCACTCTTCTTATTGTTAAATTTTAAGATTAACTCCCAACGCCGTCGAAAACGTTTCGGGATGACGAAAGCCAAGTTAAGACGGCCTTTACTCGATGTCAAGAAAAAAACGAAAAAAAACACAAGATATTGGGGTATTTTTTTTCGACCCCAATAAGTTGTGGATAAATGTGTTATTTATCAAGAGCTTATGTGGATAATTAGCCGGTTATGTTTGGTTATCAATTCATTTCGATACCGCTTCGATCCAATCCGGGATCGTCGATGCTAAGAGCGAGAGAATCCAGGTCGAATCCGGTGTTGTATAAATGAATCCAGAATGCTGTTTTCGCTTCTTTTTCTTTCCCGCTTCCCGCTTTCGCGGGGACGAATTTTCCTAGAATGACATGACTCTGCCTATTTCTAACTGGCTGTCGAATTTCCAAAATTCAACAATGCTGAGATATCTTATACCTAACAAATAAAAGTTCGCGTTGACATATGCGACTTCGGGACGTATTTTTCTTTTCTATGGCGAAAAGACGAAGAAAAAGAGTGGCGATATTCGGAAAATGGGGAAAACTCATTCGGTGGCAGAATACGCTTGTGGCTCTTGCGTGCGTTATGGTCGCGCTTACGCTCGGCGAAAATCGTCTCGACCAGCCGTCCAATCTGATTATCTATTTTGTAGTGGGTTTGATTTTCGCCGGCGGCAACGTCCTCAACGATTTCGTCGATGTGCCCTCGGATAAAATCGCCCACCCAAACCGCCCGCTCCCCGCCGGAACGATAAAGCGCAAGTCCGCGTTGCTGTTGGGAATCTCCCTTCTCACCGGAGGAATTGTTTTCGACCTTGTCGGCCTCGGTTACTACGGTCTTCCACCGACGCTTCTGGCCGTTTTCGCGGCGGTTTTACTGCTTTTCTACGATTTCATCGGCAGTCGCGTGCCTTTCCTGGGCAATCTTGTAGTCGCTCTTCTCGCCGGGACTGTTTTTATCTATGTTGGGAGTGCGCAGGGCCTTACGCACGCACACGTTTACGCGGCGGGTTTTGCCGCGCTTATAACTTTGGCGAGAGAAATTGTGAAAGATATTGCCGACCGAGAAGCGGACGAATCCGTGGGCATTCGCACACTACCCGCCGTAATCGGCGACCTTAAAGCCGCGCGGTTGGCCTCGATATCGATGGTTGTGATCGTTCCGCTTTCGATAATTCCCTATTTCACCGGAGATTTCAATGAATGGTATCTCGCGCCGATAATTCTGTTCGTTGTTTTGCCGGTAGCCCTTCTCGCGTGGCTTTTACCGGGCAATATAACTTCCTATAAGGCAAAGAAATACGCAAAAGACATGAAGTGGATTATAATCGGCGGGCTACTTGCTTTGTTCCTCGGGGGTATAACCGCATGATAGCCGTTGTGCAGAGAGTCTCCGAGGCTTCAGTCACCGTGAATAGGGAGATAACCGGGAGTATTGGCCCCGGTCTCGTAATTTTGCTCGGTGTTTTCAACAACGATGAAATGAACGACGCGCAATTTCTCGCGGAGAAATGCTGTAATCTGCGTATTTTCGCTGACGAAGCCGGAAATATGAATCTCTCGCTACTCGAAACGGGCGGAGAAATTCTCGCTGTAAGCCAATTTACGCTTTGCGCTAACGCCCGTAAGGGCAGACGTCCCAGTTTCGTAGCAGCGATGGCTCCAGAGCCTGCAAATGAGCTATACGAATCGTTCTGTGAAGAGATGCGGAAAACCGGCATTAACGTTGAGACGGGTGTGTTTGGTGCGACGATGAGCGTAAAGATCCTCAATGACGGCCCGGTGACAATTATTCTCGATTCGCGTGAATCGCGGCGAGGGAATATTAAATAAGGATTGCAGATTTATAATTGATGAGTTTTAAAAAAACAAATGTCAAAGCTCAAATGTCAAATCAAATCCAAAGTTCAAAATCAAATACCGCATAATCCCCCTGTTGTCATTCCGGGCTTGGCACGGAATCCAGTGGGTGGTATGGTGGGACAATTTGATATTTGTCATTTGAGCTTCATTTGGCATTTAGACTTTGAGCTTTGGATTTTCAATTATGCTTTCCTCTCACCAAATTTCATTTTGGGTTCTGAGAAAGTGTAAACAACGCTAATATCTTACCGATAGGTGTTATGAATAAATATCGTAATCTAAACCTTGCTTCACAATCTCCCCGGCGTCGGCAGCTTTTAGAGAGTGTAGGAATCCCATTCGAAGTCGTGGAAAGGGAATCGGTTTCGCTACCGGTATTTCGCGCGGAATCGCCCGGCGATTACGCTATCGAGTTGGCTATCCGAAAAGCACAGGCGGCGAAGTGCGAGTTTTGCGGCTTAGTTCTGGGATGCGATACTATTGTCGTTATGAATGGCCGCCTTTTCGAAAAACCACGAACAGGGGACGAGGCGCGGCAATTTCTATCGCTACTTCAGGATAATTGGCACGACGTTTACACAGGAATCGCCCTTCATGAGACCATTACCGGTCGAACCGAATCCGCTGTCGAGAAAACGCGGGTTCATTTCGCCCCGCTCGACGATGAAGCTATAGCCGCCTATATCGCTACCGGGGAACCTATGGATAAAGCAGGAGCATATGGAATTCAGGAAAAGGGCGCACTTCTTGTTCGGGAAATCGTCGGTGATTATTTCAATGTAGTCGGATTACCGCTTTTCCGCTTGACACTTCTCTTAAAAGAGTTTAATATTCATGTTCGGGACCTTATCGAAGGATTATAGGTCTTTGTAATATCTACTAACTTCCATAACTGCGTGTAGTAATAGTGAGAGAACTCGGAGAATATTTAAGGCAAATGCGCGTGGCAAAGGGGCTGTCCATCGAGGACGTCGCCGAAGCTACAAAGATTAGCGTCGATTATATCGAGGCTCTCGAAGCGGGGAATTTCGAGATGCTTCCGGCGGATATTTATGTTCGCGGTTTTGTGAAAAGCTATGGTCAACTATTAGGCGCGGATATCGATGAGCTAAATTCTCGTTACGAAGCCGCGAAACCAAAGCCCAAAGCGCGGAGGATATTTTCAGGGAAGCCTAAGGAAGCTCCCCCCTACGCCTCCCCCATACCGAAAAGCAGCAGCGGAAAAAAACGAGTTCTTCCAAAAAGAGTGACTTTTAATCGCGGCACAATTATCACGATAATTCTAATAATAATCGCGATAATCGTTATGGTTAAGCTGATTGGTGGAAGAAAACGCGAAATCGGTCCGCCCATAACGAATATCAACGATGTCATGAGATCGGATAGCAGCGGTAACGGATCAAGGTTGGCTTCCCCGCTTGCAGGTGAAGACCTTACTCAGGAAATACGCCTCGAACTTACCGAGATCAATCCGGCATGGGCGCTTGGCAGAGCGGATTCGCTAACCCTATCTCTTATCGCCCGGCAAAAAAGCTGGATACTCGTCGAAACGGATTATCATCGCGCGTATAAGGGCGATATTGAACGCGGAGATACTCTATCATTCCGCGCCAAGAACTCGTTTTTTGTGACGATGGGCAATCCGAATATCATGCATCTCATGGTCAATGGATTCGATCTAGCGGAATGGCCTGAACGCACATATTCGATGGATATCGACATAACTCGAGCTAATGTTCTTCAGCTTCTGGAGGGTGCGGAACAAGTTTCTCTTCCGAGGCCGCCCCGGCCAAATATTATTGGCGCTCCGCCCGAGGAGAGCGATTCAGTTCTCGAACCGCCTCCGCTCAGAACACGCGGTGTTCGGATCGGTTCCAACGAAGGATCACTCAATGTCGATACTCCCCCGCCCGAAGGTCCTCGTTGAGGCAATGGGTTAACATCTTTGGGAATATAGAACAGTGTCCGAACTTACGATAATAGCTGCCTCGAAACCCCAGAAAGCGGGATTCGGCGCCAGAATAATCTGCGCGTTGCTGTCTTTTCTTCTTCCCGGTCTCGGCCAGGCTGTTCAACAACGATTTCTACGTGCATTTGATTTTCTAATTCTTTACGGCGCTAGCGTTGTAATAGCGCTACTTTTTGTAATCCAAATGCATAAAGGCATTTACACGCCGATTGTGATGATTGGAATCGTCCTGATTCCCTCCCTTTTGGCTTTTTTCGACGCGCTTTTCAATGAATCCCATCCCGGAGATGCCGATACTATAGTTCGTAGCTTTTTCCTTTTCTTGTGTTTCTATCTTATCACAATCGGACCTTTCCATTTTATCAACAAGACTGTGGGTTTCAAGGTCTTCAGGCTATCTCAGGCCTCTACCCAACTCGAGCCTTTCCTGCTTCCCGGCGATGCTGTCATTTTTGATCGAGACGCCTATGGTATGCGCACGCCGGGCGCGAAAATGTCCGGCCATCTGGTCGAAGTTGGCGATATAGTGTATCACGAATCCAACGTAAAGGATTTAACTCACGAAGAGCATTTTGCTCACATCGTTCTTGCCGCTCCCGGGGATACTCTTGTTTCCCGCAACGGCGTAATTACGGTAAACAGCATACCGTTAGAAATACCGAAATCCGGTAAATTTTCCGGAGAGATAAATTTTGGCCCGATTGTAGTGCCGAGAGATGAGCTTTTTGTTATCGACAACACGCTTAACTATTTCCCTATTTTTTTAAACACGGTGGTTGGCAAGGCGATTGGGATTCTCTGGTCCAAAGATGCTGCGGGCGATTACCGCCGAGACCGTTTTGGAATGGAATTCGACCACATCGAAATTCTCGGACAGAAACCTATAGTCTCGGATTCGGTAGCGACCGTAATCGACAGTCTATCAATAGGTAACGATATTATATCTACTAAGTAACTTAAACTAAAACACTTATTAAATGAATAATCAATCAGTTATGTATGCCGTCATTATTCTGACGGCTCTTGTTTTTACGGGAATAATACTTGCGGCAGACCCATTTATCGGGATTGGAACGGAGCAAAACGAGGAACCAGTCGGACTGAGGATTACTCAGGTCGTTCGAAATTCGTCGGCTGCTATTTCTGGTCTCGAAACTAACGATGTCATTATCGCTATCGACGGCACGGCAATTCCTGACCGGGATTCGTTGACGGCCTTTCTATCGAATAAAAATCCCGGTGATTTTATTAAGATAACAATCGATCGTTGCGGAAACAAGCTTCGGATGCCGCTTATACTTGGTAATAAAGACGATTTTCAAGGCAGTATGAAACTGGGGGAACGCGAAGATTTCCCCACCGACGCGGACGCGATATACCCGGGCTGGCGCGCGGATTCGATTACAATACTCGCGCTCGAAACAATCGACGAAGCTGGCCTTTCGGAGCAGTATGATAAGCTCGCCAATGCATTTGCAGTGGAGTTGGAAGATTATCACGGCCATTTCACGCTGGATGCTGTTGCGTTACCACTACTTCAACCAGCGGCAGTGTATGTTTCGGGGGAACGTGTGAAACGAGAACTCTCAGCCGCCGGTGGGGATCCGGTGAATATTTGGGCCGGAGTGCCTATCGTCCTCGACGAAGACATTCGGGAAGATTTGCCAAAACCCGCGCCGGGCAGTATCGAGGGCATTATCGAGTGCATACGGCAGGCAAACGCACAGATAGATTCGGCTTTCGCTGGTTTGTCGGAGGAGGAATTGTTCGATCTCGCCGATATCGCGCCTTATATGCTGGATATTTTCACGCAGACTATCCTTATCGATAGCGATCCGAACGAGGATTTGGTCGATAGTTATCTCGAAATGATAGCGTCTGCGAAGAAAATCGAGCTTGGGAATTTACTGCGCTGCGGTAAGTTGCTTTCGGGATTATACGAACCCGCTGAACTGCGCCATTTAGTCGAAATCCAACCCGGCCACGGCGCCGATTCAATGCGCGATATACTCCTCGATACGCTTGTAATCGTAAATACCGACGAAGACTCGGTCGTTTTGGCGAGGCTTATCGTAACCGGAACGGGCGACGGTGTTTATTACGAACAGGCGGCTATCTGGATCGATTTAGGCGGCGACGATACGTATTTCGGGTTCTGCGGCGGAACGCCATATACTATTGTAAACGGCGACGAGCACAATTTCGCTTCGGGGCACGTGGGCGCGCATATCGACCTCGGCGGCGACGACACATATATTCGCAACACGCCCGGTTCGATTGGCTCGGGATTCTGCGGCGGCGGCTGTCTTATCGACCTTGCCGGAAACGACAGGTATTCGGGCGACAGACTATCGCAGGGAGCCGCGTTTTGCGGAACAGGTATGTTAGTCGATTTCGATGGCGACGACATTTACGACGCGCAGGAATGTGCGCAGGCTTTCGCAATTTTCGGCGCGGCGCTTCTCTACGACGCGCTCGGAGACGACATTTACACCGGAGCGCGTTATGTTCAGGGAGTCGGGGTTACGAAAGGATTGGGCATTCTTGTCGATCATTCGGGGAACGACAGGTATATCGCGGCGTTTAAGAATCCAAACAGTTATGGCAACGAGGACACCTGGGACGGCTGGAGTCAGGGAGTTGGTATGGGTCTCCGGCACCTTGCGGCAGGCGGAATCGGTTTATTGATAGACCGCAGCGGCGACGACAATTATCTCGCCGGAAATTTCTCGCAAGCATGCGGCTATTTTTTCGGGCTGGGGATATTCGAAGATGTCGCCGGAAACGATACGGTTATCGGAAACCGTTATGTTCAGGGCGCGGGGGCACATCAGGCCGCAGCGCTATTTCGGGACAGATCGGGCAACGATGCCTATTTCGGCGGCGAGGCGACCAATCAGGCGGGGACATGGGATATTACGACGGCTTTCTTTATCGATGATTTAGGCGACGATTATTATAGCGGCGCGGGGCTTTCGCAAGGCGGGGCCGCTCAGAACGGTTTCGCGGCGTTTATCGATTTTGACGGTGTGGACGAATATCATATTTCGGGCGGCAATTCCAGCGGCGCAGGCGGCGGCAACGATTATCATCCCGATTACGACGCTAAAAGCATTGGGGTTTTTATCGATTTAGGCGATGAGCGTGACGATTATTCGGGAATTAAAGATAAACGCAAGAATAACAAGCTTCATCGGACGGGCAAGGATAGCGAAAATTGCGGCGATGGCGCTTTCCGGGACGAGTAGGTCGCCGCGCGACGAGGGGCAATATGCTCGACGACTCCTTGACCGAAGGGAAATCCCACGGACGCCGTCCCATTCGTTCGGGCGGGCATGAAACCCGCCCCTACGGCAAATTTATTTCAAATACACGACGCGTTTCGTAACCGATTCATCCCCGATTTTCGCCCGGAGGAGATAGACGCCGCTGCCGAGGGATTCATCGGGACACCAAACGATTTCCGTAGGGGAGCACCTGCGTGTGCTCCCGTTTTCCGCATCACCACCAGATGGGAGGGCACGTAGGCCCTCCCCTACGGGCGTTTTAAAAACGATGCGTCCGTTTATATCGAATATTTCGACAATCGCACCCTCCGGCGAAGAGATGGAAACCGCGGAATTGAACGGGTTGGGCGTTATATTAATCGATAATACAGTGGGCATAATTACTTCGGCAATACCGTCGAAAGTCGTGACTAAGGCATTTACGACGGGTGTTTCTGGATCGTCCGAGTATATCCGGAGCGTGTCGTGGACAAGGACGATGCCGTCGTAGGCGGCCCAAAAGGCCATCGAGTCACCAGGGGCAATTATAGCGTACTTCGGTGAAATCCGCGTTTGCGCAGCCTCTATCCAGCCGATGTGTAGCGTCTCCGGCCCCACGGAACGGATAATAAAATCCGTCGAATCGCCCAATGGAACGGTAATTTCTTCAGGAAAAACCTCGATACCGCCACCGCCACGAAAAACCGTCTCCCCCGGAGAAAGTCGCTGCAAAAGCGGCTCGGGATTGTCGCCGATTCCAACGGGCAGTTCCCAGACATCGCTCGTCCAGACGCTGTCCGCCGAAATCGCCATCCTAAGCTCGGAGTCGAAATAGTGGGTATTTATAAAATAGTTCATAGAATAATCGCTACGCCAGTAATCCATTTCGAACCAACGAGTTGTGCAAGGCATCGCAGGTGCGATAGGCGTATCGCTCACAAAAAGCGTTCCGGAACCGGTGAAGACAAAATGTCCGGTGTATGAAACCAGCGATGCGCTGTCGCCGCTCCAGTAAAGTTCGAAACCACGAGAACCGTGGCCGTTTGTGTCGGCTATGCCGTCGGTAGCGAGAGTGCTCCAGAGCAGATTCCCTCGCCTGCGGTATTCCCAGTTTGGGCGTTTATAAAGCATGGAAAGTTCCCACCAACATGATGAGTCCAGAACCCTCGCCGACCCGCGATAATGCTTAATCGCGCTTGAGAGTAGCCATATTGGTTTGCCGGTTCGGTTTTCGAAGGTACATGGGCGGTTTTCGATTCCCAGCGCGGTGGAGTCGGATAGGCTCAAGCCCAAGCTATCGCTGCAATCGTCGGCGCGAAGATAGGTCAAATCCCCGCCGAAACCGTTTTGAGAGAGGTGCTCGATTTCCATTGCGAGGGCCATTCCGAGGAGGGATTGCATGGGCTCCGGCGCAATCCACGGTGCATGTAATCTATCGCTTTCAGACAGGAATCTATGCCAGTTGAAGGGTGTTCGCCGTTCGCCGAAAGCGAGGATCAGCAATGCCGAGTCGAGGTCGCCCGACACCGGGCCGACGGAAAAATCGCCGCCGGGGGTTAGGATATAGCGGAAAGTGAAGCTATCGGGTAGAATCTCCGTGAAAAGCCCGCCGAAATCCACGGCGTACCTTTCCCAGGCGTAAAGCGTGCCTATCCACGCGGGGAAAAAATCCATGTCGTCGAACAGGTCGGCGGGGTCGATGCCCTCGACCTGTGTGTGCAGCAAAAACGGCACCCCGCGGAAAACCCGCTCCTCGTGCGACTGAACAGGAGTGGTGAGAAGATTGTGAAGGAATGGTTTGTTATAGCCTAATGTCATTTCTATCCAAACAGATTCAGCTGGCACAGAAAACTGATATCCAAACATATTATTCTCGAAAGCTATTACTTCCCCATTGCCAAAATATGAACGAGGCCCTAAAACGCCTGGAAATCTGAAACAAAGACCATATGGCGGCGACATATATGCAGATGGGTTACTTATTAATAAAGTTTCAGCTGGGAAAACAGTTTCAAACGTTGGTCCACGGTCCTGTAAAAGCGAGTCAATACCAATACTAAGGAGACTATCCAGCGGTGGGCCAAACCGAAATGCGGTAACATAGTGTGTAGTGTCGAAAATTACCCATGTTAGGGTATCCCCAATCTGGTCTCTCCTTGCATTCATTCCTAATTTCCAACCATATCCTAGTATTTGATTATTACAATCCTTTTGCCACGTTCCCCATAACATCCCATTTTCAACAGTAACCAATAGCCTCCCTCCGTCTGCGACAAAGTCGTGAAGTTCATTTCGGTAGTAATCACAAAGCGAGGAGTCTATACCGCTTCCGAAAGGAATAATGGCTACTTTTGTGGTGGGATAAGAGTAAGAACCGGAAACAACGCTATCCACCTCGATTCCCCAACCCCATGAATCTACAGAGTCTATCATCCAATCGTAATAATCGCGAGCATTAACGAACCTTTTATCTATGACTACGTCTGGCTGGTCAGCGGCGAGAAAAGCCGTGAGGAAAAGCAATATCGAAAACGCCCTTTTCATTTTGTCCTCCAAATCATTCGGGGCCGGACGAATGCGCCCGGCCCCGAAATAACGAGATTCTACTTCATCAACACTAATCGGCCGGTCCTTTTCACATCGCCCATCTTTACCGTATAATAATATACGCCTGAAGGCATCTTTTGTCCAGTTTCATCTGTCCCGTCCCAGGTGATATTGTTTGTCCCTTTGCAAAGTGGTTCCTCGCAAACCGTTCTAATCTTGCGTCCGAGAACATCGCAAACCTCGATAACGCAATCTCCGCCGGAACTACTGACGGAGAAACCCACCGCCGCGTTGAAGGGATTGGGCCATGCGGAAATCTCGAAATCCGTCGCGCGGTGGATACTCTCCCCCACTCGCGTGCCGCTGTCGAACGGCAACGCGCCCATATCCGCGCGGGTGCCGTCGGGGTCGTTCGGCGAGGCGGGGTCGCCGGTGTCTATGCACGGCGATTTTGTCGCGTCCTCGACAGGGAAACTCGCCCATGTTATCTGGAAATCGCTGCCCGCTGCGTCCTCGAACATCGGGTCGACGTCGATACAGCCCGTGCCGAACCAGGATTCACCCGTGCCGCCCTCGATATCCGAGTATTGCGCGACGACCGAAATCGCCCCGGAACCGGACATCGCCGGCTCGCTGTCATGGCGGAAAATATTGTTATATATGCTCGTCGATGCCGACCCCGCGTCGTAATAGGCATACATCGCGCCGCCCTCGGAGGAAGTGTCGGCGTAGGACGTGTTATTGTAGATGTTAATCGCGCCGCTTGTTGTCGCCGCGGAAAGCGCGCCGCCGACACCCTCCGCCTTGTTGCCGAAGCTGATATTCCGCATGAAATTCGCGGTCCCTGTCTCCGTCGCGCAAGATACCGCCCCGCCGTTGACTGCGGCGTAGCAACCGCTAAACACGTTGTTTTCGACGTTCATCGTCCCGCTCGTGAGCCAAATCAGCGCCGCGCCGCCGCTTTGCGACGTGCTATCGCCCTCGTGAAGATTGCCGCGATAGTTGATCGTGCCGTCGTTGACATGGATCTGCACACCCGCGCCGCCGCCGGAATCGGCAAAATTCTCGACAAAGTGATTGCCGAACATGTTCACCGTGCCGCTGACATTGATTCGAATGAAACACCCCGCGCCGTCCAACTCCGCGAGGTTCGCATGGAAATAATTACTGTCGATTTCGATAGTCGTTCCCGTGCCGTTTGAGTAGGCAAACGCGCCCGCACCGCCGTCCTCGGAGATATTAGCCTCGTAGCTGCAACCAATTACCGTAATCGAGCCACCGCCCTCGGTGTAAAGCATGTGCGCGCCGCCGTCGTCGCCGTAGAAGGTTTCGTTGCCTATCGCGACGTTCTCCTCGAACACCGAGTTTGTGAGAAGGCTATTCCCCTGCGTCCCGGCGTTCAGCCCGCCCGCGCCCTCGGCCTTGTTGCGGCTGAACGTGCACTCCGAGATAAACAAATCGCCGGTGTTCGACACAAGGTCCGCGCCGCCGCCGAGGCCGTCCGCGGAGTCGTCCGCGAACACGCAATCGCGCAGGACAATATCCGCATAACTTGTTTCAATATGAAGCCCGCCGCCGGGGCCGCTCGACGCGCCATTGCGGAAAGTCATCCCTGCGATCGTGACACTCGCAGTCGCGCCGTTAGATAAAGCGGTCAGGATTTGATGCGCATCTCCGCCGTCGAAAATCGTGGTGGCCGCGCCCGCGCCGAGAATAGCGAGCGTGTAGTCCTCGCTCGACATGAAATCAAGCGTGGTAACAACATTGTAAGTCCCCGCGGCAACATTTATCGTGTCGCTCGCGCCGTTGGTAGCGGCGGTCGTGAGCGCGGTCTGGAACTCCCCGACCGTGGAGACATTGAAAACCGCCCCCCACATCAGCGGCGCACAAATGGCAATAACGGCAACAATCGACAGGCTCTTTCTCATTTCATTCTCCCTCTAAATAAATTTTTCGCGAACATCGCTTTTTTAAATGATAAGACAAAAACGAGGATTAAGCAATCGGAGAATGAAGGCGAGCAGTCATTATTGTTTATGATTGCGGAAACAGAGATTATGCAAGGATTTTTCGCTACTTTTACTTGTATGACGGTTGTCGGCGGGTTTAATTAACTCATTTCTAACATCGAATTATTAGATAGGTTTTAAAAAAGTGGTTGACTTATTCGTCGAGATAAATTTACTTTATTAATGTGAAAAAACCAAATTACCATCCAATATTATAAAAAAGGAGTCAACAGGATGAAAAGAAATACATGGTTTTTCGTTTTTGTGTTCTTCTTAGTCGCACTGGCTTTCCTGGGATGTAAAGACGACGACCCAACAGGCCCGGGCGATAATAATCCGGTCGATGTCGACCCGGATACTCCGGATTATTCAGTTTTTCGAACTTGTTCATTTTCCTTTGACGCCGAAATAACAAAGCAATACTCTTCGCACTCGATAGTCGAAGGTTGGGGAATGGGAGGCCCATATTATGGTTTCAAATACGGCTCATGCTCCGGTGGTGTATACTATTCGGATACAACCATATGGGGGCAATATGAGCAAGTGACTGTCGAATTCGATACAACATCTGGGGCTATGAGTAATTTAGAATACCACTATCAATCTTATGGCGAGGATAATGCAATCGAAATCACTATCGTGATTAGTGGAATGGGTAGAAACCATAGAACTGTAAATGAAGGTGGGGACTTAAGATACGAAGAGCATGGAACGGCATGCAATAATTATCTAACCTCAATAGACTATTCATGGGATGATTACGATATGCCGACTGAAAGCTTCCATGTTACAAATCATTCTTGTAATGAAGAGTCCGATTTAATCGTATATTTATCGGAACACTTCTAAGGAGTATGTTCCCCGCGGAATATTTAATAATGTTTATTTAAACCGAAAAAGGTGGATCACTATCCACCTTTTCTCATTCCCCCCCTTTTTACCTAATATACAAGATTTCTTCGTCACTTTACTCATCCCAATTATATTTTATTCGAAGCGAATCCGCCATAGGCGGTTGAGCACGATCATCCGTCGGTATTGCCGACCGGCCCTGCCGCCTTCTTCTTTGTCCAAATACCGGATTTGTGCACCATGCCGAGCGAGAGAAGGCGCGGGTCGTCGTCGCCCCAGTAGGCGATTGCGCGGAGATAGACATTGCGCAAAATCTTCTCGCCCTTCTTGCGCATTCGGCGGCGCTCGGAGACCTTCGCGCGGGCCTCTGCGCGCTCGCGGGAGACAGTCTCCAACGCCGGGCGAAGCTTGTCCAGCGCCGCTTGAAGCCGCTCGAACGGCGGCGCGGGCACAAAAAAGTCCGGCTGCTCGGCGGGAAGCGCGCCGTAGCCCTCCAGAATATTCTCCGCCATCGCGACATAGCCGGCGCGGTCTTTCGGCACCTTTTTGTCCAGCTCGAAACGCTCGCCGATATAAATCGGCAAATCCCCGCCCTCAACACTCGCCAATCCGCGAAGAGTCTTCCTGCAGGCGTAAACCGCCTTCTGCACCTCGACGCCCTTCTCCTTTATCTCAACGTATAAAGCGTCTTTTTCGATGTCCTCTTCGTCGGCGTCAGCGGCAATTTTCAGGTAATCTTCGACAAATGCCGTAATTTCGGAGACCTCATCCTCGGTAAATCCGATACTATCATATTGTTCTGAAATTCCTTTAAGCATATCTTCAAGACGTGTTCTAAATTCATCTATCCTATCTTTCCCAAACGAGTTATTTTTAATCATATCCTATCTCCTTTTTTTGTTTGACGAATTCTTCGTTAGATAATCTTCCATCCTATCATAATTAAACTTAATGATATTCTTCTTTGATGCAAGTATTATTTTGATATAAAAGAAGAAATGATAAATATTATAGAGGAATTATCTAATAG
>Ga0272444_10000532_pt1 | contig 39970 bp, 23 predicted proteins | sample SSMForm13_FD_201033 | JGI IMG/M metagenome (GOLD analysis project Ga0272444, IMG submission 201033) | Marine sediment archaeal communities from Little Sippewissett salt marsh, Falmouth, MA, United States - SSM-Form-13 | ecosystem: Environmental > Aquatic > Marine > Wetlands > Sediment ... | reverse complement strand
TTCTCCGCGACCGCGGGCACTGGACCGGCTCGGACCGCTGGTGCGACGTCCGCGTGGACGATCATGCGGAGCCCGTAGCCGAGCTGGGCCGCATCCTCAGAAAGGTCGGGTTCGTCAAGTGACGTTTGGCCGTGCCGAACGGATCGGGCAAGGCCCGAAGGAAGGTGAACGGTGGCACGCAGCAAAGCGCGCGAAAGTCGCTCACAGAAGCTGGCCATTCACGGCGGACCGAAGGCCAAGACCACGCCGTACCGCACGGGCAAGCGGTTCGGCAGGGACGAGTTGAAGGAGTTGAAAGAGGCGCTCGCCCAGAACACGCTCTTCTACGCCCACGGGACGAAGGTGCGGCAGTTCTGCACGGAGTTTGCCGCGAAGTACGGCAAGAAGTACGCCGTGGCCTGCACGAGCGGCACGGCGTCCATCCACGTCGCCCTCGGGGCGGTCGGCGTGACCTGCGGCGACGAGGTCATCACCAGCGTACTGACCGACGCCGGCGGCTTCATCCCCGTCCTGTACCAGAATGCCGTGCCGATCTTCGCCGACATCGATCCGCGGACCTACGACATGACGGCCGAGACCATCGCCGCAAAGATCACCCCGAGGACCAAGGCCGTCGTCGTGGTTCACCTGGCGGGCAACGCGGCCGACATGGACCCGATCCTGAAGCTGTGCCGGCGCAAGAAGCTCTACGTCATCGAGGACTGCGCCCAGACGTGGAACGGGTTGTACAAGGGCCGCCTCGCGGGGACCATGGGCCACATCGGCTGCTACTCGCTCAACGACTACAAGCACCTGAGCGTCGGCGACGGCGGGGCGATCCTGACGGACAACCTGCGGCTCGCCAAGCGGGCCGCGCTGTTCACCGACAAGTGCTACTCGCGCAACATGTGGGGTGTGCGGACCGGCGGGGGATGCGCGTTCCTGGCACCGAACTACCGCATGAGCGAACTGTGCGGGGCCGTCGCCTTGGCGCAGCTGCGGAAGGTCGATTGGATCTGCGAGCGCCGCAACCGGATGGGCAAGCTCCTGACGCGGCTCATCGAGGACACCCCGGGCATTCTGCCGCCCGCGATCACCCCGGGGGCCGAGTCGTCCAACTGGTACTACATGATGCGCGTGGACGAGAAAACGCTGGGTGTCTCGCGCGATGCTTTCATGAAGGCCCTCATGGCCGAGGGCGTCCCGGCCGGAATGTACCTCAGGCGCGTGGACCAGTATCCCCTGTTCCGGAAGATGAGCATCTATCCGCCACAGAAGGACGGATTCGTCGCCCCGTACGACCTGCCGGTGTACAAGCCCGGGCGGATCAAGTACCGGCGGCAGGAGTGCCCGAACGTGGACCTGGTGCTGAAGACGGCCGTCATCATCCAGATGCGCGAGTTCTACTCCGACAGGGACATTCGCGAAACGGCCGCCGCCATCCGCAAGGTGGCGGAATACTACCTCGCGAAGAAGTCGGGCAGCAGCAAACGGCGATAGAACCTCGGCGACCGCCGCGTCAGATGATCATGGCCCCCTGCCGGGCAAGAGTCTGCCGCAGGGCGTCCGTGTCGATGTCGGCGACGTCGGCGCCCGAGTCCATGGCCAGCCACGCGGCGGTGCCCGCCGCCTGGCCCGTCTGGTTGCAGTTGACCATCACGCGCACCGCCCCGTAGGCCCCGCGGTCGGCGTCCATGAGCCGCCCGGCCACCAGGACGTTCCTCGCCCCGCGCGGCACAAGACTGCGATAGGGTATCTGGTAGAACGTGGGATCCTCCGCCTGCTCCGGCCGCCAGCGGCCTTTGACCGTTTCCCGGCCGGGTACGACGTAGAGTTCGCGGCCGTCGAGGTAGCGGAACGTCAGGCCGGGCTTGTCGCTGTGATGGACGTCCACGCGGTAGCTGCCGTTGGCCACGGCGTCGGGGAAACGGACGCCGTCGAGCACCTCGCGTTCGGTCAGGCGGTGCAGGCAGGTGGCGTGCCGCGTCTCGCGGATGCCGATCATCGCGGGCAGTGCGACCAGGGAGACGTCCTGGCCGCCTTCGCACCGTGAGCGCAGCAGGTCGCAGATGGCGCGGACCTGCCGGCGACCCTCGATCTCGGCCCGGGTCAACTGGTCGGCGTCGCCGCAATCGGCTCCGGGCACGCGCGTTCCCGCGACCATCACATCCTCCGGATGCCCGACGCAGGCCCGCGACCAGAGGAACCCCGCAGGAACGTCGGCCCCGCCGTCGGGGTCGAAGATCGCGCGACCAAGGTTGAAGCCGGGGTTTCGCTGCGCGATGTCGGCGATGCCCCGGATGACGGCACAGGTGGTGGGCGGCTGGAGGTCGTCCCAAGCCTCAACGGGCAAACCGGCCCGCGCGACGAGGTCGCCGTCGCCCGTGGCGTCGATGAACTGGGCCGCGCGAATCGCCCGCCGGCCGGACTTGTCCTCGATGATCGCCGCGACCGGGATGCCGTCGGCCATCACGGCGGCCGCGAACCGGGCGTGCAGGAAGGGCCGGACACCCGCCCCGGTCACCAGTTCGTCCAGCTCGATCTTCAGTTCCTCAGTGTTCAGCACGTAGTGGACGTTCTCGCTGGGTCCGGTGTCGTCAGCGGCCCCGCGGCGCTGGAGGCGGTCGATCGTCTCGGCGGTCAGGCCGGCGATGACGGGCCTGCGGAACTCGGTGTCGAGCGTGGAGTGCCAGATGTTGACGAGTCCCGCGGCGGCGACGCCGCCGAAGAAACCGCCCTGCTCGACCAGGGCGACGCTCAGCCCGAGCCGCGCCGCCGCAACGGCGGCGAAGACCCCCGTGCAACTGCCGCCGACGACGCACAGGTCCACCCGAGCCACCACCGGGACGTCTCGCGCCTGCTCGTATAGGGTGTCCATGGCGCAGGAGTATAGTCCCGACGGCCGTCCGGGTCCACCGCTCGATGCCCCAAAAACGCAGGCAAGACTCTTGGAACCCGGAGCCCGTCGGACTAGAATGAGCCGGCGCCCGCCTTCCGGCGTCACCCGAAAGGACCCTTCATGCGACGGACACTCCTATGGTTGCTCCCCTGCCTGGTGTTGACGGCCTCGGCGTGCCCCACGTGGGGGCAGCAGCCTCCCGCGACCGTGGACCCCGGCGGGCAGGTCGCCCGGTTCCTGCGGAGCGACATGGCGGCGATGGTCAAGGCGGCGCCCCCGGCGCCGGCGCTTCCGGCCGACCTGAAGCTGCAACTGGTGGACTACATCGACTGTACGGACGCTAAGGACATCCACCCACTGCTTCACGACGGGCTCGGGCGGATCGCCGCATCGTCGACCGGCTCGTACCGGGAGACGGGGCCTGCGGCCAACAGCTACTTCGCCTACCGGTTTCGCGTGGCGGCACCCGGCAGGGCGCATGTCGTGGTGATGCAATTCCCGGACGACGCTGACCGGATTGCGGCTATCGCGCTGGCCCAGCCGCCCACGGGCGACACGTCGAAGCCGGCGGCGCGCATGGAGTTCGGTTACCGCACGGGCGACCTGCTCGGCCTATCGGGGACCATGGTCACCCGGTGGACATTCTTCTGGCCGACGAGCGAGGCGCCCCCTGCCCTGGTGGTGGCGAACTGGCACGCGCGCAGCCCCGCGGCACTGGCCAGGGTCTGGGTCTACGCGGTGGCCGATGAGCGGCTGCCGGAGGCCGGGAGCAGCCGCCTGACCTTCTATCGCCACGGCGGGCGGTACGACGCCAGCCCGGCCGCGGTCTTCACCCGGTTCGGAGGGCGCACGGAGAACCTGGTTCAGACCATGGATTACCTCGGCATGGACGAGGTGGCTATGAACGCCCTGGAGGAACGGACGTTCAACTACCCGAGCGCACGGTTCAGCACCGGCAGCGAGGCCGTCCCGGAGACGCTCCCCGTGCTGGCCGAGGGCAAGAAGCGCCTCATCGCGGTGTTCGATCCGGACTGCACAGTCGGGACGTTCAGCATGCCCGGCCTGAAAGAGAACATGGCGGACATCGGCGTGGCCAACGTGGCCAAGGTCTGGCAGGAGTTCATCGACTGGGACTTTCTTAAACCGTTCGGGAAGAGCGCGGCCACAGGTGGCCTGATGTTCGGCGGCCCAAGGGGTTGCGCGGCGTTCGACCTGAAAGCCGACAACAGGTATACCTCCTTTCTGCAGAACATCGCCAAGACGCTCGGCCGAAACTACAGCCGCTTGCGGGTCTATCAGAACTTGGCCGCCGCATCGCCGCGCACTCACTATTTCCAGCGACCCGGGGCCGACTGGCCGGTCCTCGGGCGATGGGAACTCTCCGAGAAATCGCTGGACCGCTGCATCGCCGAGGAGGTGCTCGACTATTGGCGGTCGTACGGTCTGGTCCCCGAGGAGTTGGCGGCGACGGACCAGTTGATGTTGATGCGGCAGTGCGACCGCGACGATTCGGCCGCGTACCGATTCGGCCACAACGCTGTGCCCCGCTACTGGCTGCTGGACACCATCGCCTCATCCCGGGCGGTCACGGACCTGGTGACGGAGGCCAAGATCCACGGGCTGGTTCTGTCGAGCACGCCGGCCTCGCGGATGGTCCTGCTGCAGCCGGACGATTTCTGGTGGCCGTATCCGGAAATGTCTCCGACCATTACGCCCGGAGGGGACGGCTTCTTCACCTTGGCGGCGCAGGCCATGGCGGCCGGCCTCGAACCGTACACCGTCTGGCTGGCCGGCACGGGATCGGCGGCGGCCCTGCACGAAGACGAGGTCCGCCGCTGGATGACCGTTCTGCGCAGGTTGCCGTTCCGCAGCTTCACCCCGGTCGAGGGCGCCTCGCAGTATCCCGTGGCCGTACGCGCCTACGTCTACAGATCATCCCGGTACGTGCTGCTGGCCAACACGGCCCCCGTCGGAGCAACGGTCACCGTGACCTTCAGCGCCGAGACATCCGTAGCAGGCCTGGGCCGGCCGATCAAGGGCAAGCTCAAGGCCGTCACCTTGGCACTTCCACCGGGCGGCATCGAGGCATTCTACGTCGGTGAGGCGGTCGGCATCGAAGGGGTGACACAGGAATCGCCCGCCCTGGAACCCATGCTGGCCGCGCGGCTCGAACGCTACGCGGCGGACCTGGACGCGGCGACACAGGCAGGCATAGCCCTCGCGCCGCGGTACGGCGAGGTGCTGAAGGACGCCCGGGCGGCGATGGCCAAGACGGACCTGGGCCTGGTCGATCGGCTGCTCAACGTGGGGGTCGTCCGCGAACCCGGATTCCGGCTCCGCGTGGCCACTGCGCGGCCCAAGGCGGCGGTCGGGCGTGCGCCGCAGATCACCGTCGACGGCCAACTGGCCGACTGGCAGGGCATCGAACCGATCCGACTCGGCGCGATTCAGCACCTGGTGTGCAGCCCGCACGTGGCCAACCATTGGCAGGGAACGTCGGACCTCTCGGCCGAACTTCATCTTGCCTGGAGCGAGGCGGGGCTGCACTTCGCCCTGCGAGTGACCGACGACCGGCCGACGACCGACGAGAACGAATCGAGCCTGCTCGCGCTGTCGGCCTCCGCCTACCGGAGCCATTCTAGCCGCGCGGGATTCGACGCCCTGCTGCACCTGCCGCGCCGCGAGAACCTGACGTCGGACAACCTGGTGACGGCCCGAGACGGCGGGGTCACGATCCACGAGGGGCTGATTCCGGCCGCGGAACTCGGCCCCCAGTTGGCGCCTCGCGCAGGCCGGACCGTGGGTTTCAACCTGATCGTGTCCGACTCCGACGATCGCGCGGGCATGCCCTATGCGTGGTGCAGGTCCAACGTGCTGGCCTGGTCCAACCGGCAGGACGGGTACCACTATGGATCGGACGCCCAGACGTGCGGCGAGATCAGCTTCAGGTAACTGCCTGCGGGTGTCTGCAGGATGTCGATCGGAGTTTCCCCGCGCCCGGTCAGAGGACCGGCACGGGCCCGAGTGAGGCGGTCCCTTGCAGTTCGACGCGATACGTTCCCGCGCCGAGGTATCGCAAGGTCAGCCTGGTGAACCCCGCATCGACGTCGGCGCTGAACCGTTGGCGTCGGAGTCGGCCGCGGCCGCGAAGGTCCGCGAGCGACGACTCATAGAGCGCCAGGAACCGGCTCCGGTAACGGTCGTCCTTCAGGGCCTCGGCATCCTGCCACTTGTCGGTCATTGCCGCCCTGACGTGAGCCTCGACGAAGCCGGCCAGGGTCGCCACGAACTCGTTGTCCTCTTCCTTCTCCGTTATGCGCAGGCCCTGCAGCACGCTCTCGGGCAGCGGGCCGTCGTACCGGATCCGCAGGTCCCAGTTCTGGAAGACTACCACGTGGGCAATGGCGCCCTGGAGATCGAGTTTCCACGTGGCCGAGCCCGTTTCGGGCACCGCCACATGAACGAACCCGACGACGGTCGGCCACGCGCTGTGTTCATCCAGGCTGTACCCGTCGGAGGTCTGCACGGCACTCGGGCCCAGGGCCCTGGCCACCGCATCGTGGCTCATCGTGCCCAGCCCGACGTGGCTGAAGGTCTCGGACATGCACCCGCCGACCAGCAGGGACAGGCAGACCAACCACGCCGGAAATGCCACCTTCGACCCGACCCCATGCTGCATGAGGTCCCTCCCGCTACTCAACCTATCCCTCGTGCACCGCGCCAACAGTTTGATTGACACGTATCCGGGATGCAACTAAAATCTGCCGTTCCGCCCGAGCTGCGCCGCCGGCGCTGCGGCTCGGCCCTGCGGATGCAGACAGGCCTTGCCGGATATGTGAAAGGAGAGACGTTGAAATACTCAGTGTTCACGGTGTGCATGCCGGAGTATGCCCCCGAGGAAGCCGTCAAGCGGCTCAAGGCCTGGGGCTACGACGGGGTCGAGTGGCGGTTCACACCTCGGCCCGACCATCCTGCGGCCACCGCTAACTTCTGGAATGCGAACAAGGCCACGATCGACCCCCGGCATTGGGAGAGGGAAATCCCCGAGGTCAGAAAGTTGTGCCGCAAGGCCGGCCTCAAGACGCCGTCCCTGGCGGCCTACGCCGGGTGCACCGACCCCAGGAAATACAAGCCGGCCATCGAGGCCGCGGCCGCCTTGGGCGCCCCGCTGGTCCGCGTGGGCGTGCTCGGCTACGACGGCACCGTCGGCTGGAAGAAACTCCACGCCAAGGCGCTGCGGGCCTACGAGAAGGTCGTCAAGTACGCCGCCAGGTTCAAGGTCAAACCGGTCATCGAGATTCACATGGGGATCATCACGGCGAGCGCCGCGGCGGCGGCCGAGTTCTGCGGCCACTTCTCGCCCAACCGCATCGGCGTCATCTACGATCCCGGCAACATGGTCTACGAGGGCTACGAGCAATACCAGATGGGTCTGGAGATGCTCGGAAAGTACGTGGCCCACGTGCACGTGAAGAACTCTCGCTGGGACGTCGCCGGCGCGACGCGCCACGGGGCCGTGGCGTGGAAGCCCACCTTCGCCCCGATGAAGAACGGGTGCGTGGACTTCGAGGCATTGATCAAGGCTCTCAAGGCCGTCGGCTACAACGGGTGGCTCAGCTTCGAGGACTTCAACACCGCGAAGTCGACCGACGAGAAGATGCGCGAGAACATCAAGTACCTCAAGGCCATCGAGCGGCGATGCAAATAGCCGCAGCACGAATTGCCGCGACACACACGAGGGCGACGGCGTGATGGCTCCCGTCGCCCTCGCCGGCGCGCCGGGCGGCCCGGGAAGCCAGACAGGGCTTTCCTGAGAAATCCTCGCCCCGGTGCGTATAAAGGTATGAGGGGCGGCACCGCCCTTCGACGAGGGCACAGGCCATGGCCAAGGAGAAGGCTCGCGGTCATTTCTTCCTGTTGCTGGTAGTCCTTCCCCTGTGCCCGCTGTGCTGCTCGGGCTGCATGAGCGGGTTCGACGCCGCCACCTACCGGCCGCGCGACGGCAAGTTGATTAGCGACGCAGCCGCACTAGTCTACTCCAGCCGATACGAGATCCACCTGGGTGGCCTCGAGAAGCTGCACCCCTTCGACATCCACAAGTACGGCCGCATCGCCCGCGCCCTGGTGGCGAACGGCTACCTGGCATCATCCGATTTCTTCGTGCCGGCCGAGGCGACGCGCGAAGAGCTGCTGCTCGTCCACACGCCGCAATACCTGGCGTCGCTGCGCAGCTCGAAGAACGTCGCGCGGCACCTTGAGAGCAAGGAGATGAAGCTCCTGCCGGCCAAGAGCCTGGACGAGGGCGTGTTGGCGGCGTTTCGCGCATCCACCGGCGGCACCATCGTCGCCGCCAGACAGGCCACACGATGCGGACTGGGCATCAACATCGGAGGAGGCTACCACCACGCCCAGCCGGGTCGCGGCGAGGGGTTCTGCATCTACGCCGACGTGCCGATCGCCATCCGCGTCCTTCAGCGCGAAGGGCTCGTTCGCCGCGCGCTGCTGGTGGACCTCGACGTGCACCAGGGCAACGGCAATGCCGTGTGCTTCGCCGGCGACGACGACGTGTTCACCTTGAGCATCCACGAGGCGGACATCTACCCGGTCCCGAAGGCCCGGAGCGACCTTGACGTGGAGCTGCGGCCGCCCGTGGACGACGAGCGGTACATGGACGTCCTCAAGCACCACCTGCCGCGCGTCATCCGCGCTGCCCGGCCCGACCTGGTCGTGGTGCTGGGGGGCGTGGACACCCACCGCGACGATCCCCTGGCCCACTTCGGCATGACCGCGCGCGGCATCCAGGACCGCGACGCCTACGCTGTGGGCCAAGCCCGCGAGCGAGACATTCCCGTGCTCTACGTCACGAGCGGCGGCTATTCTCCTGACGCGTGGCGGATACAGTATGGCTCGATCGCCAACCTGCTCGTGAAGTTCGCCGGGGTGTGCCCGGGGCTGTCCGCGCTCGGGCCATCGGCCGACAAGACGGCGCCCAAGGCAACGGTCAAAGGCATCGGCAAGTTGAGGCATAAGTAGCCGCCCGGCCGGTGTGCGATGTTGCACTGCCTGCCCTTCGGGTCAAGCAGTGGCACCCCATCCCGATGAGTGGGGCGGCCTTGAGACAGTCTCTTACAGGGTACGCCAGCGACGCCCAAGCCTTGTGCACAGGCGGCGAGCATTTGTGCAACACGTGGAGAGCATGAGGAAGCCCGGACCGCCCTCAGGCAGCGGCAGAGGGCCTGTGCGGTTGTCAGCCCGGCGTGGCACGCGATTTGCACCTCTGACTTGATGGTGGAGCGTATGCGCGGTAGACTCCCGGAACCTTGAATGAAAGGGATGTGCTATGACAGCACGCCGACCGCTGGTGATCCTGGCACTGTGTCTGACGATGGGCCTGGTGGTGTACGGCTGCGGCCGTGAACCGGCCAGCCCCGAGCCGACGACGGAACCGACCGACAATGAAAAGACGCCGCAGGCAGCCATGGAGCGCGGCATCACGTGGCTCAAGAAGGCCCAGCTCGACGACGGTGGCTGGCCCATGGAGGCCGGTGCCGCGACGAGCCATCTCGGTGTGACCGTCGTGGCCACCCACAGCCTGCTCGCCACCGGGGTGCCCGCCGCCGACCCGGCGGTGGCGAAGGCCATCAGGAACATCCTGGGCTTCGTCAAGGCCGACGGCGGCATCTACGACGAGGGGCTGCGGAACTACACCACGTCGATCGCCCTGATGGTCCTGAAGGCCGCCGACGAAACCAGCCACAAGGACACCATCGACAAGGCTCTGAAGTTCCTCATGGATCTCCAGTGGGGCAAGGGCCAGGGCATCGAGCAGGAATCGGCCGACTTCGGCGGAGCGGGGTACGGCAGGGACCGCCGGCCCGACCTGTCGAACACCCAGTGGCTCGTGCAGGCCTACAGCACGATGGGCCTCAGCAAGGACGACAAGCCGGTCCAGAACGCTCTTGTCTTCATCAGCCGGTGCCAGGCCGGCGAGGCCGCCAAGGGCTACTGGACGAGCGACGGCAAGGGCGGGTTCATCTACACGCCGCACGAGGGCGGGGAGTCCAAGGCCGGCGGGTTCGTCCTGCCGTCCGGCGAGAAGGGACTGAAAGCCTACGGCTCGATGACCTACGCGGGGTTCCTCAGCATGATCTACGCCGGGCTCGACCGGACCGACCCGCGAGTCAAGGCGGCTCGCGAATGGATCGAGCGCCACTGGACGCTCGAGGAGAACCCCGAACTGGGCATGCAGGGCCACTTCTACTACCTGATGACCATGGGCAAGGCCCTGCGGGCCCACGGCACGACCACCATCATCGACGGGCAAGGCCGGCCGCACGACTGGCGCAAGGAACTGTCGGCCAAGCTCATTTCCCTCCAGGGAGCCGACGGCTCGTGGACCAACACCAAGGCCGACCGCTGGTTCGAAGGCAATCCGTGCATCTCGACCCCGTTCGCCTTGATCGGCCTGGAGGCCTGCAAGGCGAAGCTGTGAGGGACGTTGTCGTTGGTGAAACACTGACAGGAGAGTTCTATGGACCGTAACGTACACTTTGGCGTCGTCGTCCTCCTGGCCGCGGGACTGGCACTTGTTTCCTGCGCCGCCGGCGACGACACGTCCCCGGCCGACGCGCCGAAGACGGGCGAGGCCATCACCACGCCGACCAGGGCGGCCAAGGCCGACGAGCCGCCGCAGACCGGCAATGCCGGCGACCCGGCTAAGGCCTTGCCCCATATTGCGGTCGACCGCAAAAAGGGCACGGTCACCGTGGACGGCATCGTCTGCCTGAACGAAGGCATGCTGGAGTTGTTCGCCTGTGCGAACGAGATCCGCATGCACGAGGCCATCGTCCACCTGAGCGCCAGGCCGCGCGACATCAACGTGGCCCTCATCCTGCTCGGCCGCGCGCCGGGTCACCCAGCCGTGTGGACCAAGGACGGCAAGTTCCTGCCGCCCTACGGGCCGGTGTTCCGCGTCTTCATCGAGTACACCAAGGACGGCAAGCCTCAACGCGTGGAAGCCCACGAGTGGCTGACCGACACCTCGACGGAGAAGCAGGCCAAGCCGCTGAAGTGGGCCTTCTGCGGCGGGGTGACACGCAAGGGCCACTTCATTCCCGACTACGAGGGCACCGTGGTGTGCCTGTCGAACTTCGAGGCCCCGGTCCTCGACGTGCCCTTCGAGTCGACTAACAAGAATGCCGATCTGCTCTACACGGCCCGGACCAAGGCCATTCCCGAACCCGGAACACCCGTCAAGCTCGTCATCCAGGCCACCCAGGAGACCGTCAAGGGCAGGAAACTCCAGTGGGCGGTTGCCATCCAGAAGGACGGCTCGATGACGCTCGAAGGCGAACCGTCCAGCCTCGAAGACCTTGACACGAAACTCAAGAACCGGGACGAGTACCTGCTGAAGGTCCAGGTGTTCGCCGACCCGGCCGCCCCCGCCGGAAGGATGCTCGACGTGATGAACGTCATCACCAAGTACGCCCTGCAGGTGGAACTCTACAAGAAGGCGCAGGCCGAGCCCCAGCCGAAACCGGACACGCCCGAAACGGCCCCGCAGAAGACGCCGCCCGGCGACGACCCGAAACCAAGCGGGCCGTGACCCCGCTGCCCGCGCGGCGATCCACATGTGCGACTTCCATTCCCTCGGCGGCCTTCGGGCGGCCGCGGCTTTGCGCTGCACCGCCCCAAGACCATCGGTTGACACCCCCGCAGTCGCGCGGTATCGTTGCGGCTCGATCGTTCCGGCAGACACATTGACCCCTGAGGAGCACGTCCAATGACCCAACCCCTTGTCGGCCTGATCGGAGGCACCGGCCTCGGCGAGGCCCTGGCCGGCGAACTGAGCGGCAAGTCGGTCGAGGCGGACACGCCGTTCGGGCCGCCCAGCGGGCCCATCCTGATGGGGCAGATTGAGGACCAGCCCATCGCGCTGCTGTCGCGCCACGGGCCGGGCCACATGCTGCCTCCCACGGCCGTGCCCTCGCGGGCCAACATCTACGCCATGAAAAAGCTGGGCGTCACACACATCATCGCCTCGGGCGCCACGGGCAGCCTGCGCGAGGAGATCCATCCGCGGGACCTCGTCATCTGCGACCAGGTCATCGACAAGACGTTCGCGCGGGCCAGGACGTTCTTCGACGGCTTCGTCGGCCACGTCGAGTTCGCCGACCCGTTCTGCAACACGCTTCGCCGCGTGCTGATCGAGACGGCCGAACGCGCCGGCGTCAACGTTCACCCCGAGGGCACCTACGTCTGCATGGAGGGGCCGCAGTTCTCCACCCGGGCGGAGTCGGCCATGCACCGCCTGTGGGGCGGCGACCTCATCGGCATGACCTGCATGCCCGAGGCCAAGCTGGCCCGCGAGGCCGAGATCTGCTATGCCCTGGTGGCCATGGCCACCGACTACGACTGCTGGCGGCCGCACGACGGGACCGTGGACCCTCAGACGCTCATCTCGGAAATCGTCGGCCACCTGAAGGCGGCCACGGCCAACGCCATCCGCCTGATCCGGGCCGCCGTGCCGCGCGTCGCCCAGGCTGCCGCCACAGACTGCCCCTGCCAGAGCGCCCTGGCCATGGCCATCTGGAGCGACCGCAAGCGCATCGATCCCGCGGCGATCGAGAAGCTCGGGCCCATCGTCGGGAAGTACTTCGACGTCTGATCGGCGCTCAGGCACCAGCGGCGCCCGAGGATTCCCCGCAGACGGCCGCGCGTTGCGTGCCCCGTTCCGCGCCGCGGAGGCGCAGGGCGGCGCGCGGAGGTTTTTCTGCGGCGTTGCCCGCCGGGGCGCGGGTTTCACAAGTAACCGGCCGCGCGAGTCAGCCGGCGGTGCTCCCGAGGACGGCGATGACGCCCAGGCCACCACGTTGGCATTCGGCATTCGTGTTGACGACAGCGATCTTGCTCGCGTCGGCCTACGCTGCCGAGACCGCGACGGGCCAGACCGCGGACGGCCTGCTGGCCACGGTCAACCGGGAATTCGTGGCCGAGAACTTCCTGGGCCGCGGCCGCGAGATGGCCGCCGCGGGCGACTACTCGGGCGCTGCGCTGATGTATGCCACCGCGGCCGTCCGATTTCCAGATGCCGTGGTTGAGGTGGAGGAGCATCTCTACCAGCCGGTCTGGCGCAAGGTGGTCGATGAGCTTCGATCCTGGCCGGCCGAGGGCTTGAGCGCCTATCGCCGGACGGTTGACGCGGAAGCCGGGCGGGCCTACGCGAACGCCGTAGCGGCGGACGACCTGCGGGCTCTCGAGCGTGTGGCCACCAGCTGGTGCCTGAGCACGGTGGGCGACACCGCGGCGGCCGCCCTGGCCGACCGCCTTCAGGAGTCCGGCCGGTTCGCCCTCGCGTTCTACTACTGGAGCCTGATTCTCGACGCGTACCCCGACTCGCAACTGGACATGGACGACATCAGGGCCAAGGCCCTGCTGGCGGCCAGGTTGGCTCGGCTCGACGCGGCGGCGGACAAGCTGGCCGACAGGGTCCGGCGCGCCGGCACCCGGCTCGCGGGGGAAGATGCCCTGAAGCTGGTCGACCGGATGGCTCGCCGCATGCCGCCCCGGCCGGCAGAGAGTGGAGGGCAAGATCACCTCTCGGCCTTGCCTGCCGTGGTCCCGGCGAGGGCCGCATGGGTCACGACGCTCGCCAAGGACACGCTGCGAAGCAGGTATGTGGCGACCAGCACGCCGCTGCCCGTTCCGGTCTACCGCGACGGGCGTGTCTACGTGGCCTTCCAGACCAGCACGTGGTGCATCGATGCCGATGACGGGAAGGCCCTCTGGCGACACGACTCGGCGACGCAGGAGGGCAGCGGCGAGCCCGTCCACTACTACTACGACCAGGCGCATCGGCCGCTGGTGACCGACGGTGCGGTCATCACGCCCCTGTCGAGTGGGGACCCGATCTTCGTCAGCGCCCGGTACAACGACATGGCCGACCTGGTGGCCCTGCGATCTGCCGACGGCACTCCGCTGTGGCGATGGAGCGCCGTGTCGGCCGACGTGGCCATCGCGCCGTTCGGTGTCGACGCCGCACCGGTCATCGACGACCAGGACATCTTCGCTTCCCTGGCCACGGTGGGCAGCTTCTTCGGCGAGGTCCAGACCGTCTGCTTCGACCGTCTGACCGGCCGGCCCCGGTGGCGCCGCTCTGTCGGGGCCCACAGCAACCAGGCGATCATCTACCGCGCCACGTCGCCGACCATGCCCCTGAGCACGGCCCTGGCGGCTCGCGACGGCATCCTGCTCTCGGCCGGCGGCGGCCTCGTCAGCGCCCAGTCCACCGTCAGCGGCACCTTGCTGTGGACGCGCCAGGTGCCGCTGCGCCCGAAGACCGTTCAACTCGACCGCAAGAGACTTCAGGGCCTTCCCGGCCAGACCTTCGACGGGCAGATCAACGGGCGCCTGAACCAGGTGCTGATCCGTGGCGACATGGTCATCGGCGGCGACGTCAGCGCGTCTCAACTGGCCGCCTGCCGGTTGCTCTCGGGCACGGCCATCTGGGACCGGGCAGCGGGCGACTCCGGCCAACTGCTTGCCCTCTCGGGAAATCGTCTGATCACCTGGGGCCGCTCGCTTCAGTCGAGCGATGCCGCGTCCGGCAAGGTCCTGTGGACCCTGACGCTGGAGGTGGGCGAGACCATTGCCGGGACCCCCCTGGCCACACGGACCGGCATCCTGGTGCCGACGGACCGGCGCCTGCTGGTGGTTGATCCGGCCGACGGCAACATCCGTGAGGCGATGACCTGGCCCCAGGGCCGGCTGCCCGGGAATCTGCTGGTGGCGAAAGAGGAGCTCATCGTCGCCGAGCCCAAGGCCCTGGTGTGCTACACCCCGTGGGAGCGGGTGCGCAAGGACCTCATGACGGCGGCCAAAAGCGACCAGGGGAACCCGGAGCCCCTGATCGCCTTGGCGGACGCCGCGACGCGCCTCGGCCGGTGGCGCGACAGCCTGGACTGCCTGGACCGGGCACTGGGCTGCGCGGACCTCGACGCCGGGGCGGCGGCGCGCATTTTCGATATCCAGCAGCACCTGCTCAGCGTGACCGTCGACGACCCGCAGCGCGAGGCCTTTTGCGCCCGGCTGTTCGCCCAGATGCTCGCCAGCACCAAGGCGCCCGAGACCAAGGCCCGCCAGGGACTCCTTGAAGGCCACCACTACCGGCGATCGGAGCCGGCTCGGAGCCTTGTCGCCTTGCACCGCGTACTGGCCTCGCCGGAGGTCAGGCAGGTGGCCGTTGACCATCCTGCGCTGGGACACGGCCCGGCAGGAGTCCTGGCCGAGCACCTGGTCAACCAGATGATGACAGCGCACGGAACGTCGGTTCTCGAACCGTTCGAGCGGCGTGCGGCGGAAGCACACCGCCGGGCGGCCGGGCAGCCTGACGCGCCGGCGGCACTGCACGAGGCCGCCATGCAGTACCCCGCGACCCGGGCCGCGCGCGTCACCCTGGAGGCCGAACTACACGAACTCGAGAAGGCCGGGAAGCATGCGGCGGCATCGCGTCTGCTTCGGCGGCTGGTGGCGATCACTCCCCAGGGGGACTCCCACTGGCGTTACCGGCTACACCTGGCCGAGAATCTGGCGCGCGAGGGCCGCATCGACGCAGCCAAACGCCAGGCCCTGATCATTCGCCAGTCGGCCCCGCCGGGGCTTGAGGTGATCGACGCAGGAACGCCACGCACGGTGAAGACCGCCGCGGACCGGTTGCTGGCCGGACCCGCTCGCAGGTCGAAGGCGACTCCGCCTGCCGACCTTCCGCCGTGCCCATACACCGAGGCATGGGCGTTCAGGATACCCTCAGCACAAACCGTGACCGTGGTGCCCGCGGCCGATTACCGCGACGCCCGGACTCGTGCTGCGCAGCCGCTCCTGGCGGTCACCACGCAGGGCATCTGGGCCCTGCGGCACGACACGGGTGAGACGGTGTGGGAGAAGGCGTTTGACGGGTCGCCGGCACTTCGGCCGATTGTGCCCATCCTGTGGACGGGCGGCATCGCGGTGCTCGGCCTGGACGACGAGGTGGTGGCCATCGACCCCGCAACCGGGAAGGAGGCGTGGCGTACGCCCGTCCAGCGTGCCGCCGATACAGTGGCCGACACGGTGCTGGAACGGATGACCTGCGGCCACCGCATCTGGACGGGCGAGCCGAAGCTTCAGGTCCTCGGGCTCGACCTGTGCGGCGGACTGATCCGGGTGCAGACAACCGCCTCGGTCCATCTGCTCGATCCGGTGGATGGGTACAGTTGCATGGCGGTCGGCCAGCGGACTCAGAGGTCGGCGACGTTCGCGGACAACGGCAGCGGACACGTGGCGGCCGTCTACGGCGACAAGCCCAACTCCGTGACGGCCTGGGACCTGGTGACCGGACGGCAGATGCCCGGATTCCATGGCGAGGTGCCGGCGACGCTCCTGTCGCCCGGCCCTGAGGGCCATCAGGTCCTGATCGGCTACCCGTCCGGCGAGGTGGGCCTGATCGATCTGTCGGCGGGCAGCGAACTCTGGCACCACAAGGGCGGGCCGCTGCCGGGACGCAGCCACGTGGCCTGCCGCATCGGGGCCGACAACTCGGCCGTGGCGGTCGGCACGTTCGACGGCCGACTCGTCGCCCTGGACGCCAGGAGCGGAGTACCCAAATGGTCACTCCGGGTGGGTGCCCTGCCCCGCGAGGCGGCGCTCGAGGTGGCGCGCCTGGACGCCGACATCCTGGTGCGCTGCGCGCGGCAAGTGTCCCGCGTCACCGCCGATGGGACCGTTGCCTGGCGACATCGCTTTCAGGCCGACGACCTCACCACGGCGGTCCATCGGACACGGCAGCGGCTGCTGGTGACGGGCCGTTGCGTTCACCAGGGCAAGGCCATGGCCTTCGTCGAGACGCTCGACCTGGCCACCGGAAAGAGCGACGGGCGGACCCGCCTGCCTGTGGGCCACGGGCGATTCAGTCTCGTTCCCGGCGAAGACGGCCTGCTGGTCATCGACCTCCAAGACGCCAGGTTCTACCGGCCGGTCAAACGGTAGCCGCGCCCGGGGGCCCTGCCACCTGCACTCGGCAAGGAGTCGCGGCGCAGCCTTTCGATGACCTTGCGGCCATGCGGCCCGGCAGCGTTGTCATGCCGGCCACCCCCCGGTAGATTTTCTCGTGTCAAGTCGTCCGGGAAGCGTATAATCTGTGTCGCTCACTGAGGTTCCAGCGAACGCAGGACGGAGGCCGGTGCATGACGACCCGTGGCAGAGTATGGGCGGCGCATCTTGCGCTGTGTACGCTGGCCCTGCTGCTTGCCCACACCGTGTCCACTGCACCGGAGGCGGTTGCCCAGAACGCCCAGATCGTCGTCCAGGACGGTCCTCAAGCTGAACAGGAGAAGGATGAGTCCCAGCGCTTTCGTCCGGAGATCAACACCAGCATTGCCGCTGAAGGCATGCTGAGACTGGCCCGGAACCTGGCCGCCGCGGGAGGATACCCCGACGCCAGCGAACGCCTGGTCGACCTGGTCATCGCGCATCCCCGCGCGGTGAGCGAAGCAGCCGAGGGGTACTATCTGCCGCTCTGGCGGGTGGCGGCCGATGAGGTCCTGTCGTGGCCCGTCGAGGGCCTGCGAGCCTACCAGGAGGCGGTGGCTCCGCGGGCCCGGGCGGAGTATGCCGACGCGTTGCAGCAGGGGGATCCGCGCGAACTCGAGCGCGTGGCCCAGCAGTACTTCCTGAGCGAGGTGGGCGACAACGCGGCGGTCATCGTGGGGGACCGTCTCCGGGAGACCGGGTGGCCGGTCCTGGCCCTGTTCTACTACCGCCTGGTCCTCCAACGGCATCCCGACTGCGACATGCCGCGGGCCGAGCTTCTGCTCCGCGCGGCCCTGGCCGCCCGCGAAGCGGGCCTGGACGACCACTACAAGGCGTTCGCCGAGCAGCTCGAGGATCTTGCGGTCCAGGTGGACCCGACGGCAGGGAAGGTCATGGCACGCGACTGGCTGGCCACACAGGCCGCCCAAGGCGCTCGGCCAACGGATCCCGTGGGCGGGTTCGGCAACCTGACCAAGGCTCCGGCCGTCGCGCCGGCAACAGTGACCTGGGAAATCAGACTGGCTGCGGCAGCCGGGAGACGACAGGGATACTGGCCCGCAACAACCAATTCGAGTACCCCGCCTGTCTACCCGACCCTGGCAGGGGATACCTTGTATGCAGCCAACCTGCATTCGGCGTGGGCCATTGACGTCCGCAGCGGCACCACGCGGTGGCGATATGACACCCGGGAGACCCAGGGCGAGGCCTTGCCCCCGGTCAGCCGCGCCCAGGCACGTCAACCCCTGGTGGACGGAGGTGTCGTCTACGTCCCGCTGGAGAAGCCGCCACCGGAGAAAACCAACCAGCAGCGCAACGTCTTCATGCGGGGAGCCGCGACAGCCGCGACCGATCTCTATGCCCTTGACGCGGCGACCGGACAGCCCCTGTGGCGGTGGGGGCCGAGGGACGGCGGGCTCGAGTTCGGTGCTCTGTCGGTGGACGGTCAGCCTGTGGTAAGTGGGGAGTTGCTGTGTGTCTCCCTGGGATCACCCAGTGCGTTCTTCGGTGAGGTATACACGGCCGCGGTCGACCGCCGCAGCGGCAAGCTGGTCTGGGCACAGCCCCTCGCGGCGTACCTGACCAATCTGAGCCGCGAGCGGCGCGGATGGTCATTCAGCGCCGACGTCACGGGAGCAGCCTTGGCCGCCCGGGGCGGGCTTCTGCTGTCGAGCGGCCTGGGGGTCACAACCGCCCAGAGTTGTCTGAGCGGCTCGGTCCTCTGGGTGCGGGTGAACGCCGACATGGCGCTGTCGAGCCCGGCTCCCGGCGCACCACGGGTCGCCCCCCGCGGGGGGCGACGGCTGATCGAGGGCATGGCCCTTGCGAGGCGGCCGCGGGTGCTCGCCGATCGTGGCATCGTGGTGGCGGGCTTCGCCCTGTCGCCGGCGCTGCGGGCTTACGACTGGCTCGACGGCCGCATTCTCTGGCAGGTGGACGCCTCCGGAGCACGTCAACCCCTGGCAATCAGCAACGGGACGGTTATCGCATGGGGCCAGACCCTCATGGCGTTCGATCTGCAGACCGGCGCCCCGCGACGGCAATCCACCATCTGGCCGGAGCCGATCATCGGCGAGCCGGTGGTCACGCCCCGAAAGGTCATGGCTCCGACACCGAACGGCATCACCACGCTGGACCTGGCCACCGGAGAACTCGAACTCACCAGCGGGCTTCCCGCTGACGTCCAGAGCGGCAACCTGGCTCTCACGGACTACGGCCTGATGATCCTGTCGGCCTCCAAGGCCGTCTGTGTTCACGATTGGGAGACGGCGAAAGAGCATTTCCTGGCGATGGCGGAGGAGGATCCGACGGACGCCCGTCCGCTGATCACGCTTGGCGGGGCGGCGTTGAGGCTCGAGAAAACGGAAGAGGGACTCCACTACCTGGACCGAGCGATGGAGCGCGACCCGCCCGAGGATCTGCGAGCCCAGGCCTACGAGTTGTTCGAGGCCTTCTATCGCATCGCGTACATGCATTCCAGCACGGAGTTGATCGCCCGGCTGCTGAACCGGCTCAGGGAAAGCGCCGGCAGCGGCGCCAACCTGTGCCGCCAGGCTTTCCTTCGCGCGGAGTACGTATCGCGGCGAGACCCGGCCGACGCGGTGGCGGCCCTTCAGGAGGTGCTGGACGATCCCGCCAGCCGCCACGTCCGCCTCAGCAAACCGGCCGGTCCCGGGGTATCCGGCATTCTCGCCGAGGAGGCCATCGGACGGCTGATGGTCAGATACGGCGGCGAGATCTACCGACCGTGGGAACGGGACGCCCAGACGTCTCGCCGCAAGGCACATGCGGCCAACGACTACGACGCTCTGCTCGAGGTCGCCCAGCGCTACCCCAACAGCCGCGCGTCACGCCACGCACTCGATGACGCACTCTGCCTGCTGCTCGAACGCAAAGACCTGAACGAGGCCAATCGGCTGCTCATCCGCCTGGTCAACCTGACGCCCGAAGGCGACCGCGAGACCCGGTACCGTTCGCTGCTGGTCGACACGTCGCTCCAACTGGGCGCCGTCGAGTTTGCCGGCCTCCAGGCCTCCGCCTTGAAGCAGGTGTCCTTGCCGACGACTCGCGTGCCCTTGGCCGACGGTCGGACGGCAACCGTCGACGACGTCAGTCGTCGCGTGTCAACCGCGGTCGCTGCGCCCCACGACACACCGAAGGCCCCGGCAGTCCCGCTGCCTCCATACCGCACGGCCTGGCAGCGGCAACTGGAGCCCGCGCAGGTGGCACTCCGGGGAATCAGCTTCCTGGGTAACGCCGACGAGGCCCGCGATCAGCTCGCCCAGACCCCGATGCTGTACCTGGGGAGCCATCTGAGCGTGGTCGCGCTGGACCGCAGCAACGGCCAGACCGTCTGGGAGCACAAGCTGAACAGAGGCATGCCGTTTCGGGCGAAACGCTGTGCCATGGGCCGCACCGGGCTGTACGTGGGAGGAACGGGGTCGCTGATGCGGCTGGACAAAGCCACGGGCGAGCCGCTGTGGAGTATCCGCCTGCAGCCCGAGGGGCGGTCCCCCCTGTTCGCGCCACGCGAGTCGGTCACCGGCGTACTCCGCTACGGCGATACGGGCTGGCGAAACGGCTCCCGCGCCAACCTGAGTCGGCTCAACGAACTCGGCGACAAGCTGATCGCCAATTCGACGTACAGCCTGCACGTGATCGACCCCAGAGACGGGTACACCATCCAGAGCATCGGATACCCCTACGGGGTATACTACGGTGGGTTCATCCGCTATGGGCATACCGCCATGGGCATTCCCATGCGGCCGACACGGATGAGACAACGAATCCTGCGCTACAGCCTGGCCACGGGCAACCTGGAAGGCGAGCGCCGCCTCGGCCAGAACGTCCTGCCGTCAGCGGTCGCTCCCCATGGGAGCCGCTACTGGCCGATGTTTCTCCAGGAAAACCGCGAAGTCTGCATCGTGGATATGGCCAACGGGCACGTGAGTCCGGCGTCCGGATTCCAGGGAGCCAATCCCCGGGTCTACAGCCGCATCGGCCTGGCCCGCGACAGCAAGGTGGTGTACGTGGCCACGCCCGGGACCTCTGACCTGGTGGCCCTTGACGTGACAACGGGCACCACGCTCTGGACCTACAACTTGCCGGACAAGCAGATGTTGCGGCACCTCACGGGCGATGATGAAGGTCGCCTGATCGTCACCTGGCCCAGCGGCATCGCCGCGGTGCGGGGCACCGATGGCCACGTCCTGTGGAAACACGTTGAAACCGAAGGAAAGCCCGGCGGTACAACGATCAGGGAGGTCATCGGCAACCATATTCTCGTGACCATCAGCCGCCGGCTTGAGAACCAGTACGTCAACTACACAATCCTGATGGACAAGAGGACCGGCAAGGTGGTCACCAAGTTCGTCAAGCCGGACGAGGTCAACACACAGGTCCTCCACATCGACAGCGCCGGCGTACTGCTACAGATACGCTCCAAACAATCACTGGAGTACTGGGTGCACGACGGCGGCGACGACTAGTCGTCCTTCACAACGGACCTTGCCCGTGCCACTGCTTGACCCGAAGGGCAAGCAGTGCGAGAAGCCCGCGCAATTGTGACACCCGGTATAGCCATGGCCACGCCGCTTGACGCACTCGCGACCTGCGCTCCGCGCCGGCAAGCGCGGGCCATGCCACCCACCCGTGGGCACCCGTCGTGAGATGGTTCCTCAGTCGGCGAGAGTTTCGACCACCACCTGGTCGACCAGCGGGAGGACTTCGTCGGGATCGATCTCGCCGGCCCGCAGTTGGAGGCAGGCGCTGGTGGCCGTGGCGACAGCGCGGCGTACGCAGTTCTGTGGGTCAAGCCCGCCGGCCCGTGCGGCCAGAAAACCGGCCAGCAGGGCGTCGCCCGAGCCAACCGTGTTGGTGACGCGTTTCGGCGATTCTCTCATGCGGCCGTGCAGGATCGTGTCGCCCTCAACCAGGTAGCACCCCTCCTGGCCGGCGCTGACCAGAATGATCTGTGCCACGCGTTTCACGCCGTGCACGGCGGCGACGATCTCATCGCGGGTGCCCGTCTTGCGGCCCGACAGGGCAGCCAGTTCCGACTGATTGGGCTTGATGAGCCAGACCGGCAAGTCCTGGACAATCCCCAACGCCCCCTCACTGGAATCCAGGACCACGCGGGCGCCGCGCTCCATGACCGCCTGAAGGATTTCGCGCAATCGGCCGACGTCGAGGCCGCGCGGCAGGCTGCCCGCCATGACCAGCCACATGTTGGGCTTGGCCAGGATACGGAGCTTCTTGACAAGCCGCTCCTGGTCGTCCGAGCCGATGTCGGGCCCCTCATCGCGGATGTGGGTTTCCAGGCCCTTCTCGGGGTCCACCAGGGTGATGTTCTCGCGCGTGGGGCTGTCCAGGCCGAACAGTTGGGTGTGGACAAGCGAGGAGTCGAAACTGCGTTCGAACATGGCCCGCTCAGTCTCCCCGACGAACCCTGTGAGGACGCACGGCTGGCCGAGGTGCTGCAGCACGCGGGCCACGTTAACAGCCTTGCCTGCCGGATGCCTCGACACAAGGCGGCCCTTGACATGCTGGCCCACATCCAGGCCGCGGACCTCAAGCGTTCGGTCCACCGCAGGGTTGAGCGTGACGCAGACGATGTCCGGCGAGCCGGGGTCCTCAGCCACTGCCGTTCCTTCCTCGCTCCAAGAGGGTTGCTCGCAGTCGATAGTCCGCGCGGCAAGACTCAGTCGAACTCGTCGCCACGGAACGTGGTGCCAAGATAGACCCGCTTGACCTCCGGGTTGTTGATCAACTCCTGGCTGGTCCCGTGATGGAACACCTTGCCTTCATTGATGATATAGGCCCGGTCGACGACGCTCAGCGTGGCGTGAACGTTGTGATCGGTCAGCAGGACGCCGATGCCGCGCTGCTTGAGGTTCTTGATGAAGCCCTGGATATCGAAGATGGCAATGGGGTCCACCCCGGTGAAGGGCTCATCCAGGAGAATCAGCGAGGGCTTCGTGACCAGGGCCCGCGCGATCTCAAGCCGCCGGCGTTCGCCCCCGGACAGTGTTCGCGCAAGCTGATCCTGCAGCTTCGTCAGGCCGAAGTCACCCATCAACTCCTCGGCAATGGCCTTGCGCTCCCCCCTGCTCAGATGCATGGTCTCCAGGATGGCCAGCAGGTTGTCCTTCACCGTCAGCCGGGTGAAGATGCTGGGCTCCTGGCACAGGTAGCCCATGCCGAGGCGGGCGCGCTGATACATGGGCAGGTTGCTGATGTTGTCGCCCTCAAAGACGATGGTCCCGCCTTCCCGCGGAATCATGCCCATGGTCATCTTGAAGGTGGTGGTCTTGCCGGCCCCGTTCTTGCCCAGCAGGCCAACCACCTCGGCCTGATTGACGCTGAACGAGACGTCATCGACCACCCGCCGACCGTCGTAGGACTTGATAAGCCCTGTGACATTGAGAAGCTCCACGAGCCAGCCTCCTCACCACGTGGACAACTTGTGGAAAACCCACGGAGGGCCTGTGGGCACGGCGTTTCCGGCCAGTGCGACAACGCGGGACCGAAAAGGCGCCGCGACAACGACATGGCCACCCTCACAGCCCTCTCATTCAGCGCAAGTTCCCGAAATCAAAGCACTTAAGCGGCCCAGAGGCCTGCGAGGCCCCCGGAGCCGGGATCCCATCGGGGTGTTCCGTGTCAAACTCCTCTCGGGCCACGACTTGACTTGCCAATCCGTCGGCCCACTGCCCTGCCTGTGGATAACCCCTCACCGGATGAACCGGAAACCGGCCACGTCCGGGGCAACCGGAAGCGGGATGCCATAGCGTCGCCCGGCTGCCGGCCAATAGACGAGAAAGGCCTTCCCGACAAGGTTGCGCCGCGGAACGACCGGCGACTGATTCCACCATCGGCTGTCCTGCGACCGGGGGCTGTTGTCGCCCAGGACGAAGAACTCGTCGTCGTGCAGTTCGTAGGGAGAGCCGGTGATGCCGAATCCCCCGCCCCGTCGTGGGGGAGGAACGCTGGTGTAGTGGATGTCACGGTCGACCCTCAGGCGGTGAATGGTCAGGTCGATAGCGGCAGCTCCGATCTTGATACGGCTGGCACCCTGGGGTCCGTGGCTGGCAAGCCACCGCTTCCTGGGCACAGCCGGCTCATACGTCACGTCACCCCAGGCGTCGAAACCCGTCACCCCCGCCTGCGAGATGACGCGCCGATTGTTGACCTTGACGACGAGCTTCCGATCGACGTTGGCGGCTTCCACTCGGACCGTCCGGCCCACCGGGATAGCCCCCCCTCCTTCCTTGGCAACGACGACGCCATTGTGAAGAATCCGCGCCGTCTGACCCGACCCCTCAACCGGGAGAACGAAGCGGAACGTGTCGGCACACGCCTCAAGGACCAGTTCCACCGTCCCCTCGCTCGGCGCACGCGTCACCTCCAGGTCGGCCACCAGCCGCACATCGGTGACGATCTGGTGGTTGTCCAGCCTGTTACTCGTGCCCACCGGGTTGTCATAGGCATAGAAGTCCTTGATGGGGACCTCCCGCCCGCCGGGCCCCAGGTGATGATAGGCCAGGTAGCTCACGCCGTCGCCATGAGGCTGAAACGTGATGGGCATGCTGCTGTGCTGCCAGGCGCCGCTGGCGGACGGCTCGGGTCGCCAGTGAGCCCCATTCTTCCAGTCCCAGTAGTCGGTATCGCCGACCGGCATCCAGAGGGCATCTTGGGCCCGGTCGGGCTTGCGGGCAATGTGGTTGTCGATGTACACGTCGCCGCCGCGAAGCTCCAACTTCTCGCCGGGCAGGCCGATCAGCCGCTTGATGTAGTTCTGACTCGTGTCCCCCGGAAACTTGAAGACGATGACGTCCCATCGCTCGGGAGGGAAGAAATCGTAGTAGTACTTGAGGACCAGGATGCGGTCGCCGAAGAACTGGTCGGACCTCGGCCGTGTCACCCCTGTATCCCCACAGAGCGGACACTGCCATGCGACAGCCCCGGGACGCGACTTCCCATCGTCCAGCCCCACCCGGTACGGGTACCCGCAGTTGGCACAGACAAACTCGTGGTGCTTGCCGTTCAGGCGGGGGGCCATGCTCCCGGTGGGAATCACGAAGGCCTCCACCACATAGGCCCTGAAGACGAAGGCCAGAATGAAGGCCACGACCAGCGACTCAACCGTTTCAAGGAAACTGTCACGATGGGCTTTGTGCATGGTCGCCGCCTGGTCGCTCTCAGCCGTCTTGCTCTTTCTGTCAATCACGCTCTTCGGTCTCCAATACAGAGAGGAAGGCCTTCTGCGGCAGGTCCACGTTGCCGATCCTTTTCATCCGCTTCTTGCCCGCTTTTTGCTTCTCCAGCAGTTTGCGCTTGCGCGTGACGTCGCCGCCGTAGCACTTGGCGGTGACGTTCTTCCGCACGGCGCTGACCGTTTCGCGGGCGATGACCCTCGCGCCGATGGCGGCCTGCAAAGGTATAACGAACAAGTGCCTGGGAATTTCCTTCTTCAATCGGCGGAGAATCCTGCGGCCGCGGGACTCCGCGGCGTCGCGGTGGCAGATGAAGCTCAGGGCACTGGCCGGCTTCTCATTGACCAGGATGTCCACCAGAACCAGCTCCGCCTCATGGTAGCCCAGGAACTCGTAATCCACGGTCCCGTAGCCGTGCGTGCAGCTTTTCAGCCTATCGTAGAAATCGTAGATGGTTTCGGCGAGGGGAAACTCAAATACCAGCACCACTCGGGCCGCGCTGATGTGCTCCTGGCGGACGAAGGCGCCCCGCCGCTCCTGGGCCAGTTTCATGACCGGGCCGATGGCCTCAACGGGAATGACCAGGCTTCCGCGGACCATCGGCTCGCGGATCTCGTTCCACTGGCCCATCGGGGGCATCTCGCTGGGCGTGTCCACGCGGACGGCGCGGCCGTCGTGCTGAACGACCTCGTAACTGGTGCTCGGCGCCGTCTGCACCAGGTCCACGCCGGCCTCGCGCTCCAGCCGTTCCTGGATGATGTCCATGTGCAGCAGGCCGAGGAAGCCGCAGCCAAACCCGAAACCCAGCACATCGTTCGACTTGGGACGGAACGTGAAACTCGCGTCGTTCAGCCGCAACCTGTCCAGGGCATCGCGCAGCCGCTGGTAGTCCGTCGAGGCCGTCGGATAGATGTCGCAGAAGACCATCTGCTGCGGCGACCGATAGCCCGGCAGCGGCTTGGTGCCGGCCTGGGCGGACGCCGCGATGGTGTCGCCGATGTCCACGTCCTCCAGCGTCTTGATGTTCGAGACGCAATAGCCGACCTCGCCCGCCGCCAGATGGTCGAAGGCCTGCATGGCAGGCCGGAACTTGCCGAGTTCCTGGACGGTGAACTCGCGGCCGGTGCCGAGCATGCGGATCTTCTGCCCCGCGCGGATCGTCCCTTCGACAACGCGGATGTAGACGATGCATCCGCGATAGTCATTGTACTCGGCGTCGAAGATCAGCGCCCTCAGGGGCGCCTCCGGATCGCCGCGCGGCGGGGGGATCCGCGCCAGGATCGCCTGGAGCACCTCCTGGGTACCCTCGCCGGTCTTGGCACTGACGAACACGCAGTCGTCGCTCGAAAGAGCCAGGGCCTGCTCGATCTCCAGGGCCACCTCCTCGGGCCGGGCCGACGGCAGGTCGATCTTGTTAACCACCGGGATGATCGCCAGGTCGTGCTCCATGGCCAGGAGTGCGTTGGCCACCGTCTGGGCTTCGACGCCCTGCGACGCGTCGACCACCAGCAGGGCCCCCTCGCAGGCGGTCAGTGCGCGACTGACCTCGTAGTGGAAGTCCACGTGCCCCGGCGTATCGATCAGGTTGAGCATGTGCGTCTGGCCGTCGTGATGATAGTCAATGGTCACCGCCGAGGCCTTGATGGTGATGCCGCGCTCGCGCTCCAAGTCCATGTCGTCGAGAATCTGGTCCCGCTTCTGGCGCTCGCTGATCACGCCGGTGACTTCGAGAATGCGATCGGCCAGCGTGCTCTTGCCGTGGTCGATGTGCGCTATGATGCAGAAGTTTCGCATAAGTCCTGAGCGCAAAGCCCTGCTCCGATAATGCCCGCATCGCCGCCGAGCTCGGTGAGCGCCAGCCGCGTATGCTTCCGGGGACGCGGAAAAAACCGCTCCCGGGCGTACCGCTCGACCGGGCCCATGAGACGATCGCCGGCAGCGGTCATGCCGCCCGTGAACACGATGATGTCCGGGTCAATCAGGTTGACGATGGCATCGCACCCGATGGCCAGGTAGCGGGCCGTCTGGTCGATGGTTTCCACGGCCAGGGCATCGCCGGCGGCCGCCGCCTCGAAGATGTCCTTGGCGGTGATACCGTCCGGCACGGCACCGGCTGCGGCCAGGGCGCTGGGCCGGCCCCGGCCAAGGGCCTCGCGGAACCGGGCCACCGTGCCCGTGGCGCTGGCATAGGCCTCAAGGCATCCGCGGCGCCCGCACCCGCACGGCCGCCCGTCCACCTCCACGATCACGTGTCCCAGTTCGCCGGCCGTGTCGGTTGCCCCGCGATGAATCTTGCCGTCGATGACGATGCCGCCTCCGATGCCGGTGCCCAGGGTGACCATTACCAGGCTGTCGAGCCCGCGGCCGGCCCCCATGCGGAACTCGGCGTAGGCGGCCACGTTGGCGTCGTTCTCCAGGACGGTCGGCACGCCGCCGAGTTTTTGCGCCAGGATGTCGCGAACCTGCAGGTCGCGCCAGCCGGGGAAGTTGGGCGCCACGACCATCAGTCCGCGGGCCACGTCCACCGGCCCGGGGCACCCGATGCCGACGGCCCGCACGCCGCCGCCCGCGACCCGGTTGCGGTCGCAGGTTGCCCGCACGCTGCCGGCGATCTGCTCCATCACGTGATCGAACCCCTGCTCGACCTCCGTGCGCGACAGATTCTGATCGACGAGCCTCATCTCCGGCGAGAACAGGCCCACCTTGATATTCGTTCCGCCCAGGTCAATGCCGACATATGCGTCCACCGACGGAACCTCCTCGGACGGCCCGGCCATTCTCAGGGGGCACCGCCGCGGATAGACTCTCGGCCGTCCACGGCAAGCGGGTCGGCACCAGGAGCGGTCATTCGTCGGGTGTCCCGTCCGAAGGCCCGTTGCCTGACGGCCCGTCGCCGCTGCGCCACCGTTTCAGCACCTCGAGTTTTTCCTGGGGCGTCTTAGCGGCCTGGTACTCTGAAAGGTCGCTGCGGGCGGCAGCCAGGAACCGTTCCAGGTCGGTCGCGCGGGGGATGTCGCCGCCCTCCAAGGCCGCCTGCAGGCGACTCAACAGCAGGCCGGGAAACTCCTTGACCACTTGCTGCGCGTCGGCCTCCGCCCGATCACGAACGGCCTTGTCCTCACCGTGGAGTTTCCCCACCGCGTCGTCGAACACGGCCCGGGCCACGGTGACGGCCAGCGTTTCCATGCGGTCGGCCTCACCCGAACCGGCCCACGTTGCCGTCACGATCGATCGGGCCTTGCTCAAGACCGCATAGGCCTCGGCCACCTTGCGATCGGCCTGCAGGCGTTGGGCCCGGCTGAAGATCTTCTTGAGCAGTTCGTCCCTCAGGGCAGGGTCAGCCTGCCGGGCCTGGCCGGCCAGGATCTCCGCTCCCTTGACATAGGGGGGGATCTGCAGCATCGCGTCACCAAGCCTGCGCTGAATCATGGCCCGGCGATCATCGGTCTTGGCATTCCTCAGGAGCGCTTCAAGGATCTCCGCCGCCTTGGTCGCCTGGCCGGCCTGCATGTAGGTCTCGGCGAGCTTAAGCCTCAACTGGTCGAGGCGGCCATTGCCCGAGGCGGCCCCGAACCTGGCCGCGGCGATCTCGTAGAGTTGCGCCGCTCCGTCGAGGTTGGCCTGGCCGCCGTAGCCGGCAAACTCGTCGGCCAGTTCCTCGGTGACCTTGGGGTCGGTTTCGCGTTTCTGAATGGATACCAGGGCTCGCCAGAGGGCGCTTCGGACCTCGGCATCGGTTTCCTTGCTTGTCGGGCCAAGCTGGGCAGCGACGGCCCGGCTGACACGTCCGTCACCCACCTTGCCCAGGGTGTTGGCCACCGCGGCCCGGACGCCGTTGTCCTCGTCCGACAGGTGCTTCAGGAGCGCTTCGATGGTTCGGGCCTTGTTTTCGGAGACACTTCCGAGGCCTTGGGCGGCGTAGAAACGGACCAGGGGTGTCGGATCGTCGATGGCCTTGATCAGGGCGTCCAGTGCCTCCTTTCGACCGATTCTAGCCAGCGCCCGGACGGCTGCTTCGCGCACGCGGGCGTTCTCGGACTTCCGGCCGTTGCCGGCAAGCAGCTCGCAGAGCGGTGTGATGGCCGGCCCGACGGCTGCGGCGGTTGGAGCATTGCGCTCGCCGATCTGGGCCAGGGCACCGGCGGCATGGACGATGAGCGATTCCTGGTCGCCGGTCAGGACCTTGATCAGACCGGGCACCGACCGAGGTTCGCGGAGTTCCCCCAAGGCGTCGACGACCGCGGCCAGGGCCGACGCATCGGCCTCCTGCTCGATCCGCTTCAGCAGGACGTCGGCGGCCCGCTTGTCTTTGCTCACTGCCAGGGCCCCGGCAATCTGCGCCCGCACGCCGGGCGCGTCGTCCGCCACCCGGCTCAGCAGCTTGTCGACCAGGTCCGGGACAGCGTCCTTGGCCTCGGCCAGCAGCTTGCGTGCCTCGCCGGCCGCCAGGAAGCGAAGCTGCGGCACGGCATCGTCGAGCAGCACCAGAACGGCTGCCTGGCGCTGTTTAGACGGCATCGCCGCCAGGTTGGCCTGATGCACGTCGACCAATCGGGCAGTGAGCGCCGCCAAGGCGTCGCCCTGCTGCTTGAGTTGGGCGTTGAGCGTCCGCACCTGGGTCTTCAGGGCGTCGAGTTGAAGGGCCAGCCACTTCTCGCGAGGCTCGGGCCCGTGCTCCTTCCACCAGCGACTCCACTTCTCGTGCGACTCGCCGAGGCCCTCGATGAAGGTGATGTCGGTCAGGGCCTTGGCCGCAGCACTGCGAATGGCCGACTCCTCGCTCTTGAGCAGATCGATCAGGGGTGTCACCACCCGCTTCTCGCCCGTGAGGCCCAGCGCGGCAATCAGAATCGTCTTCTCGGACACGTTCGCCGACTCGCCGACCCGTTTGAGCAGACGGTCGATAACGCCCTTGCCGCGGTACGCCGCGAGCGCCGGCGGCAGGCACTCGGCCATCTTGGGGTCGGGTTCCTCGGCCGCCGCCAGACTGAAGAGGGCCGGGAGGAAGGCCCCATCGGGCTCCGTCTGGTCCGCGATGACTTTGAGCACGGCCAGAGTGACGTCCGGGATATCCGTGTTGCCGAGTGCGGCAACGAGGATGGCCGTGGCCTCGGGGGTCCGTTTGAGAAGCAGCAGGGCCGCGGCGTCCTGGCGGATGGCCAGGGTCGATTCAGGACGCACCAGAATGCCCTGGAGGCGCTTGAGTTCGTCCTGTGAGGCCTCGCGAGTGGTCTCGGCGGCGTCCTCCTGGGCCAAGGCGACCGTGGTCGCGCTGGGGATGGGCATGGCGGCAGCCAGGCAGAGGACAATCAGAGTCGTCGTGTGCTTCACGTACCGTGCCCTACCATCCATGCGTCGTCCGGGCGCTGCAGGGTCGGCCACCACGGCCGCCCCCCGCCCCCGCCGGTCAGTCGAGTTTGATGGCCTTGAAGCCCTTGACCGTCAGGCTCATTTCCTCGCGGTCCTTGGTGACGTAGAAGGCGATCTGCACATTCTTCTCGCCCTTGATGGTCAACGCTTCATCGGCCTTGGGCCGGTGGAACGCCTCCTCATCGGCAAACCGCAGGCTGTGAATCGGGACGACCCGTCCGGCCTTGGGTCCCTTGACAGCCTTGAGGCTGATGTTCTCGACCTTGAGTTCGTAGTAGGCCGTATCCCCTTGCTTCTTCGGCGCAATGGTCACCGTGACAACCAGCAATTCCGAGCCGCTGGCCGCCGGGGCCCTGAAGGACGTGACCCTGCCGCTGGAAAGCCGGACGGGCACTTCGTCCATCGCCTCGTCGTCCTCGTACTCGACCAGGTGCGTGCTCGACCTGAGCGACGCCACATTGCGGAGCAGGTACCATTCGGGCGGCTCAGCTTCCATGTCATCGGCCACCTTGAAGTCGTACTGTGAGAACGGTTTGCCGCGCGGCACCTCGAAGACCAGAGTCATGGCGACCTTGGCCGACCGGTCCAGGAGATAGATTTCCCATGAGGGACTGAGCCGCTCTCCCTTGTCGCCGGCCTCGTTCATGACCGGCTCGGCCCCCTCGACCTTGGCATCGGCGTTCCTCAGCGACCGCTTGGCCACCGGCTCGCCGTCCTTGACCTCGATGGTCTCCAGGAGCGACCCGGCATACTCTTCCTTGAGGGCAACGTTCGTCAACGGCCAGTCGTCCGGCGTGAGCAGCATGGCCACCTTGCCGGACTTGCTGAGGTCGAGGCTGACGAGGATCAGTTCCCTTCCCTCGGCGGCCTCTTTTTTGACGCCCGGCAACTGGGACACGCGCTGGACATCGGTGATCTTCATCTTGAACGGGCCGACCGTCTCACTGCGCCCCTTGAACAGCCCCTTCTTGGCTTTGACGTTCCTGCCTGTCCTGAGGGCCACCCCGCCGCACCTCACGCCGTACTGCCACGGCATGGTGAGCGACGGCACGAGAAAGGCCAGCGTGGCCTTGGCCTTGCGAGTGCCACCACCGAAATTCCAGACGGCGGCCTTGGCCAGGAACAGGGCATCGGCGTCCTTGCCCAATCCTTTCGCGGGATGCCAGCCTTCGGCCTCGACCGACCCGTCGTCCAGCATGGCCGACTGCTTCTCAGTGCCGACGGCCGCCAGGGGCATCAGGTCGACCCCGGCGCCTCCCTGGGTCACCTTGGCCTCGCCCCACAGCTTGGCCCGGGGGAACTCCATGGGCTTGCCGTCCGGCGATTTGTATCCGCTGACCAGTTCCCAGTCGCTGAGCGACAGGGAATAGGCATCCTCGGTGGCCGGCCGAAACGCCAGGTCGACCATCAGCACCGCGTAGTCCGCCTGGGCGCCGACCTTGACGATGTCGTCGTCCTGGCTGGTCCACTCGACGGCGAACTCCTTTCCGTCCGCCGCAGGCCGCACAGCCCGCCACGTCTTGACCCACCGGCCATACGGGACCATCGACGCCTTCTCGACCCTGATCTTCGTGGGGACGCTGCCGCGGCCGGGATTGTAGGTGGTTTCCTTGGCCCGCTTGACGGGAACACCTCCCCTGCGGCCTTTCTCCGCGAAGACCCCCAGGTCCTCGTTGACGACGATGGCATACTCCAGCCTCCGGTGGAAGTAGTAACCCAGGATGTCGTCGACGCCGCGGCCCCGCCGTGCGTTTCCGGCGGCGTCACCTGTCGCGGGCCCCGGGGCCGGATAGACAGCGGCCAGGTCGCCGTCCTGTCCGGCCAGGGCGCCGCCCAGGATGCCGTTGTAGAGGCCCAGCACCACATCATCGGCCCGGGTGAAGAGGTGGCCGACCCGTTTGCCGCTCTTGAGATCAAACGGCCCGTATCCCAGGACGCTGGTCGGCGCCAGCGGCATCATCTGGGCGAAGACGGCCAACACGCCGCCCACGACATACCCGGCGGCGGCCCCGATCACGGCACCGCCGGCGCTGTCGATGATGGCCTGGAACGTCATGGCGTTGCGGAGCAGTTGGTCGGCAAGGACGCGCAGAATGCCGAAGACCACGACGAACAACAGCAGCAGCATCAGGCCGTCGCCCCAGTAGTGGACCGCGCTGCCCAGGTCGCCCATGGGGAACCAGGCATGTGAGAGCGGCAGATAGAGCCCGAACGCCACGGCCCCCGCCAGCAGGGCCGACCAGAGCGTGAGGACCGCCGACCAGATGCCGGACCGGTAGTGACTGATGGCCCCGAGGATCACGATGACGAACGTCAGGATACCCAGAAACACTATTCAAGTCTCCCTAGCTCGCGGACTTAAGAACGCGTAACAGCTCCGAGACGCTGGTTACGCCGTCAACCACCTTGTGCAGCCCCTCTTCCTGAAGAAACTCCTGCCCCTGTTTGCGGAGCATGGTTCGGATCTCGCCGACGCTACGTCCGGCCACCAGTTCCTGCCGGGCCCGATCGTCCAGGACCACCACCTCGTAGAGTGCGGTTCGGCCGACGTATCCCTCGTTGTGGCACATCGGACAGACCACGGGCTCGCCCTTCTTATTCACGGGTCGCGTCTTCGGCTCGCGGTGCAGCACATTGACCTGGGCCGCCTGAAGATTGGCCTTGCGGAGAAACTCGGGGTTCGGTCTGTAGGCTTCCCGGCAGGCCGTGCACAGCGTTCGCATCAGCCGCTGGCCCGTGGCGGCCAGCAGGGTGGTCGCCACATTCTGGCGGTCACCGGCCAGCTTGATGAAGGTCTCGATGGCCTCCGAGGCGTCGTTGGCCACCAGGCCACCGATCATGATCTTGCCCACCGCGGCACCGGTCAGCATCATCTTGGCCGTGTCGGCGTCGGCGATCGTCTCGACCATGACCACGTCGGGATCGCCGCGCAGCACATCCTGGACGGCGGCGGCCAGCGTCTGCCCCGACACCTTGTTGACCTGGACCTGCTGAACGTCGGGCACCTCGATCGAGATGTCCTGCTCCACGGCGACCACGTTGCGGGCGAACAAGTCCAGTTCGCGCAACGCGGCGTACATGCTGACCGTGCGACCGTTGTGTTTCGGCGCACTCATCAGGACAAGGCCCCCGCCCGAGGCGCCAAGTGCGTCGCGAAACCGTTCCACCTGCGTCGACTGCATCCCCGACTCCGACAGGTGCATGTTCAGCAACTGCCGACCGTGAAGCTTGGCCACCAGATGCTCGCCCTTGACGCTGCCGGCCGTCTGGATGATGACGTTGGTCGTCTGCTCGCCAAGCAGCACGACGAACCGTCCGGTCTGCGGCTTGCGGTGCTCGTTGACGTCCAGCCGGGCCAGACGCTTGAGAAAGGCGATGACGCCCTCGCCAAGGGACTTCTCGAGCTTCCCGCCGTCGCGCACGTGGCCGACGATCCGCTGTCGGAGCAGGACCTCCGGCCCGTGCGGAACCAGGTAAACCTGCCCGGCCTGGCAAGCCAGGGCATCGACCAGGATGGCTTCGCCTCGCGAGAAGGTGGCCAGTTCCTGTTCGGTCTCCGGCGTGAGACGAATGGGCATGTCGCTGGAGTCCACGTAGAGGAGCTTCGAGTTCTCGGTCAGATGCGAGGCGCCGCCAATGTGCACCGCCCGCTCGGCCGCGATCTCGCCGACCTTCTCCCGGCGAAGAAGCCGAGTGATGGTCCCCCGAATGTGGTCCGACGTGAACACCTTGGCCTGAAACGGCACCTGCTTGTTGCGCCACGGGACGTACGCGACGACCGGCGCCGCCGCCACCATCGCCGCCAGGATGATGCCGATGGCGAAGATCGGAATGGCCAGCGCTACCAGCAGGGCCAGTGCCGCGCCGCCGGCGAACAGGCCGTACCACATCTGCCGCCGGCTCTCGAAGCCCTCGGCGTCGGCGGCAAGCCAGTTGCCGAACACCGCCAGCAGCACGAAGAGGGCGAACAGCAACACCAGTTTCACCACGCTGACCGGGACACCCGGCGCCTGGCGGGAGCCCGCGCCGGTCTGGGCAGCGGCCACCCCGCCAAGGACGAGCACCATGGTCAGCGCGGCCAGACAAACCACGAAGCGTCGTGCGGCAATTCGACCGGTCACCGGATCCTCCTCATTGGCTTCAGGTACCGATAATGCCCTGCTTGATGGCGATTCCCTTAAGGGACATCCGCACCGCGTCCTGGTTCGGGGCATACTCGTAGGCCGCCTGGTGCGTGATCCAGCCCTTGCCGACCAGCTCGGCGAAACACGAGGTGAAATCGATCATGCCCTCGACCCGGCCGCCGCGAATGACGTCGTCGATCTTCTCGTCCTCGGCATCCCGAATCAGCTTCCGGACCATCCCGGTGGCCACGAGCATCTCCACCGCGGGCACGCGCTTGGCATCCTCAAGACTACTCGGCACGAGAATCTGGCAGACGATGCCCGCGAGGTTGAAGGCGATGTTCTGCCGCACCGCGTTCTGCATGTCGTCCGGGTACAGGTCCAGGATTCGCCCGATGGCCGAGGCCGGACTCGAGGCGTGGAGCGTCGCGAAGACCAGGTGGCCGGTCTCGGCGGCCTGGATGGCCGCCTCAAACGTGTCGCGGTCGCGCATCTCACCGATGAGCACCACGTCCGGATCCTCGCGCATGAGGTACTTCAGGGCCCGCTCCATGGAGGTGACGTCCGTGCCGACCTCCCGCTGGCTGACGAAGGCCTTCTTGTCCTCGTGAAGGAACTCGATCGGATCCTCGATGGTCACGATGTGGCACGCCCGATTGCGGTTGATGTAGTCCAGGCAAGACGCGATGCTGGTCGACTTACCGCACCCGCTCTGCCCGCAGAGAATGATCAGTCCCTGGTGCAACAGGCAGAGCTTGGTGAGCGTCTCGGAGGGCAGGTGAAGCTCCTCGAACGCCGGGATGTGGCGGATGACGCGGCGGGCGGCCACGCTCGTCCGGCCGCGCTGACGAAACACGTTCACCCGGAACCGGTCACCCGAGGGCAGCGAGTAGGCGAAATCCACGTTGCCGCCGCTCTCATACTCCGTCCTCAGCCTCTCGTCCATGATGACCACGACCAGTTCGCGGATCTCCTCGTCCGTCAGGGGCCTGATGCTGGTGGCCTTGACATTGCCGTCGATCCGCAGGGTCGGCGGCATGCCGTCCTTCAGGTGCAGGTCGCTGGCCTTGTACTGCGTGGCCATGCCACACAGCCGTTCCATGGTCAACTGGACAGTCTTGCCGCCGATGTCAGCCTCAACCACGATCGGCTCCCCCTGCCTCTGAAGTCACACCGTTCACCTGCCGCACCGGCACCCCGTGGGCAGCCAGGTAGGCCTTGGTCCCCGGGATGGTGTGCTGGCCGTAGTGGAAGATGCCCGCGGCCAGCGCCGCGTCGGCACCCGCCTCAACAAAGACCTCCCGCATGTGCTCGGGTGATCCGCATCCCCCGCTGGCAACGACCGGCACGCCCACGGCGTCGACCACGGCCCGGGTCATCGCAATGTCATATCCGGCCTGTGTGCCGTCGGCGTCCATACTCGTCAGCAGGATCTCGCCCGCGCCAAACTCAACCACTCGGCGAGCCCAGGCCACCGCTTCGAGGCCCGTGGGCACGCGCCCGCCGTCAATGTGCACGTCCCAGAACTCGCGGCCACCCTTGTCCACCCGCTTGGGGTCAACAGCCACGACGATGCACTGGGAGCCGAACCGCCGCGCCGCCCGGCGCACGAACTCCAGATCCCGGACGGCCGACGAGTTCAACGACACCTTGTCGGCGCCCGCGCTGAGAATCTCGCGGATGTCGTCCAGCGTACGGATGCCGCCCCCCACCGTCAGGGGCATGAAGCACCGCTCGGCCACGCCGCGAACCACGTCGATCAGAATCGGCCGCCTCTCGTGACTGGCCGTGATGTCCAGGAACACCAGTTCGTCGGCACCGTCGTTGCTGTACTGCTCGGCCACCTCGACCGGGTCGCCGGCATCGCGAAGATTGAGGAACTTCGTTCCCTTGACCACCCGGCCTTCTCGGATGTCCAGGCACGGGATGATACGCTTGGTCAGCACGCGCGGTCTCTCCCCTAGACCTGTGATTATAGCGGAGATACATTTTTGCTGCAAGCGCCGGAACCGCATACTGTTTACGGCCCTATGGCGGCCCGGGTGCAGTTCCCGCGCGCCGTCGCCATGCCCCGAATCATCGCCCACAGGGACCAGGCGACCAGGGCGGCCTCAACCGTGCCCGCGGCAAGCGTGCAGGCGAGTTCAACCGGGCCAAACGCCCGGTCAAACCCACGCATCAGCCCCCAGAGCAGCGCGAAACCGACCAGCGCCTCCAGCACGGTCGGCAGTCCCAGGCTGTGGTACCCGGCCCTGGCCAGAGCGTGGAAGGGAAGCCGGTTGCCTGCAATGCGAGCCACAGCCATTCCCGCCAGCAGAGCTAGCTGATTGCCCACCAGCACGGCAGCGAAGACCGGCAGTGTGCTGAGGAGCATCGCTACGGCGTACGCCGGTCCGCAGGGCGACGCCACGGCCGCCGACAGCCCCCCCCCGGCCAAGGCGGCGCAGCCCACAGTCACCAACCAGGCATTGCGGACGCAGTCGCTGTCGGCCACGACGGCGCACCGCGACCAGAATTCCCGCGGATGCAGCGCGGCCCGGGTCCACGTGTTCCACAGCGTACGGACCGACGGGGCCGTCTCCGCCGCCGAGAGCTTCCGGTGCATGGTCTCGACGATGCTGCCGATCTTCTGGCCGCATTCGGGGCACCGACCTTCGGTCGTCACCACCAAGGCATAGCCGCACCGCGGGCATAGCGGACCGGCCCATTCCTCATCCAGGCCACGGTGCGGAGACTCGTCCAGCAGCAACCCCAGGGTCATCATGGCCAGGGCCCACAGGCTGAAGACGAGTACGGCCACCCACGCCCCACTGCGCCCGTAGACAGAGATGAGAAAGACGAACACCCACACCGGTCCCAGGTGCACAAAAACACTCACCAACGTCATCGGCCAGACGAAGGCCGTCGTCGCGGCCGCCACGCGGAACGCCCGTGGCCATGCCTCGCGGAACGTCCGGCATCCGGACATCCCTGCCGTCAGCGTCAGCGACAGGATCGCCAGCCACGCCGCCACGGCTGCCCACGTCAGGGCCACCCAAAGCAGCGACGACTGAACCGGTCCCAGAGCAGACGGCTCCACCGTCTCGGACTGGATTGGCCAGATGCGAGACGTCTCAGTCGGTGAACCGTATACCATGACCAGAACGCCGACCAGCAGCGACAGCATCACCGTGTTCATCGCCGCCGACACCATCGCCCCACGGAACGACATGCCGTGGATCTCGGTCCGGAAGAACTGCAGCGGATGGAAGAACACGTAGTAGGCGTCGATCGGCCACACCAGGTCGCCATGGCGCGGGATGTCGTACTGCGACTCGGTCTCGTCCAATTGCTGCCGATCGCCGGACATGAGCCGCTCCCAGTTGACCGCGGTCCGGGGATGGCCCCCTGGCGGCACCACCCGCCCTTCAGCGCCGCCCACGGCATTGCACCGCGTGAGTGTACCGGGCGCCGTGTCACTTGTCACGAAAGCAGAGCCGACCGGGCCCACGACCGCCCCGGGCACACAGTCAACGGACCAGACAGGGACCAGCGACAGGCTCCCTCGTCCGCCAGCGGTCTGTCATAGCGACGGAAAACGCAGGCACATCCGGTCGCGCCGGCCGGTCAGTAGTTGGCGTACCGGCACGCCTCGTGAGACCGGGCCACGCTGACCAGCGACCAGACCCCCATGGCCACAATCACCAGCCCGCAGACCAGCGCCGAACCACTCAGGACGGCCGCGGCAATCCTGCGCTCCGAACCGGTTCCCGCGCCCACAAACACGCTCGGAATCCACACCCACACGGCCAAAACCACAAACAAGATGCCCAGGTGAACCGCGACCACCTCGACCAACGCCGGCAAGCCCAGTGCGTAGTACCCGGCCCTCGCCAACTCGTCGGACCGCATGGTGTTGCCCCGGACCCGGGAGATCGCCTGACCGATGAGCAGGACCAACTGATTCGTCCACAGCACCCCCGCCGACACAGACATGAACATCCACAGACCGGCGACCACCGTCATGCCCGTGGTCTCCTCCCCGCTGATGCTGAGAAGGACTGCCAGGCAGAAGACATGCCCCGCCGACAATAGACAGCATCCCCAAAGGATCACGGCCAGGAACGCGTTCCGCGCCCGGCGGTTATCCCTGCGAACCCGGTGCCGCTGCCAGAACCGTTTCGGCGTCCAGAACGCCAGCCACAATGTCGCCGCAAGCCTCGGCAGCAGCGCACCGCCCGGGTCTTCAATGGGCGGCGGAGCGCGCCGCTCCGGGTCGAAGCTGCAGGCCACCGGATGCCCGCACTCCGGGCACACCTGTTCCTCCGGGATGATCTTCAGATCGTACCCGCACCGCTCGCACCGACATTCTCCCCGGGGACGGTCGTCTTGCCCCCTGCCCCGACCGTCCAGAAACAGGCCCAGCAAGAGCCACACCAAAGACCACAGGGCCGGCACCATGGCCAGGTTCGCCATGAACAACCCGACCCACTCATACCCGTACCGTGCTCTCAGCCAGTCGGTGATTGCCTCCCCGTGAACGGCGAACATGATCACGGCCGCGCCCAACACCGGGCACAGCGAACTGACGCCCGAGACCACCGCCATGGATCGCTTCAGGGCCTGCCACAACGAACCGACCCCCGACATCGCCGGGGCAAGCAACAGTGCCGACAGGAACAGACCCGTCGCGCTCAGCACCACCAGCACAGCGTACGTGCCAAGGGCGGCTAACACCACCACGGCGCTGATGTCGTTGGGGAGCCCCTCCGACGCAATGCCGATCACAAGCAGGGGAATGCCCACACCCAAGGCGACGTTCAGAATGGCCCCCGTAAGCGAGACGCCGAACGACATCCTCCGGACAACCGAGGAGAAAAACCAGATGGGGCGGAACACAGCGCAGAGTGTGGTTAGCGGCCAGACCAACCAGCCGCTGCCGCCTACGCCGGACCCGGGGTGATCGGAGCCCGTTGGGAGCCCCGGATCGGCGACTTCTGGTGACACGTCGGTCATCCAGCGCCTCCCTCGGAATCGCCTCAAACGGTCCCCGATGAGGCAGAAGTCGCATTCCAGGCACATAAACTACAACCCGGCCCCATGGAAGTCACGCCTTTTGTCGTGCTAGCCGTGAGCGATTGGAGGCATGGGCGGTCTGGCTGGGACATGGCGTGGCGTTCCTTTCGGTCAACATTGCTGCTTTCCTGCTACAGGCGCGTAAGACACTATAGAAAAAGGCCTTATGGCACTTCCGGCGACTGCAGCCGTGAAATGGGTTGACAGAAAACCACGCAGCCGTGCCAAGACGCTCAGAACCCCCAGGCTTCAGCCAACAGCGGCAT
>Ga0272444_10000531_pt1 | contig 39971 bp, 29 predicted proteins | sample SSMForm13_FD_201033 | JGI IMG/M metagenome (GOLD analysis project Ga0272444, IMG submission 201033) | Marine sediment archaeal communities from Little Sippewissett salt marsh, Falmouth, MA, United States - SSM-Form-13 | ecosystem: Environmental > Aquatic > Marine > Wetlands > Sediment ... | reverse complement strand
ATATAAAACATAAAGGTAAAAAACTATTTAAAACAATAGGAAGATAACGAACCCGCTCGTGACCGATGGGAAAGAGGCCGTTGTGGCAACGATTTAAGGATTATTTCAGATAAACGACGCGTTTCGCCGTCGATTGCTCGCCAATCGTCACCCGGATGAGATAAACGCCGGAGCCGAGGGCGGGGCCGGGTTGCCATATATAAGAACCACCCCGACCCCCCTTGTTAAGGGGGGCATGTCCGTTGCCTCCCTTATCAAGGGAGGTGGCCGAAGGCCGGAGGGTTTCTTTTTCAACCATTCTGCCGGTCATGTCGAACACATCCACACTCTCCACTCTCCACTCTCCACTCTCAATTCCGATTCGACATGTCGAATTGAACGGGTTCGGATAGGCGGAAATCGAGAAATCGTTCGGGCGTGGCGCGGTCTCCGCGATTTCGGTCGCGTAGTTCGGAAGTAATGGAAGAATTATCCGCGACGGATGCGCGGAGTCGCAATAGACTGTGTTCGACGCTATCGCGGTGTGCGTGTGTTCGCGGAAAGGCTCGCCCGTGTTCGGGTTCGGTTCGTAGCGCGAGGACAGCGTCGAGGTTATCCCGATTCGCAGGCGATGGCCCTCGCTGAGGCATATCGCGACGTTGCCGATTTCGATTTCCAGCTCGTAAATCGTGCCGGGCGTCATGAAAACCTCGTGGTCGTAACCCTCCCTAAAGCGCGTTTTAAGCGCGCCGTCGAGGATGAGATACGAGGTGCCGGACGGATAAACGTCGCAAACGCGCACCATAAAATCCGTGTCGATGCAATCCGACGAGACGAAAAGCCGGGCAGAAATCGGGCCGACAATCGTAATTGCCGAATCGAGCGGGAGAGAGGTCCACACGAAACCTTGTGCGGCGAGGTCTTGCAACAACTGGTTCTTCGGGCCGGGGCTGACAAACAGATTGCGACCGCCGTTATGGAGAACCGGCGCGCCGGGGTTGCTGTTATATGTCAGTCCGCTATCCGCGATTGTGGGCGGGTTCCAAGCGAGTGTTTTGTCCGGTTGAAGATAAATCGAGTCGAGCGTCATCTCGAACGGCGGCCATCGGTCGAAATCGACCCATTCGTTGCCGGGCTGCGAGGTATCGGCGACATCGCCCATGACATAGCAGCGAACCGGTGACCAGGTCTCGACTTCGGGATATTCATCTTTCAAGTAATGCAGCAAGAACTTATAAGCGGCGGTGTCGAAATCCCATATCGAGTTTGCCGGGAAGTTCAAATCGCCCTGATCGGTGCGGTTCCATTTGCCGTGACACCACGGCCCGATAACGAGATACTGCGAGTCCGCCGCTCCGGGTGCGCCCGCGCCCTCGAATCCCTGAAAAGCCGCGATATTGCCCTCGCAGAACGTGTCGAACCAACCCGCGACGTGGAAGACCGGGACATCGACCACGGAATAGCGGCGCGACAAATCGGCCTCGAACCACGTGCTGTCGTAGATGTAATGCTCGGCGAAGGCGTCTATCATATACGAAGGCCCGAAGATGTTGAAATAGTTATCGATTTGCTCTTTGCGATAGCACCCGCCGGGGAACGCGCCGATGTGATACATATCGCCGGTGCAGTTCGCCACGAGTGCGCAGACGAGGCTCGGCGGGGCCGCTCCAACCGCGAGATAGGTCATTATGCCGTCGCCGGAGCCGCCTATCATAGCGATATCGCCGTTGCACCAGGGCTGGGCGGCGAGCCACTCGACTGCGTCGTAGCCGTCCTGATGCACACCCCAGCCGTTACCGAGAAACAGGCTATCGACGCCCTCCGAACCGCCGCGCCCGCGAGAATCCTGAATTGCAAAGCCGATTCCGTGCGCGAGAAGCGAGTCGTCGAGATCGCCCTCGCCGCCGTCCCCGCGGCCGTAAGGAGTGCGAGTCAGCAGAATCGGCACGGACTCGAAAGCCGTGTCCGGCGGAAGGAAAATATCCGTCGCGAGGTGCACGGAATCCCTCATCGGCACCATGAAAGTCGTTTGCGCGAACGCGGAAATCGCGATGAGTAAAAGCAATATCGGAGTTTTTTTCATTTTAGATACACTATCCTTTTCGACGGCAGGGCCTCAGCCGACTTGCTCGACGGCTACGCCGACTCGGTCGGCAACGGCCGACAACGTATGGTGCTCAACCGCTCCGCGGATTCGCTCCGGTTAGCGACGATTTTATTTCAAATAAACAATTCGTTTCGATGTCGATTGGGTTCCTCGGTCGCTGAGCCCGTCGAAGCGTGCGCGGATGAGATAGACGCCGGAACCGAGGGAGGGGGCGGGACGCCATGTAAATTCGTGTAGGGCGCTCCCTGAGCTTGTCGAAGGGAGTTTGTTACCGCCGGGCACTTCGACAAGCTCAGTGACCGGCTCTACCATTCGCCCGTTTATATCGAATATCTCCACATTCTCAACTCTCCACTCTCCACTCTCAATTTCAATTCGACATGTCGAATTGAACGGGTTTGGGTAGGCGGAAATCTCGAAGTGCTGCGGCGTGGACGTCTCCGCGATTTTCATCGGCGCGACAAAAACCTCGCGTTCCGCGAGAAGGCTCTCTCCACCGGCGGTTCGGATTACGAGACGAATTTGCCACGCGCCGTCGAGGCCTTCCGTGTTCCAAATCGCAAGAGTATCGTCGCTAACTTCATCGAAGGAACTCGCAATTTCAATTATAGGCCCTGCCCCATAGTAATAGATTGTATAATTCGCGAAATTATCGCCGCTTTCCGGACCGATATCGACCCACGCCGAACCCGTAATCGGGATTTCTGAACCGGTAGCAACCGTATCGAGCGAGTCGATGAACGCGAAAATAACAAGGGAGGTATCCATAGCGAATGGGAGGGAGTCGAAAACCGAATTGACGCAAAGTAGTCTCGAATGGTGATGTGCGATATTACTTCGCTGCGCGATTCCGGGTCGTATAGGCGTGACAATAGAATTCTCTATATAGGTTGTGGCGTTAAACCAGGAGCTGACGAAGGCCGTGATCTTTCCATCGATAAAAGAAAAATAACCATTCTCGGTGGATGTTACCGAGCTCGGGAAACCGTTCGTAGAGCAATTTACGGCGCAAATTATCGAATTATCCTTCGCATGGGATTCGCCCCAATAGCAAGAATCCATGTGAAGTAAAACATCGTCATAGGTGTAGATACACCATAGTTGCGTATATGAGTTAAGAAGTTGGAAATGCCTATCGAAGAAGGGCATAGTATAATTAGGATAAAACTTCTTATTGGAAACACCTGTGAAATAAAGCGTATCGGCCCCTGAAACGCGTAACGCCGCGCAAAGAACCGAATTACGTATGATAACCGAACATCCCGCGGCGGGGCAAATTCCCGGATAAAAAGTCGCGCATGAATCGAATACGGCCCTGTATTTCACGCCGCTAACGCCCGGTTGTGCGCTATCGAACTCGAAATGGTCGATCGTGTCGTATCCGGGGAAAGTGAAATCGATAATCGCGCCGTCTCCCGCGCCAAACCATGGCAGGATAGTATCGCATCGCGTTAACGAAATATAGCATGAATCCTCAACCAGCATGTCGCCGACCATGTTCGCGTCTTCGAGAATAAGCGTCGAGTTATCATAACATTCCCTGAAATTCCAGAACGGAAAATGCGTTCTCGATGCGATATAGACGCTATTGTCGTGTAAAAACGTCCGATATGTCGTATTCGCATAGACGGTGGCGTCCGACGCTACGAAGCGGGAATTGCCGCACATGTATTGAGGATATTGCGAAAGGAAGGCCTGCATTACATGGAGATAGCCGCTATTACGCACGATTACCGTGCCGTTGTCCTGTTGCCATAACGAGCCGTAGAGACTCAATTCCGCGTCGTCGATAATCACCGTGCCGTCGCCGATAACTATCAGGTTGCCGAACTGGGAGTAATCTGAATCGATGAGGAGCGTGTCCGCGTCTGGGCCGATTATAAGGTCGGTCATTGTTGTGATATCCGAAAGCGCCGTTCGATTTTCGTTCTCGGCAAATATCGAAAAATCGGGACGATTATCGAAGAAGGTTCCATTTAACGGAATTGCAAATACAATTACAAACAAGAGAATAATCGTCTTTTTTAACATAGGCTTTCCTTAGGGTTATTTCAGATACACCACTCTCTTCGACACCGATTCGTCGCCCCGGTCGCTGAGCCCGCCGAAGCGCGTGCGGATGTAATAGACACCGCTGCCGACAGTGGCGTCGGGTTGCCAGACTATTTCCGTAAGGACGAGGTCTCCTCGCCCGCCCGACGACGGGACGGGAGAGCCGTTCCCCACGGAATAATTCGCGGGGATTTCCGCGACCACGCGCCCGTTCACATCATATATCTCGATTTCTGGATTCTCAGACGAGCCGTAGGGCCGGATCGAGCCCGGAATGACAGATAAGGAGATTGTTACCGCAGAATTGAACGGGTTCGGATAGGCGGTAATTCCCGGCGATTCCGGCATCTGCCGGGATTCCGCGATATCGTCGTCGCCCAAAAGCAGGATACGGTCGAATAAGTCTTGATTATCATAATCCGCCCAAAATTCATCCACACCTGACGAGTTAAAAATTAGGTTCGAATCTGAGAAAAGGAGGATTTGCCCGGCCCCGTAAGGTATTTGTAGCGCCACAGGTTTGCCGCCGACTACTTCTGAAAATGCGTATGCAAACGCACCGAGAGTTATCATCACATTACTCCCGACACCGGCATTAAGATAAGAACACGCAAATACTGCGAATTGATCGTAACGGTCTATAAAGTCGATTATAGGATGCGTAACCACCGTAAACCAATAGTTATGAGTTCCGAAACAACATGTCGTATCCCTTGCTATACAAGTATATATGCTATCCGGCAATCCGAAACCGGAAGGTCCGAGAAGATTATTGAAAACCCGGTTGATTATAGTAAAACCATTGAATTCTCCAGGTAAAACGAGCGTTCCGCCGTCATATACCCAGTCGTCGAACCAGGATATTTCTACGGGTAAGAACATATCGGTAACGTATATTGGAATAATTACATCCGGATCTCCGGTATAGGGGAAATCCTGCCATTCCAAAACGACACCCATAGAGCACGCGCGTTCGTTTATATAGTCAATTATTTCCGGCTCCGAACACATAGTATTCGAAGTGTCTATTATAACCAACGCAAAATTGGTTGTAACGAGAACAAAACACAAGACAATCAGCATTTTCCTCATAATTCCTCCTGAATCCTCATTGTATGGGGTTTCGTGTTATTATTTTAAATACACGATTCGCTTCGGCGGGCAATGCCCGAGATGTTTGTGCTCAACCGCCACGCGGATTCGCTTCGGTTAGCAACAATTTTATTTCAAATACACGACGCGTTTCGCCGTCGATTGTCCGCCAATCGTCGCGCGGACGAAATAAACGCCGGAACCGAGGGCGGGGGCGGGACGCCATGATATAATCCCCCCCTGCCCCCCTTTCACAAGGGGGGAGTCAGAAGTCCCCCTTGTTAAAGGGGGATTTAGGGGGATTTCTTCGACCATTCGCCCGTTAATATCGAATATTCCTATCGTGCTCAACGGCTCTGCCGATTCGCTCCGGCAATCGATGTTTATTGTTACCGCCGAATTGAACGGGTTTGGGTAGGCGGAAATCTCGAATTTTTCTGGAACAGGGACTTCAGAGTTAATCGACATCAGATTCCCCGCTGAATCTATTCTAATGGCAATTATATCCCATACTCCAGACATTCGTTGGCTACTACCGACAATAAGGAACCCCCCATCCAAATACTCGATAATATCGTTACCAGCATCGTGAAGTTCCCTTCCGTAAACTCCAGTCCAGAGAGTATCTCCGGTTTCATCAATGCGGAACAAATAAATATCCTTAGCGGAGCTAAAATACCACCAAGTATAGCCCATTAATAGATAACCGCCCGAACTACACTCGATAATATGCCTACCGTGATTTTCGCTAGATGGCGGCGGACCATATAAACGAGACCAAACAGTATCGCCTTCTTCGTCTAATCTAAGTAATAAATAATTAGAGTTCCCTAAAGAATCCATAGAGTAACCTATTGCCATATACCCACCAGATGAACATCTTATTATATCTTCTAAACTGGAATATCTGTCTATACGGTAACGGTTCGACCAAAGGGTATCGCCGATAGAATCTACACAAAGAGTAAAACATTCGTGCAAAGTATAGGTGCTGTCGTAATAGTCTATTCTACCAACACCCATAAATCCCCCTGTTAAGACTTCAATGGCTCCAAATAACCATGCTGATGTATAATCATAATACACTCGTCTCCATATTTCGTTTCCCAGACTATCCGTCCGAAGCAAATAAGGGCATTCATCGGCCCACCCCAAGGAAAAAAAACCACCAGCGGAACATTCGAAAGTGTCCCAGGTATTTGTCAATAGTGGTTTTACATGAGTTTGTGCCCAGATTGTGTCGCCGTTCTCATCGAGCCGAAGAAGGACTAAATTAAAATCGGCGTCGTTTGCGACCGCCAGATAATCGCCGGAGGAACATTTAATTATATCCCCAATCCAGGACCGAAAAAGACCTCCGTGAGTCTTTGTCCACAAAGTATCACCCGACTCGTCGATTCTTATGAGATAACCATCATGATAAGACATGGTTGCGAAGGACTCGGTAGAACCCCCAATTAGGTATCCGCCGGTTGAACATTCGAGGACGGATGATCCTGTATCATCTTCATCGCCGCCCCATATCCGTTGCCAAGCGAAGAGGTTTGAAATCGCGCATAGTAGGACGAGCAATAGAATTATCGCGGATTTATGTTTTCTCATTTTAGATACACAACCCGTTTGGTTTGAACAAGGGGCTTAAGCCCCTTGTTGCCGGAGACCATCGCACTGACGAGATAAACGCCGCTGCCGATGGATTCGTCGGGCGTCCACCCGATACGGGAGGCGTTTGTGCTTAACGGCTTCGCCGATTCGCTTCGGTTGATTGGGATTTCCTCAACAAGCCGCCCATTTATATCGTAAATCTCGATGCGGTAGGGTTTCAAACCCTCCCCTACTGGCGCGTCGATTGCAATTGTCACCGACGAGTTGAATGGGTTCGGATAAGCGGAGATAGTCATTTCGTCGGGTTGCGGCGGGATCTCCGGCGTGCCAAGTTCGCTGTTGAATATCCACAGGACGGCATCGGCTATAACGACGCTGCCATTCACCGCAGTTCGGTCGGAAAGGCTCACATTGCCCTCTAAGCCTGCGGAAAAGGCGCGTCTGCCGAGGTAATGCCAGCTCGCGCCGGTTCCTTTTTGCGAAACGAACATCGAGTCGTTCGAAATGCCTAAAACGCGCACAAACACGCTGTCGCAACGGTTGGAACCGGCGTTCCACCACATATAGACATCGTAAAATCCCTCTTCCGGAATATCCGGTCTCCAAAGCGCCCAGTCCTCATCGCTACCGGCGTTGCAGAACAGATAATCGACCCACCATCCGCCAGCATAGGAGCCTTCTATCCACGAGCCGCCGGTGATAAAACCGGCGTCGCCGTTATCGACAATAAGCGAGTCGCCCGAACCGGAAGACGTATCGCCGAAAACCTCTTCTATGCCGTCCCAGATAACCGGGTCGCCGTTATCGTAACCAATAGCCCAATAGCCTACGCCCATCAAGTCGTTATCGACAATCCAGAGATATTTTTCGTCGAGAGACCGCGCGTCGTCCCACCAACATTGGCGATAGCTGCCATAAACATACCATGGGGCGGGCGCGTTCGTATCGTAGTTGCAGCCATAGCTTATTGTGTCCGAAACGCACGATGAATAGAATCTTGCCGAACCGCTACCCGTTGTCGAGGCTCCGCGATAATCGCCGCTGCACGGCCAATCGTAGCCATAAAGGGGCAGTCCTACAATGAAACGCGAGCGTTTGAAAGGATCGTCGCCGCAATAAAACTCCATCGAATAAGCGATATCGTAATAGCAGCCGGGATCGTCCAGCGGCGCGACCGGGCCGGTGCTGCTCGATCCTCCCCAATAATAGCCATATCCCATAAGGAATAGTGCGTCGGTGTGCGGCAATAGGGAGTCGGAGTCGAAGGTGTGTCGCCAATCCACCGATGGTAAGCACAGGCTTAGCATCGCACCAGAATCGCGCGCGTGGACTGAATCCGCAAGCTCGCGCATGAAGGCGTAAAATCCGGGATGGTCGCCTGTGCTCGGTAATTCGAAATCGATGTTGACGCCGTCGGCACCGAGGCCCATATCCATGACATTGCATATATTATGGCAGGCGTTCGTGCGGTTCGCCGGAACATTCACGATGTTGCCGATATCGCCGGCATCGAAGCATGTTATACAGACATCGACCGCGCAGCCATAAATGTGGGCGTTTGTAACGAGGTCGTCGGTCGGCCAGTCGTGGTAATTGCTGATATTGCCGTATTCATTCAGGACGACGTTGAAATATGCGACGCGTGTGAGTAAATCGTAGCGCGGGCATTCGTAGCTGCCGTATTCCCAGTATGGCAGGAAGCCATAGACCTCGTGAGTAAGCTCTGCGGGCGATGCGATTTCTACCGGGCGCATCGGTCTCGGTGTGGGTGGGTTTTGCCCGAATTGGAGTTCATGCTCCTCGTGAGGTAGCATTGTCGGTTCGACAACGCCTAAAGTTATGGTAACCAGCGCGGCAATTACAAGAACAATGCGAAATTTCGTAATTTCCATCTCTCGCCTCGATTTCGGAGTGTATTTACGGTAATTTTTTTCAGTCAAAGGCCGTCGTCTAAATATCTTCGTCTGAAAGGCCGAGTTTTTTCATCCTTGAGTATATCATCCGGCGCGTGATTCCGAGAAGACCGGCGGCTTCGGTTTTATTTCCCCGTGTTTTGCGCAACGCGGCAATGATAGCGGTCCGTTCCATATCGTCGAGTGTCATCCTGCCGACATTTATACCGGAGTCATTTGGTGGTGACTGGTTCAGGGGCGGCAGGTGCCGAGCCTGAATTTCGCTTCCCGACGCGAGTATTGTAGCGCGTTCGACGACATTGAAAAGCTCGCGGACATTTCCGCGCCAAGGTGCTTCCTTAAAAAGCGCGACTGCCTCTTCAGAAACTCCCCCGGTATAGTTTCGCTGTTCGAGGAAATGCTTAATTAGCGAGGGAATATCCTCGCGCCGTTCGGCCAGCGACGGCACCTGAATAGGGAAGACGGCCAGCCTAAAATACAGGTCTTCTCGAAAGATACCTTTTTCCATCGCGGCTTTTAGGTCGCGATTTGTGGCGGTAAGGAGTCGAATGTCCACCTTGATTGGATTCACGCCGCCGACGCGGTTTATTACGTTGTCCTGCAAAGTTCTGAGTAGTTTTGCCTGAATTCCTCCCGGTAGTTCGCCAATCTCGTCGAGAAAAAGTGTGCCGCCGTCCGCAAGCTCGAATCGACCCGGTTTTGCCTTATATGCGCCTGTGAAAGCGCCTTTCTCGTGGCCGAAAAGCTCGCTCTCGAGCAAATTTTCCGACAGGGAGGCGCAGTTTACCGCGATAAACGGCCCGTCGGCACGTCTGGATTTAAGGTGGATCGACCTGGCTACGAGTTCCTTGCCGGTGCCGGATTCGCCCAGAATCAATACCGAAGCGTCGGTTCCCGCGACTTTATCTATCACGTCGAAAACCTGTTTCATCGCGGGTGAATTTCCGATTATGGCGACATCGCTTATCTCGCCATGACGGCGATAGTTAACCTCCACGCTCAGTTTTCGCGCGGAATCGACTTTATCCACTAAACGCGCCATTTCATCCAGCGGAAAAGGTTTGACGATATAGTCTTCCGCGCCGGCTTTCATTGCGGAAATGGCCGTATCCACGCTGGCATAGGCGGTCATTAATATTACATGGAGGTCGGGCGAATATTTTCTGGCCCGTTCCAACAGTTCGACGCCGTTCATATCCGGCATTTTCAAATCGGTTATCAGGAGGTCGTAGCCGTTTGGAAGCTCGGAGAGAGCGTCTTTACCCCCGGTAACCGCTTTCACAAAATGTCCGTCGTCTTCGAGGCGGGATGACAGGAGGAAACCCATTTTCGGTTCGTCGTCGGCAATTAGTATTCTCATAATATAGTGTTACGCTTTCTCGGCAATTCTCTGTTTTAGTTTCTCGATAACTTCGAGTGCATGGTCGGGAAATGCGATTCGGTCGGGGAGTTTATTCAGGTCGAACCATCGCGCATCGACCGCATCGCTGCAAGGTCTGAGTTCACCACCGCTAACGTTGCCGATAAAATAAGTATTGTGTGTAAACCCGATTTTTTCATATTTATCGATAAAAATCCCGAGTATCTCCACCGGCTCGATAACCAGCCCTGTTTCTTCCAGCGCTTCTCTGCGCGCGCCGTCCGCAGGATGCTCCGCTTCTTCGAGGAATCCGCCGGGGATATCCCACCAGCTTTTGTAAGGCTCTATACCTCTTTGAATTAAGAGAATTTTGGCGCCGTTCAATACTAAAACGCCGGCGCAAGGCTTGCTGTTTCGGAACATTACGTGGTTGCACGATGGGCAAACCTCACGATAAGGCTCGTCCTGATTATGCAACTGCCATCGGCATTTTGTGCCACAGTTTTCACAATATCTCGGTTCCGGTTTTTCTATAGATTTCGTCATACTATCCTTTAAACATTTAAAATAAGTTAATCTCCGCGACTTTTCAAGGGAAAACAGTGAGTAATAATAGAAATCGTATTGTGTGGGATTAGAAATCTATCGAAAAACTTCGGGATAACGAATCGGATGTAAATCCTGTTTCGCTTGTTGCACACAAAAGCACAAAATTCATGGGATAGCTATCAATTTAACCTCTTACAAGAATACTACTTCTAACCATTGATTGCAGAGGACTATTAGCTAAATACAAATAGATAGTTGCTGCCTCGGAAGTTATTTTATGATTTCTAACAGAGGATTTAATTTCATTTGAACTTGAATAATACTCACCGGGTTTGCAAAGCGCTGATTTCAGATATTGTTACCTTCTCAAAAAAGGATTGTATCTTGTTCGACAATTCTGTATCTTATAAGGTATCTTTCATATGTTCGCCAAATAATTAGCGACCCTGAAGGGGATAGGATGAAAAACTTAGTAATATTTGTTATTCTCTTAAGCTCTACTATAGCCTGTTTTGCGGTAGACAGTCTCAATGTAACCCGGGTGGGATATTACAACACCGAAGCGGTCGCACGAGATGCCGTCGTAGTTGGATCTCGTGCATACATTGCGGATGCTTACAGCGGTGTCGTAGTTGTCGATGTTACGGACCCAACTTTCCCAACTTTTATAAGTGCATTCGATACTCCAGGCGAAGCGAGCGCTTTATCTATCTATGGAACATTGCTTTACGAGGCGGATATGTCCGGCGGTATCCGGCTTTTTAGCCTCGCCAATCCTTCCTATCCTATGCAGATTTCGCGCGATACGATTTACGCGACTTATACAGACGTCGCGGGAAGGGGAAATTACGCTTTTTGTTGCTTAGGTTGGTCAGGTTTCACGGTAATCGACTTTTCGGACCTTTTATATCCCGAAGAATACGGCCATATTCCGAGTCTTGGAGGATATGTTTATTCGATTTCCATCGATAACGATCGTGCATATCTGGCGTGTGGAGCTGGCGGTATGCAAATAATCGATATCTCCGACCCGATTGCGCCGGTAGTAATTGGAAGCTACGCAACAACCGGCTCTGCGCGGGGAATTTATGCGCGGCGCGACACAGCGTTTATCGCGACGAACGATAACGGTCTGGTAATTGTCGATGCCCTCGATCCCTCGAGTCCGGTGCTAATCGGCAACCTCGACACCGATGGTTATGCTTATGGCATATGGGTAGAAGACTCACTAGCATTTATTGCCGATTACGATGAAGGAATCCGCGTTATAAATATCTACAATCCGACAGCGCCATTTGAAACAGGCTATTATAGCGATATCCATAACTGCCTAGGCGTAACCGTCGCGAACGGCTATATCTACGCGAGTTTTGGCAACGACGGATTGTATATCCTCGACGGTGGTTTACAGTTGAACGCGCCATTGGTAATCGATTCCGCCTGGATGTGGGAAGAAACGGTCTGTGATGGTCATAACACTATATATATCAATTACTTACTTAGCGATCCTGAGGGCGATTCGACCGCCGTTTTCGCGCAGATGAGCGACGACAGCGGATTGACTTGGGATGTTCCGTTTAATACGCTTAATGACACTTCCGGTAACCTTGGAACCGGAATAGCGCCGGGGGAGCATTCGTTCCGCTGGTCGATGGGCACGGATATGCCGAATACCGAGGGCCTGCCGTTCGTCGTGGAGATTTCGACCGTTACCCCGCAGATTTCGAATCTATATGTGCCCGGAACGGCCTGCCCGTTTTGGGCGGGGATGCCCTATGGAACACAAATCACCGATTGGTGGGGAGGCGACACGATTCCGACGGTTTCGGCAGTGCGAGTCGAAATCGACGCGATGGTCGATAGCGTGGTTATCGCAGCCTCCGGTTCGGTCAGTTTCGGCGTAAGTGAGCCATTCTACGGCCCGAGCGGCGGTTCGGCGACAACACCGATCGGGGATTACCGCGACACATCCGGAATAAGCTATGTTATCGATGCGCCGATTATAGGGCTTATGGCTGTTTTCATCGGTCCGGGAAGGCCGGATACGGCCGCTTTGCCGCCGGATATCTGGGCGCCGACCTCGACGCCCGAGCTTCAGCAGTCGGTTTATATCGGCGCGGGGCCGACAACGCTGATTCCGCCCGAAGGCGCGACGCGGTTGTTTCTCGGCGTGAACGACAATTATCGCTGGCAGGATAATCTCGGCGGTTTCGACACGGTCGTAAAAATCTACAACGATAATTCCATAAGCTTCGCGCGGGCAATGGATTATCTCGATTCCAAAGACCCCGTTCTGTCGATAGACTGCCCGACAGAAACGCTAATCGTCGGGACGGATTACGAGTTTGTCTGGCATGTCGGGGATTATTCGCCACTGAGAAGCGCGATGCATTATTCGTTCGCAACTTGGGATACTTCTGAGTATTACGAAACATGGGACACTACGGCGACATGGCGGGTATCTGAATTTTTCGCCCCGCAATGCACTCTTTACGTTTGGGCAGACGATTCTTTCTGTAACCAATCTGATAAATTTTGTCTGCTCGACATCGAAGAAGCGATGCTTCCCTGCACGGCGTGGGTCGATACCGCGTGGTTTGTCGAGGAGACGGACTGCGACGGCCGCAACGTAGTCGAAATTTGCTATGTTCTGATGTCCTCCTGTCCGGACTCGATTTTCTACGTTACAGCGCGTTACTCACCCGATTCGGGCGAAACCTGGATCGTCGATTTCGACTCCGTTTATAATGAGGAAAACGACCTTGGCTATGTGCTTCCCGGCACGCACTGTTTCTACTGGGAATTCGGCGACGATTACCCGAACACCGAGGGCGAGGACTGGCTGGTCGAGTTCGGCGTCTCCGTCGGATTCGATACATTCATTGTAATCGACTCGTTCGATGTCAGCAGTCGCCCGAATTATGGCCGCGGGCTGGCCTATGGCGAGGGATACTATTACATTTACGATTCCGACGAGGGCTGGGTTTATCAAACGAGTTGCATTGGATGTTCCGCTGTCGATAGTTTCTGGGCCGGAACCGAAAACAACTGCGATATCGACTACGAGGACGGCTATATCTATTACGCGGATTCCACAGGCGGCGACTGCAAGCGCGTCCGCAGGATAAACGTCGCGACGGGCGCGAATCAAATCGTGTCCTGGCTACCGGAATACGCAAGCGATATCGAGGGTGTGCAGGTGGTCGGTGACAGCCTGATTGTCGCGTGGTATGGCATTTTACCCGCCGAACCGAACATGCTCTTATACCTCGACCTAACGGACACCTACCCGATAACGTCATGGGACACAATCTTAGTCAGCTATGCCGAAACATGCGCGACAATAGAGGGCTTGACTTTCGCGCACGGACATCTTTGGGGCTCGAACGACTTCGGTAGGATCGTCGAAATCGATCTAGAAATACCGGATTACGTCGGTTGCCATCCTGTGCCGAATATCGGCGAGGGCGCGGAGGGCCTCTGTTACGACGGCGAATATATGTGGTATCACAATTTCCACGGCACCGGCACGATGCAGATTTATAAAATCCAGTTGTGGGATTCTTTCGTAAATTCATATACGGTGAGTGGGCCGCTGGACTCGCGCGGACCGAACATCGCAATCGATTGCCCCTCGGACTCGATTCCTATCGGCGAGACCTACGAAATCGAGTGGGTAATCGACGATATATCGTGGGGCGCGGAGCCTTGCAGCGTGCATATTTACGGCTGCGGCGAAGAGCGACATAACTATATTTTCGGCAACTCGCTCGATTGGACAGATCCATGGGAGTGCGAAGCTTGCACAATTCGAGTTGTTACGAAAGATACTTTCTGTAATTGGGGTGTGGACACATGCGTTGTGAAGACGTTTGACGAAGAACCGCCGTGTAGCGTTTTTATCGATTCCGTGTGGTTTATTGAGGAGATCGACTGCGATGACCGCAACATTGTCGAGATTTGCTATCAATTTTCGAGTAACTGCCCGGATTCCGGCTATTATACGACCGTTTTGGCGTCGTCGAACGGCGGGACTTCGTGGGCGGTTTCGCTAGATTCGGCTTTCGAATATACGGGCGACATCGGCGCGGGGACGCTTCCGGGGCTGCATTGCTTCTACTGGGAGGCGGGGCACGATTTCCCCGGCTGGTCTGGCGATAGTTTCGCGATTCGGGTCGATGTCGCGGGTTTCGGCGATTCGGATTATATGATAGCGACCGGGATTATCGACACAAAACGTCCTATTGTAACTATCGACTGCCCGTCGAATACGCTATTACCTTTGGTACCATACGTTTATCATTGGTCGTTGACGGACGATTACATCGGCGATAATCCCTGTTCGCTGACGATACAGGGCTGCGGGATTTACGAGCGGCGCGAGGTTTCGGGCACCTCGTTCGGTTGGACAGCCCCCTGGGCCTGCTCGACATTTACTATGGTTGTCGCTGCGAAGGATTCTTTCTGTAATTGGAGCGCGGACACATGTCGCTTTACTATACAGGGCGAGGAAGTTCCATGCTCCGCGTGGGTCGATACCGCCTATTTTTCGCAGGAGACGGATTGCAACGACAGCTCGATTGTAACCGTATGCTATGATTTAGTTTACACCTGCCCGGAGTCGCTTAAAGGAGTTGCTATTATCGGTAGCGACGATGGCGGCGAAAGCTGGGACGTCGCATTGGCAACGCTTTACAATTCGACGGGCGATATTGGCGATTCGATTGTAACCGGCGAGCACTGTTTCGACTGGAACGTCGGCAGAGACATGCCGAATTGGGAGAGCGTCGATTTCGGTATTCGAGTCGAACTATACAAGATTGGTTCTGGCATAACTATCGACCATTTCGACACTTACGGTCCTGTCGATTCGAAAAATCCGACTATTACGCTCGATTGCGCGGAGAGTGCGCTCGAAGTGGGCGATACCGCAGTCTGGAGTTGGACGGTCGATGACCTCTTCCCGGTCGAGGATTACTATGAAATAGCACTCGATTGGTGCGCGGGCGAGACCACGCTGGTGCTGGACAGCGCGGCATTCGAGTGGGTCGTGCCGACGGAGGCCGCGGGCTGCGACGAGCTGAGCTTTATTATCGCCGGGCGGGACTCCTTCTGTAACTGGGGCGCGGACACATGCATATCGAAGGTCGATACGATCGAAACGCCCGAGCTTCGCTGCCATATCCTGATTTACTCGAACGCGGGCGAGGGCGCGACCTACGGCATCGGGCAATTCGATTCGCTAATCGCGGTTCTCGAAAGCATGGGCAACATCGTCGAGGCCTACGGCGCGGGCGAAATCGCGTTTACCTCGACCACACTCGATAGCTTTAACCAGCTGTGGTTCATCGACTCGAAAAACTCGCTCGAAACGACGCTCTTATCGGCGGAAATCGCCGCGATTAGCGCCTTTGTCGCCGACGGCAACGGCCTCGCACTCCTTGCCGACCATCATCCATACTACACGCAGGATGCGAATTTCCTGCTCGACTCCTTCGACGCGAACATCGCGGGCAGCGCGAACCACCGCCTCGCGACGCTCTGCAACGACAGCATCGATTTCGAGCCGCACTCGGTGACATCGGGAATTTCCGCATTAGCGTGTTTCACCTCGGAGGGGCGAATTCAATATTCCGGCACGGGCGATTTCGAGCCGCTGGCGCTATTCGACGGCGATACTCTGCAAGCCGGGCTTATCGACGGCGGCAGGGTTTTTATCGACGGCAGTTTTTATCGCTATATCAACAGCTATGTCGATGACTGCGACGACGCCGCGCTTATCGAGAATATTTCCTGCTGGCTCGAGCCGAACGGTTGCGGCTGCGAGGCAGAAAGCTGTGCGCTCGAGGTCGTTGCCGCAGCCGGGGACTCCGAGCTTTGCGCGGGCTATTACGCCGAACTCTCGGCGACCGCGACCGGCGCGACCGGCGCGGTGAGCTACGAATGGTGGTCGTCCCCGAGCGGCTTCACATCGACCCTGCGAACCCCGAATTTCGGGCCGCTCTACGAGGACATTCTGTTCATCGTCCAAGCGACCGACGAACTGGGCTGCGAGAGCCTCGATACGGTTCTTATCGAGGTTCTCGACGACGAGACAATCGACACTTTCATGTGCCTCGGCGACACGATGACATTCTGCGAAAGCCCTGTTTGCGATACTTTGATGCTTCCCACGCGTGCCGGTTCCGCAATAACCGTCACTCGCGACGGCCTTCCCGCCCTCGGATGCCTTATGGAGGCCGATTCCGCTTGCATGGACTTCATCCCGTTCTTTGCGGGCGATTATATTGTTTGTCAAGACAATTACTATGACCGCGAAAACGGCTGTTGTTATCACGTTTGCTGGCATGTGACTGTCTGTTGCAAGCCCTACGGCACGATTTCTGCGGATTCGACCGGGCCATGCGAGTGGTCGATCGAGTTCGAAATCGACCCGGACAGCGGCTGCGGCGAATACGACGGCATCGATTGGGAAGTGACCTCGTTCTTCGACCTGCCCTTCGACACAACGATTTTTGGAGAGGCGCTCGACATAGCGCTTTCCGGCTCGGACTCGGTCGAGATCTGCGCCGTGCCGCTCAACGGCTGTATTCCGGGGATGTCCTGCACATTCCGCGCTTGCACGACGCTGACCTGCGGCAACGCGGACTGCTGCACGCTCATGATAAACGCCCTCACCGACACGATTTGCATGGGCGACGAAGCCTATCTTTGCGCCTATTTCGTGGGTGCGGACTGCCCGGACATCGACTCGCTGCCGGGCCAATGGACGCTCGACGGCGTCGCGGTCGGCAACGATTTCTGCCTAACCCACTCGCCCGACTCGACGACGGAATATTGCTACCACGCGACTTACACGAACAGCCTCGGCGCGATTTGCGCCTTCAACGAGTGCGCGAGTGTCGCGGTCGTTCCGCAGCCGGAGGGAAACCTTTGGCCATCTGATACAATAATCTCGCTCGGTTCGACAATAGAGTTGCCGATTCCATGCGGCGAGTTCGGCGGCGGCTTCATGCCGGATAGCATAGTCGCGCTATCTTTCGAGGGCGGCCACCTTGCGGATACCGTCGGCGTCTATTCGCCGGGCGATTGGTGCGTTTTGCATCGGACTATGACCGAGGCCGGCGCGGAGGTCGTATTCTGCTATGACTTCTACATCGCAGGCTGCGAGTGGCTCTCGCTGGAATGCTGCACGGTAAGCGTTTGCGACACACCCAGCGCGGAAATCACAACACCGATAGGCATCTGCGCGGAGGAAGGCGTCGCGACAGTCTGCATCCACAACCTCAACACCGCAGTGCATATCGACAGAATCACATGGAGCACCGGCGCGACAACCACCTGCACCGACATCCCAATCGACGTCATCGAAACCTCGTGCGGCGGCGCGAACAGCTTCGAGCCGGAGACAGTCTGGGCGGAGATTTGCCACGAGTGCGACGGCAACTACTCCTGCATCGTCGAAACGCTCGTTGTCGAGCCGACTCATACGTTCTGGATCGACCTCCTGCCCCCGGGCGTGACGCAGGGCGATTCGATTGACACGGAACCGCACATCGTGCCGCCACCGGCAAGCTCCGCCGACAGCCTAATCGACTGGTTTATATGCGACGACACGCTCATATATCGCGGGACCTCGCGCTATCCCGACGGCATCCACGGTGCGACGAGTCTTTACGAAAAGACGATTTACTGTGCGCAGTTTGAGTTCGATTACGACGGCGAGCGCTGTGTCCTGACTGCCTGCGACAGCGTGTTCGTGCAGGATTCGCTGTTGACATTAATAAAATCGCCTTGCGCGACGGACGATCCGGGCGGCTTCCTCGATGCCGACGGTTATCGCCGTTACGGCGAGTGCGAGTTCACATTCCCGATAGACGGCGACTGTATAACAATTTGTGCAAGCGACACAGATTTCGCGATGCCCACCGCCTATATGTTCGACCATTGGGAGACCTCGACGGGCATATATTCATACGCCTCCTGCACGACTTATTGCCCGACCGGTGCGTTCGATACTTTAATCGCGGTTTACGATACGGCCTCGATTTCGCTCGCGATTGCGCCGGACTCCGAGGGAATCGCGATTACAATCGAGGAGGTTTTGCAGCCGGAGGACTCAGTCTTCACCGAAAACAACCTTATCGAGCCGCGCCGATTCATGTTGACGAATACCGGCGGAGTCGCGCTGGATATGCAGATTCGCTGGGTCTCCGCGACCAACCAATCGGGCTACGACTGCCCGGCGATAACGCTCACGAACGACCCGATTCCGGGCGTGAATACAATCGGCCTGCGCGGCGCGATGACTGCGGACGACTCGACATCGACCGCGTTCGAGATAATTCGCAACACGTTCGCGCGCCTCTCGACACCGGGGACGATACCGACCGGCAACGCGCGAAACCTTTTCATAGGCGTGGTTTCGCCACCGGGCTACCACCGCTGCTATCCGGGCGAGGTCGATATCGAGTATCGAATAACCCTCCGCCTACGCTGGGGCGTGGCGTTGCCGTAGCGATAGTATCGCAGCGGACTTGCTCGACGCTTCGCGACTCGTTTCCGTGGTCGAAAATCCCCTTAATAAGGGGATCGGATTGCGAAGCAATCCGGGGGGATAAAAAAGGGCGACTATCAGTCGCCCTCTTCTTTTTATTCGATCGATCCCTAAAATGGCTCAAACCCGCCACAGGATATAATCACCGAAAACGCCGAAGCTATCAACGAAAGTTCGATGAAAAAAATCAAAGCTATCCCGTTAGTTTTATCAAGCGGAATCTCATATCCCCAATTCCTCTTGCTTTTCGGAGCCGCAGATATCGCGCTTCGCCTTTTTCTAATGTTTCGCTCGTTTCCGGCAGGTCGGGCATTCGTTTGTCAAAATACTCCTCCGATGCCTTTTAGCAGTTTTTCCGCGACGATACTCCATGTCGTTAAGCTATTCGACTACTCTGCGCTCATTCTCGACGCGAAGCGGAGGAGTGAGATTAAAAACGAGATAGACGCCGGAACAGTGGATATAGAAGAACTATCGCGAGACAATTAGAAAAAGATTATCTGTATCCTGCTATTTTCATTGCACCCATATTCTATCAATTCTGCCCATATCCCACCGGGGTAATCGGTTCTCTCCTCCATATTGGAAATAATGCCGCAGACTCCCATGCCCTCGAGGCGGAAGAAGTTGTAGCCTGCGCCAAGCACTGGAATGACGGTTCCAGTGACAGTGAAGAAATTTATATATCCATCGGTATTGGTGCCCGTGAGGGTGTATTCGAAGCTTGATACTGCGGTTGCGGAGGAGTTGAGTGTTACCGTAACCTCGGTGATCAATTCCTGGCCGACTGCGGGGATAGTGTCTAAATAGTGATGAAAAGTATGACCTGAAAAACTTCCGTAGAGCGAACCTGTGTCGATACTGCGGCTTGGGCTTCCCGTTGTATCGCCGTCAGAATGTGCCCATGATGACGAGATATATTGAATCTGAATCTGCACGCGGTCGTAACCCGAGAGGTCTATGTCGCTTTCGACAGTGAAATTCACGCCGTTGGTTTCCTTGCCGTCAACAACGACCTTCACAATCGCCACTTCGCCTTCGGTCAAACCTGCGGGAACCGCGACGCGAATCAGAGTGTCCGTCCACACGGATATGTCCGTTGCCACGACGGCGTCAAACCGGACTTGAACCTCAGTATCGCCAAACCCTATTCCTCTTATTGTTACGATGGTATCTTCCGAGCCGCTTGTCGGATCGATGGAGCTAATTCGAAACGGTTCCCAGAGAGTCATGCTGTCGGGGCCGCTATAGAGTAGGGCTACCCAGTGGGCTTCGACAGAATCGTAATATAGGCGATCGTCGGAGATATCCCATTCGCCAATAGTAAGAGGTTCTTCGCGTGATGTATCGCACATTTGCTCGAAAAAATCCTGCATCCAATCGGCTTCTTCCGTTGCGAAAACCGACCAGCTATAAGCTGTAACTGCGCTTGCTCCGCAGTTGATAATATGCGCGGGCCAATTGCCGAGAGCGCTGTAACAGAATGCGAGGGATACAAAGGGTTTATTCTCGGCGAGATCGTTTGCCGCGGCGAAAAAACCGCCTTCGATAGTGTAATAAGTCACGCTATCGATAGTGCCGATGTGAGCGAAGCCATCTGCAAGGTGATCGTAGATTCTCCTGTTCGTCGTGCGATTAACGGGTTCGCCTGTCCAAAGATATACATTCTGAATGTCCGCATCCGAAGGCCAGGTGGTTCCGTGCGATGAAATCCGGATAATGCCGAAGTCATCGAGCAGGCCGATTGTGTTGAACCATCCGAAAACGCATTCGGCGTTCTTATAGACCTCGAAGTTGTCGTATCCCGCTTGCGCAAAAACAGCGTTTGCGGCGTCTATTATCTGGTCGTCCCAATAGGAAAACTGAGTGTAAAAAGGGGCGAGAAAGATTGTGTTCTTAGATTTGGGACATACAGAACCGGTTGCGGTGTTGTTGAGCGTTATATTGCCGTTTTTCGCGTTTCCACGACTTAAATCGCCCGAACTGCGTTTTGGGTCGAGAAGCAATGTGCCCCTAAAGCCGGCTTCCCATTGGATATTGATGCCCTGCGAAGTTACGGAGGTCCATTCTATCGATGCATCGGTTAACATGATAGTGATAATGCTATCCTTTGCAGAAACAGTATCCATTTCTGCAAGAAGGTTTTCAAGCTCGCCGTAATACTCGAGTTGGGTTTGCTGGATATCCTCAAGTTGCTGCAATTGCGCTTCGGTGGGACCACCGCCGTTGCCCGGAGGATCTGTGCTATTCGAGCATCCCCAGAAACCGAGCATAGTAATGGTTGCCATTATAAGAAAAGCATTAGAAATATAATTTCTTTTCATCTTAGACTCCTTTTTATTTGGATTTGCCCATACTATATCTCTTTTCCTTGATATTGCAAGAAATATGTTTGACTTTTAAGGTTCGCCACACGTTTCGGTCGTCGGTGAAACAGGGATATCAGTGTTTGCTGTTTCACGACCGGCTGGCAATGCTCGCTGATATCAGTGCTCAAACACCTTCGGCGGATTCGCTTTAACAATAGGAAATACTCGCTTGCGTTTTCTGCCGCAAGGCAACCGCTTCCCCGTGGGATCTGTAGGATAGGAGCGGATTCGCTCCAGTGGGAGAGGATTTTATTTCAAATATATAATTCGTTTCAATACGGATTGCTCGCCGACAATCGCGCGAACAAGATAAATCCCGCTGCCGATGGATTCATCCGGCTGCCAGATAACCTCGTGCAATTCGCTCCCTGAGCCTGTCGAAGGGAGTTTGGTTCCGCCGGGCACTTCGACAAGCTCAGTGACCGACTCAACCCTTCGGCCGTTTATGTCATAAATTTCAATCGCGTCGATTCTCAATCCGCAATCGTCAATCATAATTCTGCAATTCCCATTGAAGGGATTCGGGTAAATCGCGAAATCGCCCTCGAAAGAGCCTGTTTCCGCGATTCCGACCGTCGCTATCGAAATCGTATCGACCGCGTAGTCGCGCAGGCAGCCGTCGCTCGCGATTAGAGTGACATAATACTCTCCCGCCGCGCCGTAAATATGCACCGGGTCGATGTCGAAGCTCGTCGCGCCGTCGCCGAATTGCCATATAAACTCGATTGCGCCTGTCGAGGCGTTGGAAAAGCGCGCCGTGTCCGAATCGATTGCGACATCGAACGCCGCGTCCGGCATTTCGGAATCGTCGAACCACGCCGCCGAAGGGTCGAACACCGTGGAATCGGCTATCCATTGGAAAAATCCGGCATCGGCAGCCGACAAAGTCGAATGGAACGCCAACCCGCGAGGGCTGGAACGGAAAATCATCGCGTAGAAAACGCAAGCCGCGAGGTAGCTGCCCTCGATGTCCGCATGGCAGCCGTCTCCTGCCCACAGGTCGAGCGTCGGGTCCGCTCGTATGGCGTTTTTCCACGCCGCCCCGACCGGCGCGCAGCAGGCCGAAAGCTCCTCCGCGATTCGCATATACGCCGCCTCGACCGTGTCCTGCATCTCCTCGTAGTCCGCGAAATCGACGCTGCAGAAGGTGTCGATACAATGCAGCCCGCCGCCGCGCCAGCCCCATGTCATGTAAAACATCGTGCGCGAGCAGTTGTCCGCGATTGCAGAATCGAGCGCGCGCGCACCGGGGTTCGTCCAGTTGTCGCGGTAGTAGGGGATTGCGGGCATCTCGCTTTGGTCTTGCAGGATTACGAAATCCCACTCGTCCGCGACGATTTTTGCGAGCGAGGTCGGGTTCGTGCTGTGCTCGAAAAGCGTGTAGCCGCCGGGCGTGTTGCTGTCGTAAATCAGCGTGTCGCCGGCGGACTCCGCGAGCTGCGCGACAAGACCCGGAAGGTCGTTGACATAGGTGTGGCTATTGCCGAGAAACAGCGCCCTGCGCGTCCCGGCCCCCGCGCCGAGGCAGAGGAGAAGGAGAATAAACGCGGTTAGATATTTCATATTTCTCATTTCGGTTTCGCGGAAGATGCCGTTTTTAGGATTGCCGTTCATAAGTGCAATGCCATTTTTAGATAATTGAGTTCCACGCCGGAGCCTTCTCGGGAGCATCGGCAACGATTTCGGAAGGCGCGACTATGCTCTCGGGAAACACGACTGCCCCCTCGGAAAGCGAAACTACCCTCTCGGAAACAAAAACTGGCCTCTCGGAAAGCGAAACTGGGGTCTCGGAAGCCGATTATAGGCTCTCGGAAGCCATTTTTTTGCGAAAATTCCCAAAATCAACCGGTCTTCACATTTATAATTTATTAAAGAACAATGAGTTACGAGGATTTAGGGAATTTCGCCCGATTTTTTTAACCCGCTATCCCGTCCCACCATAAAGTGATTGGTATTCATTCCGCCGATTCCTCCATGATTGAGATTTCTTCGATGGTAAGATATTTATCCTCTTCCCAATTCAATGGATTCAATCGAATATATTTGCGAATTCATTCGAGATCGACCTCGGTGCGAAGAATATGGTCGTAAAATCGCGGTTGCCATGCGAACGATGGAGAAATCGGTTTGGCGAACCGCGAACACGCGGATTTGAATGAACGAATGACCGTTGAAAGGGAACCCGCCTTCGGAGAAATCTCCGACATCTTCATAGAGACGTTGCATGCAACGTCTCTACCGTCGCCCTTTAAACAGCCTATTCAGCCATTTGAGAATTTTTGCGACGAAACTGAAGCCCCGGAATCGGCTCGACCAGATTGTGCGGTAAAGCAACGTCCCGCCGATAAGCGCCATGATGATATTCGGCGACCACATCGCCAGCCACGGCGCGATGAAACCCCGGTCGGCAAGCTCCTCGCCGCCTATCAGAAACGCCCAATAGAGCACGAAAAACAGAATCCCGAATCCGATTGCAACGCCCGTGCCGCCCTTTTTAGCATAGACTCCAACCGGCGCACCCACTATAAGGAAAAACAAGCAGGCGAGTGGCAACGTTATCTTCTTGTGGATTTCCACCTGATATTTACGAATGAAACGTGAATGCGCTTTAATCGCGTTTTCCTGGCTGCCGATAGATTGGATAGTCGTTTTTATCCGCCGCTGAAGCGCATTGTAGATAATTATCGGATCGGACGGTGTATCGCTACCGCCGGGATTAAACGCGGCCCGGTATGCCTTATCGGAAATGTCCACTATCGCGTTAAGGGATTTCTGCAAGGCGGTGTCTTTTTGCGCAATCCGGAAACGCATATCGTCGATGGTCAATTCGCGGTCGCCCCTGTGTGCGCTTTCGGAGTGTGTCATTTTTTGGCCGAGGTTTTTAAATCGGATCGTCTGGGTATCGAAACCCACACGCGTATATTTGCTTGGATTTCGTTCGTCGATCTCGTGGATAGTGCCGTTTTCGAGCTCGAGAGTAAGGGCGTCGGTAGATTCGGAATAGCTCATCTGGCCATACTCGGCCTTAATTATTCTCGGCACCCGGCGATTTTGACCATCGTAGATCGTAATTCCCCAAAGTTCGTTTGTTTTAGCGTCAACCTCTTCGATGTAAAGGCCGGCGTCGGGGAAGTCGTCGATAAAAATCCGCTCTTTTATCGCAAGTGTGGGCTTCTTGCGCTTGATGTCACCCATCAGAATCTTAGCCTTGTAGTTGGATTCCGGAAGCACGCGGTTGGAGAAGTAAATCATAAACAACGACAACAACGTTGCGGCAATTAGCGGGGCCACCATAAGGCGGATAAGCGGTATCCCGGAACTCGAAGTAGCGGTGATCTCGCCGTCGTCGGTAAGCCGACCGAAGGCCATCAGCCCAGCGATTAGACAACTCATTGGAACTGCGAGCGCGAGCATCCACGCGAAGTTGAGAGCGAAAAGTTCGAGAACGGTCATTGTCGGAACGCCCTTTGAAATAATCAGATTCAATATATCTAGGATAAAATCCATAACCATTACGAACATGACGATTATTATCGAACCGAAAAACGGACCGACATGTTCTTTAAAGACGTATTTGGAGAGGGTTTTCATAGATTTGCAGTCCGAGTTTGAGTTCGTCCGAATAACTCAACTTGCGGCGAGAGTAACTCACGGACTCCGGCGAATTTTGTGCGATGAATCGGGCAGGGGCCGAGTCTCGCCAGGGCTTCGCGATGCTGTTTCGTAGGGTAGCCCATATGTTTACCGAAACCGTAACCGGGATATAGTGTGTCGTAGTATTCCATAATCCTATCGCGCGCGGTTTTCGCGACGATACTTGCCGCCGCGATCGAGATATGCTCACGGTCACCCTTAACGCAGGTCTCCTGCCGAATACTCAGATACGGGGAAGTTTTATTGCCGTCGATAAGAGCTCTTTCAGGCTCGATATCGAGTTGGCGAACGGCATTCGCCATAGCGAGTAGTGAGGCTTGCAGGATATTCCTACGGTCGATTTCCGCTGGCGATACGAAGGAAATCCCCACAGCTTTGGCTACCGACAATATATAACGAAAAAGCTCCCGTCTTTTCTTGTTGTCCAGGAGCTTAGAATCGTTTATTCCAAGAGATAGTTGTTTATAATCCCATATCACCGCCGCCGCAACAACCGGGCCGGCAAGCGGCCCACGACCCGCCTCATCTACACCGGCAAAAAGAATCCCGCGTTTCTCCAACGCCACTTCAATTTTAGAAGGATTCAATCCGCTCAACTTGGATATCGACGTCATTTTTTCTTAATGACCCGCTTTTCCTTAACCTTGGCAGCTTTGCCGATTTTCTCGCGAAGATAATAAAGTTTAGCGCGGCGCACTTTGCCGCGTTTGACAACCTCGATCTTATCGATTGCGGGGGAATGCAGTGGGAAAACGCGTTCGACGCCGATACCGGAGGATAGTTTTCTCACGGTAATCGACTCGGTAGCGCCACAGCCTTTTCTACTAATCACTATTCCCTGGTAAACCTGTATCCTCGTTTTTTCCCCTTCTCGAATTTTCACATAGACCTTAATCGTGTCGCCGGGAGAAAACTCGACGATTTCTTTCAATTGCTTTGCCGTTACGTTTCTTATAATGGCGTCTGACATGTTTGCTCCTATAATTAGTTTTTATCTGCGATGCCAATTTTCCTTGTTATCCGGTTGGCGCGACGATTGCCGGTTTCTTTCGTGTATTCACATTCCTAAAACCGGTGCAATCGGCGTGACAACCGGTTTGGGCACCGACTGTCTAAAAAAATCAAATTTCCAATGATCGCTTGCATCAAATGCCGTCGCTTCTCAGGGCTTGAATATAAGCGATTTCCTCATCCGTCAAATCCACATTCTCGAGTAACTCCGGTCTTCGCTCGAGAGTTATTCTCAACGATTGCCGTCTTTTCCACTCCTCGATAGCGGCGTGGTTTCCGGTCAGGAGTATCTCCGGAACTCGATGTCCGAGAAACTCCCTTGGCCGCGTGAACTCGGGGGGCGAAAGTAATCTGTCTCGCCCGCTATGCGAGTCGGTTTCAGCCGAGTCCAGATCGCCCAGATAGCCGGGGATTAGCCTGACTACGGCATCGATTACAGCAAGAGCCGCGATTTCCCCTGCGCCGAGAACGTAATCGCCTATCGATACCTCTCGCGCGCCGATGATTTCCGGAATCCTGCCGTCTATTCCTTTGTAACGTCCACAAATAACGACGAGGCTTTGCATTTTGCTCATTCGTTCAGCCTCGATTTGGTCGAAGAGCCTACCGCGAGGGCTTAGAATTATCTTTTCAGCGTCTGCAAATTCATCGCCCAAATTTTCTGCGGCTCCGACGATAGGATCGGGTTTCATAACCATACCCGCTCCACCGCCAAATGGGATATCGTCCGCAGTGCGGTGTTTATCCCTCGCGAAATCCCTTATATCGCTAATTTGTAAATCCACGAGACCGGCATCCACAGCTTTGGCAAAGAGTCCCTCTCTGCGATAGGCCTCAAGAAGCGCCGGGAAAAGGGTCAACGCCGCAATCTTCAATCTACTCGATAATCTCGAGGACGGCGCGTTTGCCCTGCTTGGCGGCAACAGCGCTCAGGAGAGTCCTAATCGACCGGGCGGTTTGTCCGCCACGGCCGATGACCTTGCCAAGGTCTTTCTCGTTTACCCTAAGTTCGTAAACGATTGTTCTCTCGCCCATAACCTCTTGAACATCGACTTCATCCGGGTTGTCAACAAGCGCCTTGGCTATTCTTTCGATGAATTCTATCATCATGACGCCATCTCCTTCCGTTTCTGCCGGATTATTCCGAATCCGGTTGAATAATTTCTTCAGTAGGCTCATTCTCGATCTCAGATTCTTCGATTTCCTCGATTAAAACTTCGTCTGGTTCGTCGATTCCCACTTGCGGGACAATCGGCACTGCATTCCCTGTGATTTTAGCCCATAAGCCCTTGCGTTTCAATAGGCTACGGACGGTATCACTCGGTTTTGCGCCGACCCCTAACCAATACTCGAACCTCTCGATTTTAACTTCGAGCTCTTCATTTTCCGGAATAGGATTGTAATGCCCGATGATCTCCAGAAAACTACCGTCGCGGGGCGACCGCGAATCTGCGGCGACGATCCTATAGAACGGCCTTTTCTTTTTTCCGCCGCGTCTAAGTCTGATACTAACTGCCAACTTCCAACCTCCGTGGTTATCCTGTTATTTAATAATCATTATAAGCCAAAACCACCGGGAAAGGCGAACTTTTTGCCCTTACCCATTTTCTTAAACATCTTTTTCATCTCAAAAAACTGCTTAATAAGACGATTCACCTCTTGCACGCTCGTCCCGCTTCCGACCGCTACTCGCTTGCGCCTATTTCCATCGATAATCGACGGATTCGCTCGCTCCGCACGAGTCATGCTGTCGATAATTGCCTCGATATGGGCGGTTGCTTTATCGTCAACCTGGATACCCTTTAGCATGGATTTCTTAATACCGGGTATCATCGATAGAAGCTCGTCCAAAGGCCCCATGCTTTTAAGCTGTCTCAACTGCTCGCGGAAGTCATTCAGGTCGAATTTTTGCTTCCGAAGCTTTTTTTCAAGCTCTTTAGCCTTGTTTTCATCAAAGACCAGTTCCGCTTTCTCGACCAGCGAGACGACATCGCCCATTCCAAGAATTCGCCCGGCCATCCGGTCGGGGTGGAATCTCTCGAGAGCGTCCAGCTTTTCGCCGATTCCCACAAATAGTATCGGCTTGCCGGTCACTTCGCGAAGACTCAGCGCCGCGCCGCCGCGAGCGTCGCCATCGAGCTTGGTGAGGATGAAACCATCTACGCCGAGTTGTTGCGTGAATGTCTCGCCAACACTGACAGCTTCCTGCCCGGTCATAGCATCCAGAACTAAAAGAACCAAATCCGGGTTTACCTTATCGTGGATTTCCCGGGCTTCCGCCATCATCTCATCATCGATTTGAAGACGACCGGCGGTATCGAGTATATTCAGATCGCGACCCGCCTGCCGGGCTTCAAATTGGCTGCGATAGGCGACCCCGGCCGGCGTTTCGCCGCCCTTGAAAACGAGAACCGGGAATCCGGCGTCATCGCCCACTATTTCAAGTTGCCTCGCTGCCGCAGGCCGTTGAATATCGCACGCAACCAGCATCGGTTTGTATTGGCGTTTCGCAAAATATTTCGCCAATTTGCCTGCTGTCGTAGTTTTTCCCGAGCCTTGCAGACCGACCAGCATAATATTCGTCGGCGTTTTATGCGGTAAGTCGATATTCGGCGCGGAACCACCTAAGAGAGCGACCATCTCGTCATGAACGATTTTAATGAACTGCTGCCCGGGCGCGATAGAATCCAATACTTCATGCCCGAGGGCCTTGTCCTGAACCCTATTTACGAAATTCTTGGCGACCTTGAAATTGACATCCGCCGAAAGTAAAGCGCGACGAACCTCTTTCAAAGAGTCCTTAATATTATCTTCGTTTAACTTCCCCCGGGAAGTCAATCCGCGAAATAGCGCCTCTATCTTGTCAGTGAGCTGTTCAAACATTACAGGTCCCAGAATCTATTGCGAATAGTTTCGCGGGTATCATTACGTAATCAAATCCGCCATTAGGCGAAAACGCTTCAATATAGTTATGTCCGCGATATATGCAAGAATAATTTTCCCTTTATTTAACGCTAAAAATATCCGATCTTCCCGCTGCTCTATAAGGGTAAAAGTTACAGGCTTGCAACCTTCGGATGCAGTCGCCAGAATCCTCAATTCTCGCCGGGTAAGATAGACCGGGATTGGTCGGTGAAAGGATGAGAGTATCCCCAAACACTGCCGCTGGCGCGGTTGTCGCGACCGAAATCGGATATTCCAAATCCTAATCGGTCGTAGCGGGAACCGTGCCAGCGGTATTTCGCAGAACAACCTTCGAGCCGCCGAAACGGATTCCGCAATCCTTCGCATAAGTCTTTCTAAAGAAACCTATGGCATAAATATTGCATAGAATTAAGTTTCGCGATTTTCTTGTATTATCGTGAGCAAATGGGTATATTTATCCTGGTGAAGCGAATTCACGGATTGATAATTAATGAGAAAAACCACTTTATTTATAATAATTCTCGCCGTAATCCTATCCAGCGGTTGCGTTTATTACAATACTTTCTTCCTTGCGAAGAAAAACTACCGCCTTGCGGAAAAATCGCGACTGAGAAGCACCACTGACGAACTTCCGTCGCAGGCCAAAAGTTATTATGACATCACGATAGTAAAATCCTCAAAGGTGCTGGCATACTATTCGGAAAGCAAATATGTGGACGACGCGCTTTTCCTTTTGGGGATGTGTTTCTATCGCACCAGCGATTACACGAAAGCCATCCGAAAATTCGATGAACTTCTGGAGGCTTTCCCTGGAAGCGACTACTCCGAGGAAGCCCAGTATTGGCGAACCCTGTGCATTTATGAGGTTGGCGAATTCGATATGGCACTCGATAGGCTGAAAGAGCTATCGAGTATGGGGATATTCGCGGAACGCAGCACTTTCATGATGGCGGAACTGTTTTACGAACAGGGCGACTATATCTCGGCCCAACAAGCTTATATGGATTACCTAAATGCATATTCCGACGGCGAATTTGAGAGCTTGGCGCATTTCAGGCTCGCTAATATAGCATTCCAGTTTGAGCGATATATCGAGTGTATTCATGAAGCCGATAAAATAAGCGAGAAACGGCTTACGCCCGCAGAATACTTCAACTCGCGGATGCTTATCGGCGAAGCTTTAACGGAATTGGACAGTCTCAGAAAAGCGCTTGGCCACTATCGCGAACTGCGAAAGAACGACGATTATTATACCAGATGGCCCGAAGTCGATCTGCGAATAGGGGACGTCCATTACCTAATGACCGATACGACATTGGCAATCGACGTTTGGTCGGGAGTTTGCGTCGAACACCCCAAAACGGAGAACGCGGCTTGGGGCTGGTATAAACGTGGCGATCTTCATCTTGATTTCGGAATAATCGCGGTTGCGAAAGTCGAGTTCGATTCCGCCGCCGCTCAAGTTAAATCCGGGCGTGTTTACGAACTCGCGCTGCAGAAAAGCTCTTCTATCGCGCGATTGCAAGAGTTTAAGAACATGCTCGCGGAGAATCCGGATTCATCCGATATCGACGTTGTTAGCACGGAGCTCGCGCTTGCGGAGATGTATTTGTTGGAACTCGATCAACCGGATTCCGCGTTGTCGGAATACCGATTTATCCTGAATAATTATCCGGACGACTCCCTCGCGCCCAAGGCAGCGTATGGCATCGGTTACGTCTATTCTGTTTCCATGAATAACCGGGACAAAGCGGATTCAGCATTCGCGGATCTTCTGGTAACTTATCCCAACAGCGATTACGCAGTCGGCGCGGCGGATTATTTCATCGGACGAGGCGCTGCACTTGATTCCCTCGGAGTGAGAACAGTTGCTTATTATTTCGTCCGAGCGGAGGAGTTCTTACTCACCTATAATCGCATCGATTCCGCTTTAACGAACTATCGCCTTGTCTCGGATACATATCCGAAAAGTAAATTCCGACCGAAGGCAATCGCCGCAAGAGCATATATTCATGAGACTATTACATTTAAATACGATGTCGCAGAATCCCTCTACGCCTTTCTATCGGATAGTTTCCCCGGAACCGAATACTCAAAACTTGCGAACGTTCGCCTCGGAACCGAATTGCCGGATATCGAAATCGAAAAACCACCGGAATATGCCGAGATCGACAGCTCAGCTTTGGATACTCTCAGCGAGGAGCAATTCGCTAAATTAAACGAGGAAAAACGGCGAATGGAGGAATTGTCGCGACGAGGTTCGGATATTCTAGATCCTCAAACAGGACAACCTTTACCCAGAGCGCCGCGACCTCGCAGAGAGGTCGAGCTTCGATATCCGCAGGCGGAGTGGAATAGCGATCTACAGGGACGACGTGTTCGACTGAAAATCCGAATCGACGCTTTCGGCGAGGTCAAGGAAATCGAACTTCTGATGACCTGTGGCAGCGATGTCATCGACAAGGCCGCAATAACGGGAGTGCAAAACACCGAATGGAATCCTGAAGATATACCTATAGAACTTATTGGAGGTTGGTTCTATTATGAAGTTGTTGTTCGCAAACCAAAAGAAACAATCGATAGCTATTAAGGAGGTTCGATGTTCGAATTAAGAAAACCGGATGAGCTGTTTCCCAGATTGGATATTGAAGAAGGTAGTCGGATTTTAGCTGTGGATGGCCCCAACATCGTTCAAGGCCGCGTGGAAGCTGACTTTCGAAGCGGAATCGAATTGCCGCAGATAGACAACGAGAGCTATGACGCAATCTTTGCGTGGTTTACAGATAACGACGAGAAACGCGCGATAGAAACGATTAACAACTCCGAACGAATTCTTAATCCCGGCGGTTCGATATGGCTTATAGTGCCAAAAAAGAACTCGGTGGAACATCATAAAGTTACCGGTGTAACATCGGAGAAACTGATTCCATATGCTAAGGATTCCGGGCTGACGGAAAAGAAGACGCTTGGAGTTGGACCCCATTATTTCGGTATCCGTATGCAAAAACACGGCGAAAAATCTCGAGGGAAATAGGATAACGCCTGCAGTTTTGGCCGAAAACCGTGAGACGGACGGATACTATGTATTGATGGCTCAACCGCCAACGCAGTTCAAAAAAAACGAATGGCAACTGCGCGATGTGAGGGGTCATAATATTTCAATCTTAGGGGAACCGTGAAAGACTGTTCGGGTCTCGAACTCGAAACATATTGTATCGTCGATTTGGATGCGTTCCGGCGCAACCTTATTGCAATACGGCGCTGGGTGGATAACAGGGAGGTAATCCTCGCGGTGAAAGCCAACGCATACGGCCACGGTGTGGTTCCAATCTGTCGCGAGGCCAGCAAAGTCGGGATAAAACACTTCGGGGTTGCAACCGTCGCCGAGGGCGTCGCTATCAGGCGCGCGGGTATCAACGGGGAGATTATCGTCCTCACACCCGCTACACTCGGGCAGGTCGAGGCTATCGTCGAATACTACCTTCACCCGAACATAGTCAGCGAAATTTTCGCGCACGCACTTTCCGCTGAAGGCGAATGTCAGGGCAAACCGGTTGCCTGCCACATAGAAATAGATACGGGTATGGGTCGAACCGGTTTCTGGTTCTCCGACGCAGTCGGCGATATTCTGCAAATATCCCGCCTGCCGGGATTATCTATCGCGGGCATATTTTCGCATTTTCCGGTGGCCGACTCCCAACGTAAATCGGATATCGATTTCACTCAAAAACAGCTAAATAGATTTTCCAATATCGTCGCACAAATCGAGCAACTCGGGATAAAACCCGCTCTCATTCATTTTTCTAATTCTGCGGGGATTTTAAGCCATCCCGTGTTCGGCAACGGGGTTCGTCCCGGGCTTCTGGCGTATGGCCTTTATCCTTCGGCGGAGGCAAAGAATTCTATCGAGGTCACGCCGGTTATGTCCATGATAAGCCGTGTTGTTCAGCTTAACGAATACTCACCGGGCACGAGTATCAGCTACGGCCGAACTTACACGACGCGCAGTAGGGAAAAAATAGCGGTTATACGCGCCGGTTACGGCGACGGTCTGCGGCGGGCGCTATCTAACAGGGGATTCGTTCTGATTCGTGGAAAACGTTATCCGGTCGTTGGGCGGGTATGCATGGATATGACGATGGCGGATGTAACAGGTTCGCATGTCGAACTGGACGATGCAGTCTATCTTCTTGGTTCCGACGATGGCGGCTCAATTACTGCGGAAGACCACGCGATATGGGCCGGGACGCTCAATTATGAGATACTTACCGGTATTTCGGAGCGCGTAAAGCGGTTATATAAGGTGGGCGACGGATTTTACGAAGCGAGCGAATTGTCACAAGTGTCACAAAGTGACAGTGAATGACGAATTATGCCGGTTGTGTCTTTTTTTGTCACTTAACCAGCACTTTGAAAAATACAGGATAATCACCGTAACTTATTATTATATAAAACGATAAAACCCTCTGTTTCATTTTGGCACGACCCTTGCATTTGTTTCCCATGACGAAAATGTCAACGAAATAAAACATGAAGGTGCAAAATGCCTATAGTTCGATGGAAACCTTTTGGAGACCTAATTGAATGGAATAACGAGGTCGAACGCAGGATGAAAAAAATGTTCGGCGAAGAAACTGCAGAAAGCGGGAATCCCGTTTGGGCGCCACACGTGGATATCAAAGAAAACGCGGAATCTATTGTGGTGCATGCCGAAGTTCCAGGGATGAAAAAGGAAGATTTCAAAATCGCAATGAATGACGGCGTGCTCTCTATCTCCGGCGAGAAACGGTCCGAGGATAAAATCGAGGGCGAAAACTGCCACCGTCTGGAGCGCGTTTTTGGCCGATTCCAGCGCAGCTTCTATATTCCAATCGAGGTGGACGAAACGAAAATTAAGGCCGCCTATAATGATGGCGTCCTGACCGTTTCGTTGCCCAAACGCGAGGAATCCAAGCGCAAAGAGATACCGATCCAGGTGGATTAAGAGAATGTGGGGGCGCGATTTACTATCTCTCGTCCCCACGCTCCGCTTTGTTGTGGGATAATTATAGAATCAGGCTTAGCGCTCTGGAGAAGCACGGATCCACTCAGATTATGGGCCCGATATTAATAGGCTCTTTGAAAACTATATTAACTTTTTTAAGGCTTCGAGTTTAATACCTGCTTTCTTGAGTATCGAATACAATGTGCCTTTCTTTAGCTCACTGTGTTTCGGAATAACTACTTTTATCCGAAGTATATCATTAAATAAAAAAACATGGCTACCGTGAGTGTAGATTTCCTCGTAACCAAGTTTTTTCAGAGCGCGAATGACTTCTTTTCCTGAGAAGGTTCTGCTCATGAGACTTCGATTTCCTCTACTCGAACATCGGATTCAATATCGAGCATCTGCGAACCGATTATGAACGCCTGTATTGCCTCTTCGGAGTTAGCGAGAAGCCCCTCTATCGTTTCTCCCTGAGTAAAGCACCCCGGCAGAGCGGGAATTTCGGCCCAGAATCCGCCTTCTTCAGCATGATGAATGAGAATTTTGAATTTCATATTTATCTCCTTAATTAGGATTATAAGACTTGATATTTTTTTGTCAACTATAAGATTAATCGAGAAACAATTAACGAGTAACGAAATAGGAAAGGAAATCATGTCCAAAATTATCGGAATCGACCTTGGAACAACCAACAGTTGCGTCGCCGTCATCGAAGGCGGGGAGCCGAAGGTTATTCCCAATTCGGAGGGTGGACGCACGACGCCATCGGTGGTAGCGTTTACGAAAAAGGGTGAACGGCTGGTCGGTATTCCAGCGAAAAGGCAGGCGGTAACGAATCCCGAAAGAACAGTGTATAGCATAAAGAGGTTCATGGGGCGGCGTTTCACCGAGGTTCAAAACGAGATAACCGAGGTGCCATACAAAGTAATCTCCGCAGACAACGGCAGCGCCCGTGTAGGTATCGATGACAAGGTCTATTCGCCGCCGGAAATCTCCGCGATGATCCTGCAGAAACTTAAAACCGACGCGGAAAACTACCTCGGCGAGAAAATAACCGACGCGGTAATCACAGTGCCGGCATATTTCAACGACGACCAGCGCAAAGCCACTGCGGACGCTGGCAAAATTGCCGGGCTGAACGTCCAGCGAATTATCAACGAACCAACCGCAGCGAGTCTCGCTTATGGACTCGATAAAAAGGGAGAGAACGCCACAATCGCGGTTTTCGATCTCGGTGGCGGAACTTTCGATATAAGCGTTCTCGAGATTGGCGACGGCGTTTTCGAAGTAAAATCCACAAATGGCGATACCCATCTCGGCGGCGATGATTTCGACCAGAAGGTAATAGATTGGCTCGTCGATAAGTTCATGCAGGAACAGGGAATAGACTTATCCAAAGATCCAATGGCGCTGCAAAGACTCAAAGAGGCTTCGGAAAAGGCGAAAATCGAACTTTCGAGCACGACAACGACCGATATCAATCTGCCGTTTATCACGGCGGATGCTAACGGCCCGAAACATCTCAATTACTCGCTCACCCGCGCGGAATTCGAGAAGATCGTGGACGATTTGATTGACCGCACTAAAAAGCCGGTCGAAAATGCTATTCGCGATGCAAAAATCACGAAAGACCAGATCGACGAGATTATCCTTGTTGGCGGGATGACCCGTATGCCAAAGGTTCAGGAAGTCGTGAAGGACCTTTTCGGTAAAGAGCCACACAAAGGTATTAATCCGGACGAAGTGGTAGCGATGGGCGCCGCAATCCAGGGCGGTGTGCTTGCCGGCGAGGTTAAGGATGTGCTGCTTCTCGATGTCACGCCGCTTTCATTGAAAATCGAGACTCTCGGCGGCGAAGCAACCGCCATGATCGATAGGAATACTACGATCCCGACCAAGCGCACGGAGACTTTTACTACTGCTGCGGACAACCAGACTCAAGTAGAAATCCACATTCTCCAGGGCGAACGCCCACTCGCGCGGAACAACCGTAGTCTTGGAAAGTTCTATCTGGATGGCATTCCGCCATCGCCGCGCGGAATCCCGCAAATCGAGGTCACATTCGATATCGACGCTAACGGAATTCTCAACGTAACCGCGAAAGACAAGGCCACAAGCAAGGTGCAGTCTATCCGCATCGAAGCGTCCAGCGGCCTTTCCGACAATGAGGTTGAAAATATGGTTGCCGATGCGGATACGCACGCGGAAGAAGACCGCCAACACAAGGAGGAAATAGATACCCGCAACTCCGCCGATAGTCTGGCTTACCAGACAGAGAAGGAATTGAAAGACATCGGCGACAAGCTAAGCCCTCAGACACGCGAGAAAGTAACCGAGGCGTTGAAACAGCTTCAAACTGTTCTGAAAGGCGATAATACAGCCGAAATAAAGGCAAAGTTCGAGGAGTTGAATCAGGTTTGGCACACTGCGTCACAGGAGTTGTATCAACAGCAACAGACCGCTCCTCAGGGCGGATCCGAAGCCGCACCACAGCCCGATGTCCCCGACGAGGGCGACGATGATATTCAGGATGCGGACTACGAAGTGGTCGAATAAACCTACACGATTTCGGGCGGCCGGTTGCGGTCGCCCGAATCGATTAAAAATGAAAAAAAATATTACCATAATTTGGATATGTGCAATTCTCCTTATCGCTTGTGAAACCGAAAAGTCGAACCAATGCGCAATTAAACTACCCGAATCAAAAGTCGATCACACGCAAATGGAGATAGCGGCCAAATTTGCCTCTGAGGTTTGTAAGGGTTGGCAGGAGGATGATTTTAACAGGCTCGATTCGGATAGGACTACACCCGAATTGGCACAATCCCTAACGCCTGAAAAGCAGGAACAGATTTTCGTAGATCAAATATTCCCGGTCTTCGGGCGATTCGGACAGCTTTACTATAAAGAAGCCTACTCCTCGGGAAACAAAACGATTTTCCGTTTCAAAGGTGCATATGAAAAAGGAACCCCCGAAATCCGGGTAGTCATCGATAAAAACGACAAGGTGGCGGGTTTCTGGATTCGCCCCTGGATCGATGAATTGTCTTAGCTTATATCGATTATAGTAGTCTTTAAATTTTCAAAAGCTCTTGCGGATTTTATGTTAATTGAAATCGTAATAATATGTAATAGCGTGGCGAAATTGATCGTGCGAAAAATGCGAGATTTGGAGTAATCTAATAACACATAAAGAATTATGGATTTTTGAAAAAAAATAATAAATGCTTGCATTTCGTTAAATAATCAGTATTATAATACGATGTGTTAAAAGGCTCTTTACAGAATTTACCCTCTCTTCAGCGCAGTCCTGTGCTATAACCGTCGGACGACATTCGCGGGATGTGTGAGTGCCGAGCAATGGGGGATAACGTTGTATTTCCCCTCCTTTCCCCAGCGGTATCCCTCACCGACGGTTTGAAGAACTTACCCTTCCCCCTTTGTGAATTCTATCCTCTACCCCTAAAAGCGCCGCCGAAAGGCGGCGCTTCCTCTTTTTCCTTGATTTTTGGTTAAAACCCGTTATAGGTTTATAAATTGACTTTGCCGAATTTTACCTTTTGATTGAGATTTGTGTTGATGATTGTAGATTTTGGAAGTCCTTGTCCATCAGTAAATTAGCAGTTTACTACTGCATCAATTCAAATAAGAAACGGGATTATCCAGTATGGACCCAAGCAAAGACTATTACAAAGCCCTCGATATTCCAGAAAGCGCATCACAAGCGGAAATCAAGAAGGCTTTCCATAAGTTGGCAAAGAAATATCATCCGGATTTGCACCCGGACGATTCCTCCGCCGAGAAGAAATTCAAGGAGATAAACGAGGCTTATGATATTCTGTCCGATACTAAAAAACGCACCGAATACGACCAACTTCGGAAATATGCCGCAACCGGGCGCGGATTCTATCCCGGTGGAAGCGGTTACAACCGCTCTTATTCGTCGGGGAATTTAGAGGACCTCTTCGGTAACGCCAGAGGAGCGGGTGGCGTCGATATTGGCGATATATTAGGCCAGTTTTTTAATGTGGGCGGGCGAAAAAAAGCTCAGCCACGAAAGGGAAACGATCTTCGGGCGTCGATCGATATTCCGTTCGCAACCGCGATTCGCGGTGGAAAAGAAGCTATACGAATCGACGGATCGGGCGGTAAATCGAAAACGATTAATCTGAAAATCCCGGCCGGCATCGAAGACGGCGGAAAAATCAGGCTGCGTGGATTGGGGCAATCGATACCCGGAGGCGGACCCGCCGGAGATTTGATTGTGACCGTGCATGTCAAACCGCACAAAAGCTATTATCGAGAGGGTAACAACCTCTTCAGGGACATCTCTGTCGGTCTGAAACAGGCAGTTCTCGGCACGAAAGTCCGGTTTGAAACACCTCTTGGCGAGAAGGTCGAAGTGAAAATCCCGCCGGGGACTTCGCCGGGAACCAAGCTCAGGGTTCGCGGTAAAGGTATCGCCTCCAATGGTAAGCGCGGCGATCTTTTTGTGGTCGTAAACGTCAAACTGCCCGGCAAACTTACTAAAGCCGCACGTCAGAAATTTGAGGAATTTATCGAGGAGGCGGGATTATGAGAGTCGTGTTTTTGATACTCGCTCTCGTGGCGATTTGCACTGCCGAAATTATCCCGCCGATGCAATCGATACGCGAAGCTGTCGAGGTTCGCTGGCTTCCGCCCGAAGAGCCGTTTAAGTTTGGCGAAATCCTGCATTTTAATGTCGTCGGAAAAAATATCGCGCAGGATACCGCTATTTGCTACGCGCTTAGCGCCGGAGAAATCACCGGTGATAGTATCCATCCATACGCGATTGTCAGCCTGCCAGATAAGTATGTCAGCGACACGCTCGCGCCGGGGGATTCCGCTATTTATAATTTCACGCTTATCAACGGCTCGGATTGGCTTTACGATCCACTAAAAGACGTTCGAAGCTACGAAAATAAAGTCGGGTTGCCGTGCTTTCCACCGGGCGAATATAAGTTGAGTTTTCTGGCTTTATGGGGGGAACGCGACAGTTTTTATTTCGAGGTCGTTCCTATCGAGAACGAAACTGAGCGTGTTTTGCTCGACACTCTTGCCGAGGCGGCTGTGGCATATTTTGTCGGCAGGCCGGCGGATGCGATACTCAACGCGAGATGGCTACACGCAAATGCTCCGAAATCTTCTCTGACAGCGAGGGCGTTGATTTTGGCGCGCGGCGTCGCGTGGGAGAAGGAGATGTGTAACGATGCCATCGAACTGGATTCGCTGTTCTGGGCGAGTTTTGGAGGATTGCCGGAAAGGTGGAATTATCTGCCGAATCCGGGATTTATAGGCGGCTCGATAGCCGTGCTCAAAGCCTGCGCGGAGCCGGGCAGAATCGAGAATTACCTCGATTGGTTAGCCGGCGCGTATCCGGACACCCTCATGACCCAACAGGTCGGAATCGCGAAAGAACGCCTCGGCAAATAGAAACGACGTAGAGTATCTGTGCAACGACGGGCACGTCGCCACCGACCAAAGAGAGCTGCCCCTACGATAAAATTATCATTTCAGATACACGACGCGCTTTGTAACAAGGGGTTGCAACCCCTTGTTCACTCGGACGAGATAGACGCCGGAACCGAGGGCGGGGGCGGGTTGCCAGACGAATAATCCCCCTAAATCCCCCTTTGACAAGGGGGACTTCCCGTGCTCCCCCCTGTCAAGATACCGTGCTGAAAAGCAAGGGGAAAATTAACAAGCTGAATTGACTCCATATCTTTCTACCGAGAACTCTTTGTTATCCCTCAGAACCGCATAGACAGCGCGAGCTATCTTCCTCATAAT